>Ga0209048_10003673_pt1 | contig 14865 bp, 9 predicted proteins | sample FrelakmetCRP12CR_FD_187146 | JGI IMG/M metagenome (GOLD analysis project Ga0209048, IMG submission 187146) | Freshwater lake sediment microbial communities from the University of Notre Dame, USA, for methane emissions studies - CRP12 CR (SPAdes)... | ecosystem: Environmental > Aquatic >... | reverse complement strand
CGATCGTTGCTCGCGAATGCCGATATTGCCGTATCGAAGTTTTCGATGACCTTCTTGTGGAAAAGAATGATCTCGTCCAGTCCCTCCTGGGAGAAAGTAATCCCCTTGCTGATCCGCTTCAGCGCAAGCGGCATGATGTTCCGGTCGATGATGTCACCGATGTTCTCAAGGTTGCGGGAGATCTCGAGAACGGCCATCGAGCGCCGGGACTGGGACTCGGTAATAGGTGACGACGACAGCCGGGTGATGTAAAGCCGGATATGCCGGTCCAGCAGGTCGACCAGGTTGTCCTTGTTCTTGATGGCTGTTATGGACGAAGGATCGTCGCCCTGAAAGACCTTCACCGCATCATTCAGCATTTCCCGCACGATGTCCGAAACCCTGAGCGCCTCGCGGCTTGCCTGTCCCAGCGCCAGTGCGGGCGTACCAAGTACGTGCTCGTCCAGGTACCTGGGCCCGACCTCTTTCTCTTCCGCCTGTTCAGGCACCAGTTTCATGACCAGCTTCGAGAACGGCCCGATACAGGGGAGGAAAACCACCGCCATGATGACGTTGAACAGCGTATTGGCATTTGCGATCTGCCGGGTAAGGTCCGGGGTCGTGCTGGTGATCAGATGCGCAAAGGGCGCGAGAAACGGCAGGAACAGCAGAACACCGAAAACTTTAAAGAGCAGATGCGCCCAGGCAACGCGCCTCGCCTCGGCAGGCGACCGAAGGCTTGCAAAGAATGCCGTGGCACAGGTGCCGATGTTGGCTCCGAGGACAATATATATCGCGGCGGGAAGTGTGATCAGGCTGCTTGAAGCGAGGACGAGTGCGATCCCCATGGTCGCCGCGCTGCTGTGGATGAGGGCCGTCACACCCGCCGAGAGCATGATCCCTATGATCGGCGTATCCGTGAGGGCGATGATGACCTGTCGGAACAGCTCGTTGCCCTGGAGCGGCGTCATGGCCTCGATCATGATCTTGATGGCAAGGAAGACGAATCCGAAACCGAGCGCACCCTGGCCGAAGTTCCTGAAGAGCATCCTCTTGGCAAACAGGGTGAAGGACAAGCCGATCCCGACAAGAAGCACGGCATAATCAGTGATGTGAAAAGCGATAAGCTGCACCGTAAGGGTGGCGCCGATATCCGCACCAAGGATAACAGCGAGGGTCTGGCGGAAGCTCATGAGCCCGGCGCTCACGAACCCGACGAGCATGACCGACGTTGCGCTGCTCGACTGGATGAGGCCGGTGATGAACGCTCCGCCGCCAACGGCAGCGAGCCGGTTGCTCGTGAGAGACCGGAGAAGCGAGCGGATCTTGGAACCGGCGGCATTCTGAAGCCCGTCATTCAGGAGCTTGATGCCGTAGAGCAGGAGGAGCATGCCGCCGAAAAGGCTGATGAATATCATGAACGTACTATGCCTATTTTTTCGCCGTTCGTCAACGGGAAACTGCAGTACAGCACGTAACGGAAATGCCGTCTTGCTCCGAACAGAGAAACCGCATTGTTCACGGACATCATCTGCTCGGATCAGTACTTGACAATGATACGAGGAACCTATAGAATTTACCTATAGCTTACAGGAAATGGTTTTGTAAATACTATGCTGGTGTAAGCCGATTATTCCTTTTAATAAAATACCCATACCAAGGATGGACATTAAGCCTGCAAGAACAGCAATATTTGTTTATTCCTTCCCAAATAACATGCCATTTAGTCAGATACAAAGCAGAAAGGAGGTGAACCATGGATAATAAAGCGCTTAAAAAATTACTGGCGGGATTCGGAATTGTCGGATTAGTTGCCGGTGCGGGACTCACGCTTAGCGCGACGTCAGGCTCAGCAGCGAGCGGTTGAGGCGGGGAAAAAGGTGGTACAGGTGTTACCACGAAACAGACCGCAACACAAAGCAGTTGAAGCGGAACAAAAGCTGAACCGACTTCTGCAGTGACCCCGACAGGCAGCTGAAGCGGCTCAAAAAAGCCGGCTCAGCCAGCTCCGTCTGGTAGCTGAAGCGGCCACAAATAGTGCAGTTGCACTATCAATCGTTCCGAATCATCCGGCAGGCGCGGCCTTCCGGCAAATTACATGCATCAAAGTACACATTGACCTCATGCGATCCCGGTGGTGATGACTGGATACGTTCATACACTGCCGGGATCCGGTTTTTCAGATGCCATGGGCCCTGTGCCAAATTACAGCGTTGACACCATATATCCAGCATGCCGGAGCGTCGTGGGCGAGAAGGAATGGGCCCGCTTCACCAAACAATGGGCCGGTGCGATCACTTCGCATTCATTATCAGAGATGCTGTCCCGTCAGCACGACCGCTCGATCCCAGCATTTTTGTCCGACCTCGCCCGTCTTGAGGAAACAATCTTTTCCGTCAAAGAGAACAAGGGTTCCATCCCTGCTGAGACCAACCTGCCCGGCGTCAACCCCACTCTTCAGATCATCGAGGTATCGTGGAAAAACCTGACCGAGTTCCTCGATCCAGACCAGCGTGGTTCCTCCCTCCATCCTATTCGAACGAGTGAACGCATTCTCGTTTATTACAACCTCCTTGCCGGCCGCGTAATTGCCCGGCCGGCCATGGACGAAGACCTCCTGGTCCTCAAAATGGTCGTTGAGGGCATATCGCCGGAAACCGTCGCTGCGCAGGGGAAACTGCCCATCGGCGCCGTTGATCGTGCGCTGTTCCGCGCATCTGCGCGCGGTCTCGTGCTTACACCGCCCTCTCGTATACGGCGGGACCCCGCGGTCTTTCACAGCGGAAACGGGATCCCCGATCACTACCTTTCATCGCCGTCTTTCACGCTTCAGTGGCATGTCACGCAAGTCTGCGATCTGCGCTGCAAGCATTGCTATGATCGGAGCGACCGCACTCCGATGACGCTCGACCAGGCAACACGCGTTCTCGATGAGCTGCACCTGTTCTGCAGGAGTAGAAATGTCGCGGGCGCGGTCTCTTTTACAGGCGGGAATCCCCTGCTTCATCCGGCTTTCCCGGAGATATACCGCGCTGCAGCGGAGCGGGGCTTTACCACGGCGATACTCGGCAATCCTGCTTCACGAGAGCGGATCGAGGAGCTGATCGCCATCCAGATGCCAGTTTTTTTTCAGGTGAGCCTGGAAGGCCTTCAAGAGCACAATGACAGCATCCGTGGCCCCGGCCATTTTGACCGGATCATGGCATTCCTCGACGTCCTGAGATCTCTCGGTGTATCATCCATGGTGATGCTCACCCTCACGAGTAAGAATATCGACCAGGTGCTGCCGCTCGCTGAAGTTCTGCGTGAGAAGACTGATACCTTCCACTTTAATCGGCTCTCCATGGTCGGCGAAGGCGCGAACCTTTTATTGCCGGACGTCCGGCGTTATCGCCCCTTTCTCCAATCATATCTCGAGGCAGCCAAAACGAATCCCGTCATGGGGATAAAAGACAACCTCATTAACATTATCCACCGGGACCGTGGCCTCGCTCCGTTTGGCGGCTGCACCGGCTACGGCTGCGGCGCTGCTTTCAACTTCGTAACCCTCCTCGCCGACGGCGAGGTCCATGCCTGCAGAAAATTTCCATCGCCCATCGGCAATGTCCATCAGCAGAGCATCGCCGAGATCTACGATTCAGAGCTTGCGCAACGCTATCGCGCAGGGACCGAAGCCTGCCGGACATGCGCCATTCGCCCCGTCTGCGGCGGATGCCTCGCCAGCACCTACAGCCATAACCTCAATATCTTTGAGGACAAGGACCCCTTCTGCTTCATGCACGAACATTCCCGCCCTTGATGCTGCTGCAAATGACCAAAACATAATGCAGATATTTTTATCGGCTTAGACCAGGAGAGCAGCGCAATGGAGACACCGGGGTCAGGTCGACGGTCTATTCCGTTCATTTATCGTATTGTTTTATAAAAAAGGACGAGGAGGGCTCTACTCGGTAATTTTCTCCCTGAATGGAGCCTCATTGACTGAACAGGTCGTTCGCAATCGTCGATCAATTTCGCGATCGGAGAGATGGTCCATGCTTCATACCTGCATCAGATTCGGAGTCAGGGGTTATGAGCGCTGAAACGGGTCTTAAAATAGTTTTTTGACTACCCCCTGCTCCCCTTCCTTACGAACTCCATCTCTTCATCGCGGTTGTGCACCAGCCCGTCCAGCTTTGCATCCAGAAGCTCCGCGAGGATCTTTTTATACCGGGGTCCGGGCGGTATTCCCATATTTTTGAGGTCGTCTCCGTTCAGTTCCACCTTGATCGTTCGAAGGCGGGTAAGATACAGAGAAATGTACTTCTTGACCTTGTCCTGTTTTGCCTTGGCCATCATCAACAGGAGTGACTCGTAATCAAGGGTCACGAGAAGGTCATGAATGCCGCTGGGTGTAAGCTTCGGTTCTTTGTAAAACGCGGCGAGCACCTCACGGTACCGATGCCGTGAATGCCGCACCCGTTCCCTGTTCCTGACGGGGATGGAAAGCCGTTCGAGCGTCTCGTCTACTGCCCTGTCCTTCAACCGATCGAGCAGCCCGAGAAAGAACACAAACCATGTCTCTACCTTGAGGTCAAGATACAGAAGCCTGAACCAGGTGAGCGTCTCCCCGATCCCGGCAAAGAGACGGTCCGTTTCAACCGTGCCCCTCAGTTCGGGATGGATGAATTTCAGAAGATCGAAGTGCTTCATGCGTCTCAGGACCTTCAGCGGTTCGGCCTCCGAGAACAGCAGGACGATTTCCGCATGCATCCGCCTGCCGGTCAGCCGGTTGAAGAGCTTCATGTTCACCGCGCTCTTGATCAAATTCTCGGTATGTTTGCTGAGCGTAAAATTGAACCGCTGTTCGAACCGGATGGCCCGAAGCACGCGCGTTGGATCTTCCACGAACGAGAGACTGTGCAGAACGCGAAGTGTCTTCTCTTTGATATCGCGCAGGCCGCCGAAGAAATCGATGAGCTCTCCGGTGCGCTTCCGGTTCAGCCGCACCGCGAGCGTATTGATGGTGAAATCCCGGCGGTAGAGGTCCTTTTTGATGGAGGATAGCTCCACGGTTGGCAGAGCCGCGGGTGATTCATAATACTCGAGCCGGGCCGTGGCAATGTCGAGCTTCAGCCCGTTCGGCAGCACGACGACGGCGGTGCCGAACTTCAGATGGGTTTTCATATGTCCGCCGGCACGTTTCACGAGCATACCCGCGAAAACGATGCCGTCGCCCTCCACCACGATATCGATATCCAGGTTCGTGACCCGCAGAAACAGATCGCGCACAATGCCGCCCACAAGGTAGACCGGGAAACCGGCCTCGTCAGCGACCTCGCCGACCATTCTGAGCGCTCCGCGCACGCCTGGAGGGATTCGCTCTTCGATCAACCCCTGAACATTCCGGGTGGAGCGGAGCATGACCGCTTCGGATCCGGCCGACTCGTCCAGCCGCTCTTCGTGAAGAGATCGCAAGAGGTCGGTGCGGGTGACCGCGCCCACGAGCGCGCGATTCTTATCAATGACCGGGAGAAAGCGCTGGTGCTCCTCGATCATGATCTTTTCCAACTGACCCATGGGCATATCGGGAGACGCGACCGGACCACCGGTGGTCATAAACTCCATGACCTTCTGTTTGCCCAGCTCGTGAAAGAGCGCCTTCTGCACGACCTCACGGGTGATGATGCCAAGGAACTTTTCATCGTCCATGATCGGCAGCACGTTCACGCTGAACCGGGTCATGGCCTCTCCCGCCTCGGCGATCGTACTGCCAGACGGGATGGTCTTGACCGGCGAAGACATGATCTCGCTCGCCACCTGTCCGGGCTTGATATGCTGTTTAAGAAGCTCGATCAGGCGCTCCGTAGTCTGAACGTGCGTCATGTCCCTGACCACCGCTGATGCCGCGGTCGCGTGTCCGCCGCCTCCCAGGTCCCCTATCACCATGCCGACGTTCACCACGGGGACCCTGCTGCGGGCGATCACGTGCGTCTTATCGCCCATCTGCACCACGAGGAAGAGCACGTCGAGGCCCTCCATGTCCCTGATCTTATGCGCGAGGACCGCGAGGTCCTGAACATAATGCGGGACCGCAAGCGTCGCGATCACCACCGGTACACCGTTAATGTCGTAGCTTTTGGCGGATTCGATCAGGCTGTTCAAGATCGCGACCTGTTCAACGGTCAGCTCGCGAGCAATGAAATCCGAAACGATGTTGAGCAGTGCCCCCCGGGAGATGAGGTACGCGACCGCCTGCGCGTCCCGCTCTGTGGTAGACACGAAGGTAAGCGAGCCGGTCTCTTCATATATGCCGAGAGCGAAGATGGTCGCCTCGAGCGGCGTGATCGGGATGGCCTTTTGCTTCAGCAGTTCCACCATGATCGTGGTCGTTGCCCCTACCTGTTCCACGATCTCGAATTCTCCCTTGATATCTCCGGCCGTGGGCGGGTGGTGATCGTAAAGGGACACCTTTACACCGGGGCGCTTCAGCGCGCCCGCGAGCTTGCCGAGCCTGGCGGGGTTCCGGTTATCGACAATGATAAGCGCGGTTATGCTGTCCACATCGATGTTCTTAAGACGGTCGATTTCGAGCGCGTACAAAGCCGACTGGAGAAAAAAATCCCGCATGCTCTTCTCCTGTGACCCCGGGAACACAATCCGGGCGCCGGGATGGAGCTTCTTCGCCGCCACCATGGAGGCCAGGGCGTCGAAATCAGCGTTCGTATGACTGGTGATGATTTCCATAGTTCAAGTGTGGAATGCGGAGTGCGGAATGCGGAATATATTTTTTTTATTGTTCATTTTCTTACTCCGAACTCGGCACTCCGAACTATCCGCGGGGGTGATACTTCTCGTGCACCTTTTTGAGCCGCTCACGGGAAACGTGCGTATAGATCTGTGTCGTGGAAATATCAGCATGACCGAGCATCGCCTGCACCGCCCGCAGGTCGGCGCCGTTATCAAGCATATGCGTTGCAAAGGAGTGGCGCAGCGTATGCGGTGAGATCGTTCCGCTGATGCCCGCCTGTACTGCATAATGCTTGATCCGCATCCAGAACATCTGACGCGACATGCCCCGGCACCTCGAACTGATAAATAGATGGTCGGCATCCCTGCCTTTCAACAAGGAGGCACGCCCGCTCCTGAGATAGCGGGAGATCACGGCAATGGCTACCTCTCCCATGGGCACAACCCGCTCCTTCGATCCCTTCCCCATCACGACCAGATATCCCCGTTCGAGATTGATATCGTGCAGCTTGAGTCCCACCAGCTCGCTCACGCGAAGTCCGGTGGCATAGAGCATTTCAAGCATGGCCTTGTCGCGAAGCCCGAGAAGAGTGGAGGGGTCCGGTTGTCTGAGAAGCGAGTCCACGTCTTGGGGTGAGAGGGTCTTGGGCAGGCGTTTCCATCCCCGCGGTGTCTCGATGTTCTCGGTAGGGTCGATGCGCGCATGTTCGTCGGTCATGAGATACTTGTGGAATCCTCTGACCGCGGCAAGGCATCGAGCGGCGGATGGGGTTGATATCCCCTCTGATGCAAGATGGGCCATGAACGAAACCACGTCGGACCGGGTGATATCGTCGGGTTCCCTGGCCCTCATAAAGAAGAGGTACTTGCGCAGGTCCCGCTCATAGGACTCCAGCGTGTTCCGTGCAAGCCCCTTTTCTACTGCCAGGTAATTGAGAAAGTTCGCGAGAAGTGATTCTTCCATATCAGGCAGTCACCATGCAATGTTAGAAACGAAATTGCAAAATGCAAAGTGCAAAATGCAAAAGTCAAAATGAGGGTAATAATACTACGACCTGCGGTTCTAAATCATTTTGCAATTTGATATCTACAATTTGCATTTTGCATTGGCTGCGGCCAGAGGCCGCGTTATGCCATTACCGCGCCGATAAGGCTCTTGATATCATCCAGCCCCTGCTCTCGCAGGAATGTCTCGATACCCTCGATCACGTTGAGCGTAGCCCGGGGATCAATGAAATTCGCCGTTCCGACGGCAACCGCCGAAGCGCCGGCAAGAATGAATTCGATCGCATCCTCGCCCGTCATAATGCCGCCCATGCCGATGATCGGAAGCTGAACCGACCGGGCTGTCTGCCACACCATGCGCACGGCCACGGGCCGGATTGCGGGCCCCGACAGTCCGCCCGTGCAGTTCGCGAGACGCGGCCTCCGGCAGCGCACATCGATTGCCATGCCGAGGAGCGTGTTAATGAGCGATATGCCGTCACATCCCGCATCGCGGGCAGCACAGGCAAACTCGGTGATATCGGTCACGTTCGGTGAAAGCTTTGCAATGATCGGCAGTCGTGTGGCCCTCCGGACCGCGGAAAGAAGCTCATAGGCCGCCTTGACGTTCGTGCCGAACATGATCCCGCCCGCTTTCACGTTCGGGCATGAAATGTTCACTTCCAGACCGGACACGCCCAAAACGCCGTCAAGCCGCTCCACGACTCCGACATACTCTTCAAGACTGTATCCGAAGACGTTCACGATCACGGCGGTGTCGAACTGCCTGAGGTACGGGAGTTTCCGTTCGATGAACACGTCAACGCCGGGATTCTCAAGCCCGATGGCATTCAGCATGCCTGATGGCGTCTCCCAGATACGCGGCGGAGGGTTGCCCTGGATGGCTTTAAGCGATACGCCCTTCACGATCACGCCGCCGAGCCTGTTCAGGTCGACGAACTCCGCATATTCTTCACCATATCCGAAGGTGCCCGACGCGGTAAGCACCGGGTTCTTGAGCTTGATCCCGGCGAAGTCGACCGAAAGATTGGGCTTTATTTTAAGTTTGGCTGGCATGATGATTGATGATCCTAATAATGAACAACGCGGTAGAGGAGCGTCTCCCCTCACTCCTCACTCCTCACTCCTCACTCCGAACTCCTCACTCCTCACTCCGAACTCCGAACTCCTCACTCCGAACTCCGAACTCCGAACTCTTTACACTCCCCCACTCAATCTCCCGCGAGTTGAAGACCGGCCCTTCTTTGCAAACTCGTTTGTAACCGCCACCCTTCATTGGAACTGAGCAGCCCATACATGCGCCGAATCCGCAGGCCATGCGCTCCTCTGTCGTGACATAACAGGTGATTGAATGATCCTCAGCGATCCTGCTCACCGCAGCCAGCATGGCAGGGGGACCGCAGGCGTAGAGCACAAAACGGGTATTCTGCTCTCTCTTCTTCAGGAAGGCTTTCAGAATGTCCGTGGACAGACCCTTTCGTCCCGAGCTCCCGTCCTCGGTCGCAATGGACACGTTGAGCGCATGGTCCCTGAAACTCTTCAGGATGCTGATCGGCGGCAGATTCTCTTTGTTTCGTGCGCCGATAAAAACCTGTGCCCGGTTATTGGTGCGAAGGGATAAAAAATGCAGCGGCGGAAAACCGCTCCCTCCAATAACGAGGACCGGCGTGACGGTCTTGTCCGGCTGTGGAAACCCTTTTCCCAGCGGCCCGAGCAGGGAGAGCGTCTGACCGGCCTCCGCGCGGGTGAGCAGCGCCGTCCCCCTGCCCGCGACGCGGTACAGTATCTCGATGGAGGATTTTGAAGGGAGGGAAGAAATACCGAGCGGTCGCGCAAGAAGGGGATCCATGTCCTCTGTTACTCTGAGCATCACAAACTGGCCAGGAACAGCCACAGCTGCCGCCTCAGGCGCCTTGAGCACGATGCGGTGATATCCCCTGCCCGCCGGCATGTGCGACAGTATCGTTGCCTTGCGCAGCTTATTCAAGGGTGATCTCGATCTCCTGTATCTCGTACTCAACGGTCTTGGCCGGGGTCTTGATCGTCACCACATCGCCGACCTTGTGACCGATGAGCGCCTTGCCGACGGGGGATTGTATCGATATCTTCCCCTTTTTTAAGTCAGCCTCTTCCTGCCCCACCAGCATGTACTTCTTAGTATCACCGGAATCAGTGTCCGCGAGCGTTACCGTCGCGCCGAATACCACCTTCTCGTTCGAAAGCTTCGAAACATCAATGATCTGGGCATGCACGAGCTTATGCTGCAATTCACGCTTTTTCGCGTCAAGCATCCCCTGCCGGTCCTTGGCCGCGTGGAACTCGGCGTTCTCCGATATGTCTCCGTGCGCTCTTGCTTCTTCGATGTCCCTGATGTTCCTGGGACGCTCGACCTTGATAATATGATCGAGCTCCTGCTTGAGCTTCTCGTAGCCCTCTTTGGTCATGGGGATCTTTTGCGTCATGTTGAATGATGCTCCTGTAAGGACTTAACCTGCAAGGGTCTTGTCTTGATCGCCGAGATGCCGCGCACCGCAGCCTTTGCAGCCGAGGTCGTGGTAAAATACGGGATGCCCTTCACCAGCGTCGTGCGTCTGATGGAATAGGAATCCTTCTGAGCTTCAGCGCCGTATACGGTGTTGATCACCAGGTCGATCTTCATATCGGTGATCTGGTCGACGATGTGCGGCCTGCCCTCGGTCACCTTGTTCACGGTCTCGACCGTGATCCCCCGCTTCCGCAGGTAATCAGCAGTGCCCCGCGTTGCCACGATGGAAAATCCCGCATTCTGCAATCCCTGCGCAACCTCAAGCAAGCCTGGCTTGTCCTTGTCCTTTACGCTCAGAAATACGCGACCTGACACGGGCATCGGGTTGCCGGCGGCCATCTGTGATTTGGCGAAAGCCATGCCGAAATCCTCGTCAATGCCCATGACCTCGCCGGTGGACTTCATCTCCGGGCCGAGAAGCGTGTCCACGCCCGGGAACTTTGCAAAAGGAAAGACCGCTTCCTTGACCGAGATGTGCTTGATCTTTACCTCTGTGGTGAATCCAAGCTCGGCAAGGGTTTTGCCCGCCATCACCCGTGCTGCAAGCTTGGCGAGCGGCACGCCGATGGCTTTGCTCACGAACGGGACGGTGCGTGATGCCCGCGGGTTCACTTCGAGGACGTAGATCCTGCCCTCTTTCACCGCGAACTGTATGTTCATGAGCCCGACCACGCCGAGCTCGAGCGCCAGCATCCGTGCCTGTCGGTCGATCTCACGAATGATATCAGGTGGAAGTGAGAACGGCGGGAGCGAACACGCGGAATCGCCTGAATGCACGCCGGCTTCCTCGATATGCTCCATGATGCCCGCAACGACCACCGTCGTTCCATCTGAGATGGCATCAACGTCCATTTCGATGGCGTCTTCCAGATACTTGTCAACGAGCACCGGACGGTCAGGGGACGCCTTCACGGCGCGGGACATGTAATTCCTGACGCTCTCTTCGTCGTAGACGATCTCCATGGCCCTGCCGCCCAGCACGTAGGACGGCCGCACCATGACGGGGTACCCGATGCGGTTCGCGGCATCCACGGCCTCATCGCAGGACACGGCCGTGCCGCTCTCGGCCTGGAGGAGTCCGAGCTTGTCGAGAAGCTCTTTGAACCGTTTGCGGTCCTCAGCCCGGTCAATGCTGTCGGGAGAGGTTCCGAGGATGCGCACCCCTTCTTTCTCAAGCGGCACCGCGAGTTTGAGAGGTGTCTGGCCTCCAAACTGCACGATGACCCCCACGGGCTTCTCCCGATTTATAATATGTAAAACATCTTCAAGTGTCAAGGGCTCAAAATACAGCCGGTCCGAGGTATCGTAGTCCGTGCTCACGGTCTCGGGATTGCAGTTCACCATGATGGTCTCGTATTCGTCTTCCTTGAGCGCGAAGGCCGCATGCACGCAGCAATAGTCGAACTCGATACCCTGACCGATCCTGTTCGGCCCCCCGCCGAGGATCACGACCTTTTTGCGCCCGGTCGGATTCGCCTCACACTCCGCCTTTACCTGACCCCTGTCCCCTGACCCCTGACCCCCGATTGTATAGAACGGTTTCTCATAGGTAGAATACAGATACGGCGTATGCGCCTCAAACTCGGCAGCGCAGGTGTCCACGGTCTTGAACACCGGGATTATGCCGAGCTCCATCCGCGTTTTTCGCACCGCGCTTTCGGTGGTGGTAAGGAGCTTGGCAAGCCTGCGGTCTGAAAATCCGTATTCTTTTGCAAGCCTGAGAGGGTGATCGATTGAAGAAGACGTATCGCTCAATACGCTCGCCCCCTTATCACGGATATCTTTTTCCATATCCGTGATCTGTTTGATCTGATGCAGAAACCAGGGGTCGATCCTGGAAAGACTGAACACTTCATCCACGGTCATTCCGGCGCGAAGACCGTCAGCGATGTACCAGATTCGCTCCCAGTTCGGCACGCTGATCTTCTGGCGGATATCAGCGATCCCGTGTTCGGCAGCTCCGTCACGGTCGCGTCTGGACTCCAGGCCGTAGCGGTCGATCTCGAGCGAGCGGAGCGCCTTCTGAAAGGACTCCTTGAACGTCCTGCCGATGGACATGGCCTCGCCCACGGACTTCATTTGCGTCGTGAGCGTTGCATCGGCCTGGGGAAACTTCTCAAAGGCGAATCGGGGGAACTTCACAACCACGTAGTCGATGGTCGGTTCGAATGACGCCGGCGTGGCCTTGGTGATGTCGTTCGTGATCTCGTCAAGGGTGTAGCCTACCGCGAGCTTTGCCGCGATCTTGGCGATGGCGAAGCCCGTGGCCTTTGACGCAAGCGCCGAGCTCCGTGAGACGCGGGGGTTCATCTCGATCACGAACATCCTTCCGTTATCGGGATTGACCGCGAACTGTATGTTCGACCCGCCGGTATCCACGCCGATCTCGCGAATGATCCGGAGCGACGCGTCGCGCATGAGCTGGTATTCCTTGTCCGTCAGCGTCTGCGCGGGCGCCACCGTGATGCTGTCACCGGTGTGGATGCCCATGGGATCCAGGTTCTCGATGGAACAGACGATCACCACGTTGTCTTTGGTATCGCGCATTACCTCGAGTTCAAACTCCTTCCATCCCACGACCGATTCCTCGATCAGAACCTGGCGCACCGGGCTCGCTTCAAGACCCCTCGTGATCAGATCGGTGAATTCCTCGCGGTTGTACGCGATGCCGCCTCCGGTGCCGCCGAGCGTGAACGCCGGCCGCAGGATCGCGGGAAAACCTACTTTCTCAAGGATCTCATAGGCCTGTTCCCTGCTCGTGGCGAACCCGCTTTTCGGCACCTCGAGGCCGATATGTTCCATGGCCTTTTTGAAAAGCTCGCGGTCCTCCGCCTTCTTGATGGCAGGCAGCTTTGCGCCGATGAGCTCGACATTATATTTCGCGAGCGCCCCCGACTCGGCAAGGGACACCGCAGTATTGAGAGCCGTCTGGCCGCCCATGGTCGGCAGCAGCGCGTCGGGCCGTTCTCGCTCAATGATCTTTTCGACCACCGCGGGAGTGATCGGCTCAATATAGGTCCGGTGTGCCATTTCGGGGTCCGTCATGATCGTGGCCGGGTTCGAGTTCACGAGAACGATCTCGTACCCCTCTTCTTTGAGCGCCTTGCAGGCCTGCACGCCCGAATAGTCGAACTCGCAGGCCTGACCGATCACGATCGGGCCCGCGCCGATGATAAGGATCTTTTTAATGTCTGTCCGTTTTGGCATCTAAACCTCTCAAAAAGAATTGCAAAGTGCATATTGCAAAATGCAAATTTCAAAATTTCAAGTCAAATACTTTTGCATTTTACCCTTTGCATTTTGACTTTTGCATTGTTATTAGATTTCCTGCACCCAACCGTTTTCTAAACCATACTTCTGCATGATCTCGTAGGCCTCGTCATATTCCTCAGGCGTGATCCTTCGATCAATTTCCTCGAACTCCTGCGCACGGTATGCGGGGAAGTACTGTGACATGAGGCTGATGTATACGTCCTTTGATATTTCCTCTGCCAGAAACTTCATGACGCCATCGGTCCCCGATAGCCCGCCCGGCAATACCAGATGGCGTATGATCAAACCCCGCTGGGCCACGCCGTTCTCATCGAGCACAAGGTTGCCGACCTGCCTGAACATTTCCTTGATTGCCGCCCGATTGATCTCCGGATAGTGCGGGGCGCTCGAATACTTCAGTGCAGCGGCATCGTCAGCATACCGCATATCCGGAAGATAAATGTTGACGATGCCGTCGAGCAGTTGAAGCGCCTCAATGGATTCATAGCCACTCGTGTTATACACGATAGGCAGGTTGAACCCGCGTTCCTTCGCAATACCGAGCGCCTTCAGGATCTGCGGCATGAAATGGGTCGGCGTCACCAGATTCAGGTTGTGACAGCCCTGTTCCTGCAACCACACCATCTGGCACGCGAGCTCGCCCACCGTCCGCTCAGCGCCGTTGCCGAGCTGACTGATCGGATAGTTCTGGCAGTACACGCATCGAAGATTGCAGCTGGTGAAGAATATTGTTCCCGAGCCTTTGGTCCCGGAAAGCGGCGGCTCTTCACCATGATGAGGACTCACGCTTGATATCGCCGGATTTAAACCCGACCTGCAGAATCCCGACTTCTCATCCTTCAGCCGGTTCACCCCGCATTCTCGGGGGCAGACGCGGCAGCTTTCGAGGAGTTGGTAGGCGGCCTCGATGCGATTTTGTAATTCGGTATCTAAAATCATGGAAACCATTCAAACCAACATCTACCGCAGAGACGCGGAGACACGGAGAAAAGCAATTCTTTTTTGACAGAATGAGCTGAATAAAATCTGATTAGATGTTACAAAGTAAATTCTGTCAATCCTATTATCCCGTTTAATTAAGTCTCTAAAATTTCTCTGCGCCCTCTGCGTTCTCTGCGGCGAGATCACTTAATTTTATTTTTCTCCATCATATCCACGAATCGCTGGAAAAGATACCTGCTGTCATGCGGGCCCGGCGACGCTTCGGGGTGATATTGTACGGAAAAAGCAGGCAGCGTCATGTGACGGATCCCCTCGCAGGTTTTGTCGTTCAGGTTCATGTGCGTCATCACGACCTTGTCCTTCACGGTATCCATATCAACCGCAAACCCGTG
>Ga0209048_10003672_pt1 | contig 14865 bp, 9 predicted proteins | sample FrelakmetCRP12CR_FD_187146 | JGI IMG/M metagenome (GOLD analysis project Ga0209048, IMG submission 187146) | Freshwater lake sediment microbial communities from the University of Notre Dame, USA, for methane emissions studies - CRP12 CR (SPAdes)... | ecosystem: Environmental > Aquatic >... | reverse complement strand
GCTCCGCGGCGAGCGCGGCCCACACCCGGGGACGGTCCTTGGCGGAGAGAACCCGGGTGGTGATGGGCGTCCGCCCGGGTGGCAACTCGTCGAGGACGCTCAAGTCGAGGTCGCCGTAGAGGGTCATCGCCAGCGTGCGTGGAATGGGTGTCGCTGTCATCACCAGCACGTCGGGCCGGGGGCCCTTGCCCGCCAGGGCCTGACGCTGCAGGACACCGAAGCGGTGCTGCTCGTCGATGAGGACCAGCCCGAGGCGATGAAAGCTGGCCCCTTCCTGGATGAGGGCCTGCGTCCCGACGGCCACCGCGGCCTTGCCGGACGCCACGTGCGCACGGGCCCGGCGCCGTTCAGCTGCAGGCCCGGTGCCAGTCACCAGGGCCACCTCGATGCCCAGGGGCTGCAGGAGTCGCCGCAAGGTGACAGCATGCTGCGCGGCGAGGATTTCCGTTGGAGCCATCAACGCCACCTGCCAGCCGTCCTGCACCGCCAGCGCGGCGGCCATCGCCGCGACCGCCGTCTTTCCCGAGCCGACATCCCCCTGCAGTAGCCGGTGCATGGGCTGCGGCCGGCCCATGTCCCGGGCGATTTCAGCGAAGGCCCGCTCCTGGGCGCGCGTCGGCCGGAACGGCAGCAGGCCCCTGGCGCGCGACAGCCGCTCCTCGTCCACCCCGAAGGCGATGCCCGGACTGGTTTTGACGCCCTGCCGCCGCAGCGCCAGGCCGAGGTGCAGGAAGAAGAGTTCATCGAAGGCCAGACGCCGATGGGCCGGGCCCTGGTGTGCGTCCAGGGCGGCCAGGTCGTCGTCGTCGCGCGGGCTGTGCAGACGCGCCAGGGCGTCGGGGAGCGACAGCAGGCCGAGGCGCCGGAGGATGGGCGCCGGGACAGGGTCCGCCACCGCGGCGCTGGCGTCCCGCGCAATGCCGTGGGCCAGGGCCCGAATCTGCCGTTGCTCGTGCCTCTCGAAGCCGGGGTACAGGGGCACAATCCGTCCGAAATGCACGCCTGGTGTCTGCACGTCCTCCGCCGGCTCCACCTCGGGGTGCACCATCTCCCGGCCCGCTGGCGAGACGCGGACTTCCCCGGAGACAATCAACCGCTGTCCGAGGGGGAAGCGCCCCTTCATCCACGGTCCCGTCTGGAAGTAGGTGAGCGCGATGCTGCCGGTCGAGTCCGAAAGGACGGCCCGGAACAGCCGTCGGCCGGGGCGCAGCGTCACCTCGCCGGCAGCGCGCACCGTCCCCACCGTGACCCCGCGGACCCCCGGCACCAGCTCCCGCAGGGTGGAGAGGCGGCGGCGGTCCTCGTAGCCGCGCGGCAACAGGAAGAGGATGTCCCCCACCCGCGTCAGTCCCTTCTTCTCCAGCGCCGCCAGCAGCCGCGGGTTGATGCGAACGCCGGAACGTCGCAGCGGCACGGCCAGCGGACCGGCGCGCGGTGCAATGGAGAGGGTGCGCGGCCGCGCCAGTGGCTGGCTTGCGGCGGGCCAGCCTCCGCGGAGCAGGCTCCGCCTCGGCCACCACCCCGGAGGCCCGGACCGGCGCGGTCGGCGGGCTTTCCGCAGCCTCCCCCTGGACGCACGCGGCCAGTCTCCGCAGCGCCGTCGTCTGTGCCGCAAGCGAGGCGCCCCGGGTGGCCTCCAGCGCGTCGGACAGAAGCCGCACTTCCCCGGCGGGAGCCCCAGCCGCGCGTGCTTCCTGCAGCGAGGCCTCCAACAGGCCCGTCAGCCCGCGCACGCGGCCCAGCGCGCGGAAGTCGCGCTGGGCGAGGAAGCGCAGCGGTGCCGCAAGTCGGCTGAGGTGGGGGCGCATCATCGGGCTTTCGCCGCAGTCTACCGGAGGCGTCCCACCAGAGCCTCCGCGGCACTCAGGCTTACCCGGCGGTGTCCTCGCCGTCGGCAATCTCGTCGAAGACCACCGCTGCGATTTCCACCTCACGCGCGCCACCCGGGCTCTGCACTGAGGCGGAATCTCCGACTTGCTTGCCGATGAGGGCGCGGGCCAGCGGTGACGTCACCGAGATGTGGCGCTTTTTGATGTCCGCTTCAATCTCCCCGACAATCCGGTAGCTGACGGACTTCTCCGTCTCGGAGTCCACCACCGTCACCGTGGCGCCGAAGACGACCCGGTCCCCGCGCAGCTTACGGACGTCGATGACTTCGGCGCGCGCAATCCAGTCGTTGAGGTCGAGGATGCGTCCCTCGATGTGTGACTGTTTCTCCTTCGCCGCGTGGTACTCGGCATTCTCGCGCAAGTCCCCGTGCGCGCGCGCCACCTCAATCTCGCGCGAGATGCGCTGCCGCTCGACCGTCTGCAGGTGCTTCAACTCGGCCTTGAGCCGCCGCAGACCGGCCGCGGTGATGGGGAGGGAGTCGCTGCTCATGGGCGTCGAATTCCCAAGGGTGGCAAGCCGCTTAGCCTAGGAGAGGAAGCTTCCGTCGGGCAATTTCCCAGCGGCCCCGTGGGCTTCGGGGGGCCTCAGCCTTTCAAGTAGTCCTGCAGGGCGAGCACGGGCAACCGGCCGCGGGCCAGGACTTCGAGCGCCCCGACGCCCATCCGCGCCGCCTGCACCGTCGTGTAGTACGGCACGCCCTGCATCAGCGACTCGCGCCGGATGGAGAAGCTGTCGGCGATGTCCTGCTTGCCGAAGGTGGTGTTCACAACCAGCGCCACCTTGCCGTCGACAATCTTGTCGACCACGTGCGGCCGGCCCTCCTTCACCTTGCGCACCTCCTCGTTGGGAATGCCCTTGCCGGTGAGGTAGCGATGGGTCCCCCCGGTGGCGCACAGGGAGAAGCCGAGGGCCCGAAGGCGCTTGGCCAGGTCCACCACGGCCGGCTTGTCGTCGTCCTTGACCGAGATGAAGACGGTCCCGGACGTGGGCAGCTTCACCCCGGCCGCGGCCTGCGTCTTGGCGAACGCGGTGGGGAAATCGCGCGCCAGTCCCATCACCTCGCCGGTCGACTTCATCTCCGGTCCGAGGATGACGTCGACGTTGGAGAAGCGGGCGAAGGGGAAGACGGATTCCTTCACGCACACGTGCTTGAGTTCCACCTCCCGAGGTGGATTCAGCTCGGCCAGCGTCTTGCCCACCATGCACAATGCGGCCAGCTTGGCGAGCGGCACGCCGGTGGCCTTGGAGATGAAGGGCACGGTGCGGGAGGCGCGCGGGTTGACCTCCAGCACGTACAAGGACTTGCCCTGGATGGCGTACTGGACGTTCATCAGTCCGACCACGCCCAGCTCCCGGGCCAGCGCCACTGCCCAGTCCTTCATCCGCTCGACCAACTCCGGGGAGAGGGAGTGCGGAGGCAGGGTGCAGGCCGCGTCCCCCGAGTGCACGCCCGCCTCCTCGATGTGCTCGAGCACGCCCCCCACCAGGACATCCCCCGTCGAGTCCGCGACGAGGTCCAGGTCCACCTCGATGGCGTCCTTGAGGAACCGGTCGATGAGCACCGGGTGGCCCGGGCTGGCGGCCACCGCCTCGCGCATGTAGCGCTCGAGCGACGCGGCGTCGTACACCACTTCCATCGCCCGGCCGCCCAGCACGTAGGACGGCCGCACCATCACCGGGTAGCCGATGCGCTCGGCGGTCCGGAAAGCCTCCTCGGCGCTCCGCGCGACGCCGTTTTCCGGCTGCCTCAGCCCGAGCTTCTCAATCAGCTGGGAGAAGCGCTCGCGGTCCTCGGCACGGTCGATGGCGTCCGGACTGGTGCCGAGGATGCGAAGTCCGGAGCGTTCCAGGGGCACCGACAGCCGCAAGGGGGTCTGGCCTCCGAATTGGACGATGGCCCCCATCGGCTTCTCGCGGGCGGCAATCTCGACCACATCCTCCAGGGTGAGCGGCTCGAAGTAGAGGCGGTCCGAAGTGTCGTAGTCGGTGGAGACGGTCTCCGGGTTGCAGTTGACCATCACCGTCTCGTAGCCCGCCGCCCGGAGCGCGAAGGCGGCGTGAACGCAGGCGTAGTCGAACTCGATGCCCTGGCCGATGCGGATGGGGCCCGAGCCGAGGATGAGCACCTTCGGGCGGTCGGTCGGGGGGGCCTCGTCCTCCTCGTCGTAGCTGCTGTAAAGGTAGGGCGTGTAGGCCTCGAACTCGGCGGCGCACGTGTCGACCCGCTTGTAGACGGGTCGGATGCCGCGCTCCCAGCGGTGCGCGCGCACGTCGCCCTCGGTGCTCCCGAGCAGCTGCGCCAGTGACCGGTCGGACAGCCCGTCGGCCTTGCTGTGACGCAGCAGCGCGTCGTCCAGCCGCGGCAGCCCCCCCACAGCGGCCACCGAGGCGGCCTCCTGCACCAGGTCCTTGAGTTGCCGGAGGAACCACGGGTCGATGCGCGACAGGCTGTGCGCTTCCTCCACCGTCATGCCTTCCCGAAACGCCTGGAAGAGCATCGCCGGACGCTCGGCACGCGGCACGCGCACGCCTTCCCGGAGGGCCTCGGCGCGCTCGCCCGGGTCGCTGGGCAGCTCCGGGGGCGCGAAGGTGAGGGGGTTGGTCTCCATGCTGCGCAGCGCCTTCATGTACGCCTCTTTGAAGGTCCGCCCGATGGCCATCACCTCGCCGACGCTGCGCATGGTGGTGGTGAGAGTGCGGTTGGCGCTGGGAAATTTCTCGAAGTTGAACCGGGGCACCTTCACCACCACGTAGTCGAGCGTTGGCTCGAAGGAGGCCGGGGTGTCGCGGGTGATGTCGTTCTGCAATTCGTCCAGCCGGTAGCCCAGCGCCAGCTTGGCGGCGATTTTCGCGATGGGGTAGCCGGTGGCCTTGCTGGCGAGCGCACTGGAGCGGCTCACCCGGGGGTTCATCTCGATGACCACCATCCGGCCATCCTGCGGGTTGACGCCGAACTGGATGTTGCTGCCGCCGGTGTCGACGCCGATTTCCCGGATGATGGCCAGCGCCGCCTGGCGGAGCCGCTGGTACTCCTTGTCCGTCAGCGTCTGAGCCGGCGCCACCGTGATGCTGTCACCGGTGTGCACCCCCATCGGGTCGAAGTTCTCGATGGAGCAGATGACGATGACGTTGTCCGCCACGTCGCGGACGACCTCCAACTCGTATTCCTTCCAGCCGAGAACGCTCTCCTCGATGAGGAGCGTCTGCACCGGGCTCGCCTTCAGTCCCTGCAAGCAGATGGTCTCGAACTCGTCGGTGTTGAAGGCCACGCCGCCGCCAGTGCCGCCAAGCGTGAAGCTGGGGCGGATGATGGCAGGAAACCCGATGTCGCGAACGACGGCCTTGGCCTCCTGCAGCGAGTGCGCGTAGCCACTCCGGGGCAGCGGAATGCCCACCTTCTGCATCGCTGCCTTGAAGAGCTGCCGGTCCTCTGCCTTGTTGATGGCGTTGAGGGACGCACCGATGAGGCGGACGCCGTACTTCTCCAGAATCCCCTGCTCCGCCAGGGCCTTCGCCAGGTTGAGCGCAGTCTGCCCCCCCATGGTCGGAAGCAGGGCGTCCGGGCGCTCGCGGTCGATAATCTGCTCGGCCACGTCGACGGTGATGGGCTCGATGTACGTCCGGTCAGCAAATTCCGGGTCCGTCATCACCGTCGCCGGGTTGCTGTTGAGGAGGACCACCTGCACGCCCTCTTCGCGCAGCGCCTTGATGGCCTGGGTACCCGAATAGTCGAACTCGCAGGCCTGGCCGATGATGATGGGCCCGCTTCCGATGACCAGCACTTTGTGGATGTCGGTACGCTTGGGCATCGGGCCGGGGCGTGTACCACGAAGCGGCGACGGGCGGGCAGGCAGACCCAAGGCCCGGCCGGGGGGAGGGGCCACGGGCCCCACCCGGGGGGGAAGGAAGCGTCAGCCGGTCAGGCCGCCGACGAAGTCGCGCAGCCGGGCCAGCCCCTTCTCAATGGTAGCCCGGGAGGCGGCGAAGCTGAGGCGAAGGTAGCCTTCCCCGCCAAAGGGCTCCCCGGGGACAGCCGCCAGCCGGTAGTCGTCGAGCAGGACCTGCGAGATGTGCACGGAACCCTCCAGCACCTTGCCCCGGTGCCGCTTGCCGAGGAGACCCTGGACATTCGGAAAGACGTAGAAGGCGCCGTCCGGGGGCCGGACGCGCACCCCGGGCAGCGCCTGGAGCCCGGCGACGAAGAGGTCCCGCCGGGCCAGGAACTCGCGGGCCATGAGGTCCACCGTGTCCATCGGCCCGCGCAGGGCGGCCTCCGCCGCCCGCTGGCCGATGCTGGAGGCGTTGGAGGTGGACTGGTCCTGAATCATCTGCATCGCGGAGATGAGGGGCTTCGGACCGGCCGCATAGCCGAGCCGCCAGCCGGTCATGGCAAAGGCCTTGCTGAGGCCATTCACCACCAGCGTCCTGTCCGCCAGGTGTGGGGCGACGTTGAGGACCTGCACGAAGGGGCGCCCGGTGTAGAGCAGCTTCTCGTAGATGTCGTCGGTGACCACGAGGACGCCCGGATGGCGCTCCAGCACGCGCACCAGGCCGCTCAACGCCTCGGCCGACAGCACGCCGCCGGTCGGGTTGGAGGGGCTGTTCAACACCACGGCTCGCGTGCGGGGGGTGATGACCCGCTCGAAGCGCTCTGGGTCCGGCACCCAGCCGTCCTCCTCGCGTGTCGGGACAAACACCGGCCGCCCGTCGGCCAGCGCCACCATGTCCGGGTAGCTCACCCAGGCCGGGTTGAAGATGACGACCTCATCGCCGTCGTCGAGGACCGCCTGGAAGAAGTTGTACAGGCACTGCTTGGCGCCGTTGCTCACCACCACCTGGTCTGGCGCGTAACTCAGGCCATTGTCCTTCTTCAGCTTCTCGCAGACGGCGGCACGCAGTTCCGGCGTGCCCGCGGTGGCGGTGTACTTGGTGAAGCCCTCGGCCAGCGCCTGGACTGCGGCCTGCTTGATGTGGTCCGGCGTGTCGAAATCCGGCTCGCCGGCGGCGAACCCGACGACGTCCTCCCCGGCGGCTGCGAGCGCCTTGGCGCGGGCATTCAGGGCAAGCGTCGGAGAGGGCTTGATGGCGTCGAGGCGGCGGGCGAGCTTCATGGCGTGCCTGGGGCTATACAAGGGCACACCGACGCCGGACAAGCGCCCGGGGCCGGCCCCTCGCTTCCCCTGGGGCCCGCAGAGGCTACTTCCGCGGGAAACGCTCGCGGAGCTTGCGAAAGACGGTGGGCGGGACCAGCCCCTCCACGTCGCCGCCGAGGGACGCCACCTCCCGCACCAGCTGCGAGGAAATGTAGAAGCTGTCCTGTCCGGTCATCATGAAGACGGACTCGAACTCCGGGTCGAGCTTCCGATTCATGTTCGCCAGCTGGAACTCGTACTCGAAATCCGACGCCGCGCGGAGCCCCCGCAGCACCAGGTGCACGCCCTTGCGCCGGGTGTAGTGGACGAGCAGCCCCTGGAAGTCATCCACCTCCACCCGCGGGTCCGGGCATGCCTCCCGGATGAGGGCGCGGCGCTCATCGACGGAGAACATGGGCGTCTTCTTGGGGTTGTTCAGCACCGCCACCACGAGGCGGTCGAACACCTTGAGGCCGCGCTGGATGATGCTGAGGTGCCCGTTGGTCAACGGGTCGAAGGAGCCGGGGTAAATGGCGACGGCCATGGAGGTCCTGGGAGTGTTTGCGGGCCGGGCGCCGACCGTCAAGGGTTGGGCGGCGCAGCCCGGTAGAGACTGACCACGGTATCCCCGAAGCGCCGCTCGTCCACGCGGAAAAGCGTCGCTGCCGTCTCCGGCAGCGTCTCCCGGCGGTCATGCTCCACCACCAGGGTGCCACCCTCGACCAGAAGCGGCGCCACGGCCGTCACCACCCAGGCCCCGGCCCGCGCCGCATAGGGGGGGTCGGCGAAGGCCAGGCTGAAACGGCGGCCCTCGCGCAGAAGCCGTTCCACGGCCCGCTCGGCCGGAAGGCGCAGGACGCTCACCTGCCCTTCAAACGCCAGCGCCGCCGCATTCCTCCGACAGAGGTCGGCCGCCTCCGCGGCCGCATCCACCAGCACGGCCCGCTCGGCGCCCCGCGACAGGGCCTCCAGTCCAAGCGCCCCCGTCCCGGCATACAGGTCGAGCACGTCGCCACCGCTGAGCTGCTGGCCCAGCACGTTGAAGAGCGTCTCCCGGACGCGGTCGGCCGTTGGGCGCGTCGCCGAGGACCGCGGCGGAACCAGCCGCCGGCCACGCCGGGTACCGCCGACGATGCGCATCCTCCCCTCCTCCGCCCCCCCCCGACTGTCAGTGGACTTCGCCGGTGTGGGCGTACGTCTCGCTCTCGATTTGGATGGTGGTGTGGTCAATCCCGTACCGGCCGAGGAGCTCGTGCTTCACCGCCGAGAGAATCTGGTCGTTGTTGCACACCATCGGGTCCACCACGACCAGGTGCGCCGAGAGCGCGTACAGCCCGCTGGACAGCGTCCAGACGTGCAGGTCGTGCACGGCGACCACGCCCTCCGCGCCTTCCAGCAGCACCCGGACTGCGTCCAGGTCGACGTGGGCCGGCACCGCCTCGAGCAGGACGTCCACCGCATCCCGCAGCAGCCGCCAGCTTCCCACGACGATGACGACGGAGATGGCCAGCGACAGCGCCGGGTCGACCCAGCGCCAGCCGGAGAGGGCCATCACCCCCGCTCCGAGCAGGACCCCCATGCTGGACAGGGTGTCACCGAGGACGTGGAGGAAGGCGGCGTGGGCATTCAGCGTGTGGCTTCGGTGCAGGAAGCTGAGCGCCCCGAGGTTGGCCACAAGCCCGATGGCGGCGACGATGGCCATCGGCAAGAGGTGCACCTCGGGCGGGTCCCGCAGCCGGAGGATGGCCTCGACGACGATGAGGACGGTGATGCCCAGCAGCAGCACGCCGTTCAGCAGTGCACTGAGAATCTCCAGCCGTACGTACCCGTAGGTCCGCCGCGGGTCGGCCGGCCGCCCGGCGAACCACATCGCCAGCAGCGCCAGCAGCAGCGCCGAGACGTCCGTCAGCATGTGCCCCGCATCGCTCAACAGGGCCAGCGAATGCGTCAACCACCCGCCGACGGCCTCCAGCACGGCGATGCCGACCGTGAGGACGAGTGCCCCCACCATCCGCCGCCGGTCCTCCTGCCGGTGGGCCGCCACCGTTCCCGCGGTCCCGCCGGGGCCCGGCGTGGGCCCGTGGCCACCCGCATGGTCGTGGTCGTGGCTGTGCGGTGCGGAGGACAGCTGGTGGGCTCCCCTTCGGGGAGCAACTCCCCCCCGGGTCCGGCCGGCGGACTATAGCCACCCGTCGCCCGGGGTGGCGAGACAAGACGGGTGCCGCCCCGGGGGGCGCCACGGGCCCTCCAAGCGAATTTGGGCGCGCCCCGGTGCACTCGGCTAAACAACCGGGTCGTGTCTCAGCCCCTCCTCGACCGCCCAGCCGCCCGGTCCCGTGCCCGCAACGGGTCGCGCCTCTTCTGGACGGCCGAGGGCGAGGGGACTCCGCCGGTGCTGTTGTGCGACGGACTCGGCTGCGACGGCTTCATCTGGCGCTACCTGCGGCCGGCGCTTGCCAGGACGCACCGGGTGGTGCACTGGCATTACCCGGGGCACGGCCAGTCGCCGCCTCCAACGGAGCCCCGTGGGTACAGCCTGCCCATCCTGGCGGACGATGCCGGGCTGGTGCTGCAGACGGCCCGCACCCCGCGCGCCGTCGTCATCGGCCACTCGATGGGTGTCCAGGTGGCGCTGGAGATGCACCGCCGGCACCCGCAGCAGGTGGCGGCGCTCGTCCTGGTCTGTGGCAGCCCGGGGCATCCCCTCGACACCTTCCACGACACCAGCGTCCTGCGGACGCTGCTGCCCCTGTTCCGCCGGACGGCGGACGCCGCGCCGCAGGGAGTCTCCGCGCTGACGCGGGCCCTGGTACGGTCCGGCATCGCGCTCGAGCTGGCCCTGCTGTTTGAGGTCAACCCGGAACTGGTCCAGCGCGAGGACCTCCGGCCCTACTTCAACCACTTCCTGTCGATGGACCCGCGCGTCTTCCTGCGCGCGATGCAGGCCGCCTCGGAGCATTCTGCCCAGGACCACCTCATCGCCGTGGACGTCCCCACGCTGGTGATTGGCGGCGACCGGGACCGTTTCACCCCGGCGTGGCTGTCGAGGCGGATGGCGCTGGAGATTGCCGGGGCCGAGTTGATGATGGTGCCCGGAGGGAGCCACACCACGCCCCTCGAAGCCCCGGCCCGCGTGGAGCAGGCGGTGGCGGACTTTCTGCGCAGGCGTGTGCCCGGCTGCCACATCCCGACGCCGTTAGCTTGACCGACGGCGAAGGCGGGAGGACCATTGCTTCCTCTCTGGCTGAACGCGAACGCCGCGCTTGAGTTTCATTTCTCCCGGACGGATGAGCGTCGACCCGGCCACCGTGGTGTTGCCCCCGAAAACCCCTGCGCACAAGGACGCTGGGTGGCTGGTGGTGACGCGCTCCCCCACGCCTGGGACCCTCGGCCGCATCTTCAAGCTGTCCGGCGCCGAGGCGTTGCTCGGCCGGGCGCAGGACGCGGAGGTCCGTCTCCTCGATGACGGCATTTCCCGCCGGCATGCCCGCATTCTCCGGGCCGACGACGGAGGCTTCGAGTTGGAGGACCTGGACTCTACCAACGGCACCTACCACAACGGCCTGCGCGTCCAGGGGCGTGTGCGGCTGGACGAGGGAGACAAAGTCCAGCTGGGGGGCCATTGCCGCCTCCGCTTCTCCTGGAGCCAAACCGAGGAAGGCGACGAGGACCTGCGCGAGGCACTCGCCGCCGCCCAGGTGGGCACCTTCAGCCTGGACGTCACCTCCTCCCTAGTCAGTTGGTCCGAGTCCGTCGAGCGCATCCTCGGGGCCCCGGAGGGCACCCTCGTCCGCTCACCGCAGCCGCTCGGTGACGTCGTCCACGCCGAGGACCTGGCCCGGGTGACGGCCGCGCTCGGTTTGGCCATCTCCAGCCGGCAGCAGTTCGAGGCCGAGTTCCGCTTCGTCCATGGCCCGGGCGCGGCGACGTGGGTGGCCGTGCGCGGGGACGTGCTGCGCAACGCCGAGGACGTCGCCTCCCGCGTCGTGGGGACGGTGATGGACGTCAGCGCCCGCAAGCGGGCCGAGGACGAACTGCGGCGGCAGGCCCTACTCTTCGAGAACCTCAACGACGCCGTGGTCCTCATTGACCTCTCCGGCGCGGTCCTCGACTGGAACACCAGCGCCGAGCGGCTGTTCGGCTACTCGAAGGCCGACGCCCAGGGCAAGAATTACCGGGAGCTCCTGCGCATCGAGGACCCGGAAGCCGCCCCGGCCCTCATCCACGCCGCGCTCAAGCGCTATGGCCGCTGGAACCGGGAACTGCTGGCCCTCCGCAAGGACGGCACGCAGTGCTTCTCGGAGGCGACGGTGGTGCAGCTGCGCGATGCGGAGGGCCGCCACCTGGCCTCGCTCGCCGTGCACCGCGACATCGCCGAGCGCCGGGCGATGCAGGCCCAGTTGATGGTCGCCAGCCGCATGGCCTCGGTGGGCACCCTGGCCGCCGGGGTGGCCCACGAAATCAACAACCCCCTGGCCTTCATCAACGCCAACCTGGTCTGGCTGCGGGATGAACTCGAATCGCGCCGCGCCGCACTCGGCGACACCGGCTTTCAGGAACTGGCGGCCGTCGTCGGCGAGGCGCGCTCCGGCATCGAGCGCATCGGCACCATCGTCCGCGACCTCAAAGCCTTCAGCCGCGTGGAGACCGATGAGGCGTCCGCCCCCGTCGACGTGCGCAAGGTGCTCAGCTTCGCCGCGAAGATGGCCGACAAGGAGCTGCGCCAGCGCGCCCGCGTGGTGTCGGAACTGGAGGACGTCCCGATGGTGGTCGGCAGTGAGGGTCGGCTGGGCCAGGTCTTCCTCAACCTGCTGCTGAATGCGGCGCAGGCCATCCCCGACGGGGCCGCCGCCTCCAACGAGATTCGCATCCGCTGCCGGCGGCGCGACCGCAGCGTGGTGGTGGAGGTCTCCGACACCGGCCGGGGCATCCCCCCCGACTTGCAGGCCCGCATCTTCGACCCCTTCTTCACCACCAAGCCGGTCGGCGAGGGGACCGGCCTGGGCCTGGCCGTTTGCCACGGCATCGTCCGCGGTCTGGGTGGGGAAATCTCCGTGCAGTCCGAAGTCGGCCGCGGCTCCACCTTCACCATCCGACTGCCCACGCAGCTGCCGCCAGGGGCCTCTCCGGACGCCTCCAGCGAAACGGACGGCCGCCGGGTGGGGGTGCGGGTGCTGGTGGTGGACGATGAGCCCTTCATCTGCTCGGCTATCCAGCGGCTGCTGCGCCGGGAGCACCGGGTGACCACCGTCACTTCGGCCCGCGAGGCACTCGGCCTGGTGAATGCCGGACAGCGCTTCGAAGTCATCCTGTCAGACCTGATGATGCCGGACATGTCCGGTGAAGACCTGGTGACGGCCCTCCGGGAGGTGGCACCGGAGCAGGCCGGCCGGGTGGTCATCATGACCGGCGGCGCCTTCACCCCCCGCAGCGAGGAATTCCTGCGCGCGCTGCGCCTGCCGCCCCTGACCAAACCGCTCACCCTGGAAAGCCTTCGTGGGGCCATCCGAAGGGCCCTGGAGGCGTCCAGCGCTGCGGCCTGAAGGGCCCCCCGCTTGCTTCGCGGGTGTCCGGACGCTACAAGCCGCGCGGCTTTCATGTTTCCTCGCGCACAAATCCGCAACGTGGCCATCGTCGCCCACGTCGACCACGGCAAGACGACGCTGGTCGACCACATGCTCCGCCAGGCGGGCGTGTTCCGCGCCAACGAGGCGCTGGTCGAGCGCGTCATGGACTCCAATGCCCTGGAGCGGGAGAAGGGCATCACCATCCTCGCGAAGAACACGGCGGTGGAGTACCGCGGACACCACATCAACATCGTCGACACGCCCGGCCACGCGGACTTCGGAGGAGAGGTCGAGCGCGCGCTGCGCCTGGTGGACGGCGTGCTGCTGCTGGTCGACGCTGCCGAAGGCCCGCTTCCCCAGACGCGCTTCGTCCTTACCAAGGCGCTGGCCATGGGCCTGCGCACCGTGCTGGTCATCAACAAAATCGACCGCCAGGACGCCCGGCCCCGCGAGGTGCTCGACCAAGTGTACTCGCTGTACATCGACCTCGGCGCCGAGGAGGAGCAGCTCGACTTCCCGGTGCTGTATGCCGTCGCCCGCCAGGGCCAGGCCTCGCGCTCGCTGGCCGAGCCGGGAAAGAACCTCGAGCCACTCTTCGACGCCATCCTGTCCCACATCCAGCCGCCTCCGGCCGGCGAGGGCGAGCACCTGCAGCTGCTGGTGGCGAACCTGGACTATGACGACTACGTGGGCCGGCTGGCGGTGGGGCGCGTGCACGCCGGCAGCATCTCCTCCGGCCAGCCTCTGGCCGTCGTGCGCGACGGCGGCCAGGTGCAGAGCGGCAAGGTGGTCAAGCTGTACGGCTTTCAGGGCCTGAAGCGGGTAGAGATTTCCGACGCCGGACCCGGCGAGCTGGTCAGCGTCGCCGGCATCGAGGCGGTGTCCATCGGCGACACGCTCGCCGACGCGGAGCACCCGGTGGCGCTGCCCCGCATCAGCGTGGATGAGCCCACCATGATGATGGTGTTCCGCGTCAACGACGGACCGCTGGCCGGACGCGAGGGTAAGTACGTCACCTCGCGCAACCTCCGCGAGCGCCTGTACCGCGAGGCCTACCGGAACGTGTCCATCCGGGTGGAGGACACCGACACGCCCGATGCCTTCCGGGTGGTGGGCCGTGGCGAACTCCAACTGGCCGTCATCATCGAGAACATGCGTCGCGAGGGGTATGAGCTGACCGCCAGCAACCCCGAGCCCCTGGTGCGCGAGGTGAACGGCCAGGTGCACGAGCCGATGGAGCTGATGGTGTGCGACGTGCCGGAAACGGCCGTCGGTGCCGTCACCGAGCGGCTGGGCCCCCGCAAGGGCCGCATGGTGGACATGGGGCAGCTCGGCTCCGGCCGGACGCGGCTGCAATTCCGAATCCCGGCGCGCGGGCTGGTGGGCTTTCGCAGCGAGTTCCTCACCATCACCCGGGGCGAGGGCATTCTCTCCAGCCAGTTCGACGGCTATGAGCCGTGGTTCGGCCACATCCCGAAGCGCAGCAACGGCGCCATCGTCTCCGACCGCTCGGGCGACACGGTGCCGTACGCCCTCTTCTCCATCCAGGAGCGCGGTGCGCTCTTCGTCGGCCCCGGTGTCCCGGTGTACGAAGGGATGATTATCGGCGAGCACGCCCACCCGTCGGACCTCAACGTCAACGCCTGCCGCGAGAAGAAGCTGACCAACGTGCGCGCCGCGGGCCGGGACGACAACGTCATCCTCACCCCGCCTCGGGAGATGACGCTGGAGCGTTCGCTCGAGTGGATTGGACCGGATGAGTTGGTCGAGGTGACCCCGAAGTCGGTGCGCCTGCGCAAGCGCCAGCTCACCTCTGGCGACCGCTACCGAGCCGAGCGCGAGCGCAAGCGCGACATCGCCTCCGCCTAGCCGGCCCAACCCGCAGAACGGACGTCAGCCTCCCCAGGGCAGGCCCCGGGGCGTCCGTGCCTTGGGCCACCGCACTGCGGGAGGCGACTACTTCTTGGTACGCGACTGGACGTGGGCGGCGCGCATCGCCACCTTCACGGCCGGATGCACGAAGACCAGGCCGTCGCCATGGCCCGGAACGGCGCCCTTCACCAGCAACAGACCCTTCTCCACGTCGACGTCCACCACGGTGAGGTTCTGCGTGGTGACCTGCTCGACGCCGTAGTGCCCTGGCATCTTCTTGTTCGGGTACACGCGGCCCGGCGTCTTGCGCTGTCCGATGGCGCCCGGGTGACGACGGTACTCGTGGGTGCCGTGTGTCTGGCCGTACCCGCGGAAGTTCCACCGCTTCATAACGCCCTGGAAGC
>Ga0209048_10003671_pt1 | contig 14868 bp, 16 predicted proteins | sample FrelakmetCRP12CR_FD_187146 | JGI IMG/M metagenome (GOLD analysis project Ga0209048, IMG submission 187146) | Freshwater lake sediment microbial communities from the University of Notre Dame, USA, for methane emissions studies - CRP12 CR (SPAdes)... | ecosystem: Environmental > Aquatic >... | reverse complement strand
GGGGCCTCCGGAACAACCCCCATTCACTCGCGCCGGCGCGGCCCCGCAATGGCCGCAGAACCAGCTCATCGTCATCGGTGCGCCGGCTCCCCAACCGGTGCCCGGATCGTCGACGAGCCGGAGGTGGCGCGCTGCAGGCGCGATTGCCGTCATGCACCCGGCTTCGGCCGAACCCACGCTGGTCGCCGGTGAGCGGCGCTTTGATGGCGCTTTCCGGCCCAATCCTCCAGCCCGAGCTGAATCGGCCATGGATCATTCGTCCACTGGACGCAAAGGTCCCAAAGCTGGTCCGATGTCGCGGGCTGGTGAACCGCGGGCGTTCACCTTGCGTATAAATCCCTGAGCCCGCCCATTGGCGCGCCCGATCAATTCGAGACATGAGCGAGCCCGCCCAATGAAGATCGCGATCGTCGGTGCCGGCGTTTCCGGCCTGGTCGCCGCCCACCTGCTCCACCGCGAACACGAGATCACCGTGTTCGAGGCCGCAGACTGGATCGGCGGACACACGCATACGGTTCCGGTGCAGACCGAGACCCGGAGCTACGAGGTGGATACGGGGTTCATCGTGATGAACGACCGCAACTACCCGAACTTCGAGCGGCTGCTGTCGAAGCTGGGCGTGGCCACGCAGCCGAGCAACATGAGCTTCAGCGTCTCCGACGGCGAATTCGAGTACAGCTCGACCTCGCTCAACGGGCTGTTCGCGAACCGCCGCCACGTCGTCTCGCCGCGCTTCCTGCGGATGCTCGCCGACGTCCGCCGCTTCCAGCGCGAGGCGCGCGAGCTGCTGGCCCACGACGGTGACGGTCCGTCGCTGCGCGAGTATCTCGAGCGGGGGCGCTACTCGGCCCCGTTCGTGGACAAGGTGATCGTGCCCCAGGCCGCCGCCGTGTGGTCCTCCGACCCCGAGCAGATGTGGTCCTTCCCCGCCCGCTTCCTGGTCCAGTTCTTCGCCAACCACGGCATGCTCAGCCTGCGCAACCGGCCCCGGTGGCGGACCGTGGCCGGGGGCTCACACCGCTACGTCGAGGCCCTGACCCGGCCATTCCGCGACCGCATCCGCGTCGCCACTCCGGTGACGTCGATCGCGCGGGAGCCCAACCACATCCTCCTCACTCCGCAGCGCGGGGAGGCGGAGCGCTACGACCGGGTGGTGATCGCCACGCACTCCGACCAGGCTCTGCGCATGCTGTCGAACGCGACCGACCGCGAGCAGGAGCTGCTCGGGTCGATCCCCTATCAGCGCAACGACGTCGTGCTCCACACCGATCGCTCGCTGCTGCCGCGACGCCGGGCGGCGTGGGCGAGCTGGAACTACCACCTCGACGCGGGTGGCGGCGCGAGCAAGGTGACGTACCACATGAACCGACTGCAGTCGTTGTCCGCGGACCGCGAACTGTGCGTCACGCTCAATCTCAGCGACCGGATCGACCCGGATGCGGTCCTCGGGCGCTGGAACTACGAGCATCCCGTGTACACGGGCGCCGGCGTCGCGGCCCAGCGGCGGCGGCCGGAGATCGACGGGACCGACCGGATCCATTACTGTGGCGCCTACTGGGGTTGGGGCTTTCATGAAGACGGAGTGCTCAGCGCGATGAAGGCGTGCGAGCCCTTGGGGGGACGGTTGTGAGCCAGGCCAGCTGCATCTATGAGGGCACGGTCGGCCACCGTCGCCGGACCCCGCGCGAGCACGCCTTCGACTACCGCGTGTTCATGATGTACCTCGACCTCGGGGAGCTCCCAGAGCTGTTCGACGGCCATCCGCTGTGGTCGGCGCGCCGGCCGGCGCCCGCGCGCTTTCGCCGGGCCGACTACCTCGGTGACCCGAGTGTCCCGCTCGACGAATCGGTCCGGCGCCTGGTCGCCGATCGGACCGGCGAGCGGCCCCAGGGACCCGTGCGGGTGCTCACCAACCTCCGCTACCTGGGGCACTGCTTCAACCCGGTCAGCTTCTACTACTGCTTCGACGCCGCGGCAGACAACGTCGAGTTCGTCGTCGCCGAGGTCACCAACACACCCTGGGGCGAGCGCCATGCCTACGTCTCGCGGGCGCTGAACAGCCGGCAGGGCAAGGAGTTGCACGTCTCGCCGTTCTGGGGCATGAACATGGAGTACGACTGGCGCATCGGCGAGCCGCGCGATCGTCTGCACGTCTCGATCGGGGCCGACCGCGACGGTGAACGCGTGTTCGACGCCACGCTCGCGCTGCGCCGGCGCGAGATCACCAACCGCTCCCTGACCGAGCTGCTGCTGCGCCACCCGCCGATGACGATGAAGGTCAGCGGCGCGATCTACGCCGAGGCGCTGCGCCTGCGGCTCAAGGGCATCCGCCCGTACCCCCATCCGAAGGCGGTGACACGATGAACAGCCGGGTCGCGCGCACGATCGTGCTCGGGATGTTGCGCAACCTCCACGGCGGTGAGCTGCGTGTGGTCGAGTCAGGAGGGCAGACCGTGCTGGGGACGCCGTCATCCCTCGTCGCGACGGTGTCGATCCGCGACCCGCGGGCCTGGAGCGCCTTCTTGCGCGGGAGCTTCGGCCTGGCCGCCTCCTACCGCGACGGCTGGTGGGAATGCGACGACCTCGTCGCGCTGACCCGGATCGCCGCTCGCAACGTCCACGGCCTCGATCGCCTGCGCGCCTGGATCGCCCCGGTCTGGCACCCCGTCCAGCGCACCGCGCGCCGCGTCCATGCGCCCACGATCGGGCGCAGCCGCCGTCAGATCGCCGCGCATTACGACCTCGGCAACGACCTGTTCGCGCTGTTCCTCGACGAGACGATGAGCTACTCGGCCGGCTTCTTCGAATCGCCGAGCTCGACCCTGTTCGACGCCTCGGTCGCCAAGCTCGACCGGGTGTGCCGCAAGCTCGACCTCGGTCCCGACGACCACCTGCTGGAGATCGGCAGCGGCTGGGGTGGCCTCGCCGTTCACGCCGCGGACAACTACGGCTGCCGGGTGACGACGACCACGATCTCGAAGGAGCAGCACGCCCTGGCCACTGAGCGGGTCCGGGCCGCGGGTCTCGAGCACCGGGTGACGGTGCTGCTCCAGGACTATCGCGAGCTGGGCGGGGCCTTCGACAAGCTCGTCTCGATCGAGATGATCGAGGCGGTCGGGTGGCAGTTCTTCGACACGTACTTCCGCCGCTGCTCGGAGCTGCTCGAGCCGCACGGCGCGATGCTGCTGCAGGCGATCACGATCGACGATCGCGCGTACGAGGTCGAGAAGGGCGGTCGCAGCTTCACCAACACGCTGATCTTCCCCGGCGGCTGCCTCCCGTCGCTGGAGGTGATCGACGGCTGCGTGGCGCGCGAGACCGACCTGCGCCCGGTCGAGATCGAGGACATGACCCCGCACTACGTCAGCACGCTCGCCGCCTGGCGCACGCGGTTCGCGGGGGCGTCGGAGCGACTCGAGAAGCTCGGCTACGACGAGCGCTTCCAGCGCCTGTGGAGCTTCTACCTCAGCTACAGCCAGGGCGGGTTCGCCGAGCGCCGGATCCAGGTCGCCCAGCACCTGCTGGCCAAGCCCCGGTTCAGCGTCCGCCTGCGGGCCGCCGTCAGCGGCGAGCCCGACCGCGCTTACGCCGCCGGCGCTCGGCCGGGCTGAGCTTCCGGGTCTTGGGCTTCGCCTTCTGGGCGCCGCCGCGCCCTTCATTGGCGCCAACGTGCTGGTGATGCCGGATGGGCGCCCGCCGGCGCGCGTCGCGCCAGATGAAGAAGCAGATCCCGCCGAGGACGACGATCGCCCCGATCCCGATCAGCAACGCGTCGCCGCTGCTGAGACCCCCGGACGAGCTGCTGCCCGGAGTCGTGACGACGATCGGAGGGCTGGTGGTCGTCGTCTGCACCGGCGCCGGCGAGGACGGGATCCCGGGTGAGAACGGGCTCGTCGCGGTGGCCGCGGTGGCCGCGGCCGGAGCGCTCAGCATCAGCGCAACGGCGGCAAGCCAGGCCCCCCTCCTCGTCGTCATCTCGCTACCGCTCCGACGCGAGCGGCTGCTCCATCGCGGGAGTCTCCGGCGGATCGCGATAGGGCTGCTCCACCTCGACGTCCTCCTCGTGGTAGACGCTCTCGGCGTTGACCGCCCAGATGTCGTGGTGCGTGCCGAGCAGGATGTTGTCGACCGCGCGCATCGCGGTCAGCATCGAGTGGTCGGAGTTGTTGTACCGGTGCAGCCCGTTGCGGCCGACCTGGATCAGGTTGTCGATCCCGTCGAGCCACTTGCGGATCTCGACCATCCGGTCGGGGTACTCCGCGTCGTAGATCGGATACGCCTTGTGGACGCGGACCGCGAATCCGAACTTGACCTTCTCGGCCTTGGCCAGGCCGAGCTGCTGGATCTCCCGGGTGGCGAACCTGACCAGGTCCTCGTCGGCCATGTTCCACAGCTCGTCGCCCTCGAAGCAGAAGTACTCCATCCCGATCGAGGCGTCGCTGTCGTTGGGCACCATCCACGGGCTCCACGAGCGGAAGTTCTGGATCCGCCCGACCTGCACGCCCGGCTCGTGGATGTAGATCCAGTTGTCGGGGAACAGGTCCTCGCTCTCGATCACCAGCGCGACGGTGAGGAAGTCGCGGTAGCGCAGCCCGCGGGCGGCGTCGCGGACGTCGACCGGTGCCTCGGGGTCGGAGATCCCGACGGTGGTGCGCAGGGGCAGGGACGAGATCACGTGCGACGGCGTCAGCGTCTCGCCGCCGGCGATCACCGCGAGCAGCTTGCCGGTCTCGATGTGCAGCCGCGTGACCGGCGCGTTGAGGCGCACCTCGCCACCGTGGGCGCGGATGTCGTCGGTCATCTGCTCCCACATCTGACCCGGTCCGTAGCGCGGGTAGTTGAACTCGGAGATCAACGACTTGATCTTGTTGCCGCGGTTGCCGAAGAAGGCCGACTTGGCGGCCGAGAAGAACGACAGCCCCTTGATGCGCTGCTCAGCCCACTCGGCGCGCAGCTCGGAGGTCGAGACGCCCCAGACCTTCTCGGTGTAGGTCTTGAAGAACAGGTTGAACAGGCGCTTGCCGAAGCGGTTGGACACCCACTGCTCGAATGTCTCCTCGCGTCCCTTGGGCTTGACCGCCGCCCACAGGTAGGAGAAGCCGCAGCGGGCGAGTTCGATGGGGCCGAGCTTCTTGATCACGTCCATGCCGTCGAGCGGGTACTCGAGGAACTTCTTGTTCCAGTAGATCCGCGACTGGCGCGGACGCTTGAGGAACTCCTCCTTCATGATCTCGTGCCAGAGGTCATCGACCTCCTTGACCTTGGTGAAGAAGCGGTGGCCGCCGAGGTCGAAGCGGTAGCCGTCGCGCACCTCGGTGCGCGCGATGCCGCCGACCTGGTCGGTGGACTCGAGCACGATCACAGGCTTGCCCTGCTTGGCCAGCAGGTAGCCCGCCGTCAGCCCGGCCGGTCCGCCTCCGAGCACGACGACGGGTCGTTCCGGGGTGATGTCGGACCCGGGGGCGGGAACGGGGGGCCCGCTCTCGTCGGGCCTGGGTGTGTCTGTCATGTTCAGGAGACCTTCCGATAGAGCACGGCGCTGTCACCCACGCAGCACGCGCCGCGATAGGAATGAGGGGCCCAGGCAACTGGCTTGAGGCTCGGGTCGGTGGAGAGCAGCGCCCCCCACTGAGCCGATCGCCGGCGCACAAGCTGGGTCCAGGACGCCTCCCAGCTCTGGGCGCCCTCGGTGAGCGGACGCACGAACAGGAGTTGCTGGCCCGGCTTGAGACTAGCAACGAGGGGGGTGAGCGTGGCTCGAGGATCGGCGTTCTCGATCCGCTTCAGCGCGTCCACCCAGTTGGCCGATTGGGGGTCCTTGGTCGGCCCGGTGGGGTCGGCGTAGCGCAGGCCGCCCGGGAGGTAGTAGTAGGCCAGCGGCACCTGCTCGGGCTGACCGACGACGACAAGGTCGCCCTGGTGCAAGAGCGCCGCCATCTCGCCGCCGACGTCGCGCATGTCGCTCTTGTACTTGGCCGTGTACGAGGAAGGGTTGGCCCAGAAGATCACGCACAGCAGCAGCGCGACCAGACCGACGCCGCGGGCGCGCGCGAGGCCGATCGCGAACAGCAGCAGGAAGCTGGCCAGGATCGGGGCGAAGTAGCGGTACTGCCACGCCGGCGAGAACCGCGACACGATCCAGCCGAACCCGAGCGTGCCGATCGGCAGCAGGATCAGCACCCACATCGTGAGCGCTTCGCGGCTGCGTCGGTGCGCGCGGCTGAAGAACGCGCTCAGCCCGATCGCCGACCCGAGCACGAGCGCGGCGGTGGCGCGGTCGCCGCCCATCAGGTTGCGGGAGATCTGGACCGGGGCGCCGAAGTTGGGCGTCGGGTCCCACGGGGACCCGGTGTGGGCGGCCTGGTAGAGCAGCGTCGGCAGCCACGGGAGGAACAGCACCGCGGCGGCGCCGAACGACAGCACGGCGTCGCGCAGGATGGCCTTGGGCTCGTCGCTCAGCCGCAGCACCGGGATCAGCGCGACGGCCGCTCCGACGCCGAAGAAGATGCCCCACGAGTGCGTGTAGAGCATCACCGCCTGGGCGGCGGCGAACAGGAACAGATAGCCGCGTCGTCGGTACACGAAGCCCTGGATGAATCCCTGCGCGGCCAGCAACCCGAGCAGCGCCATCAGCGTGTACATCCGCGTCTCCTGCGCGTACGCGGTCAGGAACGGGTTGAGCGCGAACAGCACCGCCGCGATCAGTCCGGCGCGGCGACCGGCGAGGCTCCACGCGACCCACGTGCCGACGGGGATGGTCAGCAGTGCGAACACGAGCGAGAGCGCATGCGTCTGGGCCTCGCTGGACCCGAACACGCTCATCCAGACATGCAGCAGCATGTAGTAGAGCGGCGGCGAGCCGTCGTGGTGGAGCACGCCCGGGATCGCGCTCAGCGAGCGCGACGAGATGCCGACCGAGAGGGCCTCGTCCATCCAGAACTGACCGCTGATGATCCGCGTGCGGATGAACAGCGACAGGGCGCTGAGCAGCACGAGAACGCCGGTGGTGACGAGCCACGGCGGGACCCGCTCGAGCCAGCGGGGCTCGTGCACGTCGAAGTTTGGAACGGACCGGGGAGGGGCGGCGACGGTGGTGGCCATTGGGGAGGTCAGGTTACCGGCAGGTGGAGTAGATCTTGAACGTACGCGTGGCCGCCACACGGGTGTACGTGGCGTTGTGCGGAAGCAGCGGCAGCAGCGATGCGTGCCGGGTGGCGCGGGCCTGCAGGATCACGTTGGGAGCGGGCGGCAGCGGCGCTCCGCGGGGCAGGCCCGGCGGCGGACCCTCGATGCGGAGCGTGTGCACGCCCAGAGTCCAGGCGACCATCGGCACCTGGAAGCCCTCCGTCATCACCGTGCCGCAGCGCAGCAGCTTGGCTGCCCCGCCGGCCTCGGCGACCGCCTCGGTCAGGTCGGAGCGCAACCGCGCCTGGTAGGACAGCGACCTGTGCGTCGCGGGCAGGTCGACGGCGTTGGCGCCGATCCACGAGGGGACGAACATGAACACGAGCACGAGCACCGCCACCGCTGCGACTGCCGCCACGGCGGGCTTGGTCAGGCGCGCGAGCAGGCTGCCGAAGATCTGAGCCGCCCAGCCCCAGCCGACGCCTCCGACGACGCAGACCAGAGCCGCGCCGAGCACGAGGTAGCGGTTGTTGCCCGAGAACCCGGCCTGGGTCATGATCGCGATCAGCACCAGCCAGGCGATGCCGAGCACGCCGAGCGCGAGCACCGCGACGTTGTGACGCTGTGGCTCGTCGCCCGAGCCGCGGCCACGGATCCGCCACAGGCCCCAGGCGGCCAGCACCATCGCGAAGGCGGCCGCGGCCTTGATCCGGAGCAGGATCAGCGGCCAGGCGTGGTCCTTGAGCTCGGCGCAGAACGGGCAGCTCGCGAACGCCGGGCTGTTGGAGCGCGGGTGCTGAGCTCGGTTGACACCGCGGAAGAACTGCCCGGAGCCCCACAGCTCGGGCAGGAACCAGAGCACCGGGATGGCCGCGAACAGACCGATGACCAGCTTACGCGCGCCCGGGTCGGTCCAGAACAGGTACAGCCCGTAGAGGCCCCAGAAGGGCCAGATCTCAGGCCGGTCGAGCGCCGCGGCAAACGCGACGGCAAAGGCCTGACGGCGCTTGCCGTCGAGGTGGCGGTCGATGGCGATCAGCACGATTGCCGCCATCAGGCCCTCGGAGTAGCCGAGCGCGTTGTCGCTGACGAAGCCGCCGGCGGACACGAGCCCGAGCGCGGCGATCGTTGCCGCCAGCAGTCCCGGCGCCAGCTCGCCGGCTCGGGCGAGGCCGGTGGCGCGCTCGGCCGACGTGCTTGCGGCGCGGATCCGGTGCGTCAGCCGCAGCGCGAGCTTGAACGTCATCGCGACGGCCATCAGTGCACCGGTGCGCGCGATCACCAGCCACATGTCGGGAGCGGCCTTGCCAAACGGCGCGAACAGCGTCGTGAAGATCACCGGCAGGGGCTTCCACGAGGGGCCACCGGTCGTCTGCAGGTTGAGGTGGACGATCTCCCGGCCCCAGATGATCCAGGCCCACGGGTCGTAGCTCGGCGTCGAGGGGATCAGCAGCGAGAACGCGGAGATCGCCAGGCCGACGAGGGCCAGGGCGAAATACAGGCGACCGCCGGCGAGTCGTCCGGCCAGCCTGGCGGTGCCGGAGCTGGCCGAGCCGCGCGACGACGGAGCCGTGGCGACGTCTGTTGCCTGGAAGGCCATCGAGGTCTCTACGCCGTCCTCAGCGGCAACGGAAGCAGGCGACGGGTGGCGAGGAGGTGTCCGAACACGGTTCTGGGCGCTGCCGGCGCGGGGCCGGCGAGATGTTGTCCTGCAGAAGCCCGGGTGGCCGAGCGCACGGGCGGCGAGCGCACGCTGGCCCGCGCGTGCGCGGGCGTGAGGCGCCATTCTAGAGCGCCGCCCGACAGCGACGCGGGCGCTCGAGAGGGCACTACACGATCAGGGTGCCACAGTTACACGCCGAGCGCGTCGTCGTGGCGTGCTCAGGCGCCGCCGACGCGGTGTTTCAAGGCCACGATCCGCTGGTAGGAGGCGATCGCCGCGGTGCGGCTGACGCGCCCGTCGGTGATCGTGACGCCGCGGAATCCGAGCCGGCCCCGGAGCAGCCCTTGCGCGATCGGGCGCGGGAGCGCGGCGGGCGCGCCGGTGGGGTCGTAGGCCCTGAAGCCGGCGGTCGAGAGCATGACGGCGTCAAGCCCGAGCGGGATCGCAGCCTGATACGGCATCAGGGCCCCCTGGAGCTGGGCTGCGGTCGGGTGCAGCTCGTCGAGCTTGACGTCGTCATCCACCGGGGCCCGAGCCGACCCCCGGGAAGTGCTTCGCGGTCGCGGCGACGCGCTGGGACTGGAGCCCGAGCGCGAACGCCGGCGCGTACCGCGCCACGGCGCGCGGACTGAACGAGAACGCCCGACCCTGCTGCCAGATGAACGCGCCCGGGAAGGTGGGCACGTCCGATACGGGCGCCAGGTCCATGTTGTTGCCCAGGCCCTTGAGGTAGTGGCCGGTCGCGCGTCCCTCGCGGGTGGCGACGGACGTGCTGCCGGTCGCGGCGATCTCCGGCGGCGAGAGATCCGGTGGGCCGCCGGGCAGGCGCTTGACCTGGCCGCCCTCCTGGTCGACGGCGATCAGCAGCGGCGGGTTACCGCCCTGGTGAGCCGCCCGCTGGAGCGCTCCGATCAGCCCCTTGAGCTGGTTGCGTTAGACGATGTTGGCCGCGAACAGGATCACGGCGCCGATCTGGCCGCGGCGGATCTGGCTCAGCAATGTGCTGTCGGCGCTGGTGCCGCTCACCCCGACCATGATCCGCTGCCCGAGCAGCTTGGCGTCGGCGCTCGAGACCGTGGTCGTCGCGACCGGCGCCGGCGCCACCGGTGCTGCGCGCTCGAGCGCCGCACGGTGCGTAGTGTGCGTGCCGGGCGCCCCGGGTGCCGTCAGCATCAGCGCGAGGACGGCGACGAGCCCAGCCATGCGCTACCCCTGGACGCCGACGGCGAGGCAGTCCTCGACCTTCTTCAGCTCGCCGTCCGAGGTCTGGTTGGGGTACAGCAGAGCGCTGCCGATCACCTCGGCGCCTTGGACCTGTCCGGAGATCTGCGCCTGCTGCGCCGCTCCGGGCGTCGGCAGGAACTGGATCGTCGGGCCGGCGGGTGGCGATCCGACCTGCACGCCGGTCTGCCCGACCTTGACGACGGACAGTCCGGCGCTGCGAATGCAGGTCACGTGGGTGGTGCTGGGATCGTCGATCTTCCCGCGGCCGTATGGCGGTGGTGGCGTCCCGAGGGCGCCGGCCTCGGGCTTCGCCGAGCTCCCGCATCCCGCCAGGACGAGCGCGGCGAGCCCGCACGCCGCTGCGATCTTGACAGAGGACATCCGACGAGAGGGTAGAGGATCCGCGCCCGTTGTCGCGGGAGATCCTGCTCTAGACTGATCGGCCGATGATCGCGTTCGCCGCCCTCAGCGGGCCGCTCCCGAAGGCGGGCGTGATCGTGGTCGCGGCGCTCGCGGCGCTGGCGCTGACCGCCGGCACGGCGAAGCTACGCGCGTGGGCAATGGCCGGCGCGCTCGTCCTGGCCCCGATCCTGCTGCTGGCCGACATCTGGAGCTCGCCCCAGCTGCGTCTGGTCCATCGCCATCCGCTGCCCGCCGCGGTCGGCGCGGTCGTGGCGCTGGCCCTGCTCTCGGCGCTCGTGGTGCTGATCGCACGGCGGCCCTGGCTGCTGGCGCTGCTGGCGGTGGCCGCGCTGCCGTTCCGGATCCCGATCCAGGCCGGCGGGGTCACGTCGAACCTGCTCGTGCCGCTGTATCTCGTCGTGGCGGCGGGCTCGCTGGCCTACATCGTGCCGGCGGTGCGCTCGACCGACGACCCCGACGAGGGCCGTCAGCCCGGATGGGTGCAGCGCCTGCTGGCGCTCTACATCGTCGTCTACGCCGTGCAGTCGATCTACTCCACGGACTTCGAGAAGGCGCTGCAGCAGATGGTCTTCTTCTACGTGCCGTTCGCGCTGCTGTTCGTCCTGCTGACCCAGCTCGACTGGACGCCCCGCCTGATCAAGCTCTGCTTCACGTTGGTGGTCGCACTCGCGGTCGTGTTCGCGGCGATCGGCTTCGTGGAGTATGGGACCAAGACCATCTTCCTCAATCCGAAGCTGGTGGTCGCCAACGATCTGCATACGTACTTCACCGTCAACTCGGTGTTCTTCGATCCCGACATCTTCGGGCGCTTCCTGGCCCTGGTGATGATCGGGCTCGCCGTCGTGCTGCTGTACGACCGGGCCCCGGATTCCGCAACGCGGATCAAGCAGGTGCTCGGCGTGAGCGTCCTGCTCGCGATCCTGTGGGGCGGCCTCGTTCTCACACTCTCGCGCTCGAGCCTGGGCGCGCTGCTCGTCGGCCTCGCCACGCTCGCTGCCTTGCGCTGGCGGGTCTCGCGCACGCTCTGGGTCGTCGTTGCGGTGGTCGCCGTCGGCGCCGCCGCCGTGGCCGTCTCACCGAAGACATTCGGGCTCAACCAGGGTCTGAACGGCGCCTCGAGCGGGCGGGCCGATCTCGTCACCGGCGGGTCCAACCTGTTCACCGAGCGCCCGGTGTGGGGCTACGGGTCGGGGTCGTTCGTCACCGAGTACCGCCGTACCCATCCGAGCAGCTCGACGACGCTGTCGGCGTCGCACACGATCCCGGTCACGATCGCCGCCGAGCAGGGCGTGATCGGCGAGCTCGTCTACCTGGCCCTGGTGATTGTCGCCGTCGTGGTGCTGCTGCGGGGCGCGCGCTCGAACCCGGCCCGAGCCGGGATCGCCGCTGCGTTCCTGGCGCTGATCCTGCACACGCTGCTCTACGCCGACTTCCTCGAGGATCCGGTGACGTGGGCGCTGCTCGCGGTCGGGGTGGCTCTCGCCTCGGGGCCGCCGGCGCCGAAGTCGGACGCCGCCACCGCGCTGGCCGCGACCGCCGTCGCCGCCTGAGCCCCGGATCCCGACGCGCCGGCTCACCGGAGCGTTTGCGGCGCGCACACGTCGAGCTCCGCCGTCCACCCGTCGACCGCCACCTCGGTGGCCGGCATCCCCGGCTGGGCCTCCTCGAGCAAGCTCTGCGTGCTCGCGTCGAGCGGGCAGAGATGGATCAGCAGCAGTCGCCCCGCCCCGGCGTCGGCGGCCACGGTCGCGGCGCCGGCCGCGGCGGTGTGGATGTCAGGGTTGCGCGGGTGCGCGGTGGTGAACCAGGCCTCGTGCGCGAGCATCGCGCAACCGGCGGCGAACGCCGCCGATGCGGGGTCGTAGGCCGTGTCGGTGACCCAGGCCAGCGCATCGCCGAAGCGCAGGCCGAACGTGGGCGCGGAGTGGCGGGTCTGCGCGCGCGTGGCGATCCTGATCCCCGACAGCTCGAGCTCGCCCTCCGGGAGGTCCCGGACCTCGATCCGCTGAGCCTCGAGCGGCACGGGGTGAAACGGCTCGTGTGAGAGCGGGTCGAGGATCTTCTGCGTGCGCGTGCCGTAGAGCGCGGCGCCCGGTCCCCAGATCGTGGTCTCCGGACAGCGGTCGAGCGCGGGCAGGTAGGCCAGTCCGCAGACGTGGTCGAGATGGAAGTGGGTCAGCAGGAGGTCGAGCCGCTGCGCGCCGTCGAGCAGCTCAGGGCGCTCGGCGAGCCGACCGACGCCGGTGCCGGCATCGATCATGATCGCGTGCTCGCCCTGGCGCAGGAGCGCGCACGCCGTGTGCCGGCCGTGGGCAGGAAACCAGCCCCCTCCGCCGAGGATCGTGAGCGAGCTGGTCATCCATTCGGGAGGTTAGTGGGGCGCGGGCAGCATGAGGACGGTCAGCGGCGTGGGCGGTCGCTGCGCACCAGACGACGCAGGAGGGCGGAACGCGAGCGCGCGGCCGCGGCCCAGGCGATCGCCGTCTCGGCCCGGCGGCGCTGGAGGGTGAAGTCACCGCGGGTGCCGACCGACTCGGCCGCGTAGCGGTACAGGTCGTTGCGCTTGGCCTCGTCGGTCACGTCGTTGTACGCGCGCAGAATCGCACCGACCACCGACCACCGACCACCGACCACCGGGCACACGGACACGGGCCGGTCGCTGAAGCGCTCGCCGGCGAGCATCGAGGCGAGCTCCATCACGCAAACCTCCGGTCCCGGGCGGTCGTGACGGCCCACGGCCAAGCGCGTGTTCTGGTGGCTGACGGCCCGGCTCACGGGCGCATCGCCGGCCATCGAGGTTCCTCCTCCGATCGGGATGCGGCGGCCGGGCGGAGTGCGACGGCCTCGTTCCTGGTCGGCGCACAGGCCCGCGCGGCGCCAGCGCCGTGGGCCGGGCTGGACGTTTAGCCGAAGGAGACCTGACCGTCGAGGTGCGGGGTCGGCTTCGTCGTGCCCCGGACCGCGAAGCGGACGCCGTCGTCGGTGGCGGCCTGGGCGAACGCGACCGTCGCCGGCAGCAGGATCGGGCGTTTGAACGCGACCGAGACCGTGTAGGCGCCGGGCAGCCGGCCCTCGAGCGCGGTCAGGCAGCGGGCCTTGGTCCACATCCCGTGCGCGATCGCCGACGGGAAACCGAACAGGCGCGCGTGAGCGAGTGGATGTGGATCGGGTTGTGATCGCCGGAGATCGCGGCGTAACGGCGCCCGAGATCCCCGGGCAGTCGCCACTCGGCCGTGGCCGGGAGCTCCCCGGGCGTCGCCTCCCCGGGGCCGGACGCACCGGCATCGCTCGCCGCGTCGGCGCCGGAGCCCGAGCCGCGGCGCAGGTTCACCGACACCTCCTCCCACACGAGCTCGTCGCCGACCCGGGCTTCCGTGATGATCGGGAACTGCCGTCCCCTTGGATGAGGCTCGAGCGGGCCGGCGTGCACGCGCAGCGACAGCCGCTCACCGAGCCGCACCGGGCGGTGCTGGGTGATCGTGTTGGCGATGTGGACGAGTCCCACCGCGGGGAACGGGAAACTCCCGTCGGTCATCAGCGCCAGGTGGAGCGGGAAGGCCAGCATGTGTGGATAGGTCGCGGGCAGCTCGTCGCGCAGCGAGAAGCCGCACACGCGGTTGTAGGCCGAGAGCCGATCCGGGTCGGTCGCGACGTCGCTGAGGACGAGCGCGAGGTCGGGCATCTCGCCGCCTGACCCCGACACGAACGGCAGCCGGGACGCTCCGGGCACAACGCCGCCCCGGCCCGGAGGAACAGCGGCAGCATCCCGGGCGAGCCTGAGAGCTCACGCTCCTGCCCCGACATCGTCACGCTCCCAGCAGGCTCTGGCCGCAGACGCGGACCACGTTGCCGTTGACCCCTGCGGAGGCGGGGTTGGCGTACCAGGCGATCGTCTCGGCGACGTCCACCGGGAGGCCGCCCTGCGACATCGAGTTCATCCGCCGGCCGGCCTCGCGGATCGCTATCGGCATTGCCGCCGTCATCTTCGTCTCGATGAAGCCCGGCGCCACCGCGTTGATCGTCAGCTTGCGCCGCGCAACCTCGGGCGCCATCGACTGCACCATTCCGATCACCCCGGCCTTCGAGGTCCCGTAGTTGGTCTGCCCTGCGCTGCCGGCGATGCCGCTGATCGAGGACACGCAGATGATCCGGCCGTTCTCCCGGATCACCTCGCGCGCGAGCAGCTCGTCGTCGATCAGCTCCACGGAGCTGAGGTTGATGTCGATCACCATGCTCCACAGGTCCTCGGGCATCCGGCTCAGCGTCTTGTCGCGGGTCGCGCCCGCGTTATGGACGACGATGTCGACCCCGCCGTGGGCCTCGAGCAGATGCGAGGCGATCGCCGCCGGCGCATCCTCGGCGGTGATGTCGAGCGCCAGCGTCGAGCCGCCGAGACGGCCCGTGACCGCGTGCAGGTCCGCCTCGAGGGCGGG
>Ga0209048_10003670_pt1 | contig 14870 bp, 13 predicted proteins | sample FrelakmetCRP12CR_FD_187146 | JGI IMG/M metagenome (GOLD analysis project Ga0209048, IMG submission 187146) | Freshwater lake sediment microbial communities from the University of Notre Dame, USA, for methane emissions studies - CRP12 CR (SPAdes)... | ecosystem: Environmental > Aquatic >... | reverse complement strand
CTCAGGCTCGTCCCCGAACTTGCCGGCATGGAGTTGCTCCGCAAGGGGAGTCGGCTTTCGATCCAGCCGGTGAAGGAATCGGAATGGAAAGCCGTGCTGAAACTCGCGGGCTTGAAAGAACCGCTCGTCGCTCCCAAAACCAAGCTCAAAGGCCGAAAATAAGGCGAACCGATTCCATGTCTCGCATCGAGCACTTCGCGATCCGTGGCCGCCTCGAATCTTACCCGGCCGGTGGTTTTAAGGTGAGACAGGATCGGCGATACGCCGACGTAATCCAGACCTGCCGCCACACTGTGGGTTTCCTTCATTTGCCCGTCGGCGTCTTGAAGGAAGTAGGTCTTATACCCCTGCGCCACACCGACGCTTGCATCCTTGGAACAAAGCCGGGAAGCGTGTTGACCGGAATCCAATCCCTTCCCTCCCGCTTCCACGCCGACGAGCTCCACGGGGTCATTCAGAAAAGCGTTGAAGATCCCCATGGCATTGGAGCCTCCGCCCACACAGGCATAGACGCGCGTGGGGAGATTCCCTTCACGTTCGAGCATTTGCCGCCGCGCCTCTTTGCCGATGATGGATTGAAAATAGGAGACCATCTCGGGAAAAGGGTGCGGTCCGCAGGCCGTGCCCAGGACATAGTGGGTGGTATCCATGTTGCTCACCCAGTCGCGGAATGCTTCATTGATAGCATCCTTCAAAATCCTCGTCCCTTCGAGCACCGGGACGACTTCAGCGCCCAACCGCTCCATCCAGAACACATTGGGGCGCTGTCGTTCCACGTCGATTTCACCCATGTAAATGGTGCACTCGAACCCGAACTTGGCCGCCATGGTGGCTGTTGCCACGCCGTGCTGCCCGGCCCCGGTCTCGGCAATGACCCGGGTTTTGCCCATTCTCTTAACCAACAACCCTTGGCCCATAACGTTGTTGGCTTTATGGGCGCCAGTGTGATTCAGGTCCTCCCGCTTGATGAAGATGCGTGCACCGCCGTAGTGCTTGCTGAGGTTCTCGGCGTAGGTAATCGGGGTCGGCCGGCATGAGTAGGTGGACATGATATTGACGTACTCTTGCCAAAAACCGCGGTCGCTCTTGGCCTTTTCGAACGTTTCCACGAGCTCATCGAATGTGGCAACGAGGACCTCGGGGAGGTAAGCCCCGCCGAATCCTTGATAATAGCCCCTGTTAATCATCTGTGGCTCCTCCGATGGTTTGAGAGAAAACGAACTGCTCCGTTCGGCAGTACAACTCAGAGAAAACGGAGTTTTGCGCCTGAGGAAAATGGAGAAAACGCTTCACCAGCAGGATGGGCATGGTGGTTGAAACACTCAGGTATTGAGCTTTCCTGCCGGCCGGATAGCCGATCCTGAAGTTCTGTTTTCCGCCGGTCGGCCTCAGGTAGTAGTGCTCATCGACTATTTGTGAAAGCGATCTACCGGCCATATCGATCTTATCGAAGTTCGGGAAAAGCTCGGGACTGAGATAAATGTCTTCGAGGAGGACCGGCGTCTCTTCCACCAGGCTCAGTCGGGAGAGGAAAAAAGCCTTCTGCCCGGAAAAGGGGTTCTCCGGGGTGTTGCCGATGGTTCTTAAACGGGTCTTTTGCAGAATTCGGGTGGCAACCGATATTCCCTTCTTGCGAAAAGATGAAATCGTTCCGGCGAGGGAAAAGAGATCGACTTCCTTTCGTTCCGCGCGAACAAAGGTGCCGGAGCCTCGTTTCCGTGCCAGGACCCCTTTGCGCACCAGCAGGTCAATAGCCTGTCTGACGGTCGGCCGTCCGATACCGTAGCTTGCAGCTAGCTGATTCTCCGAAGGAATTCGGAAACCGGGGGGGTATTCTCCGGTACGTGTGCGGTGCAGGAGGATGTCCGCCAGTTGGTGGTACAAAGGCTTGGGTGATTGCGAGTTGAGCATAGGCATCCGGTCTCATCGGCGAGTAAGATTCTGCTCCATCAAGTTTCCAAAGGCATATTGCATAATATTGGTAAAGTTGTCAAGACAATTTTTGGCAATTGCATAACACATTTCGATCTCGAGTAGACCATCCCCAGGCGATGAACCGGGTGCGGCCCGATTGCGCTAGGCAAGTAATGAAAAAAAGGGATGGACATGAGTAAGAGGGCAGACTTGTAATTTGAGAGTTAGTTCATCAACTTTGGTAAGCATAGTCCCAGAGGAATTGCGGCTCTCATGAAGCTGGCGGAGAAGGCTTTATTGTCATTTCGAACGAAGCGGAGCGAAGAGAGAAATCTTAGAATCAGCCACTTATATCCGAAAGATTTCTCGCCTCCGGCTCGAGATGACAGTTTTCAGACAGCCTCTAAGTGATTATCCGACTGCGATGTTCATCACCCTATCAGGAAATTTCCACGCTTTGCAGGGAGGGAATTATGGCTATTTTTGACAATGGGTTTGTGTGTGAAAATGTTCTTGACCGCCACCCGGTCAGGTGCTACTCAGGAACCTCCAAAAAGCAGTTTCCTGCAGGTTCTCATCACGTTGAGATAGATTTGCAGGAAATCTTTACTGGCCTACGATAAGGATAGAGAATATATGGACGACGGACCTAGTGACAGCGAAACGACCTCAGCTCGGGACGAGATCGCGGGTTGCCTGGCCGTCGTTTTCCCTCGACCCTGCTAGCAGCCCTCCATCCCGAAGCGTTTTTCTGCTTCATCCTCGTCTCTCGGTCTTTCGCCTGCACGCACTGGAGAAGCCGCCCAGGAGGTATGCCCATGGTGGTATCCGGGTCTGGCGAGAATACCAATAAGACTGATTTTTTCTTCCTATCCGACATTCTTGGGAAGAAGATCTATGCCAAGCATGGCGGCTTCATTGGCAAAGTGGGCGATGCCATTGCGACCGTCAGTCAAATGAACCCCGAAATCCAGGGCCTCATGCTGGCCAGAGCAGGATCCAGGTTCTACTTTCCCATTCGGAACATCGATCTTGTGCTTTTGGCCAGGTCGAAGAAACTGAGCTTGACACAAGATCCCCCTAATTCCATGGTTCTCAACGGGAGTCACTTTCTTGTTCGAGAAATCCTATATGATAAACAGATCGTGGATGTGAACGGGGCAAAGGTGGAACGTGTCAATGATGTTCGGATTCTTTGTTCGGGAGAGAGAGCGTATCTCACGGATGTCGATGTGGGATTTACCGGGCTAAGCCGTAGACTGGGTTTTGGGAATTTCCTGTTGTGGCTCGCGAAAACCATTGGCAAGGATCCGAAAGAAGAGCTGATTCCTTGGAAATTTGTGCAACCCCTGCCCGAGAGATTTCCCGGTCCCATCCAGGTGATGCTGCGCCAGGAGCAAATCAAAAGGCTCCATCCCGGCGAATTGGCTGACATCATCGAAGAGCTCGATCGCGACGAACGTCTTACGCTGGTTGAGAACATCGGTGCTGAGGATGCTGCTGACGCCCTGGAGGAAGCCCCTATCGGTGTCCAAACATCAATCCTGCGTGACCTTGACACCGATTTTGCTGCAGACATTCTGGAAGAAATGGAACCGGCCGTTGCCGCCGACGTCATCGATAAATTGCCTGTCGAGGCTAAAGAATCCATCATGGCGGCGATGGAAGCCGACGAAAGGGCCCAAATCGAGCTTCTTGTGCAAGCCGAGGACGACACTGCCGCATCCTTGATGACAGTCGATTTTATTTCCTGTCCTGAAACGACGACCTCCACAGATGCTCTGGAGTTACTCAGAAAGAATGCGGATGAAATTGAATCCATTACGTACGTCTACTGTGTGAATGATGAATCGTGCCTGTGCGGAGTGGTTTCCCTGAGAGATTTGATTCTTGGTAAACCGGATGCAATCCTCTCCGGCATCATGAACCAAAGGCTTGCCACACTGAGACCTGACGACGACTGGGAGACGGTGGCCAATCTGTTCCTGAAGCTGCGGTTCAAAGCCTTGCCTGTTGTTAATGACGACTGTAAGATACTCGGCATAGTCACTTTTCAGCATTCTTTTGACGAACTGCTTACCTACTATCACAGGCTGGCAAGTTAACCGTGATGGAAGTGCAAAGAAGGTCAGCCAGACGCAGGTCTTTATGGACGCGGCTGTCCATTTTCCTCAGCGTGGTCGGTCCAGGAATCATCACTGCCAATGTGGATAATGACGCCGGCGGACTGACCACCTACAGCCAGGCCGGAGCCCATTTCGGTCTGGATGTCCTGTGGGTCCTTGCTCCAACGACGGTTCTTCTCATCATGGTCCAGGAAATGGTCAATCGCATGGGGGTTGTCACGGGCCAGGGCCTGTCGGATATGATTCGTGAGCGCTTTGGGGTGAAGTTTACCTTCTACGTCATGCTGCTTGTTCTTCTGACCAACTTCGGCAATGTAATGGCTGAGTTTGCGGGCATCGCTTCAGCGAGTGAGCTGTTTGGCATCCCTCGGTTGATCTCCGTCCCGGTGTGTGCATTTCTGGTATGGTTGCTGGTCTTGAAAGGCACCTACAAATCAGTGGAAAAAGTATTTCTTGTTGCCTGTTTGTTTTACTTCGCCTACCCGATTACCTTTTTCATCCTCAAGCCTGATCTTCCTGTGATACTCGATGCGGTAATCCAGCCAAAAACGACCTTTTCCACACCATACCTGGCCATGGTCATCGCCGTCGTGGGGACGACGATTGCCCCGTGGATGCAATTCTACCAGCAGGCTTCGGTGGCGGAGAAAAATATCTCGATCCGAGACTATGCGTATTCGCGACTTGATACCGTTTTGGGTTGCATCGTGGTCAATGTGGTTGCTGCATGCATCATTGTTGTGTGCGCTTTGACCTTAAATAAGGCGGGGATGCAGATTGAGTCCGCGGCTGACGCCGCCCGCGCTCTGGCGCCGTTTGCAGGTAAAGCCAGCTCTTATCTCTTTGCCTTCGGTCTCTGGAATGCTTCACTTTTCGCAGCGAGCATCCTGCCCCTCTCGACTTCCTATACGATCTGTGAGGCGCTGGGCTGGGAGACCGGTGTCGAAAAGGATTTTGAGACGGCGCCCCAGTTCTACGTCCTTTATACCGCCATCATTGGCATCGGCGCTATCACCATCCTCCTCCCCGGCATTTCTCTCATCGGCATCATGTTTTGGTCGCAGCTCATAAATGGACTGCTGCTGCCGGTGATCCTCATAATGATTCTTTTGCTGGTCAATGACAAGCGGGCCATGGGCGACTACACCAACAGAGGCTTCTACAATTCATTGTCATGGGCATCGGTTGTTTTGCTTACTGCTGTCAGCATGGCTTATATTGCCTCAATGTTTATGCTCGATTGACAGGAATCAGGCGCCGCGTCTCAAGGCTACCCTCTGCGAGCTGTGAGATGCGGCCATGGCGAATGTAAAACCGGGTGCATTGATGGCGGACGCGCAACGTGATCAGATCGAGGAACTGCTTGTTCTTGCACGACACCTGGAGATCGCCCATCATGTTCCGGGGAGAACCAGGGTGAAGGTCTCTCCGAAGCACCGCACCGCCGAAGAGATGGAATGGCTTGCCAAGACCTTGAAAGACCGCCTCGGGTCGGCCGACGCACGAATGAATGTCAAGACTGGAAGTATTGTTGTCAGCCATCCTCAGAGCAGTCTTGAGGAAGTCTGCACCGCGCTGGAGGACGTGGGCGTGCTGGTAATTGGCCTGACCGGAAGCCATTTGGCGTTTGAGGGCGGGAGAACCAGGGTCGCCTCACACATCACAGGAGCTGTTGCCGACTTAAATCAGAGGCTCGAACGTGCAACTAACGACTTGATCAACCTGCGCCTGGCCGTTCCCTTTGGTCTCGCCGGTCTCGCCCTGCGGCAGCAGCTCCGCTATGGATGGCAGTTTGAGGCAGCTCCCTGGTATGTATTGGCATACGCTGCCTTTGACAGCTTCGTTAAGCTGCACTACTCGCGCGAGATGGAACAAGTTGGACCATGCTCGCAAGATGATGCCGGCAGCGTTCATTGAGTTTCGACACCTGCGGGTCTTTCAGATCGGCGCCGGATACGATGATCAGGCTTGAAATGGAGGTTCCGGCTTCTTCGCCGTTCGTGTTACTGTACGATCACGATGCCGGCCAGCGTGCCCTTCGGGATGTCCGCCGGCTTAGCGCCGCTGCCAATGGGGTAGATCTCCCAACCGGCCGCAGCGGCCATTTTATACACATCGATGCCAACGGCTTCCATGGATGGTCTTGAGAGCAAAGAGAAGCGGCACCTGTCCCCCGCCATAGCTTGACAGGTTTTATGTTCACCACAATAAGTATGCCGACATGATCCCGCAGCAAAGCCAAAGGCTAGATAATGCCCATCATAAAAGGCCATGGACTCAACTTCACTGACGATTCTATATACCTCCTGGTAAACGGCGACCCTTTCTTTGATAGTGGCCTTGTCCCTTACAATCACCTCTGAAGGAACATCCTTGATGAAGAATACGGCCCACCGGTACTGTTTCAAAATCTCCCGGAGTTCCGATGGCTTCATGGCATGGGGCGGACAGTGGGCGCTGGTCCCATAACCGAAGCACCGCGGAATCCGACATTTGAGTGCCACCCGATCGTCAACGGGAATATCTTCCGCCTTCACTACAAGAGCTCCTGAAGCCCCTAGTTCCAGGGCCTTTTCTTGGTATCGATCGAGGTCCTCCCCGAGCCTGGCCTCTTGCATGTCCACTCGGATCTTTTCTATCTTACTCTTCATGAAGTGTTCCTCTTTACCCAAGGCTTAGATTTAACGGTTGTTCCCGGATTGCCTGTATCCCTCCAGGAGATCGTGCACTTGTTCCTGTTCATCCGGGTGTGCCCGTCGATTGGAGAGAATTGCGTAGTCGCTGCCATCCGTATTGATCCTGAACATCACTCCACACCCGCTAGTGTAACCACACGCAGGGCTGCCGCCGCGGGTCGTTCCATAAAGAGTGGAACCAACCAGGGTGGGGCTGCCTAAGGGGTTTGCTCCATCATTGTCGAAGTCCTTGATAAATGTGTGCAAGATGGTGTAATCAGTCCATCCATCGGATGGATGGCCCAATCCCATAAGGAAGAGTATGACCACTATACCGAACAACCTCTTTATCTTCCCGAACTTCATCTCTACCTCTCCGCACGAAATAGCCTCTCATCAATAACATAAACCGCGCCGCACCTTTCACATTGAACAAGAAAAGCCTCTGATTTGCGGTTCTTTACCTTTTCTCCGTATTTAACAAAAGCCCAACCAAATTTCAAACCGGGTATTATTGGATAGTGGCAACTTCCATGCATCAATGTCACACGTTCGTCATATTTCCGTAACCATGCCGCCACCTCACAATGAGAAAAGGGCCATGAGAAAATAGGGCGTATGCTGTTCTTCGCGTGATTTTTTCCGAGCTGTTTGCGAAGAGTTCCGGGTTGCGCTCGCCAGTGCCTCCCGGTCGATAGGACCGGCGCCTTTACCGGTATAGATCCCGAAGGGGCAGGAGGGCGGACTCGCCGGTAGGCTGGCCTGCTGATGCATGATAACCTGTGAGAAGGGGTAACAATGAAAACCACAGATGCCTTGATTGTCGCTTGTGCAGTATTGATGGCAGGATTGAGCGTTTTCTGCTCTCCCGGAAACGCCGCTGACGATTTTGTGAAGCTGACGGGGGCGGGCGCCAGCTTCCCGGCCCCTCTTTACAACAAGTGGTTTAAAGATTACCACGCCCTCTACAAGAACGTTCAGGTCGACTACCAGTCGGTTGGGAGCGGCAGCGGCATCAAGAACTTCATCAACAAGACGGTTGACTTTGGCGCCAGCGATGCGGCGATGAAACCGGAGGAGATTGCCAAGGTTGATGTCGGGGCGCAATTGCTGCCGATGACCGCAGGTGCCATTGTACTGGCGTATAATCTCCAGGGCGTTCAGGACCTGAAGCTCAGCCGCGAAGCCTACGCGAGGATTTTTCTCGGAAAGGTGACAAAGTGGAATGATCCTTTAATTGCCAAGGCCAATCCCGACGCCAAACTGCCGGATACCCCGATCAACGTTGTCGTCCGGGCCGACAGCAGCGGCACGACCTTCGTTTTCTCGCAGCACCTGGCAGCGATCAGCGCGGAGTTTGCGAAGAGCCCCGGGGTCAACACGATGCCTAACTGGCCGGAGGGCACTGGTTCCAAGGGCAACGAAGGAGTTACCGCCAGCATCCGCACGATTCCCGGATCGATCGGCTACGTCGAATTCGGGTATGCCAATGGACAGGGCTTGGCTATAGCCTCTCTGGAAAACAAGGTGGGCAAGTTTGTCAAGGCAACAACGCAGTCCTCTCAAGCGGCACTCGCTGCCGTGGAAATGCCGCCTGACCTGATCGCCTGGTTGCCGGATCCAGCCGGAGAGAGTTCTTATCCCATTGTCACTTACACCTGGTTGCTTTGTTACCGGCAGTACAGTGATCCGAACAAACTGAAAGCCTATAAGGGTGTAATTGAATACGGACTCACCGAAGGACAGAAAAGCAGCGAGCAGCTCGGCTATGTTCCTCTGCCTCCTCCCGTCGTAAGTAAGGTCAGAGAGGCCCTCAGCAATATTCTGGGTAAATAAGGCGAAGTTATTATCTCAAAACTCATATCATCTCCTCCCCATGCCCCTCTATCCGAGCTGACTATGATACACACCTGACCCCGTGGGTAGGACAGGGAGACGCGGGGACGCCGAGATAGGGAGATGAGGAGATGGGGGATATGGAGCGGAAAATCTATAAATGCCACCCCACTATTTCTTCGCGTCTCCCTTTCACCCCCTCTCCGCGTCGCTACTGCGGAACCCAGTGTGCATAATTGTCAGTCACCGAGGGAGGGTAGTTTTGAGATAGTTTCTTAGCAGGAGGACCACGACATGAAACAGTATGAGAGCCTTTCGGCAAAACCGAATAGCGGGAATGGGATGATTATCGAATGCAACATCAAAAGAGTTGTTCTATGGGAAATTCAAAGCGGTGCGCGACACCGCAATTCCCATCGAACGCGGGAAGATCACGGCCTTCATTGGACCGTCCGGATGTGGGAAAAGCACCGTACTGCACTGCCTAACCGGATGAATGATCTGGTGCGCAGCTTCCGCTTTGAGGGACACGTGCATTCTCAGGGTAGAGATATATATGAGCCCAGGATCGATCCCGTCGCCGTGCGCCGTCACATCGGCATGGTGTTCCAACAACCCAACCCATTTGCCATGAGCATTTATCGGAACGTAGCCTTTGGCCTGAGGCTCAACGGTTACAGAGGCAACCGCGAAGGGCGGGTCGAGCAAGCCTTGCGCAAGGCCGCGCTGTGGGACGAAGTCAAGGATAAGTTGCACAGCAGTGGGCTTTCTCTATGCGGTGGTCAACAACAGCGCCTCTGTATCGCCCGCGCCATTGCCACAGAACCCCAGGTGTTGTTGATGGATGAACCGTGTTCGGCCCTCGATCCCATTGCCACGCGAAGGATCGAGGAACTGATGCTGGAATTAAAGCAGAGCTAGACCATCGCCATCGTCACCCACAATCTCCAGCAGGCCCAGCGGGTGGCTGACAAGACCGGTTTCCTGTATGTTGACACCACACAGGGCGGGCGTACGGGTTACCTGGTCGAATACGGCGACACCCAACAAATTCTCGATGAGCCCAAGGAGAAACACACGCGGGACTACATCGGCGGCAAGTTCAACTAAGTGCAGCTCCATAACCGAGGGTGTCCGAATATCATGCGTAGGATGGGTTAGTCGCGTCTTATGTGAGTTATACGGCATTGATCCATAATAGATCCTGTTTGCTTCCACATGATCTTGCCCCCGACCCGGCATCGGGGGGCTTTCCTTTTGGTACGATAGGATCTCAGCAGCTTCTACCCCGCAGTCATTGTCCAAGAATAGAGCGCCATCTTTCACCACGAACAAACGAATATCGAATATCGAACAAGGAACCGCAGAATTTTGAAGGTGACCAGAGAGTATGATCCTCAAGAGCTATTGAATGATTTCTTTGTGTGTCGTCGGAATTCTTGGTTTGCCTTCGTGGACGGAAATGAGTGCAAGTTGTTTTTGGACGACTCATTACCGAGTTAGACCTTAACCCTACCAGGTAGATCAATATCGGTTTTGACTTCAGGTGTCTTTGCTGTTAGCTTACACCCCTCCGTCCGGCATTGCCCTGTGGTTTGTCCTTCGCCCCGGGAACATTGAAGCATCTTACATGCCGATGGAATCATAGCGGGTAAGACTGTGATCGTGTGGGAAGGGACTCTACCGTGCTCTCCTTGTAAGTCAATATAGCAATATCCTATTGAGTTGCAAATGGATAAAAGATGAACAAATCGTTTTCTCAAGCGGCACGCCACACGCTGGATGGCGCCATTTGGGTTACGCTCTGTGAAGCCCTGGCCCTGCCCACCGGTTTCCTGATAGTCGTCTTTCTTACTCGTAAACTCGGGCCAACGGGCTATGGCCTATACACACTTGCGGCAGTCTCGGTTATGTGGATCGAATCCGGCATCGGGTCACTGTTCAGTCCCACAACTATCAAGCTGGTGAGTGAGGCCGAGCACTGGAAGCCAATAGCAGCAAGTCTTACGCAGGCGTATTTTGTCACTGGCTGTGCTGTGACCTGCCTTTTCTGGCTGCTCGCAACACCGATCGCTTCGCTCATAGGTGAACCGTTGATGGCGGATTATCTGCGCCTGTTTGCGATTGATATTCCGTTGGTCACGCTCGTTCTGGCGCACAAATCTATCCTTGTTGGTATTGGTGGGTTCAGACAACGTGCACTCACCAGTGCTGGCCGAATAACGGCAAGGTTGATGCTCATAGTTCTTCTGGTCGAGCTTGGTCTATCGGTAACCGGTGCGATCCTGGGAAATATCGGTGCATCCCTGGTAGAGTTGGCAATCTGCCGCTATTATATTCGTCCTGCCCTTTTCAGCAGTTCGCGCTTTCCGGTGCGGAGGTTCACGGAATATGCAGTACCACTGTTTTTGTTTAGTATGAGCATCCACATCTCCGACAAACTGGACCTTTTTGCGCTGATGGCAATGGGTAGCACGGCAGCCGTGGCGGGCATTTATGGCGCAGCGCAAAACCTGTCGACAGTGCCTCCTGGTATATTGGCTATGTCATTTTCCCCGCTTTTGTTGTCCACACTGAACCGGTTGGTAAGCGCAAGGGAAGAGCGCTCAGCAAAGGATATGGGCTGTCAATCAATGCGTGCGATCATCGCCCTTTTGCCATTCGGAGCCATGGTAGCCGGTGCAGCAAGTGAAATTACCGACTTGATATTTGGCCCCGCCTATTCGCCTGCTGCCCCTCTGCTTGCCACACTGATTTTTGGGGCGCTGGCCCTGGTCTTCATTTCCATTTCCGCGGCGATTTTGACTGCAGGTGGAAAGCCAGGTTGGGCTTTTGCTTTGGCCGGCCCGTTAATCCCTTTGGCCTTACTTGGCTACCTGGCCGTGATTCCCAGATTCGGTGCGATCGGAGCTTCCCTCGTCACAACACTTTGCGCCGTGATGGGCGCTCTGGCATCGGTATTTGCCGTTCATCGGATGTGGCGTATTCTTCCGCCTGCAAAAACACTGCTGCGGAGTCTCTTAGTCTCCGGGGTTGTATATGCCATGGCCGCATTTTGGCCAGCCTCAGGCATCTTTCTGCCACTGAAATTATCGGCAATTGTGCTAACTGTTCTGCTTTCTTATGTGCTCTTAGGCGAACTGAGTGCACGTGAAATGGAATTGATCCGCGCATTGGTCTTGCCGAAAGCAAAACCGGGACAGGAACGGGAAAAGGTCGAGCGTTCTCGGGAGTGAACTCTTGCGCAGGCAGAGAACGGAGGGCTATCATTAACTCATTGACAAGGTTGGAGCAAATGGAGAAATTGGGGACCCATAAGGGATGCAGGGCCTCATCGCGAGAGGCAAAAGCGAGGTGGGATCAAGTTTCGCAGCCAATGCTTCCTTGGGCCATTTCATGAGTGCCTCCAAGACTATGATGCCGGAGCCTGCCAGTAGATCCGACGCCAGGAAAGTTGTGGTCGTTGGTGCGGGTCCTGCCGGATTAACAGCAGGTTATGCACTTTCCAAAGCTGGAGTGGAATCTGTCGTTCTTGAAAAAGACCAAACAGTTGGCGGAATTTCAAGAACTGTCAATTATAGGGACTATTATTTCGATATTGGAGGACACCGGTTTTTTACGAAGGTCAAAGCCGTTGATGACATGTGGAAGGAATTGCTCGGCAAGGAGTTCCTTCGACGCAAGAGACTATCGAGAATCTACTACGATAAGAAGTTCTTCTCATATCCTCTTCGTCCATTCAATGCTTTGTTCGGCCTGGGGTTATGGAACAGTTTTATGATTTTTCTCAGTTTCCTTTACACGCAACTATTTCCATGGAAAAACGAGGAAACCATCGAACATTGGGTTGTCAATCGTTTTGGCGATCGCCTATACAGAACCTTCTTCAAGACCTACACTGAAAAGGTCTGGGGGATGCCTTGCAGTGAACTCCGTGCCGAATGGGCTGCGCAACGCATCAAAGGCCTTTCTCTCTTAACCGCATTAAGAAACGCCCTCATCCGCAGCAAGGTCAATAGCAGGCATATCAAAACACTGATCGAGGAATTTGACTATCCCAAGTTTGGGCCCGGCATGATGTGGCAAACGGCGGCAAATATTGTGCAGGAAAACGGTTGCCAGGTTTGGATGGGGGCGGAAGTTGTCGGCATCCTGTGGTCGGGAAACAGGGTGACGGCTCTGGAAGTGAATCGCAATGGACAATTAGAGCTTGTTCAGGGCACTGATTTTATCAGCAGTATGCCGATAAGAGAGGCTATGGGGAAGTTCAAGCCTCCAGTGCCAAGAGAAGTGCTTCGTGCAGCAAATGGTCTCAAGTATAGAGATTTTATCACCATTGCCCTAATTGTCAACAAACGTGAAGTCTTTCCTGATAACTGGATATACATTCATGATCCTGAGGTGAAGGTGGGCAGAATCCAGAATTTTAAAAATTGGAGCCCATTCATGGTGCCTGACGAAGGCAAAACTTGTTTGGGGCTGGAATACTTCTGTTTCGAAGGCGACGGCTTCTGGACATTACCGGATAATGAACTAATTGAGCTGGGAAAAATGGAACTGGAGGTCTTAGGTTTGGTGAGGGCAAGTGAGGTGGAAGATGCTTTAGTCGTGAAAATGCCTAAAGCTTATCCCATTTACGACTCGGGATACCAAGAGTCACTAGGTATTGTACGCGAATTCCTGCAAAATATCAGCAACTTTCAGCTCGTAGGCCGCAACGGGATGCATAAGTACAATAATCAAGATCATTCGATGTTGACTGCAATGCTTGCGGTAGAAAACATCTTGGGGTCAAACCATGACCTTTGGAAAGTGAATACGGATCAGGAATATCATGAGGAAATCGGGGCGCAATCAGAGGAACAAGCTGCCCTGAAAAGGGTTTTTGGAGGTTTGATATCCAGGATCGACCAATTAGGCCTGGCTACGGCGCTTGGGTCGGTTTTTGGTCTACTCACCTTTGTCGCAACGGTGTGGTTGATCGTAAAAGGAGGCCAAGATCGAGGGCCCACCTTGCAGCTTCTTGGGCAGTACTTTTGGGGATATTCAATAACGGTGAAAGGCGCATTTGTCGGTATGGCCTATAGCTTCTTCTGGGGGTTTTTGTTCGGATGGCTCTCCGCATACCTTAGAAACTTCTTCGTCGCCTTTTCCATTTATCTGGTGAAGAGAAAAGAAGAATTGCTGACATTTAGAGATTTCCTGGATCATTTCTGATCGGGTTAGCTCCATCGTGATTAGAAGCCATCACCGTAGTTTAAAGGCTCAGTAATTTCCTTTTGGGACGGGCACTCTATGTTAAACAGCATCTATAAGGCAATACAACCAGCAGACAACGGGAGTACAACCCGGCCCATGGTTCGACGACAGGCGCGTCCCGGCTGGGTGGCAATTGATTTTGCCGAACTCTGGCGGTATCGCGAATTGATTATTTTTTACGCGCTCCGTGACATAAAGGTCAGATACAAGCAAACTTTGCTTGGTGTGGCATGGGCTGTGCTCCAACCCGTGCTGACAATGGTGGTCTTCAGCATCTTCTTCGGCAAGTTGGCGGGAGTGCCCTCCGATGGTATTCCCTATCCAATCTTTGCTTACTGCGGGCTGGTGCCGTGGCAACTCTTCGCCTACGCACTGACCCAATCAAGCAACAGGATTGTAGAAGATGCACAGGTGATAACCAAGGTATATTTCCCAAGGTTGATTGTTCCTCTCGCATCGGTGATCGCCGGCCTAATTGATTTCACGATCGCTTTGGTGACATTGGCAGCGATGATGCTCTACTTTGGCATCCCCCTGGGTTGGGCCATTTTGACTCTGCCCTTATTTACTCTTCTCGCACTTATGGCGGCTATAGCGGTCGGGCTATGGCTGTCTGCGTTAAACGTCAGATATCGCGACGTCCGTTACACGATTCCATTCTTGGCACAATTTTGGCTGTTCGTCACTCCGGTCGCTTATTCGAGTTCTCTGGTGCCTGCCAAGTGGCAGGCGCTGTATGGGATTAATCCCATGGTCGGCGTGGTAAATGGATTTCGTTGGGCTCTTTTGGGTATAACACCCCCGGATCCAATGTTGTTTGTATCGGTGGCGGCAACCGCGGTATTGCTAATAGGGGGTCTTTTTTACTTCCGGCGGATGGAAAAATCGTTCGCCGATATCATATGATTATCGAATGAGTAACTTAGCTATACAAATCTCAGGGCTATCAAAGCGCTACCAAATTGGTATTCGTGAGAAGTATCCGACGCTTCGCGAGGCGATGATTCGTGCTGCATCAGCATCCCTGCGGGCTGCCCGATTCTGGACATACACCCGGAAC
>Ga0209048_10003669_pt1 | contig 14871 bp, 14 predicted proteins | sample FrelakmetCRP12CR_FD_187146 | JGI IMG/M metagenome (GOLD analysis project Ga0209048, IMG submission 187146) | Freshwater lake sediment microbial communities from the University of Notre Dame, USA, for methane emissions studies - CRP12 CR (SPAdes)... | ecosystem: Environmental > Aquatic >... | reverse complement strand
CGGATCATTGATATTCAGCCAGGTGACCCTCTTGCGCGGCGTCATCAGCACACCGACCCGGCGATCAGCCAAACGGAACACGCGTTCGAGCATCTCCCGTTCCACTTCCTCAAAAACCCCGGCAACGGTCCCTTGGCCAATCAGCAGCTTGATTTCCTCCTCTGTGATGGGGGGCTCGTTGGAAGGTCGCATGCCTATTACACGGAGTATCAGATCGGTCGACGCGCTCAGCAAACGCACGGCAGGAGAGGCAATTGTTGACAAAAAGTCCATTGCCGGGGAGACAAAGGCGGCAATGCGCTCCGGATTGTCCAGTGCCAAACGCTTTGGCACGAGTTCACCGATCAGCAAAGACAGGAAGCTGATGGCAAGCACGACCATGCCCAGAGCGAGAGTCTGGCTGTAGGGCTCAAGCGCTGGAAAAAGACTCAGCCAGCCCGCCAGGTTGTTGGTGAGCTTGTAGCCTCCGAAAACGCCGCTCAGCACCCCTACGACTGTGATGCCGACCTGCACTGTGGCCAGAAAAAGGTTCGGCGAATTGGCCAGTTTCAGGGCAGTTTTTGCCTTTATGTTTCCGGATTCAGCCCACTGCTGGAGTCGCTCTTTCCGTGCTGAAATGATGGCAAATTCAGACATGGCCAGGGCTCCATTAGCGAGGATGAGTAACAGAATAAGTAGAATGTCAAGGCTTTGCGATAACATGCCACCGCTTCCTCCCGGGCTTGACCCGTAAGTTTACTCTTTCAATGTGGATTTGATGATGATCTCCGAGTGCAAGGTCCGATGGACCGGACAGCGGTCGGCAATTTCCAGAAGTTTTTGCCGCTGTTCCCGGTCAAGGGGCCCCTCAAGTTCGATTTCACGGTCGATATGGTCAAATTTGCCGCCCCTGGTTTCGCACTCGAGACAGTCCTCAGCATGGATCTTCTGATGTTTTAACCGGACCACGACGGAATTAAGAGGCCATTCTTTCCGGTCTGCATACATCCGCAGGGTCATCGAGGTGCATGCCCCGAGTGCGGCCACCAGGTAGTCGTAAGGCGTTGGACCTGTATCCGCGCCGCCGACGGCCATGGGTTCGTCAGCGATGAGTCTATGACCATTGGCAACAATTTCCGTCTGATAGCCCTTGCGGCCTGTGCGGGCCGTTACCCGGTTGTCCGACAAATTTCTTTGGGGACTCGCAGGTAGAGGGATTTCAAGGTACTTGCGCGCCCACGCTGCCAGCACAGATCCCACGTAGAGCGAGTCCTCCCGGCTGGATAAGAGGTGATCGGCTCGATCCAATGATATAAAGCTTTTCGGGTGCCTTGCCGCCTGGAAAATCGCAGTGGCATTTTCTATATCCACGATGTTGTCCACTGGTGAGTGAAAGATGAGCAAGGCTTTATTGAGATTGCGAATGGTTTCCTGCATATGAATCAATTCGAGGTCATCGAGAAACTGCTTCTTGATCCTGAAGGTCTTACCAGCCAGAGCGATTTCAGCCTCTCCTTGCGTCAAGATCTCATTTTGTTGAGGTTCGAGATAGCGTATCAGGTGGATGAGGTTGGATGGGGCGCCAACGGTTGCTACAGCGATGGATGAAGGAATGGACTTTGCCGCCTGCAATACGGCAGCCCCGCCCAGGGAGTGGCCGATGAGAAGCTTGGGGGCCTCGAATTCCAGCTTGAGGTATTCTGCAGCAACGATGAGGTCAGAAACATTCGAAGAGAAACTGGTATGCGAGAAATCTCCCTCGCTCTCACCCAGTCCGGTGAAATCGAACCTGAGGGTGGCAATTCCTTCTGTGGCCAATGCTCGGTTGATATTGACCACGGCATTGAGATTTTTGGTGCAGGTGAAACAGTGAGCAAATATGGCATATGCAACCGGCTTTTCGTCGACAGGTAAGTCCAGACGAGCAGCCAGTCGTTCTCCTTGTTCATTCTTGAAGGACAATTTCAAGAAACGCATTGTTCGTCTCTCCCATAGTATTGCCTAACACTTGTCGACGAGCTGCTTGTCAGCACGATAACTCCATCGTTTACCTCTCGCCTCTTGGAGTGTCCTGTAGGGGGAGGGCCAAGGGGCTGCACGAGGCAGTTGCCCGGTTGAGGTCAGAATCACATCGAGTTTGGCAATGATATCATACAGCTTAGGCCAGTGGGTCAAAATAAGTGAGCGGCAAGAAATAGACGCTTGACAGATAAAGAAATTTTTCACTACAATGGAAACGCTTTGGCTTGTCAGGAATAGGAGATGGATCGTTTTTAACAGTACAGTGTTGAAAGGAGGTTAGGAGAAGCGATGAAAGGAGGAAAGTGGATTGCGTGTGGGGTTTTGGCAGCTTTTGTAGTTGCATTAGCAGCCTTTATGGCCATCGCCGCCGAAAAAGCGCCGGATACGGTCGACTTCAAAACGCCAGTGTGGCCGACCCCTACTAAGGCGAATGTTGCATTCACTCATAAGAAGCATGCTGAGGAATACAAGGTCGCCTGTACTCAGTGCCACCACGTCTACAAAGATGGCAAGAATGTCTGGAAGGAAGGCGATGCTGTAGAAAGGTGCGACAAGTGCCACACCGAGCCGACCATCCAGGGTGAAAAGAAACTTCCCCCGGATCAACAGAAGTTGAATCTAAAACTAGCGTTCCACAACAACTGCATACCTTGCCATCAGAAAGAGAAGAAAGCAAAAGCCGATACCAAGGCGCCCGTGACCTGTGCTCAGTGCCATCCGGGCTCGAAAGCCGAATAAGTTTTACCAACTCGTTTTTTTTCATTACATGCCCGCCAGCACCTGTCGTGTTGGCGGGTATTTTATTTGGCGAGTTTGACATCATGGTTGACGGCTCGAGCGCTTTAGCCGTTCATCGTTACGGCTACACACAGATGATCACAGAATTCTTATTGTACCCAAATCCATGTCAATGTGCGGCTTTGCCACCTCAAACGAAGATGCCCAGGGAAACGCAATTCCCTTGGCGACTTCATGGACCTCCCCAAAAAGCAACGAGCCACCCATTCTTTGCAGAATGAGTGGCTCGTCAAGGGACAAGGGATCGGCGTAAACTAAACTTCTTCTATGGTGATCGCGTTCTGTTCACATACTTCAACACAGCTTTCACAGCCGAGACATTCCTCCTCGTTAACCGGGTCTGCCTTGCCGTCGACCAGTTCATAAACATCCACGGGGCAAACATCGATGCATTCAGCGTCGCCAGTGCACTTGTCCTTGTCAACCGTAACCTTCCACATTTTCTTTTTCCTCCATTTTCACTTGAGACAAATAAATAGTACTCCGAGCATGGCTCAACAGGGGGGAATAAACCTTTTCGCCCCGCCGGTCTAGCTTGGGACGAAGTCCTTCGTATCCTCTTCTCATGTGAATGTCAAGCCGAATCCAGTAAGGTTTGAAGGACATTTTTCAAGCATGCTGAGCAATGCATAAAACAACATTGGACCACGATCCGACTGATGAAACAGGTCGGTGGGAATACGCGGTATGCGCTTGAGCGCGAAGAAGGCTCGAAGCAGGAGGTGCCTGAACTTAGAGCCTTCTTGACAAGAGGTAATTAAACGCAACCAGTCGGCTTGGGGAGGCCTGCCATCTTGCAGGCGCCTTTACCTGGTCCAGAGGGGAAGAGCTCATAGATGTATTTGAGTTTATAGCCGGTTACCTTGGTGAGAATGCGCACCATGGGGGCGATTCCATGCTTCCGGTAGTAGTCCTGAAGCACATGGATAATCTTCCAGTGCTCTTCGGTGAGTTCCTTGATGCCTTCGGAGGTCTTCACATATTCCACCCACTCCGGGGCCCACTCATCAAAGGTGGCGATGAAACCGTCTTCATCCACTTCGAAATTTTTTCCCATGAATTCAACTTGTGCCATAGATACTTCCTCCTTCTACAAGACTGTTGAATATTCTGTTGTCTCCAACATACTCCGATTTGGATCGACTCGGCAATCCAAAGGTTTAGCCGTTCGGTCCTGGCGATATGACCAAGCCGTCCGGATCATTGTGTCGGCCCAATCCGCGTTTCCAACTGCATGGATGTGGGAGTAATTTGCCAAGGCGTTCTTATAGCATATCCCATCCCATCCAGCCACTATTCCGTGGCCCTTTCGCAAGCGAAATACAAATGGAAAATTTTGATTGTTACCAACTATTCTCGAATAATGGAATTCGTGCCCCTTGAGCATAGCGCCTCTGGCGAAAAAGGGATTGTCTTGCACGCATTCCATGAGGGTGTAGCCGTGTCCCTGAGGTTTCTTCTCGAGCACCACATCAAACGGGAAGAGACCGGTCATGGGAAAGGTGCTCTCTCCACGGTGGATTCCCCGACAGAGAAACATCAATCCTCCACACTCGGCATAAACGGGCAATCCCCGCTCAATTTCCTGTCGGAGGGATGCCCGAAAAACCGAGTTCCCGGCAAGCACCTCAAGGTGAGTTTCCGGAAAGCCTCCGCCGATATACAAGGCGTCAAGGTGAGGCAGAGGGCGTGATTCAAAGCTGGAGATTGCCTTGATTCTTGCCCCTCGATCCTCCAATGCCTCAAGATTTTCCGGGTAATAAAACTGGAACGCCGCATCTCGGATTACGCCGATTACCATAGGCTCCTTCGTTTCCAGGTCCTTTTTAGTTTCCGGCTTATCCAAAGGCCATCCCAGTGGTTCCGCTGTTTTTGCTATGCGCATGAGAGACTCAAGGTCCACACACTCGCTTATTTGCTTTGCTGCAAAATCTAGAGCTTCCAGGATGTTATCCGACTCCTGAGGCGGTACAAGCCCCAGGTGGCGTTCAGGAAAAATATTCCTCTGTTGTTTTGGAATGACACCAAGCACAGGAATCTCGCAGTAATGCTCGATTGCTCCTCGAAGTACCTCTTCATGGCGCTTCCCGGCCACCTGATTGAGAAGCACCCCGGCGATTCTCACTTCGGGGTCAAACTGGATACATCCAAGAACTTGCGCTGCTGCAGTACGAGTAACTTTGGTTGCATCTACGATGAGGATGACCGGCGCCCCGAGGAGCTTGGCAAGCTCTGCAGTGGAAAAACTGCCTCTGATATCGACTCCGTCGTAAAGACCCCTGTTGCCCTCGATCAGGCTGCCGTCACCAGTGGCAGAGCGCTGCACAAAGGAGCGGAGCATCTCTTCGGCTGTCATCAGAAAGGGGTCCAGGTTATAGCAGGGCTGTTGGGCAGCCATCGCCAGCCAACCCGAATCGATATAATCCGGTCCTTTCTTAAACGGCACTAGCCGCAGCCCGTGATACTGCCGCCATGCAGCTAAAAGACCAAGCGATATCAAGGTCTTACCAGCGCCACCCCGCAATGCCGCAAGAACAAGACGCGGTTTTTGAAATACCATTGAAAGCTCTTCTGGAAGCGGCGCCGGCGAAGTCACAAGCCGGCGCCCCGGTTAACAGCTTAGAACTTGAATTGAGTCGTCGTTCTCCAGGTGGTCATGGCCAATCGATAATCATCGATATGCTCATGTCTGAATTCCAGACCGGTTCTCTCGAAGAAACGCTCCCAGCCGATCCGGTTGATCCAATCTCCAATGCGCTCGTAGCGGCGGCCGCCGGCGGCGTAAACCTCAACGATCTTCTTGATCGTGTTGACCGTCGTGGGCCAGCGTGGCGGCTCATTGGGAATAAAGGGCACTGCCAGTTTGGAAAACATGGGCTGAGAGATCACATTGGAAACTTTGCCGCCCACCCAGAGGGCGATTCCGTCGCCTACATCGTTGGCGAGAGGCAGAGCCGGACACATGGTGTAACAGTTCCCGCAGAACATACACCGATCGTTATTGATCTCAAGACTCTTTCGTTCATCGACCTTCTTGGGCTTGATGGCAGCCGTGGGACAGGCGGCGATAACCAGCGGGATCTCACACACATTCTGCACGCGCTCATGTTCAATGAAAGGCGGCTTCCGGTGGACACCGAGAATAGCGATGTCCGAACAGTGTACGGCGCCACACATATTGAGGCAACAGGCCAGGGCAATGCGGACCTGGGCGGGGAGCTTGTGGGACCCGAAGTACTCGAAAAGCTCATCCATCACGGCTTTAACAACCCCGGAGGCATCGATTGCGGGGGTATGGCAGTGGGCCCAGCCTTGGGTGTGGACGATGTTGGTGATGCCGGAGCCGGTTCCCCCTACCGGAAACCAATTTCCGCGGCTCTTCAACTCGTTGAGGAGCGGTTGAAGCTTGGACTTGTCGCTTACCAGAAACTCAACATTGTTGCGTGTGGTCCATCTCAGGTAACCATCGCAATACTTGTCTGCAACGTCACAGTATTCCCGGATCAGATCAATGCTAATCAAGCGAGCCGTCCCGATGCGCACAGAATAGAGTTCGGCACCGCTTTCGGAGACGTGGACCAGGACGCCGGGTTGAAGGATTTCATGGTATTTCCACTTTCCGTAGTTTTCCTTCACCACTGGAGGGAAGAATTTATCGTACTTCGGTGGGCCAATATCGGTGATACGATCTTTCATCAGTTCATTTGCATCAAAAGCCATCGTTTTATCTCCTAAGCTTGATGTCGTTCACGGTAAGCTTTTCCGTCATGTTCCCATCCACCGGGGACTTCCGCTGGATCGTAGAAAATGTAAGGATTGAAACGCGGAGTATTGACCATGCGTGGGTCGGGAGTAAGTTCGCAAGCCTTCAGGAACTCGCGGAGGCCAATGCGCTGAATCATTTCACCCAAACGCTCACGGTTCTTTCCGTTTTCCATCCAGAGATCCCACATCTTCTCCACAAATCCCTTGAATTCGGTATAGGGTGGTTCCATCTTCAGGAAGGGAATAACGACACTGGAAAGCTGAGCGCCTTCCAGGATTGGCGCCTTGGCGCCAACGAGAATGGTGGCCCCGGTGTCAACGCCAGGCCGCAAAGCTCGGGGCATAACTCGAATGCAGTGCATGCAGCGGGTACAGTCTTCATCCCAAATCTTAAGCTGCTTGCCATCCCATTCCATGCATTTGGTTGGGCACAATTCGATGACCTCGGCCTTAATGTCAAAAGCTTCTTTTCTAGCACCCTGGGCTCCGGCTTGCGGGGCAAGCTCTCCGCCAACATAAGCCCGAACGGCATCCTGGTCGATCCGAATCTTGTCCCGCCAGGTCCCGATGATGGAGCAGTCGGAACGGGCGATAGCCGCCACGCAGTCACAGGGGCAACCGGATGACTTAAACTTGAATTTGTAAGGAAACATTGGGCGATGGAGGGCGTCCTGATACTCCATGGTGATGTCATAAATGATATCCTGGGTATCGATACAGGACCACTCGCAGCGGGCTTTGCCAAGGCACGCTTCAGGTGTCCTCATGTTGGAGCCTGAACCACCCAGGTCCATTTCCATCTCGTGGGTCAGTTCATAGAAAAGGGGTTCCAGGTGGTCCGTGGTGGTCCCCAACAGAACGATGTCGCCGGTGGAGCCATGCATATTGGTGAGGCCGCTTCCTCGCTTTTCCCAGAGATCGCAAAGTTGGCGCAACACTTCAGTGTTATAAAACTTGCTGGCGGGTTGGTTGACACGCACGGTGTGGAAATGAGCTACTTTTGGAAACAGGTCGGGGCGATCGCAGTAACGGCCAATGACGCCTCCGCCATATCCGAGCACCCCCACAATGCCGCCATGCTTCCAGTGCCCTTCCTTATCGTGATAGGACATCTCCATCAGTCCCAGCCAGTCCTGGCACATTTCACTCTTCTGTGCCATTCTCTTCACATCGGTCACAAAACTGGGCCATGGCCCAGTTTCTAATTCGTCAAGCAAAGGAGTTAAATGCTTCTGTGTCATTCCATAAACCTCCAGTAGCCAATTTCTCGCTGTTTGTTTACCAGGATATAGCCTGATCTCTTAGACAAGGATTTACACAAGCCTTCTGACTTCACCTCCTTTTTCAATGGAGTAAGATGTTGCCCGGAATAGTCTTTACAAAGTACACAGTGTTCGCGGAGCACCATAATAGCAGGTCAGATTGAGAGAATGGCAGTGAGCAGGGAACGGGAATTTCTGCAGGCTTGATTACTCGTTCATACCTTTTTCTTCTTTTTCAACATCGCCCGTTGATGGGAGCATGTACATGGTCGTGCTGCCGCTTGACCAATACTTCAGTTTGCCTTCGTTGATCAGCTCGTTAATGACTTTCTTGGCTTGCATCATCTTGATCTCGGGAACAGCCTTGCACAAGTCATTGAAATAGTGTTTTGTCTTCTTCTGCTGCTTAACCCAATCAAGAATACGCTGCTTGGCCTCCTCACTCATGACAACCTCCTTGGGGGAATCGGTACACGTTATGACAAAAGGATCTTAGGCCTTCTAAAGCCTTGAAAGCAGTAGGCTGCAAAAACTATCGAGAATGCTCATTAAAACCTTCTAGACCCTTTGTCAACAAAAAAGTCCCTGAAAAATTAATGGGAAAACGATCACATAACTGACAAGAACAAAAAACCGCTGAATCTTGACACCATCCATTGACTTGGTTATCTATCAGTGCCTTAAAGATAATCCTGGGCGCTGAGTGCTGGGTCCTGAGTCCCGGTTAGACGCCATTGATGTCTCGCCGTCATTATCAGTAGTCTGCTGGATCTGTGACTGCGCAGAGTTCAGCTTGTCGAGGAGATCATAAATTGGCCAAGAAAGCCGACACGGAACGCAATGGGAAGTTAGGCCTGCATATCAAATTCTTAAAGCAGAGACTATTCTTCGAGCCTCTCTCCGCCACGCTTCATTACAATCTCGGGCTCGCTTACAGTCAGCGGGGACAGGTCGATGAAGCAATTTCCGAATTCAAGCAGGCTCTCGAGTGCGATCCCAATCTTGCCCAGGCACACGTTAACATGGGGGGGCTCTTGTTCAGAAAAGGAGAATTGGATCAGTGTATTGAGGCCAATCTCAAAGCAATTGCCTTGGACCCGAACCTGTCCATGGCCCATAGCAACCTTGGGCTTGCATACCTGGCCAGGGGAAATTTTGAGGAAGCCATCGAATACAGCAAAAAGGCGGTAAGAATCATGCCCAATCTAATTCCGGCGCATAACTGCCTGGCTCTGGCTTACCTTCAGGCAGGCCAAACCGAGGCCAGTATTGAAGCTTCCTTGAAGCTCCTGGGTCTCAATGAAAACCATCCCTCCGCGCACTATAACCTGTCCATCGCTTTGCGGATGACAGGTAAGTTAAAAGAGGCCGAAGAACACCTCGAAAGAGCGAAAGCGCTAGGTTATCCTATTGATGGCGCTACTGAAAGGGACCTTCCGGCAACGCCTTAGGGCTGCTGGGTCGGATCAGGCAGTTGCACTCTGTGTGGCCTCCCACATCATCTGCGGCTGTTTTGCTCAGGCTGGAACAGCTTTCTATTTGCCCTGTTTCTTTCCAAGAAGCGGATTTTCATCGTGGGATTCAGATAGGCCGTAGTAATCCGTCAGAAAGTCCCAATAGGGTTCATGCATAATCGATAGCAAAGAAGCATTGATTTCCTTCCGAAGCGGACTCCCGTTGGGCATGGCAAAAGCATAATAAAGTCGCTTCATCTCGGTCGGATAGACTGATAGAGGTTGCCCATGGGCTTTGGAAGCGTAGTAGTTCAGGGTGACCTCATCATATAGAAATCCGTCGATCTGCTTGTTTCTGAGCGCTTCCAAGGCATCAGTTTCTTCGGTGAAGAGCGCACAAGTCATGTTCATCTTATGCAGAAAAGTTGCGGGTACACTGCTTTTAACCGTTCCGAGGTGCATCGTCTTGAGAGTCTTCAGGTCGATCACCGTTGTCACCAGCTTTCTCAGAGTTAGAGAGGAGGTGAGGGAGGCAATGAAAGCGCTCAATACAATAGCACAGACAAACATCCAAAAAAGCCCCACCAGTCTGCCGGCCAGTGACTTCAGAGCGATGCCGAAGCACACGCCCGAAGCAAGAGTTGATCCTGCCCAATAGATACCGGAGCCGATGCCTTTGATGAACCCACCTCCAAAGTGCTCTGGATTTTTCTCGCGTTCTATTAACCAAAAGATAAGCCCCGTGACGAAGAGCAAGAACAATAGGAAAGCGATGACTTCCAAAGTGCTCCAGGAAATGAAGATGCGCAACGCGGACAGCAATGGGTGTTCGATTTTACTCGGCAACGTGGCCAATGCTATGCGCGTGCTTCCCATGGGCGTTGAGAATTCAAATAGTTTTTCCCGTTCCGAGGTCTGAAAAAGGCAAGCGATGGTAAGATCAACGGTACCCTGATGAAGAGCCTGGATAATGTCTTCAAGTGGCATTTCCACGAGCTCGTAGTCCCATTTATGTTCCCGTGCGACCTGAGACCACAAATCCACCTCGAATCCTATCCATTTGCCATCCTCTGTTCTTGTGGTGTAAGGAGGGTCTTCTGTTACGGCCACCCGAAGTTTTTCCCCGTGAGGCACGTTGGCATCTGTCTGTGGTCCTGCAACAGTGATCGTGGGCTGTGTCAGTATGAATATCGAAAGCAAAATCCCCAGGGCTTTCATCTTGCTCTCCGCTTTCCTGAAATGTCAGGTAACAAATTATCCGTTCACCGAGACCATCGTGTCTGAGTGCAGCATGAGTAACCTATCCTGTTTGAAGTGAGCGGTCAATTCCGGACTTATGCCGCTGACCCACCGGCTCTGCACGGGACCGAGGGAATGGGTGGGGGGATTCATATTGAATCAAGGGTGAGGTTGAGATATGCTCTTTTACCGTAGAGGCATAAAGGTGCATGAAGTATTCGGGGTCATCTCTTTTAGCGTTTCTTCGTGTTCATTCGTGGATGAAAAAAAGCTTCGTGTGACTTTGTGGATAGCTTGATGGCATAGGAAATTCTATAGCGGAGGGACTAATTGGTTTTTCATTCCGAAACTCGAAATCCGAAATTCGAAATAAGTTTGATGGAAGTTGGGAAGGATACGTTTGTTATTATCGATTACTGCATCCGTCTCGAGGATGGATCTTACGTGAAAGGTGAGAATGGCCCGGTCTCCCTCAATTTCATTGTCGGGTATGATCAGGTGCTTCCCGCTCTTGAGAGAAGACTGCTTGGTTTTGACAAAGGAGCAGTGGTCGAGTTTGTCATCCCGGCTTCCGAGGCGTTCGGTGAGTACGACGCTTCACAAGTGCATACCAGGAGCTTTGAGGAGTTTCCCGAAGGACTGGCTCTCGAAGTGGGGAAGTGGGTCATTGCCACCAATGAGCAAACACAGGCCCAATATGGGTACTATGTGAAAGGGAAAACCGAAGGCACTGTAACGTTAGATTTTAACCATCCTCTTGCTGGAAAGGATCTCCACTACAAAGTCAAAATAATCAGCGTGCGCCCAGCTCTGAAGGAAGAATTGGAATACCTGCGACCCTGCGAGCATAAAGACGATTCCGCTCCGGTTGGGCAATCTTAGTCGCCGGGCATTTTCGGATTTTCAACACGTGCGGAAAGTTGCAGCGCAGCTGGGTGAGGGTTTGAGAATGATATGATGGAAAGAGTGGTCAGGAGTTCTTGCCGATCCTGCTTTGATACCAGCTGCAGAACTCCAGAATCGTCTGCGCCCTTGTTTCACCTTGGAGCAAACCTTTGCACAGATCAAAGAGGTCCTTGATAAGAGCGGGCGATTCCTGATCGGCGTGATGGGCTTGGAGAAATTCTTTTACGAGAGCTCCCGCCCTAAGCGAGGCAGATCCGTAGATTCTCTCTCGAGGATCTTTGGGTTCCTGGAAAGGGTCCCAGTTCTCATATCCGATCCTTAAAATACGTTCCTGTCCGCGCTTCGACATTGCGTCAAAGATGGCTTTCTTCCTCATGTCATGTTCTTCTTGGTCGTTTGTCATATGCCGCCTGCTTTGTCGAGAGGATTGGATGGCCGGATTATGATCACTGGTCCTCAGTCCCAGAAAAGCTTAAGCCGGATTTTCTTGAATTCTTTCGTACTGAAAAGGATGCGGTATTCGTCGAGACGGATCGCTTTTCCCAGTTTTTCTGCGGTATTCTTGCACTCCTCAACGCTCCGCCCATGGATCATCGCGTAGAGGTTAAAAGGCCACACGGGGTATGCGGGGCGATGATAACAATGGCTTACTTCAGAGTGGGAGGCGAGAATCCGCCCATACTCATCAATCTGCTCAAGGGGGGAATTCCATACGACCATGCCGTTGGCGCTAAACCCTACTTCGCGATGATTGAGAACGGCAGCAAAACGCCGCATGAATCCATGAGTGAGCCATTGAGCGATCAGTTCCAGGAGTCCCTCTTCAGTCATCCCAACGCTTGCCGCCCAGTCTGCAAACGGCCTTTCAACGAGAGGCAGATCCTCCTGAATGCAGCGCACGATCCGAATATTTTGCTCGGTGGCCTCAAACGAAGTAGACGACTCCATGGGAGGAAGATCCCCACGCCCATCTCCGGTATCACCTTCGGCTTCCTCTAGAAGATCCAGGACAACCGCGAGTTTGTACTTTCGAAGTGCGGGCAGGATCAAAGTTGGCCATCCCCCTCCCGTTTCTGAAAGGTAACTTACCGTTTTCTCAAGAGACTGACCCGGAGGGACAGCTATTGTGAACCACATATTAAAAGAGCCGGGCCGAAGATAATTATGGCTCACTCCGGGATAACCATTGATGGCCGCAACAGCCCGGTCAAGATCACGTTCGCCAACGGCCATCGCTACCAGGCTGCTGCGATAGCCCAGAGCACCCGTATTGAAAATGGCGCTAATCTGGCGGAGCAAGTTCTGCTTCTTGAGGAGGCCGAGGCGTTCGCGAACTTCTCCATCGTCTATTTCCAGCCCTTCCGATAACGCCTGATAGGGCCTGGAAACGATCGGAAAAAAACGCTGTATCCGATCAAGCAACACCCGGTTTACGGCGTCCAAATGCCTTGCTCCTGTGAGATAGCGTTTCCGGCTATGGTACTTTTTCGCTGCAGGTGAAGTAGCCTGCATCAAAGGTGTATCTCTGTCATGAAACTTTAATATATACTCCCGGACTCTCGATTACAAGCAAAGGGAAGGGCGGAAGCAAGGGATGCAAGTTCGATTCTTTATAAATAGTCCGGATGGATTGGTCTCTTTCGGCGCTGAGCATGCCGGAGCACCATTGCCTTGGGGCCTTGATTCTGAGGGACCGTTTATCACATATGGGCCTTATTTCAATGCCATAGTAAACTTCCTCGTCCAGGGCGACTGTCAGCCTTTAAGGATAGCTTTGAGTCAGCATCTTGAGCGGGCTGTCTCCGTGCGAGAAGTTCAGAGTCTCGATATCATCAGCCAAAAACACGGTGCCTTCTATCACGTCGCCCAAGTTCGCGCGGAGGTCTCAGGGCAATATTTTTCCTTCGCAATCAATTGCGCGGTCGGCCCTCAGCAGCAGGCCTTCCTCGAATCGGAATTCGCCCTGCTTCGAGACCTGAACCAACGCTTCCCACTGGGCTTGATCCCGCGTGCCTACGTGCTGGGAACATCACCTCATGCTGCTGAAGACGGCGCCCACTGGGCTCTAAAAGCATTTATTGCAGAATGGTTTGAGGGTTTCCATGAGTTCCATCTTTCGCGGCAATTTGCTGAAGATACTCCCATTATCAGAGTCTGGGACGTTCGTACAGATGAGTCTTTTCTGGATGCTCGGGAGACACTGTCTCTATACCATCAGGCTGCTGCCATCCTAACGGCCCATTTTGATACGGAGTCTTTCAGCCAAATCTATCCCTGGCATCATGCGGCAGGAGACTTTGTTTTGAAACGGCGGCAAAAGGGGGTGGAGTTGCGCTTGATTACGGTGCGCGGCTATCTGCCTCTGGTGTATATTGAGTCTGGGTCTTCAGAAAAATGGATCCCCATCGTGCATTTCTTTCTCAATCTGAGTCTTCGAATGCGATTGGATCGCCTCGATGGGACCGGAGACTTGGTGTGGGCCAGTCCGGCTTGCTTGCATGGGGTGGTGTCAGGGTTTCTTGAGATCTGGGAACAGAAGGCAGAAGAGGACTCCGCTCTTCCCAGAGCGCCACAGGTATTGGAAATGCTTAGGAGTTTCACTCCCGAGGAATGGTCCTCTCTGGCTGACCTGGTCCTTGTCGATGGCCTTGTGGAAACAGATGAAATGGAATTCATTCAGCTGCAGCTAGGGGCGCATGTGGTTTCACTTTGGAAGGTGCTAAAGCAAGAGAATGTCTGAAGGGGCCCTTAGCTCTTGGCTTTGGGGGTTTGGGAGGACAGGTTCTCAGTTCGTTCAACCACTAACTTTTTTTGGCCCGATGTTCTAATAGCTTCACCCCTCACCTTTAATGTGGCCGGTTGATGGCGATCTGGTTTTGCAGCTGTCCCAAATAATCTTCCACTTCTGTCCTGGTTGGGATGCTTAGGCGCGCCCCGAATCTTTTGCAGGACAGCGCTGCAGCGGCGCTGGCAAAGAGCAGAGCAGAATGGAAGCCAGTCCCACGCGCAATTTCCAGAGCAAAGGCCCCATGGAAAGTGTCTCCAGCGCCGGTGGTATCCAGGGCTTCGACGGGAAAAGCTGGCAAAGTTCCTTCGCCGTCCTCGTTCCTCCAGACCAGTCCCTTCTCCCCGCGGGTAATTACAACAAAAGGAGCCTGCCGGTGTAAGGACTTCAAGGCTTTGTGCATGTTCTGTTCCCCGGTAACATCCCGGGCGTATTTTTCTGAAGCCGCCAGGTAATCCACATGGGGGGTAAGGGCAATGGTGCCCTGGTGAATCGATCCGGCATCCAAAATGGTAAGGACTCTATTGCGCCGCGCCGAATTTGCCAAAGGCAATGATATCTGAGGTTCGTGGCCGTCGAAAAGGACTACTTTCGGAGAACAACACGCGAAATCGATTTGCTCAATCTCCAGAAATGACGTCCCAGTCTTGCAGTTGATCAC
>Ga0209048_10003668_pt1 | contig 14871 bp, 25 predicted proteins | sample FrelakmetCRP12CR_FD_187146 | JGI IMG/M metagenome (GOLD analysis project Ga0209048, IMG submission 187146) | Freshwater lake sediment microbial communities from the University of Notre Dame, USA, for methane emissions studies - CRP12 CR (SPAdes)... | ecosystem: Environmental > Aquatic >... | reverse complement strand
TCATCATCCGCCCCGTCGTCTCCGAGAAGACGTTCGTGCTCGCCGAGACGGGCAAGTACACGTTCCGCGTGCACAACCGCGCGCACAAGACCCAGATCCGACAGGCGGTCGAGGAGCTGTTCGACGTCAAGGTGGTCGAGGTCCGCACGGCGTCCGTGAAGTCCAAGCCCAAGCGCCGCGGCAACATCGCGGGGCGCACGCGCCGCTGGAAGAAGGCCATCGTCCAGGTCCGCGAGGGCGACACGATTCCGATCTTCCAGGGCCTGGAGGGCTCCGAGTAATGCCGATTCGCAAGCCAAAGCCGACCAGCCCCGGGCGGCGATTCGTCACCTATCCGGATTTCGCCGAGATCACGCGGTCCGAGCCCGAGAAGTCGCTGACCGAGGGACTGAAGAAGTCCGGCGGGCGCAACTCGAACGGCCGCAAGACCGCCCGCCACCGCGGCGGCGGCGCCAAGCGGCTCTATCGCACGATCGACTTCAAGCGGCTCAAGGATGGCGTGCCCGCCAAGGTGGCGCAGATCGAGTACGACCCGAACCGCTCGGCGTACATCGCGCTGCTGCACTACGCCGACGGCGAGAAGCGCTACATCCTGGCTCCGGCGCGCCTGCGCGTGGGCGCCACGGTCGAGTCGGGTCCCGGCGCCGACATTCGCGTCGGCAACAGCCTTCCGCTCGCGAACATGCCCGCCGGTACGGTGATCCACAACGTCGAGCTGACTCCGGGTCGCGGCGGCCAGCTCGCCCGCTCCGCCGGCGCCGGCATCCAGCTGCTGGCCAAGGAGGGCGGCTACGTCACGCTGCGGCTGCCCTCGGGCGAGATGCGGATGGTTCGCGCAGAATGCCGCGCGACCGTCGGGACGATCGGCAACGCCGAGCACCAGAACGTGAAGATCGGGAAGGCCGGGCGCAAGCGCCACATGGGCGTTCGCCCGCAGACGCGCGGCACCGCGATGAACCCGGTCGACCACCCGCATGGCGGCGGCGAGGGCTCAACCACGCCGGGGCGTCACCCGGTCACACCCTGGGGTGTCCCCACGCTCGGCTACCGCACGCGGAAGAAGGGCAAGAAGTCAGACCAATACATCGTGCGCGGGCGGAGAAGAGGTAAGAAGCGATGAGCCGATCGAGCAAGAAGGGACCATGGGTCGAGGAGCGCCTGATGTCGCGCGTCGAGGCGATGAACTCCTCGGGCGAGAAGCGCATGATCAAGACCTGGTCGCGCACCTCCACGATCTTCCCGGAGATGGTCGGGCACACAATCGCCGTCCACGACGGCCGCAAGCACGTGCCCGTGTTCATCTCGGAGTCCATGGTCGGCCACAAGCTCGGCGAGTTCGCGCCCACGCGGCTGTATCGCGGACATGCTGCGACGGGTAAGAGACGATGAGTGACGAGACGCCCGATATCGAGACCCCCTCAGACTCGGAGGATGCGCAAAAGAAGCGGCGGGTTCTCCGACGCATCAAGGCCTCGGCCTCCGAGGGCGCATCTGCGCCGGAGGCCGGCTCGAGGGCCTCGGGCGCAGATGCGACCTCGGATGCCGAGTTGGCAGACGCCGACGCCGACGCCGACGCCGACGCCGGCGACTCGGCGGAGGTGGCTGCCGCTGAGGACGTCGACGCCCAGGCTGAGGAGAAGCCGGAGCCCGAGACCGCTGAGGAGGCTGCTGAGAAGCCGAACAGGGGGCGGTGGGCTGCGAAGCCTGCTGCCGAGAAGACTCCTGCCGCTCCGGCGAAGCCCGCTGCGCCCAAGCCCGCGCCGTCGCGCCGGCGTGCCGCTCGTGAGCCTGGAGCGCCGATTCCGGTCGTCCGGGCCCAGGCCAAGTACGTGCGCTCATCGCCGCGCAAGGCGCGACTGGTGTGTGACCACATCCGCGGAAAGACGGTTGAGGAGGCGCGAGCTATCCTGGCCCATACGCCGCGTGCCGTCGCGCGCGATTGGAGCAAGTTGCTCGAGTCCGCGGTGGCCAACGCGGAGCACAATCACGAGCTCGTCGGCGAGGACCTGTACGTGAAGTCTGTCCATGCCGACGATGGACCGACGATCAAGCGCTTCCGGCCGCGCGCGATGGGGCGCGCGACGAAGATCCGCAAGCGAACCAGCCATTTGACGATCTTGCTCACGCCGAAGGAATAACCATGGGTCAGAAAGTTCATCCCGAAGGTCTGCGCGTGGGCTACATCCACGACTGGAAGTCGAACTGGTTCAACGAACGGAACTTCTCCGACTTCCTGCACGAGGACACGCTGATCCGCAACCACATCATCGGCCGTCTGTCGCACGCCGGCCTGTCGGACATCACGATCCGCAAGAACGCCACCGAGGTGGAGGTCAACATCAACACGGCGCGGCCGGGCATCGTGATCGGCAAATCCGGGTCCGAGGTCGACCAGCTGCGCCGCGACCTGCACCGGATCACCAACAAGCAGGTCAAGGTCAACATCCTCGAGATCAAGCGCCCCGAGCTCGACGCGCGCCTCGTCGCGCAGTCGATCGCTGAGCAGCTGCAGAATCGCGTCGCCTTCCGCCGCGCGATGAAGCGCGCGCTCACGAGCGCGATCCGGTCCGGCGCCAAGGGCGTCAAGGTCCAGGTCTCGGGTCGACTCGGCGGGGCGGAGATGGCTCGCACCGAGGGCTACTCGGACGGCCGCGTCCCGCTGCAGACGCTGCGCGCCGACATCGACTACGGCTTCCACGAGGCGCGGACGACCTTCGGGCGCATCGGCGTCAAGTGCTGGATCAACAAGGGCGAGATCATGCCCGAGGGCTACACCGGCGCCGATCTGACGATCATGGACGAGCCGGCGCCGCAGGCGCCTGAGCGCGGCGGCCGCGACGGACGCAACCGCGACGGTCGTGGCGGTCGTGGCGGCGGTGGTGGCGGCGCCGGCGGTCGTGGTGGCGGACCTGGTGGTCGCGGTGGCGGCCCCGGCGGTCGCGGCGGCGGACCGGGTGGACCTGGTGGTCGCGGTGGCGGTCCCGGCGGTCGCGGCGGCGGACCGGGTGGACCTGGTGGTCGCGGTGGCGGCCCCGGCGGTCGTGGCGGCGGACCCGGTGGACCCGGCGGTCGCGGTGGCGGCGGTGGCGGTCGTGGCGGCGGCGGAGGTCGCAGCGGCGGCTCCGGCGGCCGTGGCGGCTCGAGCGGCCCCGCAGGAGGGATCACCCGCTGATGCTTTCCCCCAAGCGCGTCAAGCACCGCAAGCAACACCGTGGACGCCGCGCGGGCCTGTCCCGCGGTCAGGTGAAGGTCCAGTTCGGCGAGTACGGGCTCAAGGCCCTCGATGCCGGCTGGCTCACCAACCGCCAGATCGAGGCCGCTCGTATCGCCATGACCCGCAAGATCAAGCGCGGCGGCAAGGTGTGGATCAACGTCTACCCGGACAAGCCGTTCACCAAGAAGCCGGCCGAGACCCGCATGGGCTCCGGCAAGGGTTCACCCGAGGGCTGGGTGGCGGTCGTCAAGCCGGGCCGCGTCATGTTCGAGCTGGCTGGGGTTCCCGAGCCGCTCGCGCGTGAGGCGATGCGACTGGCCGGCCACAAGCTGCCGGTCCGCACCAAGTTCGTGATGCGGGAAGAGGGCTGAGCGATGAAGGCCGCAGAGTTGCGTGACCTGAGCGACGCCGAGCTGCTCGATCACATCCGTACCGCACGCCGCGAGTTGTTCGGGCTGCGCTTTCAGCACGCCACCGGTGAGCTCGACAACACCGCCACCCTGGCGAACGCCAAGCGCGACATCGCCCGCGCACTGACCATCGCGCACGAGCGCGGCATCGACATCAAGCATCGACACACATCCGAGATCAATGGCTGATACAGAAAACCCTGAAGAGACCGAAGCCGCGGCGCCCGCAGGGGCCGCAGCCGAGGCTGCGACGCCCGAGCCGCAGGCTCCCTCGGAGCCCGTCGAAGTCCTGGCCCCCAAGGAGCGCCGGCAGCGAGCCCGCGCCGCGAAGGCCGCGAAGGCCCCTGCCCGCAAGCCGCGCACCGCGGAGGAGCGGCGCGAGGAGCGGCCGACCGAACGCACCCGCAAGGCCGCGTCCCGGCGCACCGGGCGTGAGCGTGCTCGCGCCAAGGCGCGGACCCAGGAGCATTCCTCGGGGGCGACCCCGCCCCGCGAGCACGCTCCCGGCCGGCAGAAATCGCGCCAGGGCATCGTCGTCTCCGACCGGGCCGACAAGACGATCACGGTCCGGATCGACCTTGCGCGACGTCATCGCCGCTACGAGAAGATCGTGCGCACCTCGACGACGCTGCACGTTCACGACGAGGCCAACGACGCTCACATCGGCGACACCGTCGTGGTGCGTGAGTGCCGGCCTCTCTCGAGGACCAAGCGCTGGCGCCTCGTCGAGGTGCTGGAGCGTGCGAAGTGATCCAGAACGAGACACGCCTGCGCGTAGCCGACAACACGGGCGCGCGCGAGATTCTCGTGATCCGCGTCCGCGGAGGCTCGCGACGTCGCTACGCCGGCGTCGGCGACGTGATCGTGGCCACCGTCAAGCAGGCGAGTCCTCAGGGCTCGGTCAAGAAGGGCGAGGTCGTGACCGCGGTCGTCGTGCGCACGAAGAAGTCCTACGGCCGCGACGACGGGACCTACATCGCGTTCGACGAGAACGCGGCGGTGCTGATCGACGCCGCCAACAACCCCCGCGGAACCCGCATCTTCGGACCCGTGGCGCGCGAGCTGCGCGAGCGGAACTTCATGAAGATCGTCTCTCTCGCCCCCGAGGTGCTCTAGCCATGCCCGCACGCATCAAGACCGACGACGAGGTGATCGTGCTCGGCGGCAAGGACCGCGGCAAGCGCGGCAAGGTCCTGCGCGTGGATCCGAAGAAGGACCGCGTCTACGTGGAGGGACTGAACATCGTCAAGCGCCACCAGCGTCCGCGGCAGGGCATGACGGGCGAGCAGGGCGGCGGCGTGATCGAGATGGAAGGCCCGATCCACACGTCCAACGTGGCGCTTGCCGACCCCAAGGACGGCAAGCCGACGCGGATCGGGATCGAGATCCACGAGGGCAAGCGCTACCGCGTGGCCAAGCGCAGCGGAACCAGGATCGACTGACCATGCCCGCGAGATTGAAGACCCGTTACAACGACGAGATCCGGCCGGCGCTGATCGAGCGGTTCGGCTACACGACCCCGATGCAGGCGCCGCGGATCACCAAGATCACGGTCAACATGGGCGTCGGGGACGCCAAGCAGGACTCCAAGGTGCTCGAGGCCGCGAGCGAGCAGCTCGCGACGATCACCGGGCAGAAGCCCAACGTCCGTCGCGCTCGCAAGTCGATCGCCCAGTTCAAGGTCCGCGAGGGAATGCCCGTCGGCCTGGCCGTGACCCTACGCGGCGACCGCCAGTACGAGTTCCTCGACCGCCTGCTGTCGATCGCGATCCCGCGAATCCGCGACTTCCGCGGGCTCAACCCGCGCGCCTTCGACGGCCGCGGCAACTACACGCTGGGCGTGCGCGAGCAGATCATCTTCCCCGAGGTCGACTACGACGAGATCGACCAGGTCCGTGGCCTGGACATCACGATCACGACCACTGCAGCCAGCGACGAGGAGTCGTTCGCGCTGCTCGAGGCGCTCGGCATGCCGTTCGCGAAGGAAGGCCGCCCGCAGGCGGCCACGACACCAGCTTAGGAATCTAGGAGCACATGGCAAAGACCTCACAGCGCGTTCGCCAGCAGCGGACGCCCAAGTACAAGACCAGGGGCTACACCCGCTGCCGCCGTTGCGGCCGCGCGAGGGCCGTCTACCGCAAGTTCGGCGTGTGCCGGATCTGCCTGCGCGAGCTCGCGCACAACGGATATGTCCCCGGGATGACGAAGTCGAGCTGGTAACGCACCATGTCGATGACCGATCCGATTGCCGACTTCCTGACCCGCCTGCGCAACGCCGCCAAGGCGCAGCATCAGGACGTCACGATTCCCTCATCGAAGCTCAAGCGTGAGCTTGCCCGGATCCTCAAGGAGCAGGGCTACATCGAGGGCTACGTGCTCCAGCCGCCAAGCGCCGAGTATCCCGGCGAGCGGATCACGGTGACGCTGAAGTACACCGAGGACCGCAAGCCGGTGATCTCGGGCATGCAGCGCGTCTCCCGCCCCGGCCAGCGCACCTACGTCGACCACGCCCACATCCCCCGTATCCAGGGCGGCATGGGCACCGCGATCATCTCGACCTCCAAAGGAGTCATGACCGGCCACGATGCCCGTATGCAGGGCGTCGGCGGCGAGGTCGTGGCGAAGGTCTGGTAGACACAGCGAAGCCATGTCCCGAATTGGAAGACAGCCCATCCCCGTGCCCGCCGGCGTGTCGATCGCGATCGAGCCCGAGCGCGTGACCGTCAACGGCCCCAAGGGCGAGCTGACGGAACGGATCCACCGCGACATCACCGTCGAGCAGGTCGGCGACGAGCTGACGGTCACGCGCCCGACCGATCGCGGGGAGCACCGCGCGCTGCACGGCCTCACGCGGACCCTGGTGGCCAACATGGTCACGGGCGTAACGGCCGGGTTCGAGAAGCGCCTCGAGATCCAGGGTGTCGGCTACCGCGCCCAGCTGCGCGGCCGCGACCTCGAGCTGGCCCTCGGCTACTCCCATCCGGTGCCCGTCAAGGCGCCCGACGGGATCGAGTTCGAGGTGCCGATGCCGACCAGGATCGTCGTCAGGGGCGCCTCCAAGCAGCAGGTCGGAGAGATCGCCGCCTTCATCCGCAAGCAGCGCAAGCCGGAGCCCTACAAGGGCAAGGGCATCCGCTACGAGGGCGAGTACGTCGCCCGGAAGGTCGGGAAGAGAGCATGAGCGCAGCGAAGCGAAGCGTTCAGCGGCGGCTGGATGCCGCCGATCGGTGCGGGGAGCGCCGACTGGAAGGAGGCAAGGGGTGACCGTTACCACTGCACCCGCACGCAGGCTCAAGCGCCGCCGGCGCGTGCGCGCCAAGGTCCAGGGCACCGCCGAGCGTCCCCGGATCTCCGTGTTCCGCTCCAACCGCGGGATCTTCGCGCAGCTGATCGACGACGACGCCGGCCGCACGATCGTGGCGGTCAACTGGACCGAGCCGACCCTGCGTGACCTGGCCCCGATGGACCAGGCCCGCCGCGCCGGAGCGCTGCTGGCCGAGCGCGCCCAGGCCGCCGGCATCGACAGTGCCGTGTTCGACCGCGGCGGCTACCGCTACCACGGGCGCGTGCAAGCGCTCGCCGAGGGCGCCCGCGAGGGCGGCCTGGGCTTCTGACAACTCGCTACTCTGGATCAACTCACATGGCCCGTGATCGAACAGTCTCATCCAGCGGACTCGACCTGCAAGAGCGTGTCGTCGAGATCAACCGCGTCGCCAAGGTCGTCAAGGGCGGCCGCCGGTTCTCGTTCACCGCGCTGGTGGTCGTGGGCGACGAGCGCGACATCGTCGGCGTCGGCTACGGCAAGGCCAACGAGGTGCCGGTGGCGATTCAGAAGGGCGTCGAGCGCGCGAAGAAGAACCTCTACCGCGTGCCCAAGCACGGCTCCACGATCACCCACCAGACGACCGGCATCTTCGGCTCCGGCCGCGTGTTCCTGAAGCCGGCCGCGCCCGGAACCGGCGTGATCGCCGGCGGCGGCGTTCGCGCGGTGCTCGAGCTGGCCGGAATCACCGACATCCTTTCCAAGAGCCTCGGCTCGCAGAACCCGATCAACCTCGTCAAGGCGACGATGGCCGGACTCGAGTCGCTGCGCACGCCCGAGGAGGTCGCCGAGCTGCGCGGCCTGTCGATCAACCAGGTGCTCGGCCTGAGCACCCAGAACGGTGACGGAGCTGCGTCGCCGGCCGTCCCCGAAGCGGCCGCCCCGGCCGCCGAGGCCGGCGCGGACGCCGCGGACGCGGCCCCCGTCGCCACGACCGAGCCCGAGGAGACGCCCGCGTGAGCACGGTGCGCGTGACCCAGCGCAAGTCCCGCAACGGCTGCGACAAGCGCCAGCTCGACACGCTGCGCTCGCTCGGCCTGCGCCGGATCGGCCAGTCGGTCGAGGTCGAGGACTCCCCGCAGATCCTCGGCATGATCCACAAGGTGCGTCATCTCGTCGAAGTGGAGCAGCCGTGAGCGAGCCGACCGAAGAGCAGCAGCCGATCGGCCTGCACAACCTGAAGCCGGCGCCGGGATCGCGCCGTCCGCGCAAGCGCGTCGGACGCGGCGAGGGCTCGGGCACGGGCAAGACCTCCGGTCGTGGCCAGAAGGGCTACGGGTCGCGCTCGGGCGCCAAGCAGCGGGCCCGCTTCGAGGGCGGCCAGAACCCGATTCACATGCGGATGCGCAAGCTGCGGGGCCCGCACATGAAGAAGTCGATGGCCTTCGAACCCTTCCGCACGCACACCCAGCCGGTCAACCTGCTCGATCTCGAGGCACGCTTCGAGTCCGGCGACTCGGTCACCATCGAGACGCTGCACGCCAAGGGCCTTGCCACCCGCAAGGGCATTCCCGTCAAGGTGCTCGCGAAGGGTGAGCTGACCAAGCCGCTGACCGTCCACGCCCACGGCTTCAGCCAGGCCGCGCGCGAGCAGATCGAGGCCGCGGGCGGCACCTGCCAGCTGATTGAGGCCTAGCCGTGATCGCGACGATCCTTGGTGCGTTCAGGGTCAAGGAGATCCGCACCAAGATCCTGTTCACGGCCGTCGTACTGGCGCTCTACCGGCTCGGGACCCACATCCCGGCGCCGGGCATCAACTCCTCTGCGGTCAACGCGATCCAGAAGAACTTCGGCGGCAACAGCGTCCTCGGGCTGCTGAACCTGTTCTCGGGCGGTGGGCTGGGCCGGATCGCGATCTTCGCGCTCGGGATCATGCCCTACATCACGGCCTCGATCATCCTGCAGCTGCTGACCGTCGTGATCCCCTCGCTGGAGAAGCTCCAGAAGGAGGGCGAGGTCGGGCAGGCGCGGATCACGCAGTACACGCGCTACCTGACGGTCGGGCTCGCGTTCGCGCAATCGATCGGCTACGTGTTCCTGTTCCGCAGCTTCGAGAAGTCGGCGGGCGTGAACGTGGTCGCGAACTTCACGCTGGCCAAGGTCTTCCTGATCGTGATCTCGCTCACCGCGGGAACCGTGCTCCTGATGTGGATGGGCGAGCTGATCACCCAGCGCGGGATCGGCAACGGCATCTCGCTGCTGATCTTCGCCAGCATCGTGTCCCGGATCCCGAGCGGGATCCAGTCCTGGTGGACCAACCCGGACCAGGTCTTCCGCGTGATCATGCCGTTCATCGTCGTCGGCGTGGTGGCGGCGATCGTGTTCGTGCAGGAGGGGCAGCGCCGCATCCCGATCCAGTACGCCAAGCGCGTGATCGGCCGGCGGATGACGCAGGGCGGCCAGACCTACCTGCCGCTGCGCGTGAACATGGCGGGCGTGATCCCGGTCATCTTCGCCGCCAGCGTGATGGCGATCCCGCCCACGGTCGGCCAGCTGCTGGGCCAGAACCGCAAGAACTTCGCCACCGACGTGGCCAACTTCTTCGCCCCCCAGAGCTGGCACTACGTGCTCGGGGAGACGATCTTCATCATCTTGTTCACCTACTTCTACACCGCGGTCACGTTCAACCCGGTCGACCAGGCCGAGAACCTGAAGAAGTACGGCGGGTTCATCCCCGGGGTGCGACCAGGGCGGCCCACGGCCGAGTTCCTCGACCGCATCCTGGCTCGGCTGACCTTCCCGGGAGCTCTGTTCCTGGCCGCGGTCGCGGCCCTGCCGACGGTCCTCATCAACCAGACGAGCGCCAACTTCTTCTTCGGGGGCACGTCGATCCTGATCGTGATCGGGGTTGCGCTGGACACCATGAAACAGCTCGAGGCGCAGCTGATGATGCGCAACTACGAGGGCTTCCTGAAGTGACCCGGCGGCCGCGTACCGGCCGCCACGGACCCTGCGAGACGGTGTCTTCGGACCCCGATCGGCACCCCATCGACAGAGTGACTAAGCTCCGCCTCTCGTGTCCGAGCTGAACCTCATCCTGTTCGGCCCCCCGGGGGCCGGGAAGGGCACCCAGGCCGATCGCCTGCAGGGCGACTTCCGGCTGCCGTTCATCTCCACCGGCGACATGCTGCGCAGCAACGTCAAGGAGGGAACCGAGCTCGGCCAGGAGGCCCAGAAGTACATGGACGCCGGCGAGCTGGTGCCCGACGAGCTGATCGTGGCGATGGCCGCCGATCGGCTCCGGCAGGACGACGCGCTGGACGGTTTCATCCTCGACGGCTTCCCGCGCACGATCGAGCAGGCCAAGGCGCTGGACAAGCAGCTGACCGAGATGGGTCGGCGCGTGACCGCCGCGCTGCTCGTCGACGTGCCCGACGAAGAGGTAGTGCACCGGATCTCGGGCCGGCGCGTGTGCGTGAAGTCAGGCCACAACTATCACGTCGACTACGACCCGCCCAAGCGCGAGGGCGTGTGCGACCAGGACGGCTCGCGGCTGATCCAGCGCGACGACGACAAGGACGACGTCGTGCGCAACCGGCTGAAGGTCTACCACGACCAGACCGAGCCGCTCGTCGACTACTACGACGATCAGGGACTGATGCGCAGGGTCGACGGTACGCGCAGCCCGGCCGAGGTGCACGACCACATCCGGGCCGTGATCGCCACCCTGCGCATGGAAGACGACGTTTGAGCGAGGGCCCGCAGTGATCATCAAGAAGAGCCCCGAGGAGGTCGAGCGCATGGCGGCCGCCGGGGTGATCCTGGTCAAGACGATGAACCTCTTGGCGAGCAAGGTCCGGCCGGGGGTCAGCACCAAGGAGCTCGACGCGGCCGCCGAGAAGTTCATCCGCTCCCAGGGAGCGGAGCCGGCGTTCAAGGGCTACCGCGGCTTCCCCGGGTCGATCTGCGCCTCGCCCAACTCGATGATCGTGCATGGGATCCCGGGCCCGTACAAGCTCGGTCGCGGCGACATCCTGTCCGTCGACATCGGCGTGATCCTCGACGGCTGGGTGGCCGACGCCGCCCGCACGCTGCCGGTGGGGCCAATCTCCCCGGTGGCGCGCAAGCTGCTCACCACGACCGAAGAGTCGCTCCGGCTCGCCGTCGAGCAATGCCGGGCCGGCAACCGCCTCGGCGACGTCTCGCACGCAGTCCAGCAGCACGTCGAGGCGGCCGGATTCTCGATCGTGCGCTCGCTCGTGGGCCACGGGATCGGGCGCAGCATGCACGAGGATCCGCAGATCCCCAACTACGGCAATCCGGGCACCGGCGTGCCGCTCGAGGAGGGGATGGTGCTCGCCGTCGAGCCGATGGTGACCGCGGGGCGCCACGCCGTGCGGATGGGCGAGGATCACTGGGCGATCTACTCCCAGGACGGGTCGCTGGCGGCCCATTTCGAGTTCACGATCGCGATTACCGCCGACGGGCCCCGTATCCTAACCCCCTGGCACGAGGCCGGAAACGGCCGTGCGGCCGCCTGATCGCAGGGGCACAACTGCCCCTGCTAACATGACCCGTTGCGCTTGCGGGGCATGCTTTCGCGCTGCTCGGCGCTCCTCGGCGCGGTAGCGGCGACCGTACCGGTCGCCAGAGCCGGCGACGCGAGGAACATTTTGAAACCACCTGATGAGAGCGAACGAGCGTGAAGGTACGACCGTCGGTCAAGCCGATGTGCGAGAAGTGCAAGATCATCCGCCGGCACGGCCGCGTGCTGGTGATCTGCTCCAACCCACGGCATAAGCAAAGACAAGGATGAGCGAAGTGAATCCGTTCAAGCGAGCCCAGACGGCGAGCCTCGTTCTCAGGACGCGGGGCTGGATGCCCCGCGGAGGTGACCTCTAAGTGGCACGTATCGCTGGGGTCAACATCCCACTCAACAAGCGCGTCGAGATCGGTCTGACCTATGTGTACGGGATCGGCCGGTCGACCTCGAACCAGCTGCTGGCCGAGGTCGGCGTGTCCCCGGACACCTACGTCCGTGACCTGACCGAGGAGGAGGTCGTCAAGCTGCGCGACCTGATCGACTCCTCGCTCACCGTCGAGGGCGACCTGCGCCGCGAGCGCTCCCAGAACATCAAGCGCCTGCAGGAGATCGGCTGCTACCGGGGCCTGCGGCACCGCCGCGGTCTGCCCGTCCGCGGCCAGAACACGAAGACCAACGCGCGCACGCGCAAGGGTCCGAAGCGGATGCAGGTGGCCGGCAAGAAGAAGGCGGGTAAGAAATGAGCCCCGCGCCCAAGAGACCGGCACGTGGTCGTCGTCGCGCACGCAAGAACATCCCGATCGGCCAGGCCCACATCAAGACCTCGTTCAACAACACGATCGTGTCGCTGACCGATCGCGAGGGCAACGTGATCGCGTGGGAGTCCGCCGGCGGAGCCGGCTTCAAGGGCTCGCGCAAGTCGACGCCGTTCGCCGCCCAGGTGACCGCCGACGCCGCCGCTCGCAAGGGCATCGAGCACGGACTGCAGAAGGTCGAAGTGTTCGTGAAGGGCCCCGGATCCGGCCGCGAGACCGCGATTCGCTCACTCCAGGCCGCCGGGCTGGAAGTGACCGGCGTCAAGGACGTCACACCGCAGGCCCACAATGGCTGCCGCCCTCGCAAGCGGCGCCGCGTCTAGCCGGGGGATTCTGGATGGCCAGAGACACATCGCCACAGTGCAAGCAGTGCCGCCGCGAAGGCCAGAAGCTGTTCCTCAAGGGGGAGCGCTGCCTGACCGACAAGTGCGGGGTCGAGCGTCGCTCGTATCCGCCCGGTGAGCACGGCCGCGGGCGCCAGAAGCAGAGCGAGTACCGCGTCCAGCTGCGTGAGAAGCAGAAGGCCCGGCGCTACTACGGCGTGCTGGAGAAGCAGTTCCGCCTCTATTACGAGAAGGCCAGCCGTCAGCCCGGCATCACCGGTGAGAACCTGCTGCGGATGCTCGAGTGCCGCTTCGACAACGTGCTCGTGCGCCTCGGCTTTGCCGCTTCGCGTCGCCAGGCTCGGCAGCTGATCCTGCACGGTCACTGGACCGTCAACGGCCGTCGCGTGAACATCCCCAGCTACCAGTTGCGCGACAGCGACGTGATCGCCATTCACCCGAAGTCGACCGCGACACAGGTGATCCGCGAGGCAACCGAGCTGACCGGCCAGGTGCCGGCGTGGCTCCAGGCGGACCACGACTCGCTCACGGCGAAGGTGCTGCGCAAGCCCGAGCGGCGCGAGATCGCCGCACCGGTCGAAGAGCAGCTCATCGTCGAGCTGTACTCCAAGTAGGACCAAAGCTTTCAGTCGCGCGATCCCCGGGATCGGCGCGGCGCTGACAGTCGTCGCAGGCGGCGGCAGGAACCCACGACGTTAGGACCCCGATGCTCGACTTCCAAGTCCCCCGAATCTCCAGCGAATCAGTCGACGACAACCGCGGCTCGTTCACGATCGAGCCGCTCGATCGCGGGTTCGGCTACACGTTCGGCAACTCGCTGCGGCGTGTGCTGCTGTCGTCGCTCGCGGGGGCGGCCGTCACCAGCGTCCGGATCGAGGGCGTGGCCCACGAGTTCTCAACCATCCGGGGCGTCAAGGAGGACGTGACCGACATCGTCCTCAACCTCAAGGGCATCGTCTGCCGGATGCACTCCGACGCGACCGAGATCGAGGCCCCGCTGGTCGTCACCGGTCCCGGTGAGATCACCGCCAAGGACATCGACCTGCCCTCCGGCGTCGAGATCCTCAACCCCGACGCCCACGTCGCCACGCTCGAGAAGAAGACCAAGCTCGAGGTGTACCTGACCATCGGTCGCGGGCGCGGCTACCGGCCGGCGGAGGAGAACAAGTCCCCCGACCAGCCGATCGGCGTGATCCCGATCGACTCGATCTTCTCGCCCGTGCGCCGTGTCGCCTACAACGTCGAGCAGGCCCGCGTCGGCCAGAAGACCGACTTCGACAAGCTCACGCTCGACATCGAGACCGACGGCTCGATCGACCCGCACGCCGCGCTGCGCGAGGCGGCGGAGATCCTGATCTCCCAGCTGGCCATCTTCACCGATGCCGATCGCGTGATCGAGCTGCGCGAGGTGGGTACGCCGGGCACGCTGGACACCGGTCTCGGCGGAGGCGGCGCCGGCCTGGCCGCCGCGAGCCGTCCCGCCAACGCGATGGACGACATCTTGATCGAGGAGCTCGAGCTGGGCGTCCGGTCGTACAACTGCCTCAAGCGCGCCGGCATCCAGACCGTCGGCGACCTCATCTCCAAGACCGAGTCGGAGCTCAACGCGATCCCCAACTTCGGCAAGAAGTCGATCGACGAAGTGATCGAGACTCTGCACGCGCGCGGCCTCGGGCTCCGGAACGACTAACCTGTCCTGACCATGCGCCACCAGCGTAAGCGTTACCAGCTCAGCCGCAGCGCCTCGCACCGCAAGGCGCTGCTGATGAATCTCTGCAAGGAGATCATCGAGCACGAGCGGATCAAGACGACCGAGACCAAGGCCAAGGCGGTCAAGCCCGAGGTCGAGAAGCTGATCACGCTGGCCAAGCGTGGCGATCTGCACGCCCGCCGCCAGGCGCTGTCGGCGCTCGGCCAGGACAAGTTCGCGGTCTACAAGCTGTTCGACGAGATCGCGCCGCGCTACAGCGAGCGTCCCGGCGGCTACACGCGGATCCTGAAGCTCGGGCCGCGTCGCAGCGACTCGACCGAGATGGTCTTCATGGAGCTGGTGTAGGGAGTCGGTTCGCCTGGCGGTTTTGGCGGCTTGATGATCCGGGCGCCTGTCGCGCGGCTGCTGCTGGAGTACGACGGGGGTGGATTCGCCGGCTGGGCGCGCCAGCCCGGTCATCGGACCGTGCAGGAGGAGGTGGAGCGGGCGCTGGGGGTGGTGCTCGGTTCTGCGGGCGGTGCGGGTTCTGCGGGCGGTGCGGGTTCTGCGGGCGGTGCGGGTTCTGCGGGTTC
>Ga0209048_10003667_pt1 | contig 14873 bp, 14 predicted proteins | sample FrelakmetCRP12CR_FD_187146 | JGI IMG/M metagenome (GOLD analysis project Ga0209048, IMG submission 187146) | Freshwater lake sediment microbial communities from the University of Notre Dame, USA, for methane emissions studies - CRP12 CR (SPAdes)... | ecosystem: Environmental > Aquatic >... | reverse complement strand
ACGTTTCCATCGCCCGTGACGAAACCAGTTACGAAATCTTCGTAGTCGCCTCGAGCTTCACCGGTCGATTTATCGAAAGGAACCCGGACGATCTTGTATCCCGTTCGGCGCTTCCGATTCCATGACCCGTGGAAGGCGGCGAAGATATCGCCCCGGTATTCCGCTGGAAATTGGGAGCCCTCGTAGAAACAAAGATTCAGGGTGGCTGAGTGGCTTTGAACGAGCACGTCCGGCACCCGGACTTTGCTGGCCAAATCGGGATGTTTACCCTTGTGCCGGGGATCTTGATGATTTCCGAGATAATACCATGGCCAGCCATAGAATCCGCCGGGTTGGACGTGGCTAATGTAATCTGGCACCAGATCGTCGCCAAGTTCGTCGCGCTCGTTGGTGCTCATCCAGAGCTCGTTCGTGCCGGGGCGAAACGCGATCCCGACCGCGTTCCGGATTCCCCAGGCAAAGACTTTCCGTCCGGTGCCGTTTGCGTTGAATTCAAAGATGCGCGCCCGATCGGCTTCCATCGCCGCATCGGAAACGTTCGAGTACGATCCGACGGAGACGTACAGTTTCTTGCCGTCCGGAGAAAAGACAATGTCGCGTGTCCAGTGACCACCCCCGCGCAATAACCCGCCACCGGAGAGCTCGGCGCTGAGTTTCTCCGCCGGACCGCGAGCCCGGGTGTCGCCGTTGCGATAAGGGAATCGAACAACGCCGTTCGTATTCGCGACGTAAAGAAACTCCGGATCAGGCCCGGGGGGATAAAATGCGATCCCGAACGGATCGTTCATTCCGCGATTGGCGAAAATTTCAGTCGCATCCGGTTTCCCGTCGCCATCGCGGTCAGGCAGGACCTTGATCGCGTTCGAGTGGCTTTCGGTGACGAAAATGTCGCCGTTCGGCGCCGTCAGGAGGAAGCGCGGATTGCTGAAGTCACGCGAGTACTCTTCGATTTTGAAGCCGGCAGGGACACGCAGTTGGGCGTTGGCGGGTCGCCGGACAACTCGCGGTCCATTGTCGGCCGATCCTGTCGCGAATGGGGCTGGCAAGTCATCGAGGGTGATTTTGTGCCGAACGCCCGGCGCATCCTGAGTCCATTCGCCCGTGACAGCGGTTTTGCCGGCCGGGTTATTTTGTTTTTGATCTGGCTCGGCGCCGAGCGCGGGACACGCGACAACAATTAAGAGCAAGCATTGGAGACAACCTTTTGTGAGCCGCGTGGCCTGGACTTCCAGCCCATGTCTCATCGGCAAGATGCCGATGCCACGATGCCGGTTATTCACCGCGATAGACGCAGCGTGCCGTGGGTGTTTCGTGCACCACGATTTCGCAAAGGCCGGGACAGAGCGGCTGAAGTTTCTGCCAAAACCATGCCGCCATGTTTTCGATGGTTGGATTCTCGAGCCCCGCGATTTCATTGAGATAGGAGTGGTCGAGACGTTGAATGAGCGGTTTCATCGCCGCACCAATTTCGGCGTGATCGTAAAACCAGCCAGTCGCCGGATCGACTTGGCCTTCCACGGAGATTTCAACCTTGAAACTGTGTCCATGCATCCGGCGGCACTTATGGCCCTCCGGTGCGTTGGGTAGCGTCTGGGCAGCCTCGAAAGTGAAATCCTTGGTCAGGCGGACGCGCATAGGAAGCAACGTCGCATTGGTCCATCTGCGTGTCATCACACGCCGCGTTTTGTCGGCGTCCAGATGAACTTATGCATCTGCAACTGAAAACGCACCGGCAGGCGATCCGCCAGAATCCACTCCACAATCTCACGCGGATCGATCCGGCCGAAAATCGGAGAAAAGAGGATAGTCCGGCATCGCGATGCCAGCGCGTGGACCGCGACTTGTTCCCGAGACCATTCGTAGTCTTCGCGTGATCCGATCACGAACTTCACTTCATCGCGCTGCGTGAGGTGCTCGATGTTTGAGAAGAGATTGCGGGCACATTCACCGCTTCCCGGCGTTTTCAAATCCATGATTCGATGCACGCGCGGATCGACTTGTGAAATATCGTGCGCGCCGCTCGTCTCAAGCAAAACCGTGTGACCTGCGTCCGCGAGCGTCCTCATGAGCGGCAGCACATTCTTCTGCAGGAGGGGCTCGCCTCCGGTGATTTCGACCAGAGGGCATTGAAACGATGCGATCGCTGCTGCGATCTGGTCGAGCCTCTGTTTTTTCCCCTCGTAAAAAGCGTATTCGGTGTCGCAGTACGTGCAGCGCAGGTCGCAAAACGTGAGCCGCACAAAAACGCACGGCTCTCCCGCCCAGGAGCTCTCGCCCTGGATCGAGTGATAGATCTCGTTAATCGTCAGCGTCTGGTCGCGTTCGCTCATTTCATTTCCCAAAGGAGCGTAAGCCTTCCCACTGCGAAATTGAATCAACGATTTGTCTCGGGGCAGGCGAGGCTCCGTGGCGCGGGCAAGCGCGCGGTTCAAAGGAGTGTGGCCCCCAAAGACCGCGCTCAAATGAAGGTCAAAAATAACTTTCCCGCAAAGAAGAGCATGAGGAGCGACGTGATCGCCTGAGTCGCGGCCTGCCAGCCAGGTCGCGCAAAGATTCTTCCACCGCGCTTGATGCCAACCGAGAAAACAAGAGTCCAGACGATCGCGCCCAGGACGACAGAGAGTGCGAAGGCCAGCGAGTTTCCAAAGCTGGGGTTTTGCGTCACGCTTTGCCGACCGCCGATAACCGCGAGCCAGAAGCCCAAATTCCACGGGCTGGTCAAGGCGAGGGTCAGACCGAGCAGATACCCACGGCGTCCCCTCGGCTGTCCATTTTTTGAAGTATCCCTCTCCGTTGCCGCAGTGCCCGCCGTGGCGTGGGCCGATCGCCACGCGCCCCAGGCAAACAGGCCGGCCAAAAATAGGAGCAGCAGGAAACTGACGACTGCGAGGGTCTGCCTGACGCGGGACGTGTTGAGAAGCGCGCCCGCGCCGGTCATGACTGTCAGCGCCCAAAGAAAATCTCCCGTGCACGCTCCGAGTCCGAGCTGCCACGCGGCCCAGAACCCTCCGCCCTGTCGCAGCGGCATGACACTGCGCCGAAGCATTTCCGCATTGACCGGTCCTGGCGGCCAGGCCACCGACCATCCAAGAACAAATCCGTTGATGAGCGTTGCGCCCTCGATCGCGGAGATCATCCGCAGTGCTCTGCTGCCTGGTCTGGCGCTGCCTTACTCTCCTCGTTCCCAAACTGCGTTTGGGAATGCCGTTGTCTGGCAAACTTCGTTTGCTTCTGCGCGGAGTGAAGCAGCGTTTCCTGATCTATTGCGTGCCCAACGAAAGTTTGGGCACGAGGAAGATGAGTGCTCGAGATAGCCGGAATCATCGCGTGCCTGCGCCAGGCGTAGCGCAGACGATCCTGGTTACATCCCGCATTTGTCTTTGGCTTCCTCGTAGCTCGAGCGAGCGCTCAGTAGACTGGCAAGATATTTATCGACCGGTGGCGCATTCACGGCGCGGGTCAAATTTCCCGGATTATCGAGGCGTGAGAAAATTGCGTGAACGATTTTTGATCGAGGCACACTTTTTTCCCCGTAACCCGCTGGGATATTACTTGACCAGAAGCGGACGTAATCGAGGCCAAGCTTTTTCTCCATCCCCAGATAGATCGCCGAATGACCGTGTTCAGAACGGCCTACTTCCGGGGACCAAAAGATTTTCATGAAGTCCCCGGGCTGCGCCTCCGCGAAATCAGCGAAATTTTGTCCCAGATCCATCTCATGGAAGAGCCGCGCGGTGCCGGGGCCGTTGGCGTTCCATCGTCCCCAGATGCCTTCGCCGTCACGCTGACCACGAATCATGAGGCTTTCGAGTGTCGCGTAATCGAGGGTCAGCGAGCCGCGTTCACGCAAGGCTTCAATCGTTTTCATGAAGACGAGGTAAGTCGCTCCGGAGCAGTAGCTCGGAGAGGCCGCGTCCGGCACAACAAAGAACTTTCCCGATTCGAAATGCGCGGCTGACTGGAGGCGGATGGTGGCAATGCGCGAGGCAGAGTAGCGCCCACCTTGAGGCATTTTCCGAATCTGCTCCAGAATCAATTCGTTGAAACGCCCCGGAGCGATCTGTGCGAAGGCGAACTCCCGCGCGCCGAAGAAGAGCGCCAGGACCAGGATGATTCGTGCGGGATTATTTCTCAAAGCCAAGCGACACAGATAGAGCTCGAATTTACGGGTGCAACTCCCTCTGACCGGCAACCGTCCCCCCGCGTTCATTTGGCTTTGGTGGGAGAATGTGGTACAAACGGCCCATGCTGCGTTTCACGAAGATGAACGGCGCGGGGAACGATTTCATCATGATCGATAATCGTGCCGGTAATCTGCGACTTTCGGCCGCGCAAATCTCGAGGCTTTGCGATCGGAATCGGGGCGTCGGCGCCGACGGCGTGCTGGTGCTGGAGCGGCCGGCCAACGGCGCGAATTTCCGCATGCGATATTACAACGCGGATGGTGGCGAAGCGGAAATGTGCGGGAATGGCGCGCGCTGCTTCGCTCGCTACGCGAGCCGGGTCGCGGGGCCGGTCGACAAGGTTTCTTTTGAAACGCCGGCGGGGGTGATTGGCGCCGATCTGCAGGGCGAACTCGTTCGCCTTCAGATGAGTGAGCCGAAGGACCTGCGGCTCGGGATCAAAATCCCGCTAAACGGAAAAACGGTGAGTGGCCATTTCGTGAACAGCGGAGTGCCTCACGTCGTCGTTCTGGCGGACGATCTCGAGAAGGTGGATGTCCGTGGCCTCGGCTCCGCGATCCGCGCTCACGAACTTTTTTCACCGAAAGGCACAAACGTGAATTTCCTGAAACGCCGGGGAGATCGGCAAATCTCGATCCGAACCTACGAGCGCGGGGTCGAGGATGAAACGCTCGCGTGCGGAACCGGAGTCGTGGCCAGCGCGCTTATTTTTTCGACGATGGAGAAGGTCGATGGTCCGATCGAGGTGCTGGTGCGCGGCGGGAATGAATTGAAAGTGGGATTCGAGAAAGAGGGCGCGCAATTCAAGGATGTCACCCTCACCGGCCCGGCCGATTTTGTTTTCGATGGAACGATTGAACTTTGACGCCCTTCAACTGCAGCGGGCTCGCCGCTACAGAAATGAACAGGCACGGCGGTCATAGACCGCCGCCACAGAAATGTTTCGAGGGACCTACACAGCGCTCGTTACGCCCTTCGAGGACGGTGAACTCGATCTGGCGGCTCTCGAAAAGCTAATCGAAGGACAGATCGCAGACGGTATTACCGGCGTGGTTGCGGTGGGGACCACGGGAGAGTCGCCCACCTTGTCGCATGAGGAACGCGAGCAGGTGATACGCGTTACCATTGAAATCGCGAAGGGTCGTTGCCAGGTGCTGGCGGGGACCGGTTCGAATTCCACAGCCGCTGCCGTCGCCGCAACTCAGGCGGCGGAAAAAATGGGCGTGGATGGCATGCTGGTGGTGGCTCCTTATTACAACAAGCCAAGCCAGGAAGGATTGTTCCGGCACTTTCGGTCGGTCGCCCAGGCGACGGCGTCGCCGCTGATGCTCTATAATATTCCCGGGCGCTGCGCGGTGGACATCGGACCGGAGACCGTCGAGCGGCTCGCGGTTGGCTGCCGAAACATCGTTTCAATCAAGGAAGCCAGCGGCAGTGTCGAGCGTGTCAGCGACTTGCGGGCGCGGTTGCCGGACGCGTTTACTATTTTGAGCGGCGACGATTCCCTGACTCTGCCGTTCCTGGCCGTCGGTGCGGTGGGTGTCGTCAGCGTCGCCTCAAATCTATTCCCGGCGGAAGTTTGCGCGCTGGTGCAGGCGTTCCGGTCGGGCGATCTGCAGACTGCGCGTGAATTGCATCTAAGGATGCTGCCTGTCTTCAAGGATTTGTTTCTCGAGCCCAATCCGGTTCCGACGAAAACTGCGCTCGCCTGGCGCGGTGCCATGTCGGCGGAATGCCGGCTGCCCCTTTGCGAAATGACGGAGAGAAACGCAGCCCGTCTGCGCACGACCCTGGACGCCTTTGAGGGAAGTCCGTGATGATGGACCCGGTTCGTGTTCTTCTCGTCGGCGCGAAAGGCCGCATGGGGCAGGCCATTCTGGGTGCGGCTGAAGCAGGGGACGCCGTTATTGTCGCCAGTCTCGATCAAGGCGATGACCTGACCAAAGAAATCGGCGCGTGCGAAGTGGTGATCGATTTCAGTCACCCGAGCGCGACGGCCACGATCTGCCGGGCGTGTCTCGACGCCAGCAAGCCATTGGTAACGGGCACGACCGGCCATTCGAACGAGGAGCGGGCGCTGCTGGAGAACGCAGCAAAATCGCTGCCGGTCATCTCCTCGCCGAATTTCAGCATGGGCGTAAATGCGCTCTTCTGGCTGACGCGGAGAGCGGCGGAAATGCTGGGCGAGGGTTTTGATCTCGAAATTGTGGAGACGCATCATCGCCTGAAGAAGGACGCGCCCAGCGGTACCGCCAGGAAGCTGGCGGAGATTCTGTGTGAGGTCCGGGAGCTCGATTACGCGAAGAATGTTGCGCACGGTCGCAAGGGCTTGGCCGGTGAACGCGCCTCGGCGGAGATTGGGGTCCACTCCATTCGCGGCGGAGACGCCGTGGGAGATCACACAGTGATGTTTGCTGGGCGGGGCGAACGGCTCGAACTCAAACACGAGGCTTCCAGTCGGGAGACGTTTGCTCTGGGGGCCTTGCGCGCTGCACGATGGATTGTCGGGAAGTCTCCCGGTTTATACAGCATGGAGGATGTGCTCGGCTTGTAGATGGAGCGGGGGTCACCGATGCCGGCGAGTTCCGTCCCCGGGCCGCGGTCAACGACCGCGGCTACAACGGAGATGAGAGCTGGCGTAGCACTTGGCTCCAATCTTGGGGACCGGCTGGCGAATTTGCGCAGGGCGCGGAAAGAGATTGCGGCGCTCGCCAACGTTCGTCCTCCAGTGCGCGCCTCGGCCATATACGAGACCGAGCCCGTTGGCTGCGAAGAGGACGCCGCGAAATTCTTGAATGCCGCGATGGAGTTCGAGTACGAAGACGGGCCCCAGGATTTATTGCGCGAGCTGGCCAAAATAGAGGTAGCTCTCGGTCGCTCGGCCTCTCGCGCTCGGAATGCTTCACGGTCGATCGATCTTGATTTGCTCTATTTTGGCCGGTTGGAAATTGAAACAGAAGAGTTGCAGTTGCCTCATCCGCGCATGACGCAGCGTGAATTCGTGCTGCGGCCTCTCGCGGACATCCGGCCGGACTTGTTTCTTCCAAAACAGACCGAACCGGTGAGCGCACTTCTCCTCCGATACACCGGACCGGGAGCAGTGGTGCGTTTTGCCGGGCAGTGGTAGAATCGACGCTGATGCAGAAGTTTCGCGACCGAAAACAGCGAGGAGAGCGAGTCACGGCGCTAACCGCCTATGACTACCCTACCGCTCGTTTGCTGGATGAGAGCGGGATCGACATTATCCTGGTGGGCGATTCGTTAGGTATGGTTGTTCTTGGCTACGAAGACACCACCCAGGTTACGCTCGCGGAAATGGTTCATCACACGAAGGCCGCGGCGCGGGGGGTAAAACGCGCCTTGTTGGTCGCCGATCTTCCAATCGATACCTACAATGATCCTGGGCAAGCTTTGGCGACCGCGCGGGCACTAGTCGAGGCCGGCGCGCATGCGGTAAAGTTGGAAGGCGGAGTAAGTCACATCTCTCAAATCGAAGCGATCGTGGCCGAAGGGATCGCTGTGATGGGACACATTGGGATGCTCCCACAAAGTGTCCGCGAAGAAGGAGGCTACAAGGTCAAGGGCCGCACGCAATCGGAAGTCCAAGGCCTCGTGCGCGACGGGGAGGCCGTGGAGAAAGCAGGCGCGTTTGCGGTGGTGCTGGAAATCGTGAACCCCGAAGCAGCGCGGCAGATCACGCGCGCGTTGAGCATACCGACGATCGGGATTGGCTCAGGCGATCATTGCGACGGGCAGATTTTGGTGACGCACGATCTGATCGGTTTGTTCCCGTGGTTTACCCCAAAGTTTGTTTCGCCCGAGGCACGGGTTGCGGAGGAGATCCGGAAGGCGGTCCAGGTTTTTATCGAGCGCACGAGGTCCGGGGAGAGTTGAGTGCTGGCCGGGAAGCCTCGTCAACTGGCAGTATTTTGCGACGTCGCAGACGCCACGATACGGTGCCATCGGTTTGACAATGACCCTGGTGTGCCGGTTTGTTTCCCGAGGTAAATGAGAACATCGGATCTTGGAGACTTCGACGAGGCGCTCCTTCAAGGCAGCAAGGACCGGAATTGGCTGCTGGTTGGTCTGCTGGTTTCGCTCGCACTGCACGGTGCGCTCTGCGGTTATTTTTACCGGACGATGTACATGCCTGTGGCCGCTCCTCCAGAGGAGCGTGTCCAGACGGCTACCTTCAAGGTAAAGAATGTGGACCTGCAATCGCTCGACCAAGTGAGCCAGGATCAATCGAAGCCCGCGGCAAAACCTGAGCCCGACAAGACCGCGGTGCAGTTGCCAGACGAGAAGAAGTCGTTCGACCAGCTCCTGGAAGACGTCCACGCCAACGCCGCGTTGCCCGATGACACGCGTGACGTTCTTCCCGATAAACCCCAGGTGGATCAAAACGCTGATTCCGTCATGACGGAAATCGAGGCCACCACCGCGCAAACTCTTTCGAAAAGTCCGAACGCGACGCGGGAGCAAAATCTCCTCACGGATTCCGCCACGTCGGGCCGGCCACAACCTGCGTTAGCTGGGACAGATCTGGCCACGAGCACGACGATCAAAAAGCCGAACACCTTCACGAGCAAGCTTCCCAGCGACAGCGCGGGACCAAACGTGCGTCGCGCGCCCGGGGTTAGTGACCTGGATTTCCTGCTGGCGCAGAAGGGTCCCCTGGGTTCCGGAACGCAATTGCGGATGCCGGACGATCAGCTGTTTAGTTACGACAGCGCCGATTTGCAGGCGAGCGCGATGAGTCAATTGCAGAAACTCGGAACGCTGATCAAGCGCAATCCGAAAGCGACTTTCGCGGTCGAAGGGTATACCGACTCCCTCGGTTCGTTCGAGTACAACCTGGAGTTGAGCCAGCGCCGTGCCGACAGCGTAAAGCAGTATCTGGTGGACGTGATCGGGATCAATCCGGGGCAAATCAACACCCGTGGGTATGGCGCCACGAAATTTCTCGTGGCTCCGCGCTCCGTGACCGTGGCGAGCAATACGCCGGAAGAGCAGATGGAGATCGAGCGGCAACGTCCCAATCGCCGCGTCGTAATCGTCGTCCACACCGACGCGCACTAAGCTTGTAGCGGCGCTCTCTGAGCGCCGAGTAGCCGCCAGAACACGCTCGTGGGCGGGAAGATCCGCCGCCACAGAATTCTTACCAATTCCTGATCCACTGCGCTGGATCGGTGGAGTTTCCAGTGCTCCACAAATCGAAGGTTGGATTGTTGCCAATGGAGCCTTCAGGATCGCCGGCTCTTGCCGTTGAGTAGCCGTAGCTGTTTCGAAATGGATCCTGCAGGTAGGTATTTGGTCCCGGAGGGTTTGGAGCAAGCAGGTTCGGTTTCAAGGCGCTGCCAAGATAATTCCTGGTGGCCGGAGAAGCGGGCGTGAGCGGATTTGCATCGTCATCTCCCGTTATTTGCGAATAGAGATACGAGCTGGCGGGTTTGTAACTGTTTGGATTCATCGTTGCTGGATTCAAAGCTCTTGTGTCAGCGTTTGAAGGATAGACACCGTTATCCGTCTGGTAGTTTTCCAACGCCGTTGAGATCGCCGCGATCTCTACCTCCGCCCGCGAACGAGCCGCTTTGTTCTGGACGTAGCCAGAGGTCACGAGGATCAGGCCCGCCAGGACGAGAATGATTGTCATCACGATGAGCAATTCGATGATGGTGAAGGCCCGTCTGGTGGAAAATGACGAAGCACGAATGCCGAATGTCGAAGGAATGACCAAATGACGAATAGCGAAGGAACGGTGGCGATGGCAGTTCGTCATTCGTCGTTCGGATTTCGTCATTTCCTTTACCCTTGCTCCTGCAATCCGCTGATAATGCTGATGAGCGGCATGAAGAGGGCGATGACGATGGTGCCAACAATCAAGGCGAGCAGGACAATCATGATTGGCTCAAGCAACGAGGTGAGGGCGGCCACGGAGTTGTCGACTTCATCGTCGTAAACTTCCGCAATCTTCAAGAGCATCTCGGGTAAGTGACCGGTTTCTTCACCCACATCGATCATGCTGATTACCATGGGTGGGAATGCTCTGCTCGCCTCCAAGGGTTGCACGATCGTTTCTCCCTCCTTAATGCTTTCGTGCACCTGGGAGATTGCTCGCGCAATGACCGTGTTGCCCGCGGTCTCGCGCGTGATGTCGAGCGCCTGCAGGATCGGCACGCCGCTCGTCACCAGCGTTCCGAGGGTGCGCGAGAAGCGAGAGATCGAAGTCTTGCGAATCATGTCGCCGAAAAGAGGCGCGCGCAGTTTGAGCCGATCGATCACGGCTCGCCCCCTCCCGGTGTGGACGGCCAATTTGCCGGCGGCGAAGGCAACGCCAGCCGCGCCCAGCAGCACGGCCCAGTGTTGCTGCAGGAAATCGCTGACGCTAATGACGAAGAGCGTGATCGCGGGCAATGGTCTGTCGCCCAGCATGTCGTGGAAGATCGCGGCAAATCTCGGCACGATGAAGATCAGGAGAAAAACCATGATCCCCACCGCCAGAAAAAGCACGATGACGGGATAGACCATGGCTGCGAGGACTTTGTTTTTGATCTTTTGTGCTTTCTCCTGGAATTCCGCGAGCCGGGTCAGCACGACGTCAAGCAGACCACCCACTTCGCCTGCCTTGACCATGTTGACGTAGAGGCCGTTGAAGATGCGCGGGTGTTGGGCGAGACCTTCGGAGAGCGTGTTGCCGTCCTGGACGGATTCGGCCAGTTTGTTGATCGTGCTCTTGAAAACCGAATCGCGTTCCTGTTTAGCGAGGACGTTCAGGCCGCGCAGAAGCGGAAGTCCGGCGTCGATCAACGTCGCGAGCTGCCGCGTGAAAATCATGAGCGTTTTCGGCTTAACCGATTTTCGCTGGAAAAGAACGATGTTCCTGCTTCCGCGGACTCGTTGGGTAAGAGACTTTTTCGCTGCTCGTGGTCGCGCCCGGACATCATGGCCGGTTCCTTCTTCCTCCTCGCGAACGTTCGTTGGAAAATAACCGGCCTGTCGCACCTGACTGACCGCTTCGTTCGTCGAAGCGGCCTCCACCGACCCGGTGGATTCATGGCCGTGAGAGTCCAGAGCTACGTAGGTGTAACGCGACATGAGTCACCTAGGTGTATTTCAGGACCTCTTCGACCGTGGTCTCGCCGGCGAAAACGCTGCGCAGCCCATCCTGCCGCAGAGTAACCATTCCAATTTCAGTGGCTTTCTCTTTCAGGGCCACAGTTGGAGCGCGCTCATTGATCAACTCGCGCAATGAGTCGGTGATTCTCATCAACTCGAAGATGCCTTTGCGTCCCTTGTAACCGGTCTGGTGGCAGGCATCGCATCCTTGGCCGCAGTAAAAAGTCTGTTGGCCGGCGTCGCGACGCGACAGCTCGAGCTGGTCAAGCAGCGTTTCGTCCGGCCGGTCGATGGTGCGGCACTGCGGACAAATTCGGCGGAGCAATCGCTGCCCGAGCACAGCTTCGAGGGTGGAGGAAATGAGGAACGGTTCCATGCCCATATCGATCAAACGTGTGACCGCCCCCGGAGCGTCGTTCGTGTGCAAGGTCGTGAACACGAGGTGTCCGGTCAGCGCCGCCTGGATGGATATTTGAGCCGTCTCCAGATCGCGCGTTTCGCCGACCATGATGCGATCGGGGTCCTGCCGCAGGAACGCTCGGAGCGCTCGTGCGAAAGTCAGCCCGATTGCTTCGTTCACCGGCAGCTGAACAACGCCTTCGAGGTCGTATTCGACCGGTTCCTCCGCGGTGAGCAGCTTCGAATCGATCGTGTTGATTTTCCTCAGGCAGGAGTAAAGCGTCGTTGTTTTGCCCGAACCGGTCGGTCCGGTGACAATGAACAAGCCGTTCGGGCGCTGGATCATCTCGAGGACGAATGCTCGGACGGAATCGGGAAGGCCGAGCGATTCAAGGTCGAGGTTAACCGTGGAGCGATCGAGAACGCGAAGGACAACGCTCTCCCCAAATTGAGTGGGCAGGGTCGACACGCGCAGATCGACCACGCGGCCGGCGATATTCTTCTGGATCCGGCCGTCCTGTGGAAGCCGGCGTTCGGCAATGTTCATATTCGCCATGACCTTGACACGCGAAATGATCGGCAGGGCGAGATGACGCGGCGGCGGCGCCATCTCGCAAAGCGCACCGTCAACGCGATAGCGGACCTTGAATTCGCTTTCGAATGGCTCGAAATGGATGTCGCTCGCCTGATCCTTGATCGCCTGGATCAAGATCAAATCGACATAGCGAATAATCGGGGTCGCGTTCGCCTCGACTTCGATCGTTGAGGCGATTTCCTCGGGGCCACGAAGGGCAGGCGCCGCGCCGGTTTCGCCACGGCGAACCAGGATATCCTCCGTGCTCAAGCTGCCGGTGCCGTAGTAGCGCCTGATGAGCTCTTCCACCTGCCTGGCTGGTGAGACAACGATGTGAACGTCCTGACCGAGGGCGAACCGAAGATCTTCGGCAACACGCAGGTCCAGCGGGTCTGCCAGAGCCACGCTGAGCGTGTTGTCGCTGACGGCAACCGGTAAGACACGGTGAAGTCGGGCCAGCCCGCCAGGAATCAGCTGCAGGATCGGCAGCGGGATTTGCTGTTCCGAAAGATCGAAGAAGTCGGTGCCGAGCGCGCTGGCAATGACTTGGTAGAAGCCGCGCTCATCAACAAAACCACCTTCAATCAGGGCCTGCTCGATGTTATGGCCGTTAAGATTCGCATCCTGCAGAACGTCGTCCACCTGCGATGGCTGGAGGATTCGTTGCTCGACGAAGAGATCCGCGATCTGCTTCGCGTTCATGTCTAGTTTATGTCTCCGAGTGTGATCGAAATCACTTCCTCGGCCGAGGTGAGGCCCGCGAGCACCTTGCGCGTTCCGTCTTCCCGCAAACTGCGCATGCCGAGCTGACGCGCATGCTGACGAAGCGAGGTGATCGAAGCGCCCTTGTTGATCAAGTGGCGCGAATTGTCGTCGAGGGTGAAGATCTCGAAGATTCCCATTCTCCCTTTGTAGCCGGTGTCGCCGCAGTGCTCGCAACCCGCCGGCTGCATGATCGGCGTGTCGTTCAGTTTGGACGGCTCCAAATTCAAGGCGCGAAGGTCGGTCGCACTCATGGCCGCTGGTTCTTTGCAGTTCGCACAGAGGCGCCTAACGAGTCGTTGCGCGATAATGGCGCGCACGGAGGAGGCGACCAGGAAGGGCTGGACGCCAATATTCACCAGGCGCGCCACGGCTGAGGGCGCATCGTTCGTGTGCAACGTGCTGAAAACCAGGTGTCCGGTCAGGCTGGCGTTGGTCGCGATCCTTGCCGTCTCGAGATCACGAATCTCCCCGATCATGATGATGTTGGGCGCCTGGCGTAAAATGGAACGCAACGCCACCGGAAAAGTCATTCCGGCCCCGGCGTTGACCTGGACCTGATTAATCCCATTCATCTGATACTCGATCGGTTCCTCGACGGTGATGATCTTGCGATCGGGTTTGTTTACGAAATTGAGACACGAATAAAGCGTGCTGGTCTTGCCCGACCCGGTTGGGCCCGTCACGAGCAGGATTCCATCTGGCAGGCGAAGCAAGCGCTCGAATTGCTTTTGGTCGTCGCTCAGAAAGCCAAGCTCCGGGAGGCCGAGCATCAGGCTCGATTTATCGAGAACACGCAGGACGATGCTCTCGCCGTGATTGGTGGGGATCGTCGAGACGCGAAGGTCAATCGGCTTTCCCGAGATCTTCACCTGGATGCGCCCGTCCTGCGGCAAGCGCTTTTCCGCGATACTCATCGAGCCGGTCATGATTTTTAGCCGGCTCACGATGGCGGATTGCAATCGCTTAGGAGCCGCCTGCATTTCCCGGAGGACGCCGTCGATTCGAAACCGGACCTGGAGTTTCTTGTCGAGCGGCTCGAGGTGAATGTCGCTGGCGCCGAGCCGGTGCGCTTCGACGAGGAGCATCGAGACCATGCGAATGATCGGTGCGTCCTCGACGCCGGGGCTGGTATCGCCGCCTTTTGTCAACTCGAGGCCGAGATCCGGCTCCTGGCCGGTTTCTGGTGCCAGGACGCCAGAAGCCTGATCGGACGCGCCATAATATTTGATCAGGGCCTCTTGGATCTTCTCCGGACTCGCGCAGACCAGCTCGATCTCGCGCTGCAACAAGAAACTCAGGCTATCGATGGTGTCGAGATCAAGCGGGTCCCCAAGCGCCACGACCAGTCCGGTTTCCCCGAAACCGACCGGGATGACTTTGAACCGCCGCGCGTCCGACGCGTGAATTTGGCTGATCACCTCCGGTGGGATCACGGTCGTCGAAAGATCCACCCAGCCTATTTGAGCCTGCGCGGCGAGATGGCGTGACACGTCCGCCCCGGAAACGATTTCGCCTTCGACGGGCGCATCGATCATGTTCGTCGTGCTGTCCAACCGCGCTCGGATGCCTTCGATTTGAGAACGCGTAACCAGCTTCTCGTCTTCGAGTAGCTTTAAGAGGTAATCTTCTTTCGCTTGCACTGGGGGAGGTGCGATCGCGTCCCACTAAAGGACGAGACCAGCGAGGCTATCAATCGCCCGGAAGCATGTCAACGCCCAAGGGCAGGGAATGCACCCGACGAATTGACTCAAATGAAAAGACACCGAGCGGGTGTCCGTAAAAGGAGGTAAAAGGATTCATTGCCTCAATGAAAAGGACACCGTGTGGAGTGTCCT
>Ga0209048_10003666_pt1 | contig 14876 bp, 11 predicted proteins | sample FrelakmetCRP12CR_FD_187146 | JGI IMG/M metagenome (GOLD analysis project Ga0209048, IMG submission 187146) | Freshwater lake sediment microbial communities from the University of Notre Dame, USA, for methane emissions studies - CRP12 CR (SPAdes)... | ecosystem: Environmental > Aquatic >... | reverse complement strand
CCTCCCCCATATCAATCGTCTGGGTGACATAAAAGTGCGGAATCGTCTGTTTACTCAGCAACATTCTACGAGCAATCGTTGCTCGCATCTTGGAGAGTTCGATCACCTTTTCTCCTGAAATTTCTTCTGGGATTTTTTCCGGTAACGGAGAAATGGTGCCTGTCTTATGGCAACTTCTTTCCTTTAAAAATCTTTCGATGTCTTCCTGCACGATTCTTCCTCCGGGCCCTGTTCCTTTGATTTCAGGAGTGGTGATCCCTTTTTCTTCAAGTAATCGTCGTGCCCGGGGAGAAATTTTTGATTTATCACCTTTTTGAGAAAGTAAAGGAAATTCTTTTTTCCCTTGTTCCTTTTCTTCTTCCCCTTCCTCCTCATCTTCCAACGGAAGCGTGCAGCACGGTTCACCCGCGCCTGTTTCTATCGTTTGTTCTGGGGGTTTTGGAGGTTCCGTTGCTTTCTTTTCCGGAAGGTGTTCGACGACTTTCTTCGGGACTTCCTCGATCTCTTCTCTTCCTAATACAGCAATCACCGTACCAACCGGAACCGTATCGCCTTCTTTATAAAGGATTTTGGTCAAAATGCCGGAAGAAAAAACTTCTAAATCCATGTCCGCCTTATCCGTTTCCACCTCAGCAATGACTTCACCCTTGTTAACAAAGTCTCCCTCTTTTTTTAACCAATGAAGAATCTTTCCTTCTTCCATGGTATCGCTTAATTTGGGCATTACAATTTCTACTGCCATGAAAACCCTCCTTTGGTTTCAACCCCAGACTTCTGGCACTTACCTTAGTGCATCCTTGACCGCAGCTATAATATCATCTAATTGAGGTATCGCTAACTTTTCCAAATTTTTCGCATACGGCATTGGAACGTCCTTCCCCGATACCCTCCTTACGGGAGTATCCAGGTAATCAAAACCATTTTCCATAATAAGGCTGACGATCTCCCCTCCTACTCCTCCGGTTTTCCAACCTTCCTCCACCACGACCGCGCGTCCGGTCTTTTTGATCGAAGCAATAAGCGTCTTGACGTCTAAGGGATTAAGGCTTCGTAAGTCAATTACTTCCGCTTCAATTTTTTCTTTTGAAAGTTCCTGTGCCGCCTTAAGACCCAGAACCACCATCCGTGAAAAAGAGACGATAGTAATATCTTTCCCCTCTTTGATGATCTTCGCTTTTCCCATGGGTGTGGTATATTTCCCTTCGGGCACCTCACCTTTTGATCCATAGAGCGCTTCATGTTCTAAAAATATCACCGGATCATCATCACGAATCGCCTCTTTTAAAAGCCCTTTGGCTTCCGCAGGAAAAGCAGGACACAAAACCTTTAACCCCGGGCAGTGGAGAAAATACGCTTCGAGAGATTGAGAATGCTGGGCTGCCAATTGCTGCCCACCACCGCCGGGTGCTCTAATCACCAGGGGAACCTTGGCTTTCCCCCCAAACATGTACCGGATTTTAGCCGCATGGTTGACAATCTGATCCATTGCCAGAAGCGCAAAGTTAACCGTCATCAGCTCAACCACCGGCCTGAGGCCCGCCATCGCCGCCCCAACTGCCATGCCGACGATCGATCCTTCGGCAATCGGGGTATCAATAACCCGTTCACTGCCAAACTCAGCTAAAAGTCCGTCAGTTACTTTAAATGATCCTCCGTAAAGCCCCACATCCTCTCCCAAAAGGAACACGGTGGAGTCCCGTTCCATTTCTTCCCGTAAGGCTTGATTGAGCGCTTCCCGATACGTAATTTCCGGCATATCAACCTCCGATTTTATCAATGACCCGGTTTTCGCTTGTCAAAGTACGGTGAACCGGGCATCGTTTGGCGATTTCTAATAAGGCCTCTTTCTGTTCAGGACTTAAAGGCCCTTGGAGATAAATGGTGCGGGTGATTTGATCAAGCTTACCCTCTTTGGTCATGCATTCACTGCAATCCTGAGCGTAAATCTTTTCGTGCGTTAAACGTATTTGCACACCCTCCAAAGGAATTTCTTTCCGCTTGGCATAGCTGATAATGGTCATCGCAGTGCAGCCACCCAAAGAAGATAAAAGCAGATCATACGGATTAGGGCCTTTCCCATCACCGCCAAACTCCTGGGGCTCATCAATGATTAAGCGCTGTTCACCCATAATCGCTTCTTGCTGCAGATTTTTTAAATATTTAACTAAAACTTCTCTCATCGTTCTTCTCCTTCTTTTTCTGAATAAATGTCTTTCATAAGTTCAATGGCCTCAGGCCAGGGACTATTATCAGCAAACTTGACCGCCTCTTCCACCTCTCTCTCCACTTTCTCTTTTATCGCACGAAGACCATCCGAATCAATAATTCCCTCCTCAATTAATTTGCGGGCAAAGTTCGGAATCGGATCCCGGTCTTTCCAAATCTTTTCTTCCCGGGGAATCCGGTAATCAGCCGGATCAGACATGGAATGTCCCCGGAAACGGTAGGTCAAAGCTTCAATAAAATAAGGGCCCTTGCCTTCCCGCACATACTTAGCCGCTTTTTTGGTAGCCTCCCACACCGCCATGACATCCATGCCATTCACCTTTTCGGTTGGTATCCCATGCGCCTCAGCTTTTTTAAAAATATCGGTTGTGGCGGATGCCCAGGAGACCGCGGTACTGATTCCAAAAAAATTATTCTCACAAATAAAAATGATCGGGAGTGACCATATCTTTGACATATTCAATGATTCATAAAAAGCGCCCGCATTAGTCGCCCCATCGCCAAAAAAACTGGCTACCACTTTGTCCTCTTTCCGGTATTTAATTGCATAACCAACACCTAATGTTATTGGTATCCCTCCGGCAACAATGGCATATCCCCCCAGAAAGTTTGTCTTAGGATCAAAAAGATGCATTGACCCGCCTTTTCCTTTACAGGTCCCGGTAGCGCGGCCAAAAAGTTCGGCCATAACTTCCTTGGCGCCGGTACCCTTAATTAGACAGTGTCCATGGTCACGATAGGAACTAATCACATAATCCTCAGCGTGCAGAGCGCTCATCGCGCCAACCGCGACTGCCTCTTCGCCGATATAGAGGTGACAAAACCCGGTGACCTTCCCTCGACTGTACATCTCCGCGGTTCTTTCTTCAAACTCGCGAATCAGCACCATGTCCCGATAAATTTTAAGAAGTTCACCTTCAGTCATTTGTGACTTTAATTTTCCCATACCTTTTCTCCTGGTTATACAAAATCAAGGTTATGCCTCTATTGAAATGAGGTGGTGCTTTACAACAAGCTTGTTCACAACGTTTGTTCAATTTAACACATGGAACAAATTCAAGCCAGACTACTCTTTTATTCCCAGCTTTTTCAAAAAAGTAATCATCGGACACCATTTGGTAAAAGCTGATTGCATCAAATTTAAGGCCACAAAGATCGTAAGAATAAACCAGTAGCTGCTATGGAGTAATCCAAGTATAACACTCATTAAAACAAATGTCCCGGCAATTAATCTCAACCATTCATTAAGTAACATAGCAAACCTTCCTTTTTTCAATTATCTTTTCATTTCCCCTGTCTTACTAATCCTCTCCGGCGGTTGAGGTAATACAAGATCGGGACCACCATTCGGGAAAACAAGGTTGATGCTACCTCTCCTGCCATAAGGGAAATCGCTAATCCCTGAAAAATAGGATCAAACAGGATAACCGACGCCCCGACCACTACTGCCATGGCCGTAAGAAGCATCGGCCGAAACCGCACTGCTCCGGCATCGATCACCGCTTCTTCCAGTGACTTTCCTTCTCGTAATCTTAATTCAATAAAATCACCCAGAATGATCGAGTTGCGGACCACAATCCCCGCGCCCGCAATAAATCCAATCATCGACGTAGCGGTAAAAAAAGCACCAGCTAAAGCATGTGCCGGGATTATCCCGATCAAACTTAGGGGGATTGGCGCCATAATGGTAAAGGGTATGGTAAATGACTTGAACCAGCCAACTACCAAGATGTAAATAATGACCAACACGGCTGCGAAAGCTAATCCTAAATCTCTGAAAACTTCATACGTGATCTGCCATTCTCCATTCCATTTTAGAGCGAACCTGTCCGTTAAAAAGGGGGGATGGGTTGAATACTGCTGAATTTCATACCCTTCAGGAAGGGCGATTTCTTTTATTGCTTTTTTAAGTTTCATGATCGCGTAAACAGGACTCTCTTCTTTTCCTGCCACATCACCCGTTACATACACCACAGGTTTTAGATTCTTATGATATATGTTCCGTTCCCTGGTTTCCTCCTTTACCCTTACGACTTCAGAAAAGGACACCATCACACCCCCTGAGGATGAAAGGTAGATCCCTTTTAAATCAGCTATACTCGACCGTTCTGGTCGGGGAAGTTGAAGAAAGATCGGAACATCCTCACGTTCCTTAGGCATATGCGCCAAGCCTACTTCTTCACCTCCTAAAGCAATAGTAAGTGCTGAGCACGCATCTTGAGTGGTAATGCCCGAAAGCGCGGCCTTTTCCTTATCCACATAAAGCATATACTTAGGTTGTTTTTCCTCAACGTACCAATCAACATCAACCACTCCTTCGGTCTTTTCAAAAACCTTGAGCACTTTTTCTGCCAAGTCAATTTGTCGTTCGTAGTTGGGTCCATAAATTTCTGCAACCAAGGTTTCCAGCACTGGTGGCCCGGGGGGAACTTCAGCCACTTTTATTCGTGCATCATACGGATTTCCAATTTCAGTAAGAAATGGTCTCACCCGCTTAGCAATATCATGACTTTGCGCTTTTCTTTTGTCTTTGGGCAAAAGATTAACTTGTATATCAGCAACATTTGGTCCTTTTCGTAAAAAATAATGACGCACCAAGCCATTAAAATTCATGGGACTTGCAATCCCCACATACGTCTGGTAGTCAGTTACTTCGGGGACAGTAGAGAGATACTGACCCAATGATTGAGTAACCTGCGCGGTCTTTTCCAGAGTTGAACCCTCCGGCATATCCACGATTACCTGAAATTCACTTTTATTATCAAAAGGAAGCATTTTTACCTTAACAATTTTGAAAACAAAAAGTGAAACCATAATAAAAAGGAGTACCACTGTCCCTCCGATGAACGTCCATCTCCATCGGGGAATCCTTATCATTCGTTCCATGACGATTCGATACCAACGGGTGAAAAAATCCTCTTTTTCTTCTCGAGGCCCCTCTCCTTCTTTTCTTTTAAGGAAATGATACGCGGTCCAGGGTGTGACAAGAAATGATACGGCCATGGAAAATATCATCGCCACGGAAGCTCCCACCGGTATTGGGCGCATGTATGGTCCCATCAAACCTCTCACAAATGCCATAGGGATTATCGCGGCAATGACCGTAAAGGTAGCCAGGATCAAAGGACTTCCTACTTCATGCACTGCCTCAGTAATCACGTCACTAATCGAGCGACCTTTGCTCTGCGGTAGTCGAAAGTGACGAATAATATTTTCCACACCCACAATCGGATCATCAACCAAAATACCGATACAGAAAATTAAGGCGAAGAGCGTTACCCGGTTCAAGGTGTAACCGAAAAAGTAATAAATAAAAAGCGTCATTGCTAAGGTAGTAGGAATAGCCACGAAAACAATAAGCGCGGCCCTCAAACCTAAAAAAAGCCCGATAAGGATGGTAACTGAAATTGTGGCGAGGAACAGGTGTTTTAAAAGTTCGTTTGATTTATCCTTGGCGGTTTCTCCATAGTCGCGCGTCACCGTGACGTTCACTCCCTGAGGGATGAGTCCCCCTTTCAGGGCTTCAACTTTATTAAGGACTGTCTCCGCGATTTTGGTGGCGTTTTTACCTTTTCTCTTGGAGATTGCAACTGTTACAGCTCGGTAAAGTTTTCCTGGTTCTGCTTTAATGCCTTTCTGTTCAGCTTGTGGTCCCGTGCCAAAGAAAAGGTAAGAACCAGGTTCCCCCGGACCATCGCTTATTTTTGCAATATCTTTTAAATATACTGGCTTTCCCTCCCAGGTTCCGGCAACGATATTTCCCAAGTCTTCCGCATTCCGAATAAAACCACCAACCTCTACCAAGAATTCTTGATTATTCTGCGAGAAGGTTCCGGCAGCGAAAGACTGGTTTGCTCCTTTAATGAGCGAGACCACCTGGAGAATAGGAATATGGTAGGCACGCATCCGACTGGTGTCGAGAACCACCTTAAGCTCCCTCCGCTGGCCGCCAAAGACGTCGGTCAAGGAGACATCGTTAATGCTTTTAATCTCTTCTTCGAGTTGTTTAGCGATCCTTCGCAACGTAAAACTATCATACTGATCGCTCCAAAGGGTAAGCAGCACAATAGGCACATCATCAATGTAGCGGGGTTTGATGATCGGCATAGATACGCCGGGTGGAATCAAGTCGAGGTGGGAATAAAGTTTATTATAAAATTTAACAATGCTTTTTTCCTCATCTTCCCCAACATAAAACCGGACAATCGCCATGCTCATCCCGGGCATTGACGTAGAATAGATATACTCAACTCCAGGAATTTCCCATAAAAATTTTTCCATGGGATAGGTAACTCGCTGTTCCACTTCCGTGGGGCTGGCGCCGGGCATTTGAACAAAGACATCAATCATCGGAACCACGATCTGGGGCTCTTCTTCCCGGGGAAGTGATAGTACCGCGAAAACCCCTAAAAGCATCGCACCCGCAATAATAAGCGGAGTTAACTTGGAGTCAATAAAAATCCGGATTACTTTACCAATAAACCCATCGTTCATGCTTTCTTCCCCACCAGACACCCTTCCTTTACTTTAAACACATCCCGCACCACAATCGATTCACCAGGGTTAAGGCCGCTTAAAATCTCCACTTTACCATGATACTCCTTACCTTCTTTGACAAGTCTCCTTTCCACGCGGCCTTTTTGATTTACTACCAAGAGGCTGGAAAGTTCTCCGCACTCCAACAATGCTCCTTTGGGAACAAGCATCATCGTCCTTTTGCCCATGGGGAAATATGCTTTTCCAAACATGCCTGAGGTGATCTGAGGTAATAAGGGCAGATCGATCTTTACCTGAAATGTCCTGCTTACGGGATCAATATGGGGAATGACCTCGGCAACTTTTCCCTTAATTTTTTCCTCTCCCAAAGCATCCACACACACATCAACGTCTTGCCCGGTTTTTATCTTGCCGGATTTCGATTCATCAACAACTGACTCTAATTGGTAATGGTTGTTGTCTTCAAGTACCACAAGCGGGGTCCCGGGAGAGGCTAAGTCCCCTTCATCGACCATTTTTTGAGAAATCAAGCCGGCAAAGGGCGCTTTAAGATGAGTATAATCATAAAACGTTTTTGCCTCATCGAGCGATGCTGCCGCTTGCCTCTTTTTGGCATAAAAAGATGCGAGTGTTTGTTCTGCCCTTCTTTGTCGCGCTTGTGCCACTTCATAGGTGGCGTTTGCCTGGTCGAATTCCTGTTGAGAAACCGACTCCCTCTCTCGTAACTCCTTAAACCGCTGAAAGGTGATCTCCGCCAGATGTAATTGGGCGTGTGCTTCCGCTTTTGCGGCCTCGGCTTCCGAGATATTACTTTCGATTTCCGAAAGAGCGTTCTTGGCCCCCTCTAAACGGGATTCCAATTCTTTACTTTGAAGGACAACCAAAATATCCCCCTCCTTAACCATATCTCCTTCTTTAACTTTGACCTCTATCACATATCCCATAACCTTGCATGATATCTGGGCAGTATTTTGCGACTTTACGGTTGCCACACTCCGGTAAAGGTCATCGAGCATCATGAGGTTTATCTTTTCTACATTAGCGGGGTCAACCATGACATCGGGTTGATGGTTTTGTTTGTCGTTCCCAGTACCACAGCCAAAAGAAAAACTGAAAATCAGAATGATGATCCCATGAAAAATCCGCACCGTGGATGTCATTCCTGCCTCCCTCTTTAATTGTCCGTCGATTGAACTGTTATCTCCTGATCACCACCTGCTTCCTCGTGAACCGGAGCTCCGGTGTCCGGCTTTCCGCTTTCTCTCTCCTGTGGTGGAATAATAACTCCCCGAGCAAGATCTAATTGTGCGCCGGCTACTTTTAGATCACACAGAGCGTATAAATGGTTTCTTTTTGTTTTGGTCAAGGCCACCTCGTTATCTAAAACCTCAACCATCCGGGAAAGTCCCACTTTATATCTATCCTCCACAATCCTTAGGCTTTCTTCTGCATGAGTCATTGCTTCATTCACAACTTTCACTCTTTCATCTGCTTCTTCCATTTGATAAAACGCTTCTCGAACCTCAAGCTCAATGCTGCTCATCAATTCTTCCTGCTGGCTGGTGAGCTGCTTTAACACTGCACTGGTCTCTTTCACTTTATAGGTAGAACTTAAACCATCAAAAAAATTAAATTGAAAAATTCCTCCCACGGTCCAGCTTTCTCCCTCGCTTCCCCAAGCGTCATTCCGATCATTGAAATCATAGTGAGCCATAAGGTGAAAATCCGGAAGATAATTGGTTTTCGCCATTCTTACTCCTTCACGTCCATTCTTTACGTAATTATTCATTGCTAAAAGATCGGGGCGTTTTTCTAAAGCCTCAGCAATGAGATTATTAAGGTCACATTCTTCGCGGGTACATGCTAATTCTCCCTGAATTTCAAAATTATCATTTTGATTCATCCCCATCACCTTGTTGAGTGCGGCGTGTGCAATCTTAACACTGTTGCGGGCCTGGATGACCATCTCTTTAACTTCGCTCAACCTTACCTGCGCAGAAAGCACGTCCGATTTAACTGTCTGCCCAGTCTGGAAAAGGTCTTCTGCCAGTTTAACATGAGCGGTGGCCATAGCTTCGGTTTTTTGGGCCAGAGTTAAATCCCCCCGTGATCTTAGGGCCTGGGAATAAGTTTTTATTACCTCAAAAATCACTTCTTGTTTCACCCGCACCCTCTCCTCCTGGGTGGCTTGACTTCCTAATTTTGCCTGCCTTATCCCCACCCAGGTTTTCCCCTGATCAAAAATTGGCTGAGTGACAATAAACTGAGTATTAAAATTATTTATCGGAGAAGGGTTGTTTAATTGCGTTAAAGCAATATCTTTTGAAGAAAATGCCTCCTGATTTAATTTACTCCCTACCACCATCATAGGATTATTCGTCCGGATAAACCCTTCATACAAATCGATGTGGGGTAAAAGTCCAGAGCGTGCGCCTCCTACTTTTGCTTTTGATGCTTCCACGATATAGTCCGCTGTTTTTAGGGTAGGATTTTTTTGGAGTGCTAAATCAACCGCTTGAGCAAGGGTAAGGATTTTTTCATCTGCCTTTCCGTTTCCCAAAAAAGAGAGAAGAAAAACAATCACAAGGACAACGGCCTTTAAACCCTTCATAATCTCCTCCTTAAAAATATTTCAAATCTTTTCCGCTAACCTCTAATAATTATTTAAAAATTTATTACAGGCCGGTAAAAAAGTCAAGAAAAGAGAAAAAATTATCATCGTCCGCCTTGAGTTTCTTTTTAATTTATTTTATTATTTCGTTTAGTTAGATTTTTGAAAAGGTTCGCTTGAGGAAAGACAAGATTTACATGAATTAATCATCTCAAATTTTTAAGGGCCTTAGCAAACAGGCATTTCTGTTAACAAAGCATCATGTCAAAGCAAGCAGAAAAATTCACCATTGAGGTTAAAGACTCAGGGGTTATGATCCACAGCGGGGAGGGACAATCCTTATTTTTTACCCCGGTTGAAGCTTTGATGCTGCTCGATATATTAAAAGCTGAAGAGGTGAGACTAAAAAACCTGGCGGATAAGGCATCACCGTTACCCTTTAAAATCAAAATTTGATATTTCTCCCTTAATCAAACGGTAACCGGGGGAGAAATATCTAAATAAATTTTTGCGGTTTCTAAACCTAAATTTTTACCTCACAATGATAACGGTAATATTAAAAGGCGGATTAGGTAATATCCTTTTTCAATATGCGGTGGGAAGGCATGTAGCGATCAAAAATAATACTACCCTTCGACTGAACCTGATCCGTTACATGAACAAACAAGATTTTTTTGCCAAAAAAATAATCCGGCAACTTCAAAATTGCGGATTTGCAGACATGCTCTATCGTCCTCCGATCTATAAAAAAATCTTGTGTCGGTATGGTTTTTATTTACTTCCCATTGACAAGAGTTTATTTATCGAAAAGGGTTGGGGTTTTGACCCAAAAGTATTACAGCTCAACGATGGAACGTGTTTAGATGGTTATTTTCAAAGCGAAAAATATTTTAAAGATATTGAGCCGACCATAAGAAAAGAGTTGCGCATAAACCACTTCTCTTTCAACCACGAAGTACTTACCTATAAAGAAAAAATTGAAAACTCGAATTCAGTCGGCATTCATATTCGCAGAGGAGATTATCTAAGCTCTCCGCTCCATCAAGTCTGCGACCTCAATTACTACCTCAAGGCAATCACCTATATGCGCGAACGATTAACTTCCCCCCAGTTTTTTGTTTTTTCCGATGACCTCTTCTGGTGCCGCCAAAATCTCCACAATTCCAACTGCAATTTTGTTGAGGTCTCAGGACAAAAAGAAAATTTTGTCCCCGATTTTTGGCTCTTGAGTTTGTGTAAGAATACCATTATTTCAAACAGCACGTTTTCCTGGTGGGCGGCCTGGCTTAATGAAAACCCGGATAAAATCCTTATTGGTCCTCACCGCTGGTTCACTGATGAAGTTTTAAATGCGAAAGCCTTAAAAGACACGATCCCTGAAAATTGGGTGCGGCTCGCGTGGTAAACCCGCCAAAGATAGGATTAATCCACGCCCCTCCTTCGACCAAAACCTTATGCCGAGTGATTCAACCAGACTTGTTCCCTTAAGAATATTCCTCTAAATATTTTCTGATATACGATTCCACTCTTGCGTTCGGTTGAAAAATCCCGAAGTGACCCTCGCAGAGGATATCACCTTTAAGGGAAAGGAGCTTGTTCATCGAAGTTTTCCATTGGCCAAGGTCGGATCGAAAGTTTTTTGAAAATGGCCCATGAATGTCCTGGCCAAAAAGTATTCTCTTGCCTGCCCGGTCCAGGTAAGGAGCGATTGAACCCGGAGTATGTCCGGGGATGTGAAGGCAATGAATTTCTTGCTTCCCAAACGTGAGCGTTACCTGATCACTCGTAAGAATTATATCTACTGCAGTAGGATGGAAGCTCGTGCCGTAAAAAGAAGCAGCGGTCAACGCGGGATCTCCGGTTGCGATCGCCTCCGCGTCAAGTTCATGAGCCGCCAGTTTACAATTAAAATGTTTCTTAAAGTACGGGGCGCCGCCGATATGGTCAATATGACAGTGGGTTAAAATCAGGGTGGAAATCTTTTGGGGATCAAGCCCCAGTTCACGGATGTTCTTTTCCAAAATTTCAACCGACCGGCCTGCTCCTGAATCAATCATAACCAGCTCGTCACCACAATCCACAACAAAAGCAGTAGCATCTTCAGACCGGGAAATATTCGGCCCGCCGATAAGGTAAATACCGTCAAAAATTATTCGCTCGTCTTGCATAGTATCACTGATTTCTGGAATCCCCCCTCTTTCGAGACTGTGTCACAATTCATTTTTGTGTCATTTCGAAGCGAAGCGAGAAATCTTGGTTTCAATAAATTCAGCACTTTAAGATTCCTCACGAAGCCTGTCCTGAGCCAGATTCTTCAGTCGCTACGCTCCTTCAGAATGACAGAGCGAAGGGTTCGGAATGACATTTTTTCTAATTACGACACCGTCTCGAAAGGAGGAGAAAAAGATTCTCCCCTTTACTAAAGGGGAGTCAGAGGGGATTTGTAGTATTTTTTCGCTCAATTAAAGTATAATCAAAAACTATGAGGCCGTCCGATAACTGTCATCCCGAATATGGTTCGGGATCTCTTTGGTATGTAACATATTTAAATTATGAGATTCTGAAACAAGTTCAGAATGACAAATTGCATATTCGAGGGGTTGTCGGACAACCTCTTATAAATACGATAAGCAGTATCAGGATTTCTTGGCTATATGTCAATAGCTGAAAATTTCACTTGCTTTTCTCATTTTGTCTCTGGAATTAAAGGTACTTTTGGATGTTTTGAAGCTCTCCAACGCAAAAAAACCCTCTTTTTCAGGTATACTCTGAATTATGTTCTCGGAGGATATTTTATACATCAATTAATATGAATAGGTTATTATAGTGAACAGGTTCAATTTGGGGGACAAGCTTCCGTCTAAACACGAGGTATTCAGGCTTGTTCATCTTTCCGATCCCCACTTGATTTCGACAAGCGGTGTGCGGCTACGGGAACTGCTGAATAAAAGAGTGTACGCGTATCTTTCCTGGCACCTGCACCGGCATGCTGAGCATCGCGAAGAGGTTCTCGCCGCTCTGCTAAAAGACATGCAGTCTACCAAACCCGATCATATCGTTCTCACCGGGGATTTGACACACCTAAGTCTACCGAGCGAGTTTCGTCAGGCTCGAGAATTGCTCCAGTCCCTGGGGCCGCCTTCAAAGGTAATGGTAATACCTGGCAATCATGACGCGTATGTTGCCACAGCGTGGGAGCGCACATTTCGCCTCTGGGCAGATTACATGGCCTCCGATGCAGACCAGGGTTCCCCAGGGGCGGGGAGGGACCACCGTATTGTTTTTCCCACCTTACGAGTCCGCGGCGCCATGGCCCTCATCGGTGTTTCCACAGCTTACCCCACCCCACCGTTTCTCGCTACAGGCAGCATTGGCAAAGTGCAGCTGAAGAAGCTTGAAAATATCCTCGACGAGACACGGCGCAGACGCCTTGTGAGAGTGGTGCTGATCCACCATCCACCGGTTCCTGGGGCGGTTTCCTGGCGGAAGCGACTTACGGACCAGGCGGCATTTCAAGCACTCCTGGCGCGTCATGGTGCCGAACTCATTTTGCATGGTCATACCCATCGCACTTATTTAGGACATCTTGAGACGCCTTGGGGCAGGGTCTTTTCAATCGGTGTCCCGTCAGCGTCATCCCTCGGCCGAACAGCACATCGACGGGCCCGATACCATATCTTTCGTCTGATGCGAAGTGCGGGTGGACTGGAGATGCTGCTTGCAGTGAGAGTTTACTCGCCAACAGAACGACGCTTCGTCGATGAAGGCGAGCAGCGGGTGCCACTGCCTCAACCGACCGGTTGATATGCCGAGGATACGTCATGCCCTGTGACGCAGCTTCGAGAAGAAAAGCCGGGAAAGATTCGATTGGTCATCGCTAATACTGGGCTATGGGCCGCGCGACAAGAGCCAAAGCGCGAGACAGAGGATTGCTGCAACAGGTGCCATCGCGATGAGCGCCAGGTTTAAACCCAAAACGAGTCCGAGGTTCCCAAGAATCTGGTTGAGAAAATACAGCACAATCCCGACGATTGACCCGATCAGTATCCTGAATCCAGCGGGATGCCGACGGGTCGGTCGCAACACGAAGGTAAGGGAGAGCAAAACCAGGGCAGCCGTGGACAGAGGGGTACTTACCTTTTGCCAGAATAATAACTCGTATTGATCGGGATTTTGTCCGCGCTCCCGCAGTAACCGAATATATTGGTAAAGATCAGAGGGGGATTGAATTTCCGGCGGAAACTCCTGAATCTTCATCTGCTCTGCACTGAGGAACGATTCAAGGGCGAGTCTGGGAAGACGCCTGTTGGTCACACCCTGGGCAGTAATGATCCTCTGCTCGACATCGGTGAGCACCCATCGGTTGTTTTCGGTGACATCAGCTTTCCGGGCGTGCGTGAATACACGGAGACGGCCCTTTTGGTCCCACTCAAAAATATCAACGTCCACAGGAATTCCGCCGGGATGGATTTTGCGAACGTGGATAAAGACGGGTCCGTTGCGCGCCCAAAAACCGCTCTTTGTAAACGTGATATCAGCGTCGGTGAGCGCCACCAAACGGCTCGTCCGTGCCTGCTGCTCCAAGGGCGGCACAATAAACTCTGCCAGGATCCCCGCCGCCAGCATGGGAAGTGTTGCAGCCGCAATGACTGACCAGCAGATCCGACGCACCGATATACCGCTGGCGTGCATGGCGACGAGTTCATGTTTGTCCGCCAGCAGACCAAGGGCGATGATACCGCCCAGGAGGCTGCTTTGCGGTATCAGGTCCAGTATCCGGCCCGGCAGTGTGAGAAGCACAAAGAAAAGGGCATCCTTAAGCTGATAATGTCCTTTTCCCACCTCATCCAGTTCAAGGATAAACTCAAAAAAGCTGAACAGAAATCCTAAGATGGACAGTACAAGCAGAAAACATCGGGTGAAGCTTTTGCCGATATAGAGATCAATTATTTTCATCACAGTGCCCGCAATACCAGATGATGGAAAAATCCTCATGAAAGGTGGTCGCAAAACATGATCACTGCCGTCGCCGGGGAGACCAGCACTGCTGAGACGGGTTACGCAAAAGGATAAGCAAGCCCCCGGATAGCAATCCTTGCACCCACCAAATACCCAGCAATGGGGGAATCAGACTTTGTTGGACCCCGAGTTTGGCCACGGTGACGATGCTGTAATAGAATCCGTAAATGATTATACCAATGGGTAGATTGGCATGTTTGCCCTTGCGTGTTTCTATCCGACTCAGAGGCACACCGAGGAGCGCTAGAAGAAGCGTGGAAAGCGGAGATAACATCCGCCACTGTAATTCAGCGATGTCTGACGGGTCTTTGGAATGGGCCAGGTGAAAAGTAGAGGCGGTCTTTGTTTTGTATTCCAGGGGGGTAATTTCCTTGGGCCATAAAGAAAGCGTGTACTGCGCTGATTCCAAAACCCGTTCTTTTCCTTCTCCGGTGCGAGGCAATTCATAGCGACAGGCGTCCAGAAAAAGAATGACTTGTCTGCCGGTGGCCGGATCGAGACGCTGATAGGCCTTCTTTGCGTA
>Ga0209048_10003665_pt1 | contig 14877 bp, 16 predicted proteins | sample FrelakmetCRP12CR_FD_187146 | JGI IMG/M metagenome (GOLD analysis project Ga0209048, IMG submission 187146) | Freshwater lake sediment microbial communities from the University of Notre Dame, USA, for methane emissions studies - CRP12 CR (SPAdes)... | ecosystem: Environmental > Aquatic >... | reverse complement strand
AACCGTGCCCGGTACGACCACCATCACGTCCTTCGACAACGACCACACCGTCGTCGGATGGCTGGACATCGTTCCCTTCACCAGCAAGACCTTCCACAACACCCGCAGGTTGCGCGTCTGGCTGCCAGGAAATTACCTCTCTCCCCGCAACGCGCAGCGGAAGTATCCCGTCCTCTACCTGCAGGATGGCCAGAACCTGTTTGACGCGGTCACGGCCAACGCCGCGGGCGAGTGGCACGTGGACGAGACCCTGGACCACCTGGTGGGCAGCTTCAAGATCCCGCCCATGATCGTCGTGGGCATCGACAACGCTGGTGAGCAGCGCGCCTCCGAATATCTGCCGTACCCCGACGCCAACCACGAGAAATGGGGCACACCCGACGTGCAGAAGCAGGATGCCCGCGGCAAGGAGTACGCCAGGTTCGTGATCACTGAGGTGATGCCGTTTATCGAGAAGCATTACCGCGTGGCGGTGGGGGCAGCGAACACCGGCATCGGCGGCTCATCGTATGGCGGCGCCGTCAGCCTGAACGCGGTGTTCGAGTACCCCGGCGTATTCGGCAAGGCGCTCATCGAGAGCCCCATCGTGGGGGTTGGCGAAGGGCAGCTGCTGAAGGACGCGCAAACCGCCAAGGCTCTCCCGCAAAGGATGTTTGTCGCCATCGGGACCAGCGAGAACCCGGACGCCGCCTACAGCCGGCAGATGGTGAAGGACGTGAAGGAGTTGGAAGCGGTGCTGCGCCAGCGCGGCATGGGGCCGGCGCGGCTGAAGGTCGTGGTGGAGGAAGGCGCCGTCCACAACGAGGCAGCGTGGACGCGGCGCCTGCCCGATGCCCTGTTGTTTCTCTACGGGCGCTAAGAGGATTGCGGCTGGTGTATCCGTTCCTACGGGTAGAGCAGGCCTTCAGGCCTGCGTCAAGGCGATCTCTGTTTTAAGGGGCTTTAGCCTCTGAGGTAACGAATGGGCGGTTTCAATTTGCAGGACATGCTGGCGCAGGCGCGACAGCAGGCCGAGAAGCTGCAGGAAAAAATGCAGCAGATCACCATCGAGGCTTCCTCCGGCGGCGGCAGCGTCACCGTACGCATGAGCGGCCAGAAACAATTGCAGAGCATAACCATCGACCCCGAGGTCATGAAATCGGGGGACATTGAAATGCTGCAGGACTTGGTGGTTGCCGCCGTGAATGAGGCGTCGCGAAAAGTGGACGACGCACTGAAGTCCAGTCTGGGCGGCATGCTTGGCGGCATGGGCCTGCCGGGAATGTAAGTGGTGGAAGAGCGGGCCTTCAGGCCCGCGTCACCGGGATTGTCTATTGGTATGGGGCTTTAGCCTCCGGGGTCGTATGTCACGTTTCGCCGAACCGATGGTTCGACTGATTGATGAGCTGAAGAAGCTGCCCGGCGTGGGCGGCAAGACGGCGCAGCGTTTCGCCTTTCACATCCTGCGGGCCAGCGACGAAGACGCCGAACTGCTATCGGCTGCAATCCGCGAGGTGAAGGCCAGCCTGCGACTGTGCTCGATCTGCAACAACATCACCGACGTCGATCCATGCACGTATTGCACCAGCGCCACTCGCAACCAGCGCCTGGTGTGCGTGGTGGAAGAGCCGACCAACATCGCAGCGGTCGAGAAAACCCGCCACTACAACGGCGTTTATCACGTACTGCATGGAACGCTTTCGCCCCTGCACGGGGTCGGTCCTGACCAGTTGCGCATTGCCAACCTGGCGCGGCGGGTGGAATCTGGCGGCGTGGATGAGTTGATCCTGGCCACCAATCCGACGGTGGAAGGCGAGGCCACCGCGACCTATCTTTCACGGCTGTTCAAGTCGGCGGCGATCAAAGTGACGCGGATTGCGACCGGCGTGCCGGTCGGCAGCGACATCGAATACGCCGACGAAGTCACCATGCAGAAAGCCATGGAAGGCCGGCGCGAGCTTTAGATCGAGGCCGTTCCTGTCAGCCGATCTTTCGCCGGCTGAAGCCGGCTTGGGATGGAAAAAGCGGAGGTCTTACGGCGCACCTGAAGGTGCGCCGTTTCAAAAACACAACGCTTGTCCATTTCTTTGCAGCTTAACGTCCCTACTTATTGCTCAACGCTTCCACTCCCGGCAGCTTCTTGCCTTCCAGGAACTCTAATGACGCGCCGCCGCCGGTCGAGATGTGGGTAATCTTGTCGGCCACGCCAGCATCCTTGACCGCCGCCACGCTGTCGCCGCCGCCAACGATGGAAATCGCCGCCCCGTTGTCGGCCACGGCCTGGGCGATCTTCCGGGTGCCTTTAGCGAAGAGGGGAATCTCAAAGACGCCCATCGGGCCGTTCCACACGATGGTGCGGGCGTTGCCGATCTCATTGGAGAACAACTCGATCGACTTCGGCCCAATGTCGAGCGCCATCATGTCGTGCGGGATGGGCTTGCCCACGGCAATGTTCTGAATGCGAGCGTCGGCCGCCTTCTTGTCGGCCGCAACGTGGTCCACTGGCAACAGGAACTGCACATGGTGAGCTTTCGCCTCAGCCATCGTCTGCGCCGCGAGTTCAACCTTGTCGGCTTCCAGCATGGACTTGCCAACCTCGTGGCCCTGAGCTTTGAGGAACGTATAAGCCATGCCGCCACCCACAATGATGGTGTCGACCTTCGACATGAGGTGCTTGATGACGCCGATCTTGTCGCTGACCTTGGAGCCGCCGAGAATCGCGACGAACGGCTTCTGGGGATGCGCGAGCGCCTTGCCCAGGTATTCCAGTTCCTTCTCCATCAGCAGGCCGGCGGCGTTCTTTTCAACGAAATGCGTGATGCCTTCCGTGGAGGCGTGCGCACGATGCGCCGAGCCGAACGCGTCGTTCACGTAATAGTCGCAGAGCTTGCCCAACTGTTGCGCAAAGTGCGGATCGTTGGCCTCCTCTTCAGGATGGAAGCGCAGATTTTCCAGCAGCAGGGACTGACCGCGCTCCAGTTTGTCGGCCATCTCTTCGGCTTGCGGGCCGATGCAGTCGGGGGAAAACCCCACGTTCTCGCCGCGGCGCATGACATCGTCGATGAGGATGCGCAGGCGCTCGGCCACCGGCTTCATGCTCAGCTTGGGGTTGGGCTGGCCCTTGGGGCGTCCCAGATGTGAGGCGAGAATGAGCCGCGCGCCATGGCGAAGGGCGTACTCGATGGTAGGCAGGGTTTCGCGGATGCGGGTATCGTCCATCACTCGGCCGTCCTCGAGCGGGACGTTGAAATCCACCCGCATGAAGACGCGTTTGTTGTTCAGCGGTAGATCACGAATCGATAGTTTCGACATTGGACCAGCCTTAATAAACCAGTTATCAGTTGTCAGCGGCCAGTTGTCAGTTGCCCGAGAGTGTTCGTAATTCCGGTTCCAGCACCAGGAACCAACTGCATCGCACACTGCCGGCTCCGGTGATGGATGGCTTAACTAAACACCGACAACTGGCCACGAGCAACTGTTTTTCGGCTACAGCCCTTTCTGTGCCATGTAGTGAATGAGGTCGCGGACACGGCAGGAATAGCCCCACTCGTTGTCGTACCACGAAATCACCTTCACGCAGTTGCCGGCCACGACGCGCGTCATGGGAGCATCCACGATGGAGGAGCGGTCGTCGCCGCGGTAGTCGATGGACACCAGCTCAGCAGTCTCATAGCCGAGGTACCCTTTCAGCGGGCCTGCCTCGGACGCGGCCTTCAACGCAGCGTTCACTTCCTCGACCGTTGTTTTCTTCTCGACGAAGACAACCAGGTCCACGACGGAGACGTTGGGTGTGGGCACGCGCATGGCGAAGCCGTCGAGTTTGCCCTTCAAGTCGGGGATTGCAAGATAGACCGCCTTGGCGGCGCCGGTCGAAGTCGGAATCATGGACAGCGCGGCCGCGCGGGCGCGGCGCAGGTCCTTGTGCGGGAAGTCGAGGATGACCTGATCGTTGGTGTAGGAATGGATGGTTGTCATCGTGCCGCAGACAATCTTGAAGTTGTCGTGGATGACTTTGGCGATGGGCGCCAGGCAATTGGTGGTGCATGACGCGTTGGAGATGACGTGGTGCTTGGCTGCGTCGTACTTGTCTTCATTGACGCCCAACACGATGGTGATGTCTTCACCGCTCGCCGGTGCCGTGATGATGACCTTTTTCACCGGTCCCCGCAGGTGCTGCTTGGCTAGTTCGGCTTTGGTAAATTTGCCCGTGGACTCGATGACCACCTGGGCGCCGACCGAGGCCCAATCCAGCTTGGAGGGATCTTTCTCGGCGAAGACCTTGATGGTCTTCCCGTCGACGGTGATGGAGTCCGCGGTGGCCGAAATGTCGTTTTTCAGGTTGCCGAGGATGGAGTCGTACTTGAGAAGGTGCGCGAGCGTCTTGGGATCGGTCAGGTCGTTGACAGCGACGAATTCCAGGCCCGGATCCTTCAGAGCGGTGCGGAGAATGTTGCGGCCGATGCGGCCGAAGCCGTTAATGCCTACCTTGATTGCCATTTTGCCTCGTCTGGAAAAAGTCCTTGAGATTGAACACAGTAATTCTTATGCGCCGCACAAGAACAATCACGAGAGTGCGGCCAAATAAAAAGCCTAGCACCTGGAGTGAAGCGCGTAAATGACGAACATCACAAGCCACCCGGCTGATGTGCATGGCGCGCAAACCGGTGGCGGATTGCTCCAGCCTAGTCAAGCGTGTTACAAGTGCATCATGCGCAGATGGATGCGCGACCGCGGCAAGCGGCGCAAACAGCAACCCGAAAAGCCAGGCCAGGAGGCCCCCGCGCCTCTACAGCCGAAATTCCCCGAGCCAGCGTCTGACGACAACCTCGGAAACCAGGCCGATCAGATGGCTCCGGCGTATGAGCCCGAGGACCAGCCGGAATCCAACGAATCGCAACCCGTCACCCCAGCCGGTGGTGCCGGTGAGACTCCCTCGCAGCAACAACGGCGCGATCGCTCGCGCCGGAGAGGTCGCCGTGGGCGGGGAGGCCGGCCGCAGACGCCTGGCCAAGCTCCGGCACTACCCAGGCCCGGTGGGCCGACCGGCGAAGCTGCCGAAGCAGCGGAGGCTGCCGAGCCGGGAGAACTGGCGGAACCAGCCGCATCCGGGCAGCCTTCAGCAGCGGCCGCGTCCCGAAAGTCCAAAGGTGCGGTGGTCCTGTCTATCGGCCTACCCGGTTCAGGCAAGAGCACGTGGTTCAAACGCCACAACATTCTGCCTCTTTCCAGCGACATGGTTCGGATTCTGCTGTTCGACGACGTTACCGAGCAGCGCTATCAGGACCTGGTGTTTTCCACCTTGCGCTCCATGCTGCGCGCACGGCTTCTCGCCCGGCGCCCGTGGAACTATGTGGATGCTACCAACCTCTCGGCGCATGAGCGCCGCAGCTGGATCAAGCTGGCACACGACTTTGGCTACGAGGCCCACGCAGTCTTCTTCGACGTGCCGCCCGAGGTCTGCATCGAGCGCAATCGGCGGCGCGACCGCAACGTCCCTGAAGACGTCATGCAGCGCATGGCGGGCAAGCTGCGTCCGCCTAAGTTCGAAGAGGGGTTCGCGAAGATCACGGTCGTCCGGCTGAAGAAGAAGGATGGCGAGGAAGGGCCGGTCGAAGAGCCCCGGCAGGAGTTCGGAATCGAGCCCGATGAGGGTGAGCCACCGGAGTTGGACAGTTCCGAAGATTAAAATCTGGCAAAAGTTTGTAGCTCAAAAGGGGAGAGCGGCCTGCGGGCCGCTTTTTCGTTGGGTTCGCACCCCCGCTACCCTGCAACGATGTGCTACCATCCTCGCGGCTCGCACGAGTCTCTTCAGCTTGCGGGCACTCATTTATTCCGGGAGGAAGCTGGCTTATGCAGACGAAGATGGATGCATTAGTGACGATGGGCTGGAATGGGCTAATCGCACTTGGCATATCGGTGCTGGAAGCGATCGCGCTCTGGATTGTCGGGCGTTGGCTGATCGCGTTTTCCTTGCGCTTGATCGGCCGTGGCATGACCAAGCAGAAGATTGATCCCACCCTTATCCGCTACATGCAGAACGCGGTCGGGGCCATTCTCAACATCGTACTGGTCATCGCCATCCTGGGCTTCTTTGGAGTGCAGACGACCAGCCTGGCAGCCCTCATCGCCGCCGGCGGTGTCGCCATTGGTCTGGCGTGGAGCGGGTTGCTGGCCAACTTTGCCGCGGGTGTCTTTCTGGTGATTCTTCAGCCCTTCAAGGTTGGCGACTTTGTCACGGCTGGCGGGATCATGGGGACGGTGCATGAGATCGGGTTGTTCGTGACCTATATCGACACGCTGGACAATGTGCGCCACATCGTGGGGAACGGGAAGATTTTTGGGGACGTCATCCAGAACTACTCCACCAATGCTTACCGCAGGGTGGACCTGACGGCCCAGTTGGCGCACGGCGTGGATGTTCACTCCGCCATGGCGCTGCTCAAGCAGGCGCTGGCCGGCATTCCCAATGTGATGAAGGACCCCACTCCCGATGTCGAGATATTGACCTTCAACCTGGCAGGACCGGTGCTTGCCGTGCGCCCCTATTGCAACAACAAGGACTATTGGCAGGTTTACTTTGACACTAACAAACTGATCAAGGACTCGTTTACCAGCGCTGGTTTCGCGGTTCCCGAGCAGCACTACATGGTTCGAACCACCGCTGCGGGCGCCGGCATGGGGCAGTCCGCCTGAAGGACTTGCCGTTCTTCGGAGGGAGGGCACGTAAGTCGAGCCCTCCCCTTCATTTGGTGCCGCCTTCAGGTGCCTTACTTGCAAACTGGCGTTGAGGTTACGTTAGAGTTGCATTACTGTCGAATCCGGCACACAATGGTTTCCAGCGTAACGCGCACTCGTGCACTGGCCGATGGAGGTCATGGAATGAAACTGCGATGGTCGGTCGCGGTGCTATTCGTGTTCGTCACGACGGGGATTGCAGGGGCACAAATTACAGGCAGGAGCGCCGGGGATGCACTCGGGGCCCCGCCGCAGGCGCTTAAGAACGCACCATTTTCCGCAGACGTAGTTACCCAGTACGACCGGACCCTCGATAACGGCGGCCGCATTCACCGCGAAACCCACGGCCGGGTTTATCGCGACAGCCAAGGCCGCATGCGCACCGAGTCTGAAATGGCCTCCGCCCAGCCGGCAACGGAAAAACACGAACACATAACCATCAACGATCCGGTGCAGCACGTGGTCATCAACCTGAATCCCAAGATCAGGACGGCCACCATCTATCACTTTGGGGAAGATAGTGGAACGAATCCGACAGGCATCGTGAGCGCAAAGTCCCAGGCGCAGCAGTCGCGCGATAAATCTTCAACTTCTCCGCATTCCACGATTCAGATTGGCTCTAAAGCCCCGTCGCCAATAGCAGCGGGAGCGATTAACAATGCGCCGCAGGCGGACCGCTCCCGGACCGCGACCAGTAAGCCCAGGCTGGACCCCATCCCCACCTCGCCCTCCGACACGGCGACAGTTTCCCTTGGGAGCCGGAACATTGAAGGCGTCACGGCCATTGGGACCCGGACAGCGCGCACGCTGGATGCTGACCTGATGGGCACAGAAAAGCCGGTGGTCACTGTGAGCGAAACCTGGTTTTCGCCGGAACTGGGAACAACGGTTTTGACCCTAACCGACGACGGCCAGTCGGGACATAGTACGATGAAGTTGGTTAATATCGTGCGCACCGAACCGGAGGCGCACTTGTTCCGGATTCCGGCCGATTATGCTGTGAAAGATAGCGTTCCGGCATCCGCCAGCAGCCGGCACTGAGGAGCAGTAGCAAACTGAATGTCTGATCTCGATCTGTCCCCGCCCGAAGGGCTCACGGTTTCCTTGTGGCGTTCGCTCGTTCTCAACTTCATCGACCAGGTTTCTCCGGAGCGGTTGCCTCCGCTGGAGCTGACCTCGAAACCGGTGGATACCGGCATCTCGGCGGGCGATATGCTGGCGCTGCCGTGGTACCGCACCATTTTCGGAAATCTCGCCGATGTGCTCTCGCCGGAGACTCTGCCGCCGCTGCAACTCGAGTCCCGGCCGGTAGATGTCGGCGAGCTAATCGGAGATGAGTTGGACCGCGGCTGGTGGCATTCTCTGCTCCGAAATCTGCGCGACCGGCTCGCGCCGGAACGGTTGCCTGCGCTGCAACTCAGCTCACAGCCGGTAACGGCATTCGGAGCCGACGCCAGCCTCATGGTTCTTGATTGGTCCAGCTTACTTTCCACGCCGAAGGTGTTTCTAAGGGACGCACCCCGGGCAGCAGCTACAGCGGGGGGCGCATCGCCAGCGCTGTCTCCCGCGGCAGTGGCGGAAGTCACGCCGATGGTGGATCCTGTACTGCTGGCAGTGCGCATGCAGTTGGCGCGCGATTTGGGCCGGACGCGCTTCCGCCGCAGAATCTGGATTGGACTGGCGGCGGCAGAGGCGGTATTTCTCCTGTTGGCTATGTTTAAGTTTCAGTGACCGGGGAGGTTTATGACGCTCAAGACCAGTACGCGGCTGCGGGATAACGTGGTGATTGTGGACATCGTGGGCGAACTGCGGCTGGGCGACGGTACCGGCTTGCTCCGTGACGTTGTGCGCGATACGGTGGCGCAGGGATACAGGAACGTGCTGCTCAACCTGGGCAGCGTTCGTTATATCGACAGCGCTGGCGTGGGCGAGTTGATGAGCTGCTTCACGTCGGTGCGCAATCAGGGCGGCCACCTCAAGCTGATGAACCTCAACAAGCATGTGCACAATCTGCTGCAAATCACCAAGCTCTACACCATCTTCGAAGTGCCGGAAGACGAAGAGTCGGCCATCCGGTCCTACCAAGTAGGTACCGCCTAAACCCGATTTCAATTCTCAACACTCGTGGGTGTGGCAGCCGGGCTGTTGTCTAGGCTGTTGCTGGCAGGCACCCCGCCAGTAACCACAATTTCAGGAACGATTCCGTGGTGGCTGACGTCCAATAGGCAGGGCATCCGGGTCGATGAGAAACAACTGGAAGACATTGGCGATAGGCTTTAGTCTGGCGGCAGCGCTTCTTCTGGTCGCCCAGCATAAATCTGCCATGTCCGAGCCCGACGGTTACCGCGAAGTCCTTGATCTCACGCACCCGCTCAACGAGCACTCTCCTAACTGGGAGGGCACAAAGGAGTCGCCATTCCAGGCGAAGGAACTGGAGAACATCGAGCACGACGGCTATTACTCGCGCGTGTTTACGACCCAGGAGCATTACGGCACCCATCTTGACGCGCCGGCGCACTTCGCCAAGGGCATGTGGACGGTGGACCAGATACCGCCGGAGCGATTAGTTCGTCCGCTGGCGGTGCTGGACGTTCGGGCCAGGGCGGAGGGCAATGCGGACTACGAGGTCAGCATGCAGGATGTGGCTGACTGGGAGGCCTCCCATGGCCAGATACCGACCGGCGCGGTGGTGATGGCCTATACCGGTTGGGACTCACGATGGAATTCCCAAGTGGAGTTTTGTAATATGGGAAGCGATAAGTTGATGCATTTCCCGGGTTTTGCACTCGAAACGGTGAAGTTCTTGGTGAAGACCAGGGAGGTCGTCGGCCTAGGCATTGACACCATGAGCGTGGACGTCGGAGCCAGCTCGACGTATCCCGTCCACCAGTTCACATCCAAAGAGAGCGTCTATCACCTGGAGAACGTCGCCAACCTCGCGCAGGCTCCGGCGTCGGGAGCTACCGTCGTCGTCGCACCCATCAAGCTGGAAGACGGCTCCGGCGGGCCAGTTCGGATCTTTGCCCTGGTGAAGTGAGCAGCGCCATTCGCCCTGCACTACCTGACGTGCGCCCGGTACAGCATGTAACTAAAACTCTCCCGCAGGGCTGCCAACCAGCGACCCGTGAGCGTCTTGGGGATGGACGCAGGGCGCGGTGAGAGATAAACCTGCATGCCCTCCCGGTTCATCATCTTCTTGGCACGGTAGAGGTGATAGGCATCACTGACCAGCAGGGCAGTGTGCAGGCCATTGGTGCGCATGATGGCCGCTACCCGTTGGGTGGACTCGTCGGTGTTGTCGGCTTGCGTTTCCGCGATAAGGTTGGCGTCGGGCACGCCGCGGGACTCAAGATAGTCGCGACCTACCTGGCCTTCGCTGAACTTGGGGTCTTTGGCAGCGCCGCCCGTGGTGATGATGACGGGCGCCAACCCACGTTCGAACAATTCATATGCATGATCGAGGCGGGCGCGGTACACCGGCGATGGATGCCCGGAATATTCGGCTGCGCCAAATACGACAATGGCATCGGCGGAATGCTCCTGGTCCTCACCCGCCTCGCGCATGATCCGGACGCTGTTGTACAGCAGGACCCCCAGGGCGACGATCAGGGCCAGAATGACAATCCAGCCCGACAAGCTCACCGTTGGTTTCCGTGCCGCCGTGGCGACTACTCCCGACCCAGCAATTCGACGATCTGTTCTTCCGGAATCGCGCCATGCCGCAGCAGGCGCCAGGTGCCGTCCTCGCTGGTCAGATCAATGATGGTGGAGGGCAGAGCGCGCGGTGACGGGCCGCCATCCACGATCAGCGAGAGACAGTCGCCTAGCTGATCGCGCACCTGTATCGCCGTCGTGCACTCCGACTCGCCATGAAGGTTGGCGGAGGTCGCGGTGATGGGGAGACCGGCGGCGCGGATGATGGCCAGCGGAACTTCCGCGGCAGGCACACGCAGAGCGACGTTGCCGGTATTGGCCGTGACCTTGAGCGGCAACTTAGGATCAGCCTTGACGATGATGGTCAGCGGGCCCGGCCAGAAGCGCCGCGCCAGCAGGTAGAAAGTCTCGGGGACCGGCCATGCCAGGTCGGCCGCCTGATCGACTGATTCGATAAGCAGCGACAGCGGCTTGTGCCGGGAGCGGGTCTTGATCTCGTACACCCGGTCGACGGCGTGCAGATTGAAGGGATCGACCGCCAGTCCGTAGAACGTGTCGGTCGGCATTCCCATCACCTCGCCGGCGCGGATTTTCTCCGCCACATAGGTGACGAGCGAGGCTTCTGGCTCAGTACTGCTGATTTTGACGATTTCGGGACGCAACCCTACCTCTTTTTCTCAGTGAGGAGCTTGCGGAGCGAACCGTAACATATCGCTCCCTGCCACAGCAACTGAGCAGATTATCACGAGCGGGCCCTGCCGCGCGGTGACGCGTCCCGCCGGTGTACGATGGACGCGACTCCGCCACCGCTCGCATGGGTAGCCATCTCCAGTCCGAAGATCGTCTTCGCCGCGTCAGCAGCCGCCAGAATGCGCAGGTGAAAGAGTTGCGCCGCCTGTTCGGCGAGGCCACGCCCAGCCAGGGAGGCGAAATCGCCGTCGAAGGTATGCATCTGGTGGAAGAGGCGATACGCAGCGGCCTGAAGCTCAGTACAGTTTTCTTCAGCGAGTCGGCGCGCGAGCGCGCTCACAAGCTGTTGCCGCAGTTATCGGCCTACACCGAGGCACTGTTAATTCCTGACGACGTTTTTGCCAGCGTGGTGCCCAGCGAAACTCCGCAGGGCATCGCAGCGCTGGCACGAGTGAGGACGTTCGTGTTGGACGACCTATTTGTGCCTGCGCCGCCCTTGCTGGTCGTCACGGTGGGCCTGCAGGATCCGGGGAATCTGGGCACAATCGCGCGATCGGCGGAGGCGTTTGGCGTGACCGGCTTGCTGCTGGGGGAGCGCACCGTGAGTCCGTGGAACTGGAAAGCGGTACGGGCGTCAGCAGGGTCGCTGTTCCGCTTGCCCATGCTGAAGGTGGAAGTAGCGAAAGCGTTGAGCGAAATGAAAGCGCGCGGCGTGCGAGTGCTGGCGACCTCCTCGCACAAGGGAACAGCCATAGCTGAGGCGGACTTGCGTGGTCCGGTAGCATTCCTCATTGGAAGCGAAGGGGCGGGCGTACCCAAGGATATCTTGGCCCGGGCGGACGAAGTAGTGGTTGTTCCGCAGTCGGCGCGTGTGGAATCGTTGAACGCTGGGATCGCCGCGTCGGTCGTGCTGTACGAGGCCGCCAGACAAAGGCAGAGTCTTTAACCACAGGGATCACAGAGGGAACGGAGAAAAGGAACAGAAAAATACCCGTTGTGAGCCTTTTTCAGCAAATACCGCAGGACGACTCCGTCGATAGATCCCGCCCGCTGGCGGACCGCATGCGCCCGCGAACGCTGGACGAATTTGTCGGCCAGGAGCACATCCTCGGACCGGGGAAGTCGCTGCGCGTGCAGATCGAGCGCGACGACACCGGCTCGCTCATCTTCTGGGGCCCGCCCGGTGTTGGGAAGACCACTCTGGCCAAGATCATCGCTCGCATGACGCATGCCGACTTCATCGAGTTCTCGGCCGTACTCGCAGGCATCAAGGAAATCAAGCAGGTCATGGCGGACGCGGAACGGGCGCGGCAGTACGGCACGCGAACCATCGTCTTTGTAGATGAAGTCCACCGCTTCAATAAAGCGCAACAGGACGCGTTTCTCCCGTACGTGGAGAAGGGGAGCATTCGCCTGATCGGCGCTACCACCGAGAACCCGTCCTTCGAAGTCATCGCGGCGTTGTTGTCGCGCTGCCGGGTGTACGTACTGAAGGAGCTCAGCGAGGAGCAGATTGTCGAGCTCTTGCAGCGTGCGCTGAAGGACGCAGAACGCGGGTTGGGCGACCTGCATCTTGAAGCCGAAGCGGATGCACTACGGAAGATCGCGGCATACTCCAGTGGCGACGCGCGTAGCGCTTACAACGTGCTGGAGGTCGCGGCCACGCTGGCGCAGGAGCAGCAGAGAAATGACGACGCACCACGCATCACGAACGCCATTGTCGGCGATGCCCTGCAGAAGCGCGTACTGCGTTACGACAAGGCCGGCGAAGAACATTACAACCTGATCTCCGCGCTGCACAAGAGTGTGCGCAACAGCGATCCCGACGCCGCGCTCTACTGGCTGGCCCGCATGTTGGAGGCCGGCGAGGACCGTCTGTATGTGGCGCGTCGGGTGGTGCGCATGGCGGTTGAAGACATCGGGCTCGCCGACCCCAATGCGCTTAGCGTGACCCTTGCCGCCCGCGATGCCTTCGATTTCCTCGGCATGCCGGAAGGCGACCTCGCTCTGGCCCAGGCGGTGGTGTATCTTTGCGCTGCTCCCAAGTCAAACGCGGTGTACGTGGCTTATGGCGCGGTGCAAGAGGATGTGGAACGCACGGCGCAGGAACCGGTGCCGCTGCATCTGCGCAATGCGCCGACCGGGTTGATGAAGGCCCTGGACTACGGCAAGGGATATCAGTACGCGCACGAGTTGGAAGCGAAGGTTGCGGACATGCAGTGTCTGCCCGACAGCTTGAAGAACCGCGTGTACTACCATCCGACGGAAGAGGGCATTGAGAAGCGCATCAAGGCGCGGCTGGAAGAACTCAAGCGGGCAAGGACAGGTTCACTACAGAGGCACGGAAAAGAATAAGGACCTGTGCATTTCTACGAGTTAGAAACTACCGCCTTTTCCGGTGCTCCTTCAGGATGCACCGGTCCATGACCACGAAGATGCCCGCCCGGCAAGCCTTTTCGGCGGCTTCCTCGTGAATCACGCCTTCCTGCATCCAGATGACAGGCGCCTTGATCTGGATGGCATGCTCCACCACTTCGGGCACGGCGTCGGAACGGCGAAAGACATCCACGATGTCGATCTTCTCGGGAACTTCCAGCAGGGAAGGATAGGCTTTCTCGCCCATCCACTCAGTGATGTTGGGGTTCACGGGAATAATGCGGTATCCCTGCAACTGCATGTAATGCGAAACGCCGTAGCTGGGGCGCATGGGTGTGTTGGTCAGCCCCACGACGGCAATCGTCTTAGCGGTCTCCAGCACCTGGGTAATGCGGTCGGCATCGGTCTGCTTCACGGTCAGTTCCTCTGAAACTGGCGATTGTAGCGCGCCTGCGCGAGCGCCGCTGTGATCTAGCGCTTGTCTTTGAGCTTGGACGTAAGCCTGCGATGCGGGCGATTCGACGCACCCAGCAAACCGGACAGGTGCTCGACCTCGGTGACCACCCGGTCGAGATCGTCGAGCAGCGGCTTCAGAAGATGGGTAACGCCGCCGGCGCGATACTCGGTGACCAGCGAGCGGTAGTACCAGATGATCCTCGCCTTGGGAGCGGAGAAGCGCGCAAATGCCGCATCCCCGTTGTAGCGCAGGTCGCGCAGGACGGCACGCACGTTGTAGAGCTTGTCGGCGGCTGAAACAAAGCGGGTCTCCGCATCCTCGCGGCGCACCCGGCGCAGATAGCGAAACTTGCGGCGCTCCCAGCCTTCCTTCTGCGCGGGGTTTTCGACGTAGGAATCGGTGCAGCCATCCACAATCTTCCCCACCCTCGGCCCGAAGATCTGCTGAATGACCCGCAACATCGGCCTTCCGCCATGGTCTTCGACCGCGTCGTGCAAGAGCGCTGCAATGGCCATCTCCTCATCGCCGCCGTAGTCGAGGACGATGGAGGCCACGCCCAGCAGGTGCGACAGATACGGGATGCCGCTCTTCTTGCGGTCCTGGTTGCGGTGTACCTGAGCGGTGAACAGTAGCGCGTGGTCAAAGCGGGTAGAGAGGGGAATGAACTTACGATCGAAAGAGCGCGGCGGTTTTGCCATATCTCAGCATAGCAACGGAGCACACTTCCAGAATAGTGGGAAACAGAAAGCGGTCCGTCCACAACCTATTTTCTCGGTGCCTCTGGTTAGGATCAGGCGCAGTCCTCGCATCGCTCGCCGCGCAGGCCCTGCACCCCCTCGCGGGCGATGATTGGCGTCATCACCAGGGCAGCCGCCGGATCGGCCCACCACCAGCCCAGCAGCGCGTGCAGAAGCAGTCCGGCAAGCAGAATCGCGGAGAGGTACGCACAGAAATCGGCTTGGCGTGAGCCGGCGCGAAGGGCGCCA
>Ga0209048_10003664_pt1 | contig 14877 bp, 13 predicted proteins | sample FrelakmetCRP12CR_FD_187146 | JGI IMG/M metagenome (GOLD analysis project Ga0209048, IMG submission 187146) | Freshwater lake sediment microbial communities from the University of Notre Dame, USA, for methane emissions studies - CRP12 CR (SPAdes)... | ecosystem: Environmental > Aquatic >... | reverse complement strand
GCCCTCCGGTGGGCGGTAGCCGCTCCCGCGGTGACCGCGAGCCCAGCCACCCGCGAGATCCTCAGCGTGCCCCGTGTCGGCCGGGCAGCGTTTCACGGCGGCCGGTCGAGAGCAAAGGGCACAGCAGTCCAGCCGGCCCGTGCGGCCACCGGGAGCCTCACCCGAAGCTTCGTGGTCGGAGCCGAAGCCTCCAGGGGCCGGCCTGCCCTGCAAGGCTCGCGTTAAGCGCACTTCAGACCGGCACGGTTCCTGCCGAGAGAGAAGGTATGCAACGGATAGCTGTGCTGGCCGCCGCGATCGCAGGGGCGTGCGCGCTGTCAGGCCCCGCCGCGGCGGCAGCGAGTTCGAGCATCGCCGCGCTGCAGGTCGCCCTCAGGGCCAACGGCCACTACCCGGCCGCCGTCGACGGCGTCGACGGCCCGCTCACGCGGGCGGGGCTGACGACCTTCCAGCAGCACACGGGCCTGCAGCCGACGGGCACGGTCGGGCCTGCTACCCGGGGTGCGCTAGGCCCGCTCGGCAAGCCGCTCCTCGGTCAGCGTGAGCTCTCCGTTGGCGCCGTCGGCTGGGACGTCTCGGCGCTCGAGTTCAAGCTGATTCCGTTCGGTCTCCCGCGGGCTGCCGTCGACGGGCGGTTCACCGCCGTCACTGCCCGGGTGCTGGCGCGCTACCAGGCGAAGCGGGGCCTCCGGGCGGACGGCATCGCCGGCCCGAAGACGCTGCGCGCGCTCGCAGCCGTGACCGCACCCACCGAGTCCCGGGCCTTCGCGTCGCCGGTGGCGGCAACGCCCGCCGCGCCTGCCCCCGTCGCCCCCACACCCGTCGCGCTCACGCATGTCGTCGTTGCAGGCGAGAGCTTCTTCTCGATCGCCCAGCGCTTCGGGATCAGCCCGCTGCTGCTCGCGAAGGCGAGTGGGCTGACGCTCGCGACCGTGATCGTGCCGGGCCAGCGGCTGACGCTGCCCGCCGGGGCGGAGTCGGCGGTGGGCGCCACGCAAGCCGGCGTCCGGGCCTCGATCGACCACTGGTCGGCAGTCTACGGGGTCGATCCGAAGCTCGCCCGGGCGACAGCGTGGATGGAGTCGGGCTTCCAGGAGAACGTGGTCTCCAACGTCGGCGCCGTCGGGGTGATGCAGCTTCTGCCGGGCACGTGGAGCTGGGTCGACCAGGTGCTGCTCGGAACTACGACGCCGCGTAGCTACGACGGCAACGTCCAGGTCGGCGTGCGGTACCTCCGCTGGCTGCTCGACCAGTTCGGCGGCGACGCCCGCCTCGCCCTCGCCGGCTACTACCAGGGGGCCCAGGCCGTGCGCGACCGCGGGCTCTACGACGACACGAAGCGGTACGTGACGATCATCCTGAAGCTCGTGGGAACCGTCTAGCCGGTCTAGCGCCGCCGTCCGGTCCTGCCCGCCGCGGTGCTCCCCGGCGCGTACTGCCGCGCACGGTCGAGCCGGCCGGCTAGCCGGTGAGCGCCGCCGCGGCGGCGTAGGCACGGCGGGCCGCCTCGTCGACCGGGAGGCCCCAGAACCGGTCGGGCTCGGAGAAGATCTCGACGTCGAGGCACCCGGAGAAGCCCGAGAGGTCGAGCGCGTCGACCAGCTCCTTCGTGCCCGAAACGCCCTCCCCCGGGAGCACGCGGTCCGTGCGCCCCGGCTCGGCGGGCCAGTCGGCGACGTGGACGCCGTGGATCCGGTAGGTCGCCCGTGCGATCGTGTCCCAGACGGCCGGGTCGTCCCGAACGTGGTAGAGGTCGAACATCAGGCCGGCGTCGTGCAGGCCGGCCGCCTCGAGCAAGGCGATCGCAGCGGGGATCGAGTTCACGAACGAGACGACGTCGCGTTGCGTGCGGTGGACCGGCTCGAACGCGAGCGGGATGTCCGCTCCGGCGGCGGCGGCGCCCACACGGCGCAGGCCGTCGACGACGACGGCGCGGCCCTCGTCCTCCGTGCGTTCCCCGAGTGGGCCGCTCAGGCAGACGACGGACTCCGGCCGATAGGCGGCCAGCCGGCGCACGGAGAGGCAGAGCGCCTGGATCCGCTCCTCGGGGTCGTCGGGTCCCTCCAGGCCCGGGATCCGAAGCGGGAGAATCGACGGGATCACGGGGACGCAGTTGGAGACGTCGAGCCCGTGACGGGCGAGCAGCGCGCGGTTGGCCTCGTCGTCCGGCGGCAGCTTCAGCTCCCAGATGCCGATCGCGTCGAAGCCGGCGGCGGCGTATGCCGCCACGTCCTCCTCGAAGGTGGCGGCGGCCGTGGAGATCTCGGAGAGCGAGAGGCGCATCAACGGCGGCCGGGCAGCCGGGAGAGAAGCCGGGTCGTGAGCGGTGGCTTCGTGAGCTCCTTCGCGACGAGGTAGCCGGAGCCGGCGCCGAGGCCCGGGCCGGGATGGGTGCTCGCGCCGATGTGCCAGAGCGCCGCCACCGGGGTCTCGTGCCCGGGTGCCGCGGCGAGCGGGCGCCAGAGGAGGTTCTGGTCGAGCGCGCACGAGCCGCCGTAGATGTCGCCGCCGATGAGGTTGACGTTGAGCGCCTCGATCCCGGCCGGGGAGATGACGACCCGCTTCAGGGTCGCGCTGCCGAGGTTCTCGATCGACGCACCGAGCCTCGCCACGATCCGGTCGGCGTATGCCTCGCGCAGCTCGTCGGTCCAGCTGCCGTCGCCCGTGTCGAGCTCGCCTGCCGCGTCGCCCTTGACCCGGCCGCCGGGGAGCTCCTGCAGCTGGATCCAGAGGAGTGACTTGCCGTCCGGAGCGCGCGAGGGGTCGAGCACCGCCGGCTGCCCGCAGACGATCGTCGCCTCGGCGGGGAGGAGCCCCCGCTCGGCCTCGTTCACCGCCCGCGAGACCCCGTCGAGCCCGGGCGTGACATGGACGATCGGGCACCGCGCGAGGCGCTCGGCCTCCGGCCCCTTCCAGCGCGGCGGCTCGTCGAGCGCGAGGTGGATCTGCATCTCCGCCCGCCCGTAGCGGAAGCGCTCGGCCGCGTCGGCGACCGCCGCCGGCACCTCCGAGCCTCCGAGGAGCGTCCCGTAGAGCTGCTTCGGCGTCACGCTCGCGATCACCGCCCGCGTCGCCGCGACCATCTCGCCGTCGGCGAGGCGGACGCCCGTGGCACGGCCGTTGGCGACGAGGATCTGACGCGCCTCGGAAGCGAGCCTGAGCTCGCCGCCGGCATCGGCGATCATCCCGCAGAGCGCGTCGACGAGCCGCACCCCTCCGCCGACCGGCACCGGCATGCCGCCGAGCTGGAGCGCCGCGCCGATCACCTGGGTCATGAAGCCGGACATGGCCTGCTCGGGCCCGAGGCCCGTGTGCAGCACCCACGGCGCGAGCACGCCGTGCGCGGCATCAGACCGGAAGGTGCCCGACAGCCAGTCGCGGCAGCTGACGAGCGTGCCGCCCGCGAACTCGAGCAGGCCCCGCCGCCCGAGGCGCCGCAGCGCCTTGCGACCGAGTGACAGGCCCGCCGCCGACCAGAGCTCGGTCCCGAGGATCCCGAAGGAGAGGTCGGCGTTCGCCATGAACGCGTTGAACTGACGCTCCCAGGCGCCGCCGTCGCCCGGCCCGAGCCGGTCGAACTCGGCGATGTTCCCCTCGAGCGAGCCGGTGACAAACGCCGCGCTGCCGTCCGGGAAAGCCGTGCCCGTGGGGAGGTCGGTGTTGACGTAGGTGACACCCCGGCGCTCGAGCTCGTCCTTCAGCTCCGCGTAGGCGGCCGAGCCGGTGAAGAGAGGATGCCAGGAGGCGAGCACCTCGTGCGTGTAGCCGGGCAAGGTCAGGTCGCCGGACGTCCTGATGCAGCCGCCTGGGACGTCGTTGCGCTCGAGCACGCAGACGCTCCAGCCGTCCCGTGCGAGCAGGGCCGCGCCGACGAGCGAGTTGATCCCGGAGCCGACGAAGACTGCGTCGAACGTCGCCATCGCGGCGATGCTATCGCATCGGTTCCTCCTTGACATGTCACCGTCCCGTGTGCGACCAATAGGGGCATGCTTCTACGAGAGGTCGAGTACGCGCGTCCGGCTACCGTCGAGGAGGCAATCAGCCTCCTCTCCGAGCACGATGGGGCACGTGCCCTCGCAGGGGGCCAGACGCTCGTCAACGTCATGAAAGCCCGGGCAGCCTCGCCCGACGTCCTCGTCGATCTCGCCGATCTCGACGAGCTGCGCACGATCTCGTTCTCCGCCGACCAGAGCGCGCTCGAGCTCGGCGCCATGGTCACGAACTCCCAGGTGATCGCGTCGTCCGAGGTCGAGGTGGCCCGGCCGATCCTGGCCGAGGTCGCCGCGACGATCGCGGACGTCCAGATCCGCAACCGCGGCACCGTGGGTGGCAACGTCTGCGTCAACGATCCCACGAACCACTATCCGCCGCTCCTCGCCGCGCTCGGGGCGACGTTCACGATCCGGGGGGTCGCCGGCGAGCGGATCCTCGCCGCCGAGGACTTCTTCCTCGGCGTCTACGTGACCGCCGTCGAGGAAGGTGAGCTGCTGACCACGATCTCGGTGCCGACGCGCAAGCCGGGCACCGGGGACGCGATGGCGGGGGTGACCCTCGGTGCGCACGGCACCTACCTCGTGAGCGCCGCCGCCACCGCCGGGCCCGCCGGCGTCCGGATCGCCCTCGGGTGTGTCTCGTCCGTCCCGGTTCGGGCGACCGCAGTGGAGGAGAAGCTCGCCGGCGGCGACCTCTCCGAGGAGGCGGTGCGCGCCGCCGTGGCGGGCCTCGGCGCGAGGCTCGACCCGCCGTCCGACGTCCATGCGAGCGCGGACTACCGCCGTCACCTGGCCGAGGTCTCGGCCGTGCGCGCGGTCCTGCAGGCCGCAGAGAGAGCAAAGGGGTAGGCGTGGCCACGACGTCAACGAGAAAGACGATCTCGGTCGAGATCAACGGGAGGACCCACGAGCGGGACGTTCCGGCGTCGATGCTGCTCGTCCACTTCCTCCGCGACGAGCTCGACCTCACGGGCACCCACGTCGGGTGCGACACCGGCAGCTGCGGCGCGTGCACCGTGCAGCTTCGCGGCGACGCCGTCAAGAGCTGTTGCCTGCTCGCCGTCCAGGCCGACGGTGCCTCGATCACGACAGTCGAGGGGCTCGCCGGCGACGAGGGCGAGCTGACCCCGTTGCAGCAGTCGTTCAACGAGCACCACGCCCTCCAGTGCGGGTACTGCACGCCCGGCATGCTGATGAGCGCGACCGCGCTGCTCGAGCACAACCCCCACCCGAGCGAGGACGACGTGAAGGTGGCGCTGCAGGGGAACCTCTGCCGCTGCACGGGCTACTGGAACATCATCGACGCGGTCGTCGCCGCAGGCGAGGGAGGTGCACGATGACCGCGATCGAGACCGAGGCCGGCACCCTGCGCAAGGGAGCCGCGATGGGGCAGAGCGTGCCCCGGCGGGAGGACCGGAGGCTCGTCCAGGGCCAGGGCCTCTTCTTCGACGACGTCAAGCGCAAGGGGATGGGCTACCTCCACTTCGTGCGCTCGCCCTACGCCCACGCGACGATCTCCTCGATCGACGTCAGCGCGGCGCTCGAGCTTCCCGGCGTCTACGGGACGCTCACCGGCGACGAGGTGGCGATCCTGACCGACCCGTTCTTCCAGATCGCCGCGCCCCCCGGTGCCGCCGTGAAGGACTATGCGCTCGCCGTCGGCAAGGCGCGCTACGTCGGCGAGCCGGTCGTCGCGGTCGTGGCCGAGACGCGCGAGCGCGCGCGCGACGCGGCAGAGCTCGTGATGGTCGACTACGAGCCTCTCGAGCCGGTCGTCGACGCGCGCGCGGCGCTCGCCGAGGGCGCTCCCGTGCTCCACGAGGAGTGCGGCGGTAATCTCTCGTACGCGGGCGTCTGGGAGTGGGGCGACGTCGACGCCGCCTTCGCCGAGGCCGACCATGTCGTCAAGATCGACGAGCTCCACTTCGATCGGTTCAACTCGACGCCGCTCGAGTGCAGCGGCGCCCTCGTCGAGTACAACCGCGGCACCAGCCAGTGGACGATGTACACGAACAACCAGTTCCCGGGCTTCGCCGCGATCATGATGGGGCCCGCGATGCGCGTCGGCCTCGACAAGCTGCGGATCGTCACGCAGGACATCGGCGGCGGCTTCGGCAACAAGATCACGACGCACCCACAGCTCGTGGCCTGCTGCCTGCTCGCGCGCAAGCTCAATCGGCCGATCCAGTGGACGGAGTGGCGAACGGAGTTCCACCAGTCGATGTCGCACGGCAACGAGCGCTGGTTCGAGGAGACCGAGGTCGCGGTCAAGGCCGACGGGACCCTGCTCGGGTTCCGCACGAAGGCGATCGACGACGCGGGCGCGTACCTCCGCTACGAGCCGCTCGGGGGCGTGATCTGGTCGCAGGTCGCGGCGGGGCTCTACAAGTGGCGCAACCTGCGGCTCGAGTTCACGCAGGCGATGACGAACAAGGCCCCCGTCTCGCCGAACCGCGGCTACTCGCGCATGCAGCACCTCTGGTTCACCGAGCGGGTGATCGACATCGTCGCCCACACGCTCGGCTTCGACCCCGTCGAGATCCGCCGCCAGAACTACGTCCAGCCCGAGGACATGCCCTACGAGACGCCCAACGGGTGCGTCTACGACTCGGGCGACTACCCGCGGGCGCTCGAGCTCGTGCTCGAGCTGATCGGCGCCGACACGATCGAGGAGCGGCGTGCCGAGGCCGCCTCGCGCGGGAAGCTGCTCGGGCTCGGAATCGGCTCCACGCTCGACTCCGGCACGAACAACTTCGGCCAATCGCAGCTGATCAACCCGGAGCTGCAGTTCTCGGGGAACAACGAGGTCGCCACCGTCAAGCTCGACATCTTCGGCGAGGTCGTCGTCACGCTCGGCACGACCCCGCAGGGCCAGGGCCACGAGACGACGGCCGCGCAGGTCGTGGCGGACATCCTCAACTGCGACGTGAACATGGTGCACGTCCGGGCCGGCCACGACAGCTACTGGAACTCGCACGCAGGCTTCTCGGGCACCTACGCGAGCCAGTTCGCCGTCACCGGCCTCGGCGCCGTCAAGGGCGCCGCAGACCTGCTCGCGGGCGACATGGTGAAGCTCGCCTCGATGGTGTTCCAGTGCCCCGAGGAGGCGATCGAGCTCGCCGACGGGTTCGCCCGGATCAAGGACAACCCCGAGGCGGCGCTGCCGTTCATGGCGCTCGGCGCGATCCCGAACGCGAACAACGCGGGCTTCCCCGAGGACCCGCCGACGATGAACCGCCGGTTCGTCTACCGGCCGCCGTTCCAGGTGCCCGACAAGGAGCGGAAGTTCGGCAACCTGACTCTGACGTACTCGCTGCAGATGCACGCCTGCGTGGTCGAGATCGATCCCGAGACCGGGGTCACCGAGGTCGTCGAGTACGCCGCGGTCGACGACTGCGGCGTCCGGATCAACCCGCAGATCGTCGAGGGTCAGGTGATGGGCGCCACCGCCCACGCGATCGGGGCGGCCCTGTGGGAGTCGTTCGTCTACGACGAGGACGGCAACCTGCTGACGCCGAACTTCTACGACTACCACGTGCCGCACGCACTCGACATGCCGCCACTGAAGACGGCGGCGATCGAGTCTCCCTCGCCCTTCACGCCGCTCGGCACGAAGGGCATGGGGGAGGGCGGCGGCGGCGGCATCCACTGCATCTGTGCGGGGATCCAGGATGCCCTCCGCGCCGCGGGCGGAGCGATCGTGACTGACAGCCACAACCCCTACCATCGGGTCTGGGAGCTGCTCTCCGACCCGGAGCGGTCGAGAGGATCGGTCGAGGTGAGTTCGAGATGAACGTGAACGGGACGAAGGAGCTCGACGCCTCGCGCGAGGTGGTCTGGAGCGTGATCAGCGACCCCGCCCAGATGGCCGGGCTGATGCCGGGCGTGGAGGGGTTCGAGATCAAGGACGACGACCACTGGCAGGCGAAGGTGAAGGTGCCGCTCGGTCTCGGCGGGCTCAAGATGACGATCGACTTCGAGAAGCTGGAGGAGCGCCCGCCCGAGTTCGCGTCCATGAGCGCGAAGGGCAAGGGCGTCGGCGCGATGATGAACATGACGACGTCGTTCACGCTGAACGCCGCGGGCGAGGCGACCTCGATGGACTGGTCGGCGGAGGTGAAGATCGCGGGACCGGTGGGCTCGATGGGCCAGCGCGTCCTGCAGCCGATCATCAACCAGCAGGTCGGGAACGTGCTCACGGCGCTCGAGGTCAAGGTGGCCGAGGCGAAGGCGGCCGCAGCGCAGGCCTGATCAAGCTCTGACATGTCACGGGGTCGGATCCGTGGTAGCTTGCCGTGACATGTCACGAAACACCGGACAAGGAGGCTGACGGTGGCGGTTCCCTTTCGCATCGGCGTGATGCAGCTCACGATGGAGCCGCTGGACGAGATGCTCGCGTCGGCGCGCGCGATGGACGAGGCAGGGATGGACACCGTCTGGCTGGCAGAGGCGTACCCGTGGTGGCGCAAGCACCAGATGGAGGCGCGCAGCTCCACCGTAGTGTCCGCCCTGATGGCCCGCGAGACGACGAGGCTGACGATCGGGTGGGGCATCATCTCGCCCTATACGCGCCACCCCGTCCAGGTGGCGATGGACGCGCGGATCGTCCAGGAGGCGGCCGGACCCGACCGGTTCATCGTCGGGTTCGGGACCTCGAAGATCTTCCTCAACAACACGAAGCAGGGCGGGCCGCCGAAGGTCACAAAGCCGCTCGCCCACATGCGCGACTCCGTCGAGATCGTGCGCGGGATCCTCGGCGGCGAGCGCTTCGAGTACGACGGCAAGGTCTTCTCCGCCGACATTCCGGCGCTCTCGGAGGAGGCGCACGCGCCGCGGTGGCCGGTGCCGGTTTACGTGGCAGGGACGGCCCCGATGATGCAGCAGATCGGCGGTGAGATCGGTGATGGGCTCCTGACGCCGTCAATCACGACGCCGGAGTACGTGCGCTACACCGCGGGCAACATCCGCGAGGGCGCCGCGAAGTCGGGCCGGCCCGCGGAGGACGTCGACCTCGGCTGCACGATCCTGGCCTCGATCCACGCGACAGACCGCGACAAGGGCCGCGACGGCGCGCGCGAGATCGGCGGCATGTACCTCGCCAACAAGGTGCAGAACATTCAGGGATCCGCGGACGTGCTGCTCGAGTCGGCCGGCATCGACCAGGAGGAGATCGTTCCGGTCGCGGAGGCGATGGAGCAAGGCGGGCGGCTCGCCGCGAAGGCGAAGGTCACCGACGCGCTGCTCGACAAGTGCAAGCCGATCGCGGGCACGCCGAGCGACTGCATCGAGGCGATCGAGGAGTACCGCGACGCGGGCTGCACCCACATCATGCTCGAGCTCTGGGGCGAGAACCGGCAGGAGCAGATCCGGCTCTTCGGCGAGAAGGTGCTGCCCCACTTCCGGGACGCCTGAGCGTGGCGCTTCCCTCCTTCAGGGTCGACCGTGACCGGCTGGTCGAGACGGCCGGCCGCATGATCGACGTCCACAGCTTCACGGGCGACGAGCAGGGGATGGCCGAGCTGATGGTCGAGCTCTACCGCCCGCTGCGCCTGCACACGCAGTGGCAGCAGGTCGAGGACGGGCGCGCGAACGCGCTCGGCACCTGGCGCGGCGCGGGCGGCGGCAGGACCCTGATGTTCAACGGCCACATGGACACGTCCTACTCGGGCCGGGAGGAGTGGCTGCAGAACGTTCCCGGCTTCCAGCCCCGTCATTTCGTCGAGAACGGGCGCCTCTACGGCCTCGGCATCTCGAACATGAAGGGTGCGCTCGCCTGCTACCTGGAGGCCGTGCACGCCCTGCAGGAGGCGGGGGTGCGGCTGCAGGGCGACGTGATGATCGCCGCCGTCTGCGGCGAGATCGAGAAGACCCAGTACGGTGACGCGTCCGGGGCGAAGTACCGCGGCTACGCGGCGGGCTCGCGCTACCTCGTCTCCCACGGCGGCGTCGCCGACATGTGCCTGCTCGGCGAGCCGACCGAGGGCAAGGTCGTGCTCGGCCACTACGGCGCGCTGTGGCTCCGCATCCGCGTGCACGGGAACTTCATCCACACGGCCTTCAGCGAGGGCAAGCGGAGGCAGAACGCGATCCTGCGCCTGCACGAGGTGCTCGCGGCGGTGCAGGAGTGGATCCCGACGTGGGAGGACGACCCCTCGAACTCCTACCGCGGCGCCAAGGCGATCGTGAACGTCGGCGCGATCGAGGGCGGCTTCGGGTGGCGCGTCTCGCGGACGCCGCACCACGCCGACCTCTTCCTCGACGTGCGGGTGCCGCCGACAAAGCCGATGGGGGTGGCGCGGCGCGAGGTGCTCGAGATGGTGCGCGGGCTGTCGGAGCGGTTCCCGGACTTCGGCGTCGAGGGCGAGGTCTACGTGACCGCGCCGGGAGCCGAGATCGAGGAGGGGCACGAGCTCGTCGCGGCGATCGACGCCGCGCACGAGGAGGTGTTCGGCGAGCGCCCCGGGCGCGACGTCACACGCTGGTTCTCGGATGCGTCGGCCCTGACGCGCTACGGGATCCCGACCGTCAACTACGGCACCTCGACGGGGCTGATGGACGTCGAGCGGGGGGAGAACCTCGAGATCGAGGGGCTCGTCCGCACGGCCGAGGTGTACGCGAAGGTCGCGATGCGGCTCTGCGGGCTCGACTAGGGCGCCCCTGGTGAATCCTCACTGTCATACGAGCGGGAGGGCGGGTCAGGCGTGAAACTGGTGACGTTTGGCGAGGGAGCAGGCCGCGTCGGGGTGCTGGAGGGCGAGGAGATCGCCGTGCTGGCCGTGCCGACGATGCGCGAGTACTTCGAGCGCGGCGGCGCCGACGAGACGGGAGAGCGCGTGGCGCTCGCGGAGACGCGGCTCCGCGCCCCGATCATCCCGAAGAAGTTCTTCCACACGGCGGGCAACTTCCGCGAGCACAAGACCGAGTCGGAGAACGTCGACTGGTCGCACGACATCGCGCCGTGGATCAACTTCTTCCAGAACGTCGACGCGATCGTAGGCCCGGACGAGCCCGTGATCTACCCGGAGCACCTGACCGAGGAGCTCGACTACGAGCTCGAGCTCGCGGTCGTGCTGAAGCAGGCGGGCAAGTGGTTCTCGCCCGAGGAGGCGAGCGACTACATCGGCGGCTACGTCGTCTTCAACGACCTCACCGCCCGCGACATCCAGCGGGGCGAGATGCGCTCCGGCGTGTTCTCCTTCTGCAAGGCGATCGACACGTTCTGCCCGCTCGGCCCCTGGATCGTGACGCCCGACGAGGTGCCGGACCCGCGCGACCTCGAGATGGAGCTGCGCGTCAACGGCGAGGTGCGGCAGCACTCCCACTCCGGGAACATGGCGGTCACGATCGAGCAGATCCTCTCGAACTTCTCGGCCCTCGGGTACTCGGCCGGCGACGTGCTCTCGACCGGCACCGTCTCCGGCGTGGCCGGCTTCAAGTCGCCCGAGGAGCGGGCGCTGCTCTACCTGAAGCCGGGTGACGTGATCGAGGCCGAGATCGAGCACATCGGCGTGCTGCGCAATCCGGTCGTCTCGTGGCTGGAGGGGCACGGCACGCCGCCGCTCCCACGCGTGCGCCCGTGGGGTGAGGGCGCCTGAGCGCGCCGGGACGGGCATCGTGAGCTGGCCACGCGACGACGTGAAGCTCGACCGCGTGCGCGCGCTCATGCGCGAGCGGGGGCTCGAGGCGCTCGTCGTGCGCGCGCCCGACAACGTCCTCTACCTGACGAACTTCTGGGGGATGAAGGGCTACGACGCCGTCGTCTTCCCGGCCGAGGGCGAGCCGACCCTGATCTGCCTCGAGCCGTCGCGGGCGGACGCGGAGCGGACGGCGTGGACGGGCGACGTGCGGCTGTTCCCCGGCTACGACGAGCGAGACCCGCGGCCGCCGTCGCTGCGGGCCCTCGACGTGGCGGCGGCGATGGCGGAGGAGTACGAGGCGGTGGGCATCGAGCTCTCGCTCGGGACGCAGGCTGCCGACCGGATGGTGGGCGAGCCGACGACCTTTCCCAAGGCCTGGTTCGACGCGTTCCCGCACGCGCAGGACGCGACGCCGCTGCTCAACGAGGCGCGCATGCTGAAGACGCCGCAGGAGGTCGAGCGGATGCGGCTCGCGAACGAGATCGCGGCGGCCGCGATGGAGCACGTCCAGGGCGTGATCCGCCCCGGGATGACCGAGGCGCAGGCGGCTGCCGAGTGGCTCGGCTTCGTGCACGGCGAGGGAACCGGCTGGGCCGGGAGGGTGGAGCTCGCGCTCGGCTTCTCGCTCGTCTGGTCGGGCGAGGGGATCCGCACCTTCACGGCCACGGCCGACCGTCCGGTCGTCGAGGGGCAGCCGACGCTGTTCGAGATCTGGGTTTGCGCTGACGGCTACTGGTGCGACCACACGAAGAACCTCGTGCCCGGTGTGCTCGACGAGCGCTACCGCGAGCTCGAGAGCGGCCTGCTCGAGGTCTACGACGACGCCGTCGCCTTCTGCGTCCCGGGAGCGAGCCTGCCGGAGCTCGACCGCAGGATCCGCGCCGGGATCGCGCAGCTGGGCTTCCCCGGCCAGCCGACGCACCCGATCTGCCACGGCGTCGGAGCGCGGGCGCACGAGCCGCCGTACGCGCACCAGGCCGGCGGCGGCGAGGTGCGCGAAGGGATGGTGCTCGCGATCGAGCCGGGCTGCTACTGGGAGGAAGGTGGAGGCTTGCGCGTCGAGGACAACTTCCTGATCGGGAGCGACGGTGCGAAGAAGCTGTCGAGCTTCCCGGACGGGATCGTGCCGGCATGATCGGCGACCGCAGCAAGATCTGGACGGGCACGCTCAACGAGCAGGCCCTCGACCCGCAGCCGCACCGGGTGGTGGGGCTGTACGACACGACTCTCCGCGACGGCGAGCAGTCCGTCGGCGTCGTGCTGAGCCCGGAGGACAAGCTGGAGATCGCCCGTGCGCTCGACGCCGCGGGGATCGACCGGATCGAGGCGGGCTTCCCGCGCGTGTCGGCCGACGACTGGCGCGCGGTCGAGCTCGTCAGCGGGGCCGGGCTCCGCGCCGAGGTCTGGGGCTTCTCCCGCGCCGTGCAGGCCGACGTCGAGGCGCTCGTCGAGCTCGGTGTACCCGCCTCGGTGATCGAGAGCCCGATCTCGGACGCCAAGCTCGCGGCGCTTCGCGTCTCGCGCGAGACGATGCTCGAGCGTATCCGCAAGGCCGTCTCGTTCGCCGCCGCCGCAGGGATCAGGGTCGCCTTCTTCGGCGTCGACTCGTCCCGCGCAGAGCTCGGGTTCTACCGGCAGGCCTACGAGGCCGCTGTGGAGGCGGGCGCGGCGGAGGTCGTCGTCGTCGACACGATCGGGATCGCGACACCCGAGGCCGCCGCGTACCTCGTCGGCCAGACGGTCGACTGGTTGGGCGGCGAGATCCCCGTCCACTGGCACGGGCACGACGACTTCGGGCTCGGCACCGCCGCCGCCGTGGCCGCCGTGCAGGCGGGCGCGACGTGGGTGCAGGGCACGATCAACGGGATGGGGGAGCGGGCCGGGAACGCCGACCTGATCGAGGTCGCGCTGGCACTCGAGGCGCTCTACGGGATCCCGACCCGCCTCGACCTGACGCAGGCGCGGACGCTGTCGCAGCTCGTCCAGGAGCGGGCGGGCACGCCGCTGCCCTCCTGGAAGGCAGTCACCGGCGACGCCCTCTTCACGCGCGAGTCCGGTGCCGTGGCCGCGCAGTTCCACGACCCGCCGGCGATCGAGCCGTACAGCTCCGAGCTCGTCGGGGCCACCCGGGGGATCGTGCTCGGCAAGAAGAGCGGGATCGACTCGATCCGGATCGCCGCGGAGCGCCTCGGCCTCGACGTGACCGAAGAGCGGCGGGCGGAGCTCCTCGCGGCCGTGAAGCAGCTCGGCACCGACAAGGGCGGGCTCGTCAGCGACGAGGAGTTCACGGCGCTCGTCGAGCAGGCGCATTGACGTCCGCAGGGGCCACGAGACGAGACGGGCGAAGCCGTGCCGGAGCCGGCACAGGACGCAGCCGTGACCGGGGGCGACGGGTCGCCGGCGGACGAGGCGCCGGTGGTCGAGGACATGGAGGCCGCCGACGGCCCTGCTGTGACCGCCGCGGGCAGCTCGGCGCCGACGTAGGGAACGGCGCCCGCGGGCGCCGCCGCCCGCCGCAGAAACGACGTAGGGCGGCCACCGACCCGAAGGATCAACGAGCAGAGGAGACGATCGCGTCCGAGAGCCAGGAGCAGACCGGCGAGACCCCAGGCGCCGCCGCCGACGAGGCACCGGTCGTGGAAGACCTCGAGCACGTCGACGGCCCCGCCGTCACCGCGGCAGCCAAGAGCCAGCCGGGCTAGGCGCTTGGCCTCCCGGGTCCGGCACCCCGCTATTGACTGTCATGTCACGCGGATGGAATACTGCGCCGCGTGCCCATGACATGTCACAGTCGGCACGCCCGGTGATCGAGCGTGTCTGCATCATCGGCGGTGGCGTCATCGGCAGCCTGTTCGCGGGCCATCTAGCCCAGGTCGCAGAGGTCAGCGTCCTCACCCGCCGGCAGCAGCACGCGGACGCGCTCAACGCGGACGGGCTCTGGATCAGCGGCCGCAGCGACCTCCGCGCTTCCGTCTCCGCCTCGTGCGACCCGGCGCAGATCGCGCCGTTCGAGCTCGGCATCGTCGCCACGAAGGCGACCGGGCTCGAGGATGCGGTGGCCACGCTCGAGGGCCACTTCCCCGAGGCGACGATCATGACGACGCTGAACGGCCTCGGGGCCGAGGAGGTCGTCCGCTCGCACGGGGACTGGCCGATCATCTCGGCGGTCACGTTCATGAGCGGCACACGACACGACGACACGCACGTCGAGTACATCCTCGACACCGAGACGTGGCTCGGCCCCTACG
>Ga0209048_10003663_pt1 | contig 14882 bp, 20 predicted proteins | sample FrelakmetCRP12CR_FD_187146 | JGI IMG/M metagenome (GOLD analysis project Ga0209048, IMG submission 187146) | Freshwater lake sediment microbial communities from the University of Notre Dame, USA, for methane emissions studies - CRP12 CR (SPAdes)... | ecosystem: Environmental > Aquatic >... | reverse complement strand
CCCCAGAATTAGTGCTGGTGCGGGGTATGACAACAGGAGGATCGACTGTATTAACCTGCGGTAATCTAGTCAGGGCTGATCGTGGTTTGGAAGAGATAGGATTAGATTTAACCCCCGAATATGGGGAATTAGAGGATGAAATAAAACCTTTAACAATCCCTATGGAAAATTGGAGACCTATAACTAAGCAAATGTTTGAGTCAGCAGAGAATTTAGGTTTGGATCCTCATCCCACACCTAAGGCTATTGAACTTACTAGATGTAATTATTGTGGGCTATGTGAGTTAGGATGCGAACGTGGAGCTCGCTGGGATTCGAGGAAGTTCCTCCAGGAAGCTGTTAGTAAAGGTGCGGTTCTGGAAACCAGATCTCCGGTGGAAAAGGTTATAGTGGAAGATGGTCGTGTTAAGGGAGTAGTTGTAAGATCAGGTGGTAAAATAAAAATATTTAAGGGTGAACTGGTGGTTCTGGCCGCCGGAGGTATTGGAACAGCCCAGATATTAAAGAATTCCGGATTAAAGGCCAAAGACCGTCTGTGGGTAGATATTGTGTTAACCTTGGGAGGTTTTTCCTCTGGAGCCAAACAGTTAGAAGAGCCACCCATGGCATGGTACACTAAGCATGAAGATTATATTTTATCTCCATACCCCGATATACTCTCGCATTGGTTCCACAAGCCGTGGAGAAAATTTTCAATCGAAGATAGGGTTGGATTAATGGTTAAACTTGCAGATGTGGAGCAAGGAGCAGTATATGCCGATGGAAAGGTCAAAAAATTCCTTAATCAACATGATCGGGAGAGATTGGACTTGGCAGTTTTCCAGGCGAGACAAGTGATGGAAAATGCAGGTGTAAAAGGCCCTTTCATTGAAGGTGTTCTCAACGGGGGGCATCTAGGTGGGACTGTTCCCCTAAAAAAGGAAGATATAGCACAAATGAAGCCATCGTGGCTACCTGAAGGGCTTTGGGTGGCTGATCTTTCTTTGGTGCCACGTTCCCAGGGGATGCCCACTATGTTGCTCACTGCTGCCATAGCTTTAAGAGTATCCCGCAAAATATCTGCAAATAACAGAGTTCCCTAAAAAGAAGCTGAATTAAATAATAAAAGGAGATTAAACTATCCTTGGGACTTTAACTTCTCCAATTTAGCTTTTGCTTTCCTGAAATTATTTAGATAATTGTCTTTTTCTGTTAGAGGAGTGATCTCCAACCCTAACTGGAGGCATTCCTCGATCCAGCTCTCTTCGAATATGGGAACTTCTATCTTAATGGGTTCAAGTGTAGGATTAACTACGATAACGTTTCGGTATGGGAAGTCAGTTTCTACAATATATCCACCCATACTGATGATGTGTTGGGGTCTTACCACGAATTTCATTAGATCACCAAAACTTTGATTTTCATTTTCTTACGTTATTGAATTATTTTTTAAAAATTTTTTATAGGAATGCAGCAACTATGGCCAACACGCCCAGGATGGATACCGCAGCCACAGTTGGATAAAACTGTTTGTAAGTGAATATAGGGGAAAATGCACTCGTCACTGCCATAATCATTGGGAATAGGAGGGCTATGATAATGGTAATGATAAAACTCGGGTTAAAGATGTTGGGCGCTATTCCAAGGAAAAAGGTTGCAAAAAGGCTGGCCAAAACAAACATCAGAAATCCACGGGTTAAGTATACATAGGACCTATATTTTGCCGCATATTCTAAGTATGGTCCCTCAATAACATCGGCTTTGGTTTTGAGGATGGCGAATGGATATTCATTTAGAAGTATCATGTATCCAATGAAGAAAACCACTGCTCCTAAAGCACCTGCCACAGTAAAGAGTATTGGTCCGTTTAATTGTTGGTAAGCAACAATATCAGTTAGATATATACTCCCCGTTATGGCAACAGACACGAATAGTGCAATGTAGACTGGAAATGAACCAAAAGCTATTAATCTAAATGCTCGAAGAGTACTTAACTCTTCCAAAAATGTTCGAGGCGTTTGTACATGTTTAGCTCCTTTTATGATATCAGGGAATGGCATACGCACCGAGAGAACAGACTTAGATAGGCTACCCATAAACATATACATTACCTCCTCCACCTTCAAAAACCCTACAATAGCAATTACACTGGCAAGTCCGCTTAAAAAGTACATTTGAGGAATTAAGGATAGTAAAAGCACTACCACCACGAAGAAGCTAATTATAGGAAGTGAATTATAGAGTTGAGGTAATGGAGAGGTGGGGTCTATTGTCTGCTTGAAGAAAAATTTGATGGGGGCCATGATCCCCGGACTGGTGATGGGTGGACCTACTCTCTGCTGTATTCGGGCGTGGATGAACTTACGTTCAATACCAGGTAGCAAGAGACTTACTATAAATGCCACCATCAGGGTACCCAGTACTGCTATTAGGGAATATGCAATGTTCATGGTAAATTCTCCTAAATCTCGATGATCTTGATAGCTCTATCTGTGCAGGTAAAACAGGGGTCACATTGTACAATGGACAGTTGGGCGTCTGTAATATGATAGCCTATACATGCTAGTTGCATAGCTCCTATATTAGACATAGATGGGGTCCGAATTACACAGTTTCTCACTCGACCTTCTTCTAGGGCGTAAGAATGGTAAAGGGTTCCCCTGGGAACTTCTATATAACTTTTAGTAAGATTAACGTCCCTCATTTCCCAGCTACGGTTGGTTATAGGTCCCTTGGGCAGTTCACGGATAGCTTGTCTGATAATCTTAATAGACTCAGGGATTTCCAAAACCCTCATCAAAAGTTGGGACTTCACATCCCCTCCATCCTGGGTGATAACGTCAAACTCGAAGGGATCGTATTCTTTCATTCCTGTACGAAGGTCTTTAGCCACCCCTGTAGCTCTAAGAGTGGGTCCAGTGCAGGCCAATCGAAGGGCATCCTTTTGACTGATTACTCCCACCCCAGTGATCCTACTCATGACCATGGGGTCAGATACAAAACGGTCAGCAAAAGCTGTTGTTCTTTCTTCTAATAGATCCATCCCATTTTTTATCTGTTGGAGGCGCATCTCATCTAGTTCACAGCGCGGCCTTATGCCTCCCAGAATTGAAGCCCCATATTGAACACGGTTACCTCCAATCATACTCAGAAGGTCCATAACTGTCTCTCTGATGTAATAAAGTCTCATGGAAAAAGTTTCATGACCGAGAACTTCGCTGCCGTGAGCCAGATAGAGGAAGTGACTGTGTAATCGTTCCAGTTCTTCCATTATAATTCTTATATATTTAGCCCTTTCAGGTACCTGAATATCTAGTGCCTTTTCTGCCACCAGGCAGGAGTTCCAGATGTGACTGTTTGAGCAGATTCCACAAATCTTCTCAGTGAGACTATTGGCTTTCTCCACAGGGAGACCTTCCATTATCCGTTCTACTCCCCGGTGGTTTAGACCAACGGTTATCTCCGCATCTCTGACTATTTCATCTTCTACGAAGAGGCGAACCCTGTATGGTTCTAGAGCGGCGGGGTGGACAGTCCCCATGGGAACTTCGGACTCTATTACATTCCGGTTTTGTATATTATCATCCATTTATGTTTCACCTTTCATGAATTTCAGTATCTTTTTTTAAATTTGGTAAAATAAATTTAATCAGCATCTAATAATAGTGGTAAAGCAGATACTAATCCTGCTACAATATCTTGTGGACGCACAGCACAACCAGGGACCTTGGCATCAACTGGGATGATCTTATCAACTGGTCCAGCGATTTCTTCGGATGGTATATCACCATGAATATTCTTATAAACTCCACCCATAAGGGCGCACGCTCCAGCTGCGACCACTGCTTTGGGTTCGGGTATAGCATCATAAATTTCGCGGAGTGGTTTTTCGGTGTGTTTAGTTACTGGTCCAGTGACCACTAGGACATCTGCTTCACGAGGATTCCAAGTCAAAAAGACTTTATATTGCTCTGCGTCAAATTTAGGTGAAAATATGCAGTTAACTATCTCTATATCGCATCCATTGCATCCGCCCGTATACACTAACATTACGTGTATCGCTCGACCCCGTGAATATGATTTAAGGCTCATTAAATTCCTCTTAAATTTTTTGTAATTTCATAAAGATAAATTTTTAATTTTAATTTTTTTCTTATTATTTCTCTTTCTCTCGTTTTCTTAGAATAGTGTTATCAGCTAAGTATTGGGAAATAAAGGCTATTTTGTCCTCAGAAATCTTTACTGGCTTCTCAAGGAGTTGAGATATATCTGATTCAACCATACCCACATCGTTGGGGTGTATGGTTCCTGCCTCGCCAAAAAGCGCGTATAATGGGCAGAAGTCGTGACAGTAATAGCAATTCACACATTTCTCACTATGCAGGACGGGTATCTGAGTTTTAGTCAGACCTTCCATAAGTTCTACTGGCTCTTCCAGATCCACCATTTCAATGGCTTCAGTCGGGCAGGCATTGCAGCAACCAGCACAACCAATACAGGGAACTTCGGCTACTTTATCAGTAGGTGTTACACGTCCCTCCAGTATCATACTCCTGATTTCCATGTCAGTAACCCGGTCAGTGGCAAATAATATCCTTTTAAGGTTTGTGAAAGCACCTTCCAGGAATATAAGGACCAAATTATTCATGTAGTCACCTCAAATTCTCGATCTAAAAGTATGGCTCTAGCAGGGCAGGCGTTGCTACAAGCTCCACAGTAATTACATTTAGAATCATCAATTATAATACGACCGTTTTCATCCTTTTTGATGGCCTCTTCTGGACAGATCTTGGTACATAGTTCGCAGTTCATACACAGTTTGTCCTGTACGTAGGTAAACCCTTCCGCAATGGATTTCTTGCGCATGGTTGTGGTAGGAATGGCATCTACGGGGCAGTGAATGGAACACTTTTCACATAATATGCATTTTTTAGTATCTACATCTATGGAGCCTCGGCGCAGAGTAATGGCTCCTTTGGGGCATATTTCTGCACATATTCCGCATGAGATACAGTCTTCGGATACTGATCCGTCCCAAGTGACGTGTTCGAAGCTGCGTGCCTCGTTGATATCGCAGGACTTAACGCATCTGCCACATGAAACGCAGAATCCTTTAATTCTCTGCTCAGGTTCTTCTGATGCCTTCAGAGTTCCCACTGGACATGCATCAATGCATTCCATGGTCTCACATCCCTCACAGAGATTAGGATCATAACGTAAGTGGCCATTAATCATTTTCAGTGCTCCTTTTTCACAAGCATCGGCACATAGGCCACAATTCAGGCAGGATATGAGTTTACCCTCAATTTTTTCTCCAGGTTCCAGTTTGTTGATTTTTACTTGGAAATCTTCAGTGGATATAGCCTGGTTAGGGCATTCTCTGAGGCATTCTAGGCATAATGTACATTTTTCAGGGTCTATGTTGAAGCTTTCGTCTATAGCATCAACCGGACAAACATCTTGGCAAACCCGGCACTCAGTACATCGGCCTTGTGGCTCTACATCAACCATTATGGCCTCTGTGGGGCAGTAGTATTCACAGCGGCGACATAAAGTACATTTATCTGTATCAGTAACCATGCTGGATCTTTCCGCCAGTTCTTCCGCTTTTTTAGTACGCAAGGGTGGTTGAACTGTCAGATTCAATGATTCTAAGAATTTAAGCTGTCTTTCCTCGATGACATCATAGGCATCAACCCGAGCCTTTACTGGGCAGGCAGGAGTACATATCCCACATCTAGAACATATTCCTTTAACTACCCCTTCTTCAATTTTTATACTGTTCACAGGGCAAGTAAGCTCGCATACACCACATGCATTACATTTATCTCGGTCAACCACATAACCACCGTATTTGTTACGGAATATGGCCCGATTCGGGCAAGCCTCTGCACAGGCCCCACAAGTAATACAGCTAAAGGCCTTGCCATCAACAAGGCGGATGGCCTCTGTAGGACATTCTTTGATGCATTCTCCAATGCCCTCGCACTTGTTAGTTGTTAAAAACATGATTCAATACTTTCCCTTATTCTTCCTCCGTTTCAATTGGAATGCTCTTTCGTCCTAATATAAGTTTACCAAATATTATTCCAACTGCCGCGGATATTAAACCATTGGCAAATGGTGAATCTGTGTACCATGGGAACGGACCAAAGAAATAGGCCACTACGATAGCCACAATAATAAATACAATATAAACAGATGTGGTAAAGTTCATTTCACTCTCTGGATTGTCCCTGATTCTGCTCCCCAGGATAAATCCAAGTAAGAATCCTAAAATGATTGGACCAGCATAAACCATGATTAGTCCTCCTCCTCTGCCTTGTCTTCCTCGACTTCTTCATCTCCATTATACTCCTTAAATTCCAGGAATGCATAAACAACCGCACTGAGACCTACCAAAACCTTCAAACCCACTACAAAGTTAAGATAAGGTATAATGCCGGCATGTAAAGGGTCAGGGTAGTCGAATAGGTTTCTGATATCTATAGGCACTATATGATAAAGGTCTACACCCAAGTTGTACATGAAAAATCCTGATGCAAAAAGGCCTGCTAAACCTAGGAAAACAAATCCCAATGCTCCCACGCTTTCTAATCCCGCTAAGAAATCGTGAGATATGTGAAAAGGCATTTTTTTTAATCCGTAAACTATGAAACAGAATATTAATGCACCTGCAATTATAGCTCCTCCCTGGAAACCACCTCCAGGCGTGATGTGACCTCCTAAAATGGTGAGTATCCCATAACACATGATGATCAGGGAGGCGGGAAAAGCAAACAATTTCAGAATGGTGCTCATTTATTTCCCCCCAGTTGAACTTTTCCTCTTCCAAAGAGCAGGAAGACCACTACCACTGCTGTTACCAAAATCAATGCCTCCCCGAGAGTGTCATATCCTCTCCAGTCAAAAACCACCAGAGTTACCATGTTAGGAGCGATTTTAGGGCCTACCCAGTTGTAAAGGTAGCTTATTCCTGGATATATCATTTGTTTGAATAGATAAGTGGACTGGAATATAGTAATAGCGAATATTAGCAGGGCAAACCCTGAGATTAGGTTTCTTATTCCTTCAGACATTTAAACTCCCCCAGTAGAATAGGGTTATTATTATGGCTAGGGCCAAGATCATGTAAAACATCATGTAAGCCAGAGAATCATTCAGCTCCCTCTTGATCCTAGGCATGAGTGGCATGGCCAAGATGGCAGTGAATAACACCAAAAGAACAGCTACAATCATTAAAGACTTGTTAACCAGCCGCAGCATGCTCACCGCCAAGAGAATAGTTGAGATCAAGGTTATTTCCGCAGTAAGAACTGATGAGGCAGAAATGTTAGTTATCGGTCCCTCTGCATCTGTTTTTTCTTGTATGGCCTTAATTCTTTTGAGTATAAAGTCGTAGAGATTCATGGGACCCCTCCTGCTAAGCTAGCTGCTAGTGGCTGCAGATAACCTATGGCTAACTGCGGGAAAAGCCCAATTATAAGACAAACCGTAAGTAACACCAACATGGATATTATGGTTGCATTTGGTATCTTTTTATTCTTTATTTCTAGATCAATAGGCATAGGCCGCATATAAACTGCATGGAAGGCTTTCATGAAGGTCATGAATGTTACTATGCTCAGGAGTATCATTATCACCCCTAATTCCGGCAGACCAGCCTGAACTGAAGATTGGATGAGCAGAAGTTTGCTCTGGAAAGCATTGAATGGAGGGATCCCGGCTAAGGCGAATCCACTCAAAAGCACCACTAGAGCCACCATTGGGTTTTTAAGCATTAAACCTCCCAGTTCACGTGTGTCACTGATGCCAGTTTGATAGAGTACTGTTCCAAATCCTATAAAGACTAATGCAGTGAGAAGTGCTTCGTTAACTGCCTGAAAGAGACCAGCAGTTATTCCAAATGTAGTTCCCAATCCAATTCCAATACCAATATAGCCCAGCTCTCCTACAGCCAGAAAACCTATCATGCGTTTGATATCAGTCTGTTGTATGGCCATGGTGATTCCCAAGATCATGGCTACTAATGAAACTCCCAAAATAACTAATTTAGAGAATGGTAAGTACGAGAAGATGCGTAATATAATTATTCCCATGGCCACAAAGATAAATACCGAAAATGCCTGCATCAATGCAGCACCATGTGGTAACGCTTTGCTGTACATCCCTGATTTAATTGTATGGAATGGAGGCAGACCGGAACCATAGAGCCAACCGAAGACAATCAATCCGCAGGCCATTAACACCACCGGACTATGAGGATTAACCAATCCATTTTTCAGTGCATAAATAATATCTGTAATGTTAACGTTGCCAGTTACTCCTAAAAGCAGGGCTATCCCCAAAAGAAGGAGTGGACCAGCTATGTTTCCCATGATCATGTATTTCAACGCGGTTTCATAGTTGCCCTCAATTTGAGATACTAATACCATACCAACTGTTGCTAGAGCCGCGATTTCGAAGAACACATATAAGTTAAATATGTCATCAGTAAGCAATATTGCAGTGACTGCAGCCACTCCCATAAACATCATGTATGCGTAAACACCAGATGGTCTTCTTGTTTCATACAAAGATATGAATATGGCCAATAAAGCCACTAGGCCCAGTATGAATACGAAAAGTTTCTGAGCACTCTGGAATGAGTAGGTGATAGCGGGGTGGAATACATTTAAAGCTGTTCCTGTGATAAGTGGAGGTAAAGAAGTATTCGGGATTGTATTATTTGCTAGAGGAGCGTAACCTCCGAAGTAATGCAGCCCATAGTTTGCAAGAATAGGTAGGGCAGGAAGGGTCAGAGCAGCCAAAATGGCTATGGTCTTAACGGTGCGGTCCTTCTTATACAGCAGGTTAAGAAACAATGCACAAGTTATTGGTATTATAACCATCAACGGGATTAAGAGGTCCAATATATTACCCCCTTATCATTAGAGTTATAGTAATTAAAATCCCTAAATCTAGCATCTGATCTTATTAGTGCCCGCAGAGGATCATAAAAACTATTAAATAACATTTTATAACTCTCCCAAAATTTTAGATGCTTTTATGGATTTGTACTTTTTGTATAGAACGATAATGAGCCCCAACATAACCGCAGTGGTACTAGCACCGATAACAATACTGGTCAGAACCAACGCGAAAGGAAGTGGGTAAGCAGCATGTTGTGCAAACCAGTCAGCAGCCATGCCTGGTAGAAAGATGTAGACTATTCCCCCCGGTTTATATCCCAAGGCAATAATGAAAAGGTTAGCCCCGTCACCAATAAACGCCAAGCTTATCACTTTCTTGATAAGATTATCCAAGAATACTGCCCCATATATGCCTATTATAACTAGTGAAACTGCTGTGAACAGAGATGCCAGTTGTGTGTCAATGATCATCTTAATCCTCCACCCTGCGTGTTTTGTAGACAGCAAGTGCAAAAAAAACCGGCAATATGGCGGATCCGACTATAGCCTGAGTCAAAGCAACATCAGGAGCCAAGAGATACTGATAAAGGAACGCCATGGCAGCTCCTGGAATTCCTGTTAGGATAGCTGCTTTAAGTAGATCCCTTTGCATCAGGGCCAGGATCGCTCCTAGGATCACAATGAACATCAATATGTATTCAATCATTGGTATCCTCTCCGTAGTAGAAACCATTTGCAATAGCATGAGAAGCGAAGGGAGTTAGTATGAAGTAAGCTCCAGCAAGAAATGGCTCACCTAATAATAAAAGAGCTAGTATACATGCTGAGTCTGCCACTCCAAGTATATGCACTCTGGCGTATACTACTCTTGGTATGTTATCTTTGAATCTTAAAATTCCTAAAGCTGCTAAAAGGACAAAACAACCACTAATGATAAGTAGAATCGATTTTATTATTGTTATAATATCATACATTTTTCCACCCCCTTAATACCCGGGCAAATGTTATGGTCCCTATGGGGCCCAATATCACTAGAGCTGTGGCTATATCCCGGCAGAAACCTATTTGGTATAAGTTCTGCACAAGTATGAGGATGGTGGCTACGGCTATGCTCAATCCAGCTACACCTACGAGTCCCATGCCTATGGTTTTTCTGGTAGCTATGCGTAAGTTGGCTATAGCATATATTGCCAAAGCTATTAGCAGGAAATACTCAGAAAATTCTAACAAATTCATTCTAACATCCCTTTTATGTATGGTTCAAATGGTATGACTTCCTCATTTGAACGTGGAGATATTATAGCCACTCGAATGACCTGATTCTCAGAGTCCAAGTCTATAGAGAGGGTCCCGGGTGTTAATGTAATACTGTTGGCCAGAATTGTTTGGGAGATAGGTCTCTTAAGAACAGTAGGGATTTCAACTATTACTGGTTCAATATTTCCATTCACAGTTCGAGTAGCAACATCAATAGTCGCCTTAATTATTTCAAATATCAAAACAATGAAATAGGCAATTCCATAGAATATTCTCGTGATAAACATGTTAAATTAGCCTCTTACAAGCTTTACATATTGATGCATCATTAACAACTAACATGCTAAAACCAAAAATATCCAGTATAATATTCACTGTTTTTTTGCATGCTAAATAATTTATCATAAAAAAACATGATATATAAATATATCCATATCTGATGATCCTTAAAGATAATTAAGATTTAAATATATTTAATCTTTTTATAAACTCATTACAACTTGCCGAATTGCCTTAGCTAGATTTATTACCTTATTCATGGTGTAACTTCGGGGGGGAAGCCCCAGAGAAGAGAATTTAGAAGACTTTAAAATATGTTCATCCCAAACCGAAATTCAAATTAATATATATATATATGATAGAATATCAAAGTCCAAATTAATTTTTTATTACTTTTTATGATATAACCAAAAACTTTATATATAAAATGGATATATCTTACAGTACTATGTCAATTTTAGATATATAAAAGGAGTTTAATCAATGTATGAAGAAAATGCGCCCTTTAAGGATGGATCTAATGAATCCAGTGAAAACAATGCAGAACAATCAGGGAATATTCATGAAGTAATTAAAGAGCGTATTGAAGCTTTTAATAGCATGTCGAAATATGAAAAAAAACTAATGAGAGGCCTAATGAGAGGTTTTGGTAATACCATGATTTTATGGCTCATTAACCAAAAAAGACAGCATGGATACGAGATAATGACAATTCTACAGGATTCTTCCCCTTATGAGAATAAAATGCCCAGTGCCAGTAAAATATATCCTGTACTGCACGATCTGGAAAAACATGGATTGATAGAGGGATCATGGAAACATCAGGGAAAAAGAAAGGTTAAGTATTATGATATAACCGAAGAAGGTCAAAAAACGCTTTCCAGGTTTAGAAAAATGGCAAAAATTGCAGAAAAAAATAGATCCAGTCTATGGTTAGATTTCATGAGGGATATGTTAGGAGATAATGAATAAAAAAGGAGTTAATTTATGAAATACGCTATAGAAACCTTCGATCTTACAAAAAAGTATAATGATTTTGTAGCTGTTGATGCTCTGAACATGAAAATTGATAATAAGAGCGTGTTTGGATTTTTAGGTCCAAATGGTGCGGGTAAAACCACTACTATAAAGATGCTTACGTGTTTAATAGAATCTACTTCTGGAACCGCGAATGTTGCAGGATATGATATTGCAAATTATCCAAACGAAGTTCGTGAAAAAATTGGAATGGTTCCTCAGCAGTTTAGTCTTTATGGAGATCTTACAGTTCGTGAAAATGTGGATTTATGTGCAGATTTTTATGGACTTCCCGACGACTTGAAGGAAAGTCGGGCCGATGAACTTATGGAACTTGTTGATATTAAATATGCTCAAAATAAGTTAGTTAAACAGCTTTCTGGCGGTATGAAACAGAAAGCCTCCGTGGTTGCAAGTTTGATCCATCAACCAGATATACTTTTCCTTGATGAACCTACAATAGGTTTAGATCCCACAACTAAGAGAGTTTTGTGGGATCTGGTGGAAGAACTTCATTCTGAAGGCCGTACAGTCATATTGTGCTCGCATGATATGTACGAAGTTGAACTACTCTGTGATGAAATTGGAATCATAAATAGTGGAATTCTTGCTGCTTTTAATACACCAAGAGGTCTTAAAGATACTATGCTTAGAGAAAAGAAGGAGAAAAAGGATTCAAATATCATTAGCATTTTGGAGGAACTCAGAGAGGAAGGTTCTGTTGAACCTAGTGTAGAGTTTGATAATCTGAAAGAACAAATAGAAAGGAAGAACAGGGATTTAAAAGAATTAAGCGTTATGATAAGTAATTTAGATGAGAATATGCTGAACACTCTGAAGAATATGCCAGTCATTCATGAAATAGTTGAACATGATTCAGGAAGGATTGTTTTGGATTTAGAATCTTCTGATGATGCTGTCACCCAGATAATCTCGGAAATTATTGGTAATGGTGGTAATATTACATCTATTTCCACTAAAGATCCTTCATTGGAAGATGTTTTCATGAGTGTTACTACGAGAAATATTGAAGAAGGTGTAGATGATGGTTGAGACTAAAAAAATTATGTGGATGATTAAAAAAGATCTGCTAGTTTTATGGAGGCATAAACCTCGTTTACTATCACTATTTTTGTTCCCAATAATCATGATCACTCTATTCGGTTATGGTATGGGAGGATCATTGAGTAACGTTCCAGTTGTAGTGGTTGAACAAAGTAATGGACCTATAACAGATGCAACCCTTAACGCTATTAAGGGAAATTCAATTTATGATGTGAAGTCCATAATTACTGATCCAAATAAGGGATTACAGATGGTACAAAATGGCGAAGTTAAAGCAGCCATAATCCTGCCAACGAACCTCAATGACTTGAATACTACACAACAAAAGAGTATTGTGGTAGACGTTGATTCCTCTAATCAAATCGCAGCAAGTGCAATTATCCCCGCTACTCAAGGTTTATTTAATCAAATAAATACTCAGATAGCCGCACAAAAGCTTCAACCGATACTGGTTCAATCTAATCAAGTTAATTCAACTTCAAACGGGGTTAACGCCCAAAGCATAACAAACACAATAAATCTCCAAATAAACAAGTTATATGGAAACATTACTTATTTAGACTTCCTTGTACCTGCAGTTATAGCGATGACCATCCTTTTTGGATGTATGTTTGGCATGGGAGAAGTTATAGCTGGTGAAAGGGAAAGAGGAGAACTTGCAAGGCTATTCATGACCCCGACAACTATAACTACTGTTATTGGTGGTAAAATCATATCAAAATTAGTTCAAGAAACTGGAAGAGCTATAATACTCATTATCGCAGCAATACTTCTATTTGGAATCATCATAAATGGAAGTATGGTGCTTACGCTTTTCCTACTAATTTTAGGGGCTTTGTGTTTTGTTGGATTTGGAATAATGATATCAGCAAGAGTCTCATCAATGGAAGATTATCAACAAAGCGTGATGCCCATTGCAATGCCCATGATGTTCATATCAGGTGTATTCTTCCCTATCGAGACAATGCCCTGGATATTCCAAAAACTTGCATACATCTTTCCATTAACTTACTTGAACGATGCCTTACGGGCTGTAATGTTAAAAGGAGTAGGTATAGGCGCCATATGGTTGGATGTTGTAGTTCTTATTGGATTTACAGCAGTTTTCTTCGCTTTAGGAGTTACCAGATTCAATAGAGATATTTAAAACCAAAATTTTTTCATAAAAGGTGATAAAATGATTAATAGGAAAAATATGTTGATTGGATTTATCATGATGTGCTTGTTAGCAGCGCCAGTTTCAATAGCGCCAGTTTCGGCCCAGGATTGGAATATGTTCCACGCAAATTTAGATCATACTGGCTATATAGATGAAGCAGCAGATTTTAATCCTGAAACATGGCTTTTTACAGCTGGAGGAGCCATACAATCATCTCCAGCAATATCAGACAAAATCTTGTACTTTGGTTCAATAGATAAGAGCTTTTATGCCCTCAATTTAGATGATGGTACAAAAGTATGGGACTATCAAACTGATGGAAATATAACATCATCTCCTGCTGTAAGCGGAGATAATGTGTATTTTGGTTCTTCAGATAGTTATCTCTACGCCCTGACTAAGAAAAACGGAGATCTAGTGTGGAAATATAAAACAGGTAATGCTATTGAATCTTCACCTGCAATAGATAATGGAGTAGTATATTTTGGATCGGATGATCAGAGGTTATATGCTATAAATGCTAATGATGGCACCGCTAAATGGGAATTTCAAACAGGGAATGCTGTGAAATCTTCTCCATCAGTGTACAATAACACCGTGTACTTTGGATCTAACGATGGAAAAGTATATGGAGTAAATAAAACCAATGGTAAACAAATCTGGGCATATGATACAGGGAATGCTGTAAAATCCTCTCCAGCAATTCAGGACTCAGTATTATACATAGGAACAGATAATGGTAACTTCTATGCTCTCAACACAAAGGATGGTACGGTTAAATGGTCATATAATTTAAATGACTCTGTAAGCTCATCAGCACTCCTTGACCCAAACGACAATAGCCTATTTGTAGGATCAGATAACGGGAATGTCACCTCTCTCGATATGAGGAACGGACAATTAAAATGGTCTTTTAATACCGGTAATGTGAAATCAACCCCTGCAATGATAGGAAACGATATTGTAGTTGGTTCTGACAGTGGGACGGTTTATATATTAAATAAATTCAGTGGTAAAGAAGAATGGAGTTATTCACCAGGATATTACCTGTTTAATGCGCCATTTACATCATCACCTGCTGTATACGGAGATGATATATACATTGGTGGTGATGGCCATATGTATGCCCTTGATAATGAGAAGAAAACTGGACCAACCTCTCCATATTTGTACTATATAGGTGCTATTATTGCTATAATAATAGTAGCTCTGAT
>Ga0209048_10003662_pt1 | contig 14886 bp, 14 predicted proteins | sample FrelakmetCRP12CR_FD_187146 | JGI IMG/M metagenome (GOLD analysis project Ga0209048, IMG submission 187146) | Freshwater lake sediment microbial communities from the University of Notre Dame, USA, for methane emissions studies - CRP12 CR (SPAdes)... | ecosystem: Environmental > Aquatic >... | reverse complement strand
GGGCGCCCCGTCGGGGCCCGAGCTCGGCAAACTCGAGGTCTTCTCGGGTGTGCGCGAATACCCCGTGCGGGTCAAGTGCGCGACGCTGCCCTGGCACACCCTGAAAGCCGCGCTCGCAGGCGCGGCGGCCCAAGTCTCGAGCGAATCGGAAGGGCCGGCGGCGGAAAGCGGAGGGGCCTGATCGTGCAGATGCGCAAGGAAGCGACCGTCGCGCGCGACGTCGAAGCCAGGGAGATCCCGAGCGGCACGCCGATAACGCTGCGGGCGGGAGACCCGGTCATCATCACGCAGTCGCTCGGAGGCAGCTACACGGTCATGACGCCGGTGGGCTTCCTCGCGCGGATCGACGGCAGGGACGCCGACGCGATCGGCGAGACGCCGGTCGTGGCGGACGCGTCGGCAAACGCGGGCAAGTCCCCGGAGGACCTCGCCTGGGACCAGCTGCGGACGTGTTTCGACCCCGAGATCCCGGTCAACATCGTGGACCTCGGCCTCGTGTACGGATGCGCGCTGTCTCCCCTGCCCGACGGCGGCCAGAAGATCGACGTGAAGTTCACGCTCACGGCGCCCGGCTGCGGCATGGGCGACGTCCTCCGCGAGGACATCAGGGGCAAGCTGCTCACCATTCCGGGCATCCGGGAGGCCGACGTCCAGGTCGTCTTCGACCCGCCGTGGAGCCTGCAGATGATGTCGGATGCGGCGAAGCTCCAGCTCGGGATGATGTGAGGAGCCGGCCATGAAGCTGACCTCGCAGGAAGAGTACGGGCTGCGGTGTTTGCTCCGCGTGGGGCGCGCGGGAGAAGGCGGGAGCCTGACGATCCCGGAGCTGTCCCGCGCCGAAGGCATTTCCGAGCCGAACGTCGCCAAGATGATGCGCATCCTGCGGCGCGGCGGGTTCGTGACGTCCACTCGCGGCCAGTCCGGCGGCTACACCCTTTCTCGGCCGGCCGGCGACATCGCGGTCGGCCAGGTCGTCGCGGTGCTCGGCGGGCGGCTCTACGAGCCGGCCTTCTGCGACGGCCACGCCGGCGTCGAGCTCTCCTGCACGCACATGCCCGACTGCTCCATCCGCTCGGTCTGGCGGATGGTCCAGCTCGCCATCGACCAGGTCCTCGGCAAGATCACGTTGAAGGACCTGCTCAAGAGCGAGCCGGAGATGAACGCCTGGAAACAGGGCCGCACTCCGACGCTGCCGACGTACTCGCCACAGCCCTGAGGGTTGCCACTCGCCGCAGCCCTGAGGGCTGCCCGGGCATGATCCCGGTCATGTCGCACCGGCGGCATCCGGAATAGACTCCCGCGCAGATTCTCTTCAGGAGGTCGTTTGCGATGAGACTCTCCCTGCGCTGGCTCGCCCCGCTCTTCGTCGCCTCTCTTCTGTCCCCCGCGGCCCGGGCCGCGGCCGAAGACGCGCCTGCGCCGAAAACCGACGACTGCGTCGGATGCCACGCGGCCAGGGGCATCACCGGAAGCGCCATCCGGGACTGGAAGCAGTCCAAGCACGCGCAACAGGGCGTCGACTGCGCCGAGTGTCATCTGCGCGGCGACAAGACGAAGAAGACGAGCGCGTGCGACACGACGGGTGTCGTCCGGGCCGTGCCCGGGGCCGTCTGCGCCAACTGTCACGGGGACCAGTTCAACGAGTTCCAGCACAGCAAGCACGCTCTCGCCTGGGTCGCCATGGAAGCGATGCCGACGACGAAGGACCAACCCAAGGCCATCATGGACGGCCTCAAGGGCTGCGGCGGATGTCACCGGGTGGGCCTGGAGACCGGGCGCTGCGACTCCTGCCACACACGACACCTCTTCTCGGCCGCCGAAGCGCGCCGCTCCGAAGCGTGCGCCACGTGCCACATGGGCTTCGACCACCCGCAGTGGGAGATGTACTCGACCTCCAAGCACGGCATCCTCTACACGCAGAACGCGGCCGACTGGGACTGGAACGTCCCGCTCGCCGACTGGTTCAAAGACCCCGGCAAGGCCGACGCCTCCGTGCCGCGCTCTCCCACCTGCGCGTTCTGTCACATGCCGGGCGGCAACCATGGCGTCAAGACCGCCTGGGGCTTCCTCGCCGTGCGCCTGCCGGAGGACGACAAGGAGTGGATGGCCGACCGGGTAGAGATCCTGAAGGCGCTCGGCGTCCTCGACAAAGACGGCAAGCCCACCGAACGTCTCGACGTGGTGAAGGCCGGCGACGTCGCGCGGCTCTCGAAGGAAACGTGGCAGGTGGAGCGGGACCGCATGCTCGGGCAATGCGCGCAGTGCCACGCGCCCACGTTCGCGAAAGCCGAGCTCGAGAAAGGCGACGAGATCATCCGGGCCGCGGACCGTCTGATGGCAGAGGCCATCCAGACCGTCAACGCGCTCTACAAGGACCGCATCCTCCCGGAGCCGCGCAGCCGGCCGGCCTCGGTCGACGTGCTGCGCTTCTACGAGGCCGAGAGTCCGATCGAGCAGAAGCTCTACGTCATGCTCCTCGAGCACCGGATGCGGACGTTCCAGGGCGCCTTCCACATGAACCCGGACTACCAGCACTGGTACGGCTGGGCCGAGATGAAGCGCGACCTGGCGGAGATCAAGGCGGAGGCGAAGGAGCTCCGCCGGCAGCACGCCGCCCCGAAGGCGGCGCCGAAGAAGAGCGGCTAGCTAAGCGCCCTCGGGCAGCGAGCCGAGCATCCGCACCGCCGCGCGCCGCTGGCGGCGCGCTTCGGTCATTTGCTCGCGAAACTCCTTCCAGTCGCGGCGGCCCTTCTCCTGGAGCTCGGCCCAGAGGACCGCCGCTCGCTCCAGAGAGTGTTGCGCGGCGTCGAGCCTCTGGCCAATGGCGTCCTGGAGAGGGTGCGGCGCGCCGGCACGACGGGCCTCCGCCCGGCCGACCGCGGTCTGCAGGCGCGCGCGCTCGATCACGAGCGCCGGCGTCTTGCGCAGCCCGCGCGCAAGGCCCACCGCCTTGAGCCCCCGGATCCACCACTTGCTCGGGTCCCACTGGTACCAGCGAATGCCGTTGCGGAAGTCGGCCGGAAAGCGATGGTGGAAGTTGTGGTACCCCTCGCCGTTGGTCAGCAGGGCGATCCACGGGTTGTCGCGCGCCGAGTTCGTCTCGGTGTACGGACGCGAGCCGTAGAGATGGGCGATCGAGTTGACGAAGAACGTCGTGTGGTGGATGACGACGACGCGCAGGAAGCCGCCCCACAGAAGGCCACCGAGGGCACTGCCCATCGCCCAGCCGATGACGGTCGGAATGCCGAGCCCGCCGACGATGCCGAACCAGGCCGCGTGGCGATGCTGAAACTGGACCAGCGCGTTCTTCTGGAGATCCGGGACGTCGTCGAACGTGCGGTCCGGCTTCCCCTTGTAGAAGATCCAGAGGATATGGGCCCAGAGGCCGCCCCGCTGGATGTTGTACGGGTCCCAGTCGCGGTCGACGTAGCGGTGGTGAACCCGATGGTCCGAGCCCCACGCCAGAATCGAGTTCTGCAGCGCCATCGATCCGAAGAAGAGGTAGAACGCCTGCACGACCGGATGACAGTCGTAGGCCTTGTGGGCGAACAGCCTGTGATAGCCGGCCGTCACCGAGATGCCGACGAGCGCGTAGAGAACGAGGAACAGCGTCGGCTCCCACCAGCGCACGCCGTACTTCCACGAGTAGGCCGCCGTGCCGAGGATCCCGATCACGGGCGACAGCATGAAGAAGGCGATCCGGACCCAGTCTTTCTTTCGTGCTTCCACTTTTTCCTTTTCTCCGCTCACGCGCGCGCAGCCGGACGGCGGCGGGCGAGAACCTCCATCGCCTCTTCGGTGACGTCCACCATGATCTCCGCGGTCGGCCGGCCGTGGAGCTCCTCGATCAGGCCGCAGATCGCGGGCGGCGCCGCGCCCATGTCCTCGAGGAAAACCGCGAGGTCCCCGTCGCCATACAGATAACTCACGTCGAGGGCGCTCGCGTCGCCGGCGCTGCGCAGCAACAGCGTCGCCTTGAACTCGTATGGAATCCGTTCCGCCGGCTGAATCCGAATCTTCCAATCCTGGCCCATGGCAGACTCCCCGGGCCGCAAAGCGGCCAAGTCCGACGCCTCAGTAGTTGTTGCGCCGCCCGCCCCCCCCGCCGCCGCCGTAGCCGCCACGACCGCCGCCGCCGCCGCCGCCCTCGCTCTTCGGGCGAGCCTGGGACACCGTCAGCGCGCGGCCGCCGACGTCCTTGCCGTTCAACCCGCTGATCGCCGCCTGGGCCTCGGTGTCGTTGCCGAACTCGACGAAGCCGAAACCCTTCGAGCGGCCGGTGTCGCGGTCCGTGATCACGGCGACCGAGTCCACGGTGCCGTAGGTGCCGAAGAGTTGGCGCAGCTCGTCCTCGTTGGTGCTGTAAGAGAGATTCCCGACGTACAACTTCATGGAACTAAGGCCTTTCGACTCCCGGGGAGTCCGATTCTCGGCGATGTCTCAACGTGGAGCGCGCCGAGGCGTCCTCACGCTTTCTCGCTTGGCCGTTCGGACTTTCGGCAGGACAGGCCTGGAAAAGGGCGAGCGAACGAGAACTCCAAAAGCATAACACGGGGCCCTGGACGCTGATTCCCCGCCCCCGGGGCGGGTCCGGCCTCCCCGCGCCTGGGAAATAATCGCCCCGTGCGCATCCTGATGCTCGCCGCCGAAGCGGCGCCGCTCGCCAAGGTCGGGGGCCTCGCCGACGTCGTCGGATCGCTGCCGAAGGCGCTCGAGAAACTGGGGCACGAGGTGCGCGTCGCGATCCCCGGCTACGGCGCCATCGACTGGAACCGCTACGCCCCGGAGCTTCGCGCGAAGTTTCCCGTCTACACCACCTGGGGCGCGCCCGAAGCCGAGATCTGGGAAACCGCGGTGGAGGCCATTCCCCACTACCTCGTCACAGGCCCGCCGATCCCGCGAGAGCGCTGGATCTACGGGCGCTCGATCGAGGAGGACGGGCCGAAGTTCATCTTCTTCTCGCTCGCGGCGCTCTTCGCGTCGGAGGCGCTCGAGTGGAAGCCCGACGTCGTCCACGCGCACGACTCGCACACGGGCGCGGCCGTCTGGTGGCTCGGTACCGAGGGCCGGGACAACCCCTTCTTCCGGGACGTCGCCTCCGTCTTCACGATCCACAACCTGCCTTACTCCGCGCAGGGGGCGGGGCGCGCGCTCGGGGACTACAAGCTGCGCAGGAGCGATGCGCTCTTCGCGCTCGCCGAGCCGTACCGCGACTCGCTCATGGGCCTCGGCATCCTCGCAGCCGACATGCTCACGACGGTCAGTCCCACGTATGCGCGCGAGATCCTCACGCCCGAAGGCGGCTACGGGCTCGACGGCATCCTGCGGGCGCGGGGAGACCGCCTCGCCGGGATCCTGAACGGCATCGACACGGACGCCTGGAACCCGGCGGCGGACGCGGACCTCATCGCGCCCTTCGACGCCGCGACTCTCGACAAGCGCGCGCGCAACAAGACCGAGCTCCAGCGCGAATCCGGCCTCGAGACGGACCCGAAGATGCCGCTCGCCGCCGTGGTCTCGCGCCTCGTCAGGGAGAAGGGCTTCGACATCGCGCTGCCCGCCATCCTGCGCTGGCTCGACCGCGGCGGCCAGTTCGTCCTGCTCGGCACGGGCGATCCCGCGCTCGAGCACGAGTACGCCGAGCTCGAGCTGCGCTACCCGCGCCGGGCGAGCGTGCGCCTGCGCTTCGACGCCCGCTACGCGCGGCGGATCTACGCCGGGGCGGACACGATCGTGATTCCCTCGCGCTACGAGCCGTGCGGCCTTGCCCAGATGATCGCGATGCGCTATGGCTGCGTGCCCGTGGTCCGGCGGACGGGGGGCCTGGCCGACACCGTCACCGACGCCGGCGACCCGGGCGGCACCGGCCTGATGTTCGACGAATTCAATCCCTGGGCTCTCTGGGACGCGCTCGACCGGGCCCTCAAGGTGTACGCTCAGCCCGCGAAATGGGCCGAGCTCCAGAAGAACGGCATGGCGCGCGATTTTTCCTGGTCGAGGTCGGGCCGGGAGTACGCCGCGGTGTACGCGATGGCCGTGGCGGCGCGCTCTGCCCGATAGGAGGCCGCTCGTGAGGGCCCGTGCCGTCATCCTCGCCGGCGGCGAAGGCTCGCGTCTCGGCGTATTGACCGAGAAGCGCGCGAAGCCCGCCGTGCCGTTCGCCGGCAAGTACCGGATCATCGACTTCACGCTCTCCAACTGCGTGAACTCCGGGATCTCGGACGTGATGATCCTGACGCAGTACCGCCCGCATTCCCTGAACGAGCACATCGCGTCCGGGCGCCCGTGGGACCTCGACCGCACCTTCACGGGCGGCGTCCAGATCTACCAGCCCTTCCGCGGCCGCGCCGCCACCGACTGGTACAAGGGGACGGCCGATGCGATCGCGCAGAATCTTTCCTTCGTCGAGCGCGGGTCGCCGGACCTCGTGCTCGTCCTGTCGGGCGACCACATCTACAAGATGAACTACGGCTGGCTGATCGCCTTCCACATCGAGAAGCAGGCCGACGTCACGATCGCGACCCTGAACGTCTCGCGCGAGGAGGCGACCCGCATGGGGATCCTCGCGACCGACGCCGGAGAGCGCGTCACGCAGTTCGTCGAAAAGCCCGTGGACCCGCCCGGCACGCTCGCCTCGATGGGGATCTACGTGTTCGGCCGCGCGATGCTGTCGCAGGTGCTCGAGGAGGATTCCCGGCGGCGCGACTCCTCGCACGATTTCGGCAAGGACATCATCCCGCGCATGGTCACGGGCGGCATGCGCGTCTTCGCGTACCCGTTCCAGGGCTACTGGGTGGACGTCGGGACCGTGGAGGCGTACTGGCAGACGCAGATGGACCTGCTGAAGACGCCGCCGCCGGTGGACCTGAACGACCGGGCGTGGATCGTGCACACGCGGTCGGAGGAGCGCCCTCCCGTGCTGATCATGAAGGGCGCCGTCGTCAAGGACAGCATGATCACCGACGGCTGCGTCGTCTCGGCCGGCGCGCGCGTCGAAAAGAGCATCCTCTCTCCCGGCGTCTTCGTCGGCCCCGACGCGGTCATCCGGGAATCCGTCATCCTGACGGACACGTTCGTCGACGCGGGCGCGCGCATCGAACGGGCGATCGTCGACAAGGCCGTGCGCATCGGGCGCAAGACCCGCATCGGCAAGACCGCGAAGGGCGAGAAGCCGGTTGACGGCCACGGCATCACGACGATCGGCAAGAACGCCGAGATCCCCGACGGGGTCACCGTCCGCCGCGGCGCCGTCATCCACACGGACGTCACCGCCGAGTCCTTCAAGCCCCCGCGCCGCAAGAAAGCCCCCGCGCCGGCCTGAACCCGACGGCTAGGGGCGGAACTTCTCGTAGAGCGGCGCGCCCGTCTCGAGATCGTGCCCGAAGAACTCGATGAAGTCGACGGTCGGAACGAAGAGGGTCGTCCTGGACTGGATGAAAATCCGGTGCAGGATCGCCCTCTCCCCGTCGATGCGCGTCGTCACCTCTGCGCACCCGTCGCGCAGGCGCACGACGAGTGACCGGCCGAAGCTGGCGCGAAAGACCATGCGGTAGGTTCCCGGGGTCTTCGACGGGCGAACGTCGAACCCGTACGCGCGGTCCCGCTCGATCGTATTGAGCGCTTCGCGCTGGCCCCGCCCGGCGCTCATGAGCCAGTACACGTCCACCGGCGCGGCGGGGTCGAGCTCGCCCGACGCCGAGAGGCGCGCGTCGTAGACCACGACGTTGGCGTTCAGGCTGCGGCCGATCACGAAGAGATGCGGCGGGCAGGCGGGCGCGGGGCTCGCGGCGACTGCGGCGAGCAGGGCGAGCGCGGGGGCGATCAACGGCGGCATGCGGCGACGGGAGAGGCTAGCGCGAACGGCGCGACGCCGGCAATGCGCGGGCGAGCCAGCCGATCGCGAATTCTTCGGCCCAGTAAGCGGGCCGCCAGGGCCACGGGCCGCCGATCCAGCCGATGTGGCCGCCGCGGCGGGTCACTCGAAAGTCCACCGCGCCCGATGCCGCCGCGCGCGCGCGAGCGAGCGCCTCCGGCGGTAGGAAGGGATCGTCCCCGGAGGACAGGCACAGCGCCGGTGTCGCCACCTTCGAGAGAAACCCGAGCGAGCTCGCGCGCCGGTAGTAGTCGTCGGCGCCGGTGAAGCCGTGGAGCGGCGCGTTGGCGGCGTCGTCGAACTCCCAGAACGAGCGGGCGCGCATCGCGCGCTCGACGTCGATTTTTCCCGCCGTCGCCGGGAAGCGTTCGGCCACCGCGCGCGCCTTCGTCTTCAGCGTCGCCAGGAAGTGGCCGACGTAGAGGCGGCCGAGGGCCGTCTCGAGAAAGCGGCCGCTCGCGCCGAGGTCATAGGGCGTCGAGAGCGCCGCCGCGGCCGCGACGAACGGCTGCCCCGGTTGTTCCCCGAGCCACTTGAGGAGCACGTTGCCGCCGAGCGACACGCCGGCCGCGACCAGCGGCGCCGCGGGCTCTCGCGACGAGAGTGTCCGCGCGACGAAGTCGAAGTCGGAGGTCTCGCCCGAGTGATAGAGCCGCGGTCGCCGGTTCGGCAGCATCCGGGAGACGTCGGCCGGATCGCGCGCGCAGGAACGGAAGTTCAGGGCCGTGCCTCTCCACCCGCGGCGGGCGGCCGCTTCGAGGAGGCCCTGGACGTAAACGGAGTTGGAGCTGCCCTCGAGCCCATGAAGGACGACAAGGCGAGGGCTGCCGGCCGGACCTTCCATATGGTCGAGGACGAGCTCGTCGCCATCGGGCGTCTCGAGCGTTTCCCGGTGAAAGGAAATCCGCCTGCGGTCGCGGGAAACCCGCCCCCAGACCGTTTGAAGGTGGGGGCCCGGCAGCCACCAGGCCGGCGAAAACGGGACGTCGGACATCACATTGCGCTCCTCGTGGCGGTTGCGGCGGCTCGGGGGAGGACGAGTCGAAACCTTACCCTCCTGGCTTTCGTAAAATCTGCCGATTGTCCTTGAGGAGGATCACATGAAACGCGTCCCGCGCCTGCGGGTCCTTGCGACGGTCGGCGTCTTCGTCTGCGCCGTGGCGGCGGCATACCCTGCTCCTTCGGGGTTCCAGATTCCCGTCGAGTACCGCAAGCTGCCCAACGGCCTGAAAGTCGTCCTCTCCCGCGACACGACGGCCCCCGTTGCGGTGGTGGCGGTCTACTACAACATCGGCTTCCGCATCGAGCCAAAGGACCGGACGGGCTTCGCCCACCTCTTCGAGCACATGATGTTCCAGGGCTCGGAGAACCTCGGCAAGATGGAGTTCATCAAGCTCGTCCAGTCCAACGGCGGCATCCTCAACGGCTCCACGCGCTTCGACTTCACCAACTATTTCGAGGTCGTCCCCGCCCACGCGCTCGAGACGGCCCTCTGGGCCGAGGCCGACCGGATGAAGGGCCTCGCCATCACCGGCGACAACCTGAAGAACCAGCAGGAAGTCGTCAAGAACGAGGTCCGCGTCAACGTCCTGAACCGGCCCTACGGCGGCTTCCCCTGGCTCGACCTGCCGCAGTACGCCAACGTCAACTGGTACAACGCCCACAACTTCTACGGCGATCTGAAGGACCTCGACGCCGCCACCCTCGAGGACGTCACGCAGTTCTTCAAGACCTTCTACGCGCCGAACAACGCCGTGCTCGTCGTGGCCGGCGATTTCGATCCGGCGCTGACGAACGCGTGGATCGAGAAATACTTCGCTGCGATCCCCGCCGCGAAGCTCCCCCCCAAGCCCGACATCTCCGAGCCGCGCCAGGAGAAGGAAAAGCGGACGACCAGGCCCGATCCGCTCGCGACCCGTCCCGCGATCGCCATCGGTTACCACGCTCCGCCGCGGAATACCCCCGAGTACTTCGCCATGGGAGTCCTCGACCAGATCCTCGTCCAGGGCAAGGACAGCCGGCTCTTCCAGGCCCTCGTCCAGAAGAACGGCCTGACCGGCGACGTCGAGGGCGGCATCAACTCGGGCCTCGGCGACATGTACAACATCAACGGCCCCACGCTCTGGGACGTCTCGCTCTATTACGACAAGGACAAGACGCCGGAGCAGATCCTCGCCGTCTTCGACGCCGAGGTCGAGGCGCTGCGTACGAAGCCCGTGGACCAGGCCACTCTCGACCGCGCGCTGGTGAAGATGCGGTCGGCTTTCTACGACAAGATCGAACAGACGGGAGGATTCGGCAAGGCGGACCTTCTCGCCTCCTTCGCCCTCTTCGACGACGACCCCGCGCGCATCAACCGGCTCGAGGCCGAGTTCCGCAGCGTAACCCCGGCGCTCCTCCAGAAGACCGCGCAGGAGTACTTGCGTCCCGCCAATCGCACGATACTGATCATCGAGCCGAAGGCCGAGGCGAAGCCTTGAGCCCAAGAGCGGTTCGCAGGCAGGAGGAGACGACAATGAAGACACGTACCGCGCTCGCCTCGGCCGTTCTCGCGCTCGCGCTCGCTCCGGCCCTTCTGGCCGACAAGCAGGCCCCGCCGGCGCCGGCCGCGCCCAAGGGCTTCTCGGTCCCGAAGCCGAAGACGTTCACCCTCGAGAACGGCCTCGCCGTCACGCTCGTGCCCTACGGCACCGTCCCCAAGGTCACCGTCCTTCTCGCCGTCCTGACCGGAAACGTCAACGAGGCCGCCAACCAGGTGTGGCTCGCAGACCTCGTCGGCGACATGCTCTCGGAGGGCACGGCCACGCGCACCGCCTCCCGGATCGCGGAGGACGCGGCGAGAATGGGCGGCTCGCTCGACATCACCGTCGGTGAGAACCGCACCGAGATCGGCGGGGACGTGCTCTCGGAGTTCGGCCCGGAGATGGTCGCGCTCGTCGCCGACGTCGCCCGCAATCCGAAGTTTCCGGACTCCGAGCTCGCGCGCCGCAAGGCGGACCGCCAGCGGCAGCTCTCGATCGCGCGCAGTCAGCCCCAACCGCTCGCCCAGGAGAAGTTCCGCGCGGTCCTCTACGGCGACCATCCCTACGGACGCCTCTTCCCGACCGAGGCGATGCTGCAGGCGTACACGCTCGCCGACGTCCGCGGGTTCTACGAAAAGAACTTCGGCGCAGGCCGCTCCCACCTCTACGTCGCCGGCCGCTACGACGCCGCCGCCATGGAGGCCGCCATACGCAAGGCCTTCGCCGACTGGAAACGCGGCGCGGCGCCGCAGCTGGCCCAGCCCGCGCCGCAGAGCGAGCGCGCGGTCTACATCGTGGACCGGCCCGGCGCGGTGCAGTCGACGATCAACCTCGGGATGCCCGTCATCGACCCCTCGAAGCCCGACTGGGACGCGCTCTTCCTCATGAACGTGCTCCTCGGCGGGTCCTTCTCCTCGCGCATCACGTCGAACATCCGCGAGCAGAAGGGCTACACGTACTCGCCGACGGCGCAACTTTCCAATCGCTACCGCGATGCCTACTGGGCGGAGATCGCCGACGTCACGACCAACGTGACGGGCCCGGCGATCAAGGAGGTTCTCGGGGAGATCGCCCGCCTCCAGGCCGAGCCCCCTTCGGACAAGGAGCTCAAGGGCTTCCAGAACTACCGGGCGGGCGTCTTCATCCTCCAGAACTCGTCGCGGCCGGGCATCATCGGCCAGCTCGAGTTCGTGGACCTGCATGGGCTGCCGGCCGATTACCTGAACGGCTACGTGAACCGCATCTACGCCGTGACGCCGCAGCAGGTCCAGGAGATGGCCAAGAAGTACATCCAGGACGACAAGGCCACGATCGTCGTCGTGGGCGACCGGAAGGTCATCGAGGAGCAGGTGAAGATGTTCGGGCCGGTCAAGTGACGGCCCGAACATCTTCATCCCGAGCCCTTCGACTTCGCTGAGGGCAGGCTCCGCGAGGGATCCCTTTCTAAGCCCTCCCGAGACTCGAAAGGGGTCCCTCGGCGCCATGCGCCTCGGGACGACCGCTTCGCGGTCGCCCACGCCGGCCGCTTCTTCGCCACCCGCCCATACACCGGGCACGACGGCACGTGCGCCCCGCGCAGGTAGCCCGTCGAGAGCAGGAACGACCCGACGATCTCGCCGCCGGTGAAGACGAAGGTCTCCTTGAAGAGCTTCTGCCATGCCTTGCGAGAGCGCGGGTGGTGAGCCTCGAGCCACTTCCCGAAGGAGCCGTGGGAGGCCTGGATTTCGACGATCCGTTTCGCGTTCTCGATGACGGCGCGGACCTTCAGGCGATTGCGGATGATGCCGGCGTCGGAAAGCAGCCGGCGGACCTTTCGGCCGTCGAACGCGGCGACCGTTTCCGGATCGAAGCCCTCGAAGGCCCGCCGGAAGCCGTCGCGCTTCTGCAGCATCGTCAACCACGACAGCCCCGCCTGGTTGATCTCGAGCGCCAGCCTCTCGAAGAGCGCGGCGTCGCCGCGGACGGGGAAACCGTACTCGCGATCGTGGTAGGGCCCGTGGAACGGATGGCCCTTCGCGGCGCGGCAGTAGCTCATGAGGAGACGGCAGTCTACCGCCGGCCGCCGAGAGCGCAGAGAGGGGCGTATCATCCAGGCATGAAGCGTCTCCTGCTTTTCCTCATCGCGGCCGGCATCGCCTGGTACCTCGCGAAGTCTTACGGCCTGCTTTCGCCGGCGACTCCCGCCGCGCCCAACGGCGGTCCGATCGAGCGCGCCCGGGCCGCCGCCGCTGCGAGCGATGCGCGCACCAGCGCGGGAGCGGCCACCGGGCGTGAAGCCGACCAGTCGGGCGGGGCCTCCGGAGTCACCGAGAACATGACGCCCGACCAGGTGCGCGCCCTCATCGGCCCGCCCGACGACGTCCAGACCGAGACCACCGCCTCGGGCGCCACGCGCGAAACGTGGACCTACCGAAGCGTCGGCAAGACCGTCGTCTTCGAGAACGGCGTCGCGATCTCGATCCGCTGATTTCGGCCCCTTCCCGCGCAACCGCCGCGCGCCGAAGGGTTTCCCCCGTGGGTCATCTGCATCTTTCGCGAGCCGTGACGCGCGGGGATGATCCAGCCGATGCGCAGGAGCACGGTCATCGCTCTCCCTTTTCTCCTGGTCGTGGCGTGGGTCGCCATGGCGCAGAGTGCCCGCACGGGTTTCACGCTCGTCGGATGGAACGACCTGGGTATGCACTGCATGGACGGAGCGGACTTCTCCGTCTTCTCCCTGCTACCGCCCTTCAACAACGTGCGCGCCCAGCTCGTCGACTCCTCGGGGCACCTCGTCACGTCGCCTTCCGGATACGCCGTGACCTACGAGGCCGTCGCCGATCCCGACGGCTCCATCAACCGGACCTCGATCGGTAAGACGAACTTCTGGTCCTACGCCGCCGCGCTCTTCGGCGTCTCGCTGCCCCCGGACACCGGGCTGGCCGGCGCCGCGATGCCCGGGCGATCCAACGCGCCGCAAGCGATGGCCTTCGACGCGGGAAAACGCTGGTTCCACGCCGACGGGGTTCCGATCACGCCGTACGACGACACGGGCGCCAGGAATCCGTATCCCCTTCTGAGGCTGATCGCGCGCGACGCCTCGGGCGCCGCCATCGCCTCGACCGACGTCGTCGTCCCCGTCTCCGACGAGATGAGCTGCCGCAGCTGTCACGTCCCACCGGCGGGCAGCGCCGACCCGCTTCGGGACATGAGGCTCGACATCCTGCGCCTCCATGACGCGCGGCAGGGCGGCACGCCGGCCTTCCAGAGCGCGCTCGCCCGGGCCGGCTACAACCCTGCTGGCCTGGCCGCGACCGTGACGCAGGACGCGACACCGATCCTGTGTGCGCGCTGTCATGCCTCGAACGCTCTGCCCGGAACCGGCGTGGCCGGAGTCCCGCCCCTGACGCAGTCCATGCACGCATTCCACGCGAGCGCGTCGGACCCGTCGACCGGACAGCCGCTCGGCGCGGCAGACAACCGGACCGCCTGCTACAGCTGCCACCCCGGGTCCCTGACGCGCTGCCTCAGGGGAGCGATGGGAAGCGCCGTCGCCGCCGATGGGAGCCTCGCGATCCAATGCCAGGGCTGCCATGGCTCGATGAGCGAAGTCGGCGCCGCCTCCCGGACGGGCTGGCTCGACATGCCCGCATGCCAGAACTGCCACACGGGCACGGCCGCGCGCAACAACGGGCAGATCCGCTATCCGAGCGCTTTCGAGGCGACCGGACAGCGGCGCGTCCCCGTCGACACGACCTTCGCGACGACGCCGGACGTGCCGGCCGCGGGCTTTTCGCTCTACCGCGCGTCGTCCGGGCACGGCGGCCTGGCCTGCGAGGCCTGCCACGGCTCGACGCACGCCGAATACCCGAGCTCGCACCGCAACGACAACCTCCAGGGCCTGGCGCTCCAGGGCCACATCGGGCTGATCGGCGACTGCGCGACCTGCCATCCGACCGCTCCCGCCACGAGCGACGGCGGTCCCCATGGAATGCATCCGGTCGGTGCGGACTGGGTGGCCCGGCACTCGGACGCGGCCGAGAGCGGGGCCGCGGCCTGCCAGGCGTGCCACGGCACCGACTACCGCGGCACCGTTCTCTCCCGCGCGCTCGGCGACCGCTCGCTCGACACGAGGCTCGGGACCAAAGCGTTCTGGCGAGGATTCCAGATCGGCTGCTATACCTGCCACAACGGCCCCTCGGGAGGCGAAGGCGGCAATCCCAACGCCGCACCCGTCGTCACGAACGCTGCCGCCGCGACGCCCGCCCAGACCCCGGTCAGCATCGGTCTGGTCGCGACCGACCCCAACCAGGACGCTCTGACGCTGCGCATCGTGCGACAGGCCGAGCACGGCACCGTGGGCCTGGCGGCCCGCACGGCCACCTACTACCCCGACGCGGGCTTCTATGGCGTGGACACGTTCTCGTTCGCGGCTTCCGACGGCTCCACGGACTCGAACCTCGCCACGGTCACGATCACGGTCGGCGGCGGGATTGCGCCGACACCAACGCC
>Ga0209048_10003661_pt1 | contig 14886 bp, 29 predicted proteins | sample FrelakmetCRP12CR_FD_187146 | JGI IMG/M metagenome (GOLD analysis project Ga0209048, IMG submission 187146) | Freshwater lake sediment microbial communities from the University of Notre Dame, USA, for methane emissions studies - CRP12 CR (SPAdes)... | ecosystem: Environmental > Aquatic >... | reverse complement strand
CATCTCGGGCCGGTCGAACCCGCAGAGCACCATGTCCGGCTGCCAGGTGGACATCTGCCTGCGCACGTGGTTGAGCCGGTGGTCCGGCTGGATACGGCTCATGTCATCGAGCCTCAGGTCCATGTCCGGCATGTCCTCCGCCTTCTTTATGAGCGGCGACAGAGGCCCGAACTCGCTCCGGTTGAAGACCGGCACCCAGATGTGATACTTCATTTCTTCACCTTCAAGAATGTCATGGTGAATCCCTTGCCTGAGGGCCACTTATCGATTCCAGGGCGATATCCATTCAATATCACATCACAACGAATGAACTCACCCATCTCGAATTGCCTTACAAATATCTTGGGAAGGTTAGGGTCATCATTCTCGATGAGATTGATTGGGGTTGGCTGATATGTAGGCTTTTTCTTAGATTTCATTTCAATTCCTCCAGCAGGTTCTTTATGGGGAGCAGGTCTGCGAAGGGGATGGTGTGACAGGGGTTAACGAGGTTCCCGCCCGAGAACACAGGGTACTTCATGGCCAGGGAACGAGGGATGTAGCCGATGATGACGAGGTACTCATAGCAGGGCGCGGCCTGCATGTGGACGAAATAATCCACTGGGTGGGCCATCTGCTGATTGGCGATGAGGAACTTGTAGGTCTCTGGAAGCCTATCCATTCTTCCCTTGCAGTACCCCGTCTTGACGTCTATCCCCTTACCATTGACCATGAAGTCAGGATGATACTCGAAACGCTCCTCATACCCTTGGTACGTATCGATGTCATAGTCGAGCCCATGGGCATCGAGGAACTTGCTGAATGTGAACTCCCCCAGTTGACCGACCAGCCTGTGCTCGCTGTGGAACAGGGGCTCCCCGCTCCTCTTCCTGCTGTCATCGTCCCACTGTTGGTTGCGTTCCCGAGCCGCGCTCATCTCCATCTCGCTGACGTCATATCGGACCCAATCAGTGAGTGCTGCCATGTGCCATCCCCCACAGTATATCGTATGCCTCTTGGAGGGTCTTGAAATTCACAGTGGCCAATGTCCTCCAGTTGTACCACCCACCCCAGTCGTCGCTATGGTGGAACCCCCTCTTCTGAAGTGCCAGTTGATAGTAGGATTCGACCACTCTGTCATTTCCGTTGGAGACGTTCCTGATGAACGACCTCTTCTCCGTCTCCTCTATGAAGTTCAAATTGAGCCTGGTCTTCTTATTGGGGACGGAATAAAGCTCGGTCCAACTGTTGTTAAGGCCGACATCCACGCCTTCGAGCATGGCGGAAATAAGGAGTGGACTGAGGCGCAGCAATTCTGGAGCGTGCTTCCTGACCTTCCTGACGAACTTCTCCTCACCTGGTCTCATCAGTACTTCCTCCTCCTCTGATATGTCTCATCGTTGGCCAATCGGCGCTTCTCGATGCTCATGCCCATCCCGTCCTTGCTATGGCACGGGCAGGTGCAGTACATCAGCATCTTCGGTTGCTCCTTGTGCACCCAGCCAGCGCAAGAGTGCTGGGTGATGTCCTTCTTGCGGCACTTACTCGATATTGCTTCCATGCACATCACCTCACAATGCGTCTGAGCAGTTCTTCATCCGTTTCTGGTCTGGCCTCTTTAACTGGATTGAATTGCAAAGGGATGCCCTTGCTTCCGCGAATCCAATGATGGCCAGTAGTACCACCGCCGTCCATTCCCCCACAATAGTAGTTCACGCGAATCCTACCACACTTCTCGCATTGTGCGTAGTTGGCACAGACGCCTGGGTCGTTGAAGTCGAGCCATCTCATCTCGCCGTGGCAGATAATCCAATGTACGAAGTCGTTCATCAATAATCAACCCCATCCGAGCGCCTGTTCGGCTCTATCTCATACCATCTACGCGCATCCCCCTCCTCATCAAAATACACCATTCTATCTGGCTTCCCCGGTTCAATCAGGCGCACCGCGATGTGATAGCTGGTGCGCCCACTGGTGTGCCCGTCCTTGATGTAATTCTTCTTTATGCAAATGGCCATTGCCTTGACCGAGTTCGTCCAGAAGAAATCACTGCCCATGCACATCCCTCAATCCATCCCCTCCGACTCTCTTATCAACATACGTCGCGTTTCTTCATGCCCACAATGCTTGCATTTCATCTCTATCCTGTCTCGCAACCATCCTCGGTATATCTGGTTATTCGCACGATGCCCACATCTAGGACATTTGGAAGTGAATGAGTCACTGCCCGTGCACATCCCCCCTGACCAGCGCCTCAGCTATCCTGAAGTCCCACTGGTAGTTTATATCGATGGACTCCTCCCATGAACACTTCCAGAAGTGGCTACCCTTCGGGAATAGGGTGCGTTGGTCCAGGAAAGCATCGGTCCTGCAGAAGTAGAAGGAGCCGTTCGGCTGGTACGCAGGGTTCACTGACACCAGCGCGGGTATGTCATCCCTCTCCCATCGCGTTAACGCTCGGTAGAGCGTATCGAGATTGCGATTGGCCGATGTGGGCTGCATGAGCACGAAGGAGTCTGGAAGCTCACCATCGACCGAAGACTGGCTCCAGAAGGCCAGGGCGTCAATAATCACATCCACATGTCCCGCTTCGTCGGTGCAGAGTCTCTCAGCGCGGACAAGATATAGGCATTGGCCGTATTCTGGGTCAATCAGCTTCGAGCCCAGTGGATAGTCTGTGGTAAGGACAATCTTTCCGGGAAGGGCGATGTGATTGGCATCATCCAACGTCTTCCTCACGATGTTGGTGTCCAAGAAGGGCAGGATGTTCTTCCTCGGGCATCGCTTGCTCCCCTTCCTGGCGGTGATGATTACAATCATGTCATCTCTCCACCGCTCCAGACTGATACATTATCACCAGTCCACGCTCTTGCGCCTCAAGCCTTTCCAATGTGGCACCTTTGGACGTCTCCCACCCCTTCAGCATATAGATGGCCTGTGCCCAGTGCTCCAGGAATCCGAGGTCGTATTGATACCACCAATCACCATAGTCTTCAGTGCCCCGAAGATGTATGTAGTGAGATAGGTGCGGCACGAACGGCTCATGCCCAGCTTTCTTGAGTTGGTGGAAGGCGTCGATTGCGTTCTCCACATTCCTCTGAGCCTGCCTGGAAGCATCATGCAGCGAGCAGTTCTTGGGCACATACGGCCCTGCGATGTAGACTCTCATTTCAATCGGCTCCATTCATCCTTATGCGACATAAACCAGGACTCCCAGTTCTTCGCATACTCCTCGGTCACGAGCCTGGTCTTCAGTAGGGAGGGGCCATGATTGAACTCAAGTATCTCCGGGTCACCAGTTCGCACATACGCGGCATTCAATGCCTGCACGATGAGTGTGTGATATCTCTCCGGGATGGGGGGCATCTGTACGTATCCATGGCTGAGGGGCGTGTTCTTCCAGCTATATCTATCCTCATCAATATGTTTAGGCATGGCCACATGGACTACTGTATGAGGGCCGAAATGCCCGTCCGCCTTTACCTTCTCCTTCTTCTTGAAGAGGCTCACGGTCTCCTCCAGTTCGCCACAGGTTCCTTTCCATCCCCGTGGAACTTCTGATAGGCGTTCTCAAAGGTCATATGCGCTGGGAACAACTCCTTGTGAAAGTGCTCCACTCTCCCACACTTCGTGCAGATGCGATGATAGAGCATAGGACTCATAGGATGCACCGTGCCGCCCTCAACCCACTTATGCTCGCAGTTCGGGTCTCCCTCATGTTCCATGGTCATCGCTCACCACCGCCTTGAACCCGACCTTGTGCCCACATTTGGAGCAGACCGTCTCGCACTTGTTCGTCCCATCCCCAGACCTCTCCACGACGAAGAGCCACCAGAGAGTGCAACCGCACTTGGAGCACTGCCGAGGGTCGATGTCCTCGGTCATCCAATCGTCTCCTCGAAGGCGTCGCAGGCCCTCGCCAGGTACAGCATGTCCTTTATCGGGATGCTCACCGGATAATCGGGCCAGAGGAATGCGTAGTCTATATCGAGCGCGAGCGGCCAGTCAAAGCAAGGCAGGCAGTGCGCCTCGACATAGAAGCGCCTCTTGGTGCCCTTGTCCCATTGTCTCCAGATGTTGATGACTGCAGCGGAGAAGTGGTCCCACCAGTGCGGAGAATGGATGGAGCAACCGTCGAACTCGTCCGCAAGCCCGAGATGCAGGTCCGTCGTGCTTGGAGGGTAGAGGGGAACGCAGTATATGCGATAACGCTTGTTACCGCGAATGCTGAAGAAGGCCTTTCCGATATCCAGGCCCTCCGGTATGTCGGTCCTGTCCACCTGCCCATCTTTGTGCGGCACTGAGACATACATGGGGCAGGGGAACTTGCTATCCAGTTCCCGATACTCTCCCTTCCACCAGTCCTTCGCCCTGACCTTCAGGCCTCCGATGGGGATGTCCTTCAGCCAATCTATGCACTCCATGTTCATCGGCGTCACGACCAGGTCCTTCCCATAACCCATGCACAGGTCGTTCATCTTCTGCACCTGTTCGGAGTCGAGAATCATCGGCGTCAGGGTCTTGCGCAGGCCATCAGGGTAGTCCTTGATGTTGTCCTCGTTGAACACCTGGACCTTGACCGCGTCCACCACTGTCTGCCTCAAAAGCCTATCTGCCCAATTGAAGAGCAACTCCTTGTTGCCCTCCCAGTTCACTCCCAGTTCCGCGCAAACGTATATTCCGTCCTTGCTCATGATTCAGCCCTCCTTAAATTGTCATCCATCATCGCCATCAGGCGCTCCAGCTCGACCTTGATTCCCTTAATCTCCTCATTCTGCCATCCACCGACAAAGGGATAGAGCGGGTCGAGTTCTTGCCAGGTCCAGGAGAGGAGGTTCCTGTTCTCCTTGGTGTACAGCGGGGTGCGCAGGATGAACACGGAGCGGTACACGGTATCCATATTCCTCTCCACCTGCCCCCTGTACCTCATCATTCCCTCCGCGTACCCACTTGGCATCTTATCCATGGGATATTTCTGGAGGAACCGGAGAATCCTCTGATAGATGATGTCCAGTAGTATGTGCCCCGCCATGTCCTGTCCTACCATCTGCTCGACCTTCTCAATCCTGCGGTCATACTGGTCCAGTATGCTTCGCAACTCCTCCAGTAGCTTTTCCTCGTTCATCGTTCCTCCAAGTGATTGAGCAGATTGTCCAATGCCGCTCGAAGCCCTGAGAGGTCTAATTTGGCATGGGACCGACGTTTGCTGCCAATCTGCGCGATGATGCGGCTCCTCTCAGCATCAACACCATTTGCGAACCCCGCCCACCACATCCTCATCATAGAATCGGTGACCGCCTTGTACTCCCCGTTAAGATAGTCATCCATTTCCTGAGAGGTCATATCGTCGCAGTTCGTCTTCTCCATCACAGCACCACCACCATAACCACCGTTAGGCTGACACCGGCCGCGATGAGCATTTCAGGCAGGTGCCCGAACGCCCACTCAATCCTTGGATAGGGGCTCATCTCAATCCCTCCCTCATCTCAATCCACTCGTCGTCGTTCATCCACCCGTGACCTCGGGCTTGTCCTCGACCTTGATTTCGCTCTCTTCAACAAGCACTACAGGGGGGGCATCCCCGACAATCGCGCTCTTGACCTTCTTGGTCCTCTTCGGCTTGTCGAAGAGCATCTCCACCGGGCTGCGCATGTCGAAGAAGTTGTCCAGCTTCTCGTTCCCCTTGCTCCCGGACTTCGGCCTGCCGCTGGGCTTGTACTTCACCCATTCGTACCCCGTGAACTGGTGGCACGCCTTGCACTTGGTGACGACCAGCTTGCCAGTCACGCGGTTGTTCTTCTGCACCATCTCGTAGTGCTTCTTGCATAGCAGCAGTGTCTGCTGCGGGTCTTTCAATGTGAAAGACTGGACATCTTCTGTGTCCACATCGCATTCCTCTATCTCGCACTTCATGCTTCTCTCTCCAATAATTCTTTAAAGAGTTTGGCACCCTTGCCGAACTGCCTCTTCTTGGCCTCCAACAACTCATTGGATGCCTTCTGCCTGCGTTCCTTGGCATTGTCCCGCAGTAGCTCGGCCGTGAGCTTGCTGTGGCACTTCTTGCACACCATGACGAGGTTCTTGGGGTGGTGAGAGCCGCCCTTCGACCTCGGGATGATGTGATGCACCTCGAACTCCAACCAGATGACGAATCCGTTCTTGTCCGTCCCGATGTCCTTGATGGTGCCGCCATCGCTCTTGATGCCGCACATCTGGCAGGTGTGGTTGTCACGCTTGACAATCATACCCCGTATGTTCTCCCAGAATTGTTGCGCCCACATCGCGCTCAGGCCTCCTCCGAAAGGGTCTTCCGTCGAGCCCTCCGGTGACCAGGACTCACCTTTCCTCTCCATCTCCTCGAAGATGCGCTTCGCCTCGGTGTACTGCTCGCAATACAGCCGGGCGCTGGACTTCTCGAAGTGCCTCTTGCCGCATCTGGGGCAGTCCACGAGAACCCCCCTGAGGCGCAGCGGCTCCCGCTCCTCCCTGACGACGTGCTTCCTGAATGGACATATCTGCGACATCTCCTCGGAGCAATACAGACGGGAGATGTATCCCCATTTGTCCCTGATGTCGCCATCGGTCTGGAAGACGGTGACGGAATAGGTCCGCTCGGGCATCCTGTCCCTCTCGACCCTCCCCTCATGCAGGTCATCAAGATACAAACTGCAGTGGCCCTCTCTGGACACGCATCCCCATTGTCGAAAAGAGCACATCCTGACCATCAGGATGGCCTCACTTCTTGTTCGGCCTCGTCACTTCGCACTTGCGGCATTGCGGTATCTCCTTCTGTGTACCTTTTGAGTGCTTCTGCCTCAATTCCACCATCACGGGCGAATGCCACGCCTCCTTGACGGTCATTCCTGATATGTTACCAATCGGCTCAAATAGGTTTCCCTGACAGCACGGGAGGAAATCGCCCTTCCATGTCACCATCAGCCTCTGGAACGGCTGGGCGCAGGGGAGGGGCTCCCACTCCGGGTCTATCATCATCGGGTCCTTCTCCTTGTAGCTGTCGATGGCCACGGCATCCACGCCCATCTCTTGGAAGAACCCAGGGAAGTTCTCGTTCCTCGCGCTCGGGAAATCGACCTTCTGCACGCGGATGTATGGTCCCATCTGTATGGGGAGTATGTCTTGGGACTCCCGGAACTCCTTCCTTACCCTAATCATGGTCCGAATGCCTTCCAGCGCATCCTCCAGTTCCGCGCCTATCCGCGCCTTGCGGTACAAGATGGGGTCGATGGAATCAACGGAGAATATGATTCGGTCCAGGCCTGCCTCGCAAAGCATCTCGCAGAGCTTCTCGTCCAGGAGCGTGCCGTTGGTGTTAATCATGGCCTCCATGACACCCGCGCCCTTGGCCTTCTTTACCGCAAGCGGGAGATACCTGTACAATGTGGGCTCGCCCCTCCAGTTGAACTTCATCGCAGGCACCTTCCCGAACCGTATCTCCTCGATTATCTTGAGGTACGAGTCCCAGTTCAGGTCTCCTTCCTCCGGGAGTGGTTGGTGCTCCCGCTTCGCCTTGTCCCACGCCACCGTGCGAGGGCAGAACGGGCAGGAGAGGTTGCATCTGTTGGTGGTCTCCACGTCCAAGTTCAGCGGGTACTCCTCCACGATTCCCCACTTGGGATTGTCCTTCCACTTGTTCCGATAATCATAGTACCTCTGGTCCCAGACCTCCCTCGTGAACTGGAATTGCTGGAATCCAGGGTTTATCTCGATGTCTGACATTTCCCTCCCTCGCACTTCACATCCCCGCACTCGCGGATGGTGATTTCCACGACCTTGCCGTCGAACTCCGCGAACTTATCATGCAAGTAATGATAGACGGCGTTCTGTTGGTCCTCGACAGCTACCCAGAACTCAACGCTGTCGCATATGCGCAATATCCCCTTGATTGTCTTCATAGGAACTCCTTCACATATTTCTCGGTCTCGGTCAGACCGGCCGAGGGCACCCCTGCTGTGGATATCGCCCCTCCGACCGGTTCATCGACGAGAGATGGCCGGGTCCACCACCCCATCTTCTCGGTCTGCATGGTCCTGCTCGCCTCCTCATGGGAGATGAGCATCTCGTCCATCTTCTCCCCCTCTTGAGGACCGATGTCCTCTATCCCGACGCCCCATCGCTCTGCGAAGACCTTCGCAAGAATCCCCATATTGATGTTCTTCAAGAATGGCGTGCAGACGCATCCCCCGATGTTCTGAGGCCATTCCAGCGACAGGTCGATGAGGTACTGCGCGGCCTCCGAGGGCTTGATGAAGAACCGGTTCATGTTCTTGCTGGTCAGTTGGATGGTGTTGTTCGCCGACTGCTCCTTCCATCTGTCCAAGACGCTCCCTCGGCTCCCCAGGAAGTTCCCGGAGCGCACCGAGAAGAAGCTCTTCCCTGATATCCTCCACCCCCAGGTGGTGAGGCGCTCCGATATCTTCTTGCACTCCCCATAGATGTTGTTCGGCAGGCATGCCTTGTCGCTGGACATGTTGCAGAAGACCTTCACAGTGGGGCTCTCGACCGATTGGGTAATCAGGTCCGCTACCGCGTCAACGTTCGTTCTGACGCACTCCACCGGATTATAATTGGTGTAGCGCACGTGCTTCAGGGCGGCGGTGTGGAAGATGGTATCGACCTCCTTCATTGCCAGCTTCATGCGGTCATGGTCCCGGATGTCCCCGAGGAAGAGCTTCACTGGCGGACCCTCGATGCTGTCCAGGTCGAGGGACTCCTCCAATCTCCAAAGCGCCTCCTCGGACATGTCCAGGACGCGAATTTCCTGCACGCTCATCTCCCGCAGCTTCTTCACAAGCTGAGTGCCCAATGTCCCCGCGCCGGTCACCAGGACCTTCATCGGCCAATTGTACGTTGCCAATGCCAATGTCCCGCCCTCCGTCATCACTCCGTATGGGTCAAACATTACAAAAGTCCCAGCCACTTCTACCCTCCTCCTTTTCCTTCCCTCTGCTCAAGAGCATGTCGTTGAAGTTCTCCAGCGACATGGATTGCACGTATTGCGAGTAGTTCACCCCGCCTTCCGTGCAGTTGTAGGTCTCCAGGCCGTACCACTCCCCGAATATCTGCACGTGCTCCTGGAATGCCATCGCCATGTCCCACCATCCAAGGTCCAGGAACCGCACCTCCTCCCCTTTCCACAGGTCGGTCATCTCCAGGACGTTGTACTTCCTCGGGTCTTGCCTCTGGAGCACGTCCCTGCGAGCCAGGAAGGAGAAGTCCATGCCAATGTAGGCGATGGGGTTGTGGAAGGTGTACCCGGAGAGAAGATAGGACATCGTGCCTGCATTGGAGCCGATGACGATGGGCGGGAGCCGCAGTTCTGCCGTGATGCGCTCGTGCAGCCCGGTCTGCAGCATGTTGTTGATGAAGCGGCAAAGCTCCGGCCTCCACCCCTCATATGCTTCGGGATGTATGGAGCAGGGCATCACTAGGATGGATTGGTTGACCGCAGGTTCGAGCCACTCCTTGACGCTCGTATGCGCGGCATTCAGGGCCACGATATAGGTGGGCGTGATTCCCCTCTCTATGAGCTTTCCCGATATCTTGTCGCAGGCGATGATATCATAGAGCTTGGGGTCCAGCTTGTCGATGTTCTTCGTCAGGGACGGCCCTGCCCCCACGGCCACCGCTGGCTTGCAGTCGCTGGACTTGGCGAACATCTGCATGAATGGAGGCGTGGTCTTGATGAATGCCTTGTTGGCCTCGTAATTCTTCTCCCAGGTCTCCTTGAGGGCCTTACCGACAAGCTCACTCCTCTGGGCTCTTATCACCATTCTCCCCCCTGATTACCAGCTTCACACCAAGCTGTTCGAGCATGAATCCTTTCCCTTCCATGATGCGCTCCGCCTCCTCGCGGGTCATCACTATCTCAATCTTCGAGTGAGGGCCGAGGAAGTTCATCCCTGTGTAAGATACCTTCATCTTTTCATCTCCTTCTTCATCCCCTCGACCTTTCCCCTATATTTGCTGGAGGTCTTTGCGACAGGGTATGATTTGCCGGTAACTGGATTGTGAATGCGCCCCCCATCGTCCTTATCGATTACATGGACGACGCACTCCTTCTTCCCACTCAGGATATCGGCCGCCACCTCTTTGGTCAATTCCACTTCCAGGGTGACCACTACGGACCCTGACAGGTGCCCCCCTATGAATCCCCATGGCACGAGGTTGGTCGCACGCGCATAATGCTTCTCAACCATTCTTCTTGTCCCCCTCGTTCACGAATGTCTTCCAGGCCCGGAAGTCACAGGGCTCTATGAGACCCGCCTCGTACACGATTCCGCCCTCGGAGCAGTTGATAATCCGGGCATGGCCGATGGCATTCAAGGCGATGTCCACAAGCTCCGCCCTCATGTCAATCCATTCGAGCGTGGCATACACGAACCCCTTCCCTAGCACATCGAACGGGTTGTTCCTGGTGATGTCCATTAGGCCCACGAAGCTCTCTCCCCTGGTCGCTTCGATGGCCTCGTCCATGGTGAGGTAGCAGTAGTTGATTCCCAGGAGCACAATCTTGTCGGCGCACAATGTGATGGCGTTGATGATGGAGAATATCCCGCAGTTGCTCCCCCTGATGGTCGGGGGTATGCCCGTCTCCTTATAGGTGAGGGTGACAAGCTCCTCGGAGACGTTGCTCGGGTTCACGAAGCAAATCTTGTTGCCGGTCCAATGGTCGAAGACCTCGGGGTTAACGGTCGTTGGGACGATGAACCACACGTCATCCATGCTATATCCCTGTGCTTCCATCTCCAGGCGGAACGCGGTGAGCCAATCGCCGACCTTGGTCATCTCGGTGTTGACCGCGCAGACCGCGAAGGGCTTGACGAACTTGCATACATTGGCGGCCACCTTGTCGCAGGCGATGACCGGGGTGGTCACGCCCTTGAGTTCATGGATGTTGCGCTTCAGGCTCCATCCTCCTCCCACCACGATGGCCTCGCTTATCTGAGGCATGTTGTCATACGAGCCGTGCTTCATGATGAGGGCCTTGTTCGCCTCATAGTTCTCGAACCAGAGACGCCTCAGCTTGGCCTCAATCATGTCATCAAGACTCTTTCGCGTCTTCTCGTCCCATACTCTCGTCGTCAGATTCGATAGTCCCATTGGATTCCTCCAACCACTTTTCCCACCCATTCACATACTCCTTAACGGTGCTCTGCAGGAAGTTGGGGCTGTGGCGCAATACCGGGCTGTCCGAAAGGTTGTACCACTTCGCCCAGGACTTGCTGTCCATGGCCTCGAAGGCGATGTATGTGAGATAGGATTTGAAGTTCATGGGGAGCGCGACGTTCTCATCTGTGTCTGGATAATAGATGAACTCCCTTTCCTTGGCCTGCTCGATGGTCCATTTCGGGTTCGGCTTCTCATACAGGCCGAATCCCATGAGCCCTATGGAACGGTAGCGCAGGAGCTTGGCGAGGGTGACCGCTAGGCACCCGACGCTCCCCCCGTGCTCCATCTCGGGCTTGTCGTTCATCCACTGCCATATCTTGGAGTTCTTCACGATGGGCGCGATATGCGAGCCGCACTCGCTGCAGACGAACACCTCGTCGGACGACGGATTGAACATGTAGACGTTCTGCGCCCCTGCCACCTCCATGATTATCTTGACGGTCGTTGGATGTGCGACGGAGGACACCAGGAACTTGGTGCGGGGGAGTACCAGGCATTGGTTCTCGCGCATCCAGGAGAACTGCATGAGCGATATCGGATGCGCGTCCAGGAGACAGACCCAGTCAGGCTGCACCATGAGGTCCGTGAACCGCTTGTAGTTCTTGTTCGTGATGATGACGTCCCCCTTATAGTCCGCCAGTTCCAGGATGTCAGCATCGGTCAGTTCGGGCGCTGCCCCGACCACTATGGCGGAGCGTGGATGGAGCTTATGATAGCCCTTCAGGGACGCTGCCTGCCTGGTCATCAGCATGTTCTCGCTGATGTTTATGCACCACTCCTGCAGGAGCGTGTTCATCGCTTCCCTATTGTACTCCAGGACCTCTTCCTCCAGTAGGTCGTCCCTGAGCTTCTCTATCTTGGGGGTATTCATCACCATGTGTCTCCAAACTCCTTCCTCGACATGTATTCCATCGGTATCTTGTCCCTCATGATGTAGAACCATCCGAAGTTCGAGAGGTTGACGACCCTGACCTCCTCTCGGTGCTGCTTCACCCAGCTAACGATGGTATTGATGTACCCTTGGAAGCTGGGAGTGACGGCGAATATCTGGTGGTTATCTGGGGAATAGACAATCTTGTAGAGGAGCGCCTCTTCGTCCTTCCACTTAGGGTCCAGCTTATGCGAGTGCTCCAGTCCCATGAGCCCTATGATGTTGGCCCCCATCTCCTTCGCCACATGGATGGAGAATATGCCTGCGTTCCCCCCAGTGTCCATGACTGGAACGTCCCAGAAGGTCTTCAGCATGTGGTTGACATTGGGCATGAAGGCGTCAGGGATGGAGGCATGGAAGAAGAACACGTTCTCCTCCGGGGTGAAGGAGCAAATCCACTTGACGACGTTCGGGTGGCACTGGGTAGCGATGAGGAACTTGGTGATTCCGCTCTCCATGGCATCCCTGATGCAATCAGGCGTGAGTTGCGCGAGGATGTTCGGGTCGGAATCGACGATTACGCAGACGTCCGGGAAGACATTGAGCCCCTGTATCGTCCGCTCCAACGACTTGTTGGTGCAGATGGTCAGATGGGTGAAACCGGCAAGCTCCCTCAGCTTGGGGACCGTGCAAGATGGCCCTGCTCCGATGATGAGGGCAGGATGCTGCCCGTCGTTCCTCCTGAACGGGTATTTCAGCTTTCCCTTCTTCACCGGCCACCATGGAAGGTTCTGTGCCCTCATGTTAGAATGGATGTTATCGAGCCATTCATCGACCATCGATTCGACGGTTACGGTGTTGTTCAGGTTCTTCTGGACGTTCATGCTGTACAGGCTCATCATCTCAGCGGCCTCAAGCGTCCCCAGGTCTTCCTGCATCCGCAAGCACAGGCTCTCAAGCTCGGATTTGTACATGAGCTTGAGCGCATCAAATTCCTCCTGAGTCGTCATAGTCATCCCTTCTGGGATACCTCAGGTCACGCATATCGAACGGGCGTTATAAAAAGACTCGGTCACCGGCAGAACTCGCGCTTCATCTTCAAGAGCATCTTCTTGTGCTTCTTCTCGTCATTGATGATTCGCTGGAACTTCCCCTTCACGCATGGGCATCTAGCTTTCTTCTTGAGCTTCCGGTACATCGGTGGTGCGGAGGTCTCGTCCTTGATGGCCTCATTCAAGAGCTTGCAAAAATGTGGATGTGAAGAGGTTTGAGAGCGTTTCTTCTTCGCCATCTAATCAGCTTCCGCCAGCCGTCGCCTGCGGGTCGAGCACTCCACCGACCGACACGTGCAATCCGGTCGCAGCGGATGAAAGCTGGACGAAGATGGCGGTGTCGAAGACATAACCGTCGTTGAAGTTCTCCACCCTGGAACCGTCCTTCACAGTGCCGCTCATCACGCGCAACTTCAGGAATATGGTCCCTGTCGCGGACTGGTTCCTGAAGGAGACCGTGGTGCCCTTCTTGCCCGTAGCGTTCGTTATGACGACGGTCCTCAGATGGAACAGCTTCCCGGTCGCAATCGTTCCCATGGTGACCGCACCAGTGGTGACCGTCGAGAGGGAGAGCCTCTTGAGGCTGTTGAACTCGTTCTGGTCGAAGTAGAACTTACCGTCCGCAGCCCTCTTGAGGCTCTTCGCAAAGCCTGTCCGAGGCGCGAACTCATACTCGTAATCTGCGACCATGTTCAGTCCTCCATTCCGTAGACGGTGAGCCTGCGAGCCGGTCTGCGGCCTGCACGCACATCTGCGGCCATCTGGGAAATCTCAGAGGGAGATATCCCAATCTTGTCGGTAATCTGCTGCGGCTTGTCCAGGTCGAACAGGTCCAGCTTCCTGCCGGTGAATCCCAGTATGGGTGTGATGCTGAATCCCCATCGGTTGTACACCGCGAAGCCAGGGACCTCGTTGTACCTCAGGAAGAACTCATACCTGGCATGGTAATACCCGGAGTCGTTCTCATCGAAGTAACCAACGTATGGTGCGCTGGATGTCGGTCTGCGCTGCTTGAACGGAGTCCTGCGTATCATACCAGAGAGCAGTTCGACGTAGCACATTCCCACATCGATTCCGCAGCGAATCTGGTAGCATTGAATCTCCGAGCCATCTCCAACAATCTGCTTGGGTTCCAGGTTATTTATCTGGGTAAAGTTGCCCAAGGTGACTGTTGCGACCGCAGCCATCGAGGTATAATCGAACCTGAAGTCTTCGGTCTTGTAGACATAGTAGACCTTGTTGGTCTTCTTGTCGTTCTCAAGGAAGAGGATGCAATCCCCTTCGTTAATCATCGGTCTCATGTTGGTCTTCACCTCTTATTAGAGAGAGAAAGGTGTAAATCGGGCACTGCCTCAGTACCCGATTAGGGTGTAGCTAAACTTCGCCCCCAGCGAGCCTCCCGCTGTCAACCGGTTGACCTGTATCTTCCCCGCAGTGGGCAGCGTGAACATCGAGGCCGTCACATACGGCCAGATGCCACCGAATGAAGCTGACTTGGCTCCTGCCGGAGGGGTCTGATTCGGTCTGCAGTGCGCGGCCACCAGATACCGCAACTTGACGGTCAGCGTGACCTTCTTGCCGTTCGTGGTGAACGCATGGGTTCCCGTGCATACCAGCAAGCGGTTGCCTGCCGGGTTTATCAGGATTCCGTATCTCTCGACTTGTGCCATGTTTCACCTCAGTATCCTATCAGCGTGTAGCTGAACTTCAGTCCGCTGATGTTTCCGCGCCTTCTGCTTATGATTACCTTGTTGAACGGAGAGAGCCCCGTATCCGTGAACTGCGTGGTCGATA
>Ga0209048_10003660_pt1 | contig 14886 bp, 11 predicted proteins | sample FrelakmetCRP12CR_FD_187146 | JGI IMG/M metagenome (GOLD analysis project Ga0209048, IMG submission 187146) | Freshwater lake sediment microbial communities from the University of Notre Dame, USA, for methane emissions studies - CRP12 CR (SPAdes)... | ecosystem: Environmental > Aquatic >... | reverse complement strand
CGCTCCTCGAACGCGCAGTCGACAAACAGACCGTACCCGTCGAAGTGCAAGATCAACAGGGTCGTATCGCTTTTCGCAAGCTCGACCTGTCGAGCATGACCGCAGCAGACCTGGATAGCGACTTTCTGCAAAAGATAGGACTGACTCGCTACTCACCCGCGATCGTCAACGAAGTACGACCCGGCAGCGCTGGTGAACGCGCGGGCCTGCGCGCTGGGGACGAAGTCGTGGAGGTCGACGGCAAAACCATTGCAAGCTGGGAGGAACTTGTCGGGGCCGTAATGCCACGCGCAGGAGTTCCGCTGCAACTCACGGTGAAGCGCCGCAGTAGCGACACAGTCACTTTAAGCGTTACGCCGGAAGCAGTCACCGAGGGCGGCAAGACCATCGGACGTATCGGCGTAGGGCGAGACCCGGCCGTGTTACAGCAGCAATTCGTGCAAGTGAGTTATGGTCCCATCGCTGCGTTGGGTCAGGCGTTCGTGAAGACGTGGGAGATCTCGGCCCTCAGTCTTCGCATGCTGGGAAAGATGCTCGTCGGCGAGGTCTCGCTGAAGAACCTGAGCGGACCCATCACCATCGCCGACTACGCAGGTCAGTCAGCGCAGATGGGGTGGCTGCCTTATGTGAGCTTTGTCGCGCTGATCAGTATCAGCTTGGGCGTGCTCAACCTGCTGCCCGTCCCGGTATTGGATGGGGGACACTTGATGTATTATATCGTTGAAATCATTAAAGGACGTCCCGTCTCCGAGCGGGCTTTGGAAGTCGGTCAACGAATCGGCATGGTGCTTCTCTTCACTTTGATGGCCTTCGCAATTTATAACGATATACACCGCCTCGTCGGTGGCGGCTAGAACAACAAACTGCGGATGAAGCTATCGAGGTTGCTGCTATTTTTGTCGGGCCTGTTCACTTTCTCCGCTTCCGCCTTTGAGCCGTTCCAGGTCAAGGACATCAGGGTCGAAGGAATTCAGCGCACCGAGGCTGGCACGGTCTTCAGTTATCTGCCGGTCAAGGTGGGGGATACCATGACCGAGGACAAGGCTGCCGCCTCACTGCGCTCCCTCTATGCGACTGGATTTTTCAAGGACGTCCGCTTGGAAGCGGACAATGGCGTATTGCTCGTCAGCGTTCAGGAGCGCCCCGCCATCTCGCAGATCGAATTCGTCGGCGAAAAGGAATTCGACAAGGACAAGTTGAAGGCCGCCCTCAAAGAGATCGGGCTGGCCGAGGGTCGGATCTTCGACCGAAGTCTGCTCGAGCGTGCCGAGCAGGAACTCAAAACCCAATATCTGGGGCGCGGCAAATACGGTGTGCGCATTACCACGACCGTCACGCCGGTGGAGCGCAACCGCGTGTCCATCCAGTTCAATATCGCCGAAGGGGTGGTTGCGAAGATCCGGTTGATCAGCTTCGTCGGCAATAAGGTCTTCAGCGAATCGGAACTGCTGGATCTGTTCGTGCTGCGCACGCCTGGCCTGCTCACCTGGTACAGCAAGAACGATCAGTATTCGAAACAGAAACTGGAAGGCGATCTGGAAGCGCTCCGATCGTTCTACCTGAATCAGGGCTTTCTCGAGTTCACCATCGACTCAACGCAGGTGGCCATTTCGCCGGATAAGAAGGACATCTACCTCACCGTCAATATCACCGAAGGCAAGAAATACAAGGTGTCGGATATCCGCTTCGCCGGCGATCTGATCGTGCCGGAGGCGCAGTTACGCAAACTCCTCAAGCTGAAGAAAGGCGATACATTCTCGCGGGAAAAACTCACGGAATCTACCAAGGCAATCACCGATCGCCTCGGTAACGACGGCTACGCCTTTGCCAACGTCAATGCCGTTCCCGAGATCGACAAAGACAAGAATCTGGTCGCCTTCACGCTTTATGTCGACCCGGGTCGGCGCGTATACGTTCGTCGTATCAACATATCCGGCAATACCACGACCCGCGACGAAGTCATCCGCCGGGAATTGCGTCAGATGGAAGGCGGCTATTACTCGGCCGAGAGATTGCAGCGTTCCAAACAACGGGTCGACAAGCTGGGCTTCTTCTCGGAAGTTACCGTGGATACGGTGAACGTCCCCGGTGTACCCGACGAGGTCGATATCGAGGTTAAAGTGGTGGAACGCCCCACCGGCAATCTACTGTTCGGTATTGGTTATTCCACGGCGGAAAAAATCATCCTCAGCGGTTCCATTTCGCAGAGCAATTTGTTTGGGACCGGGAATGCGCTGTCATTGCAGGTCAACAGTGGCAGTATTAATAAAGTCTACGCCTTGTCCTTCACCAATCCCTATTTCACCCAGGACGGGGTAGGGCTGGGTGTGGACCTGTACAAGCGCAACGTCGATGCAACCTCCAGTACGATTGCAGTGTCGACGTACAAAACCTCGACCTTAGGGGCGGGCGTGCGCCTCTTTGTGCCCGTGACAGAAACCGATACTATCAGCTACGGGCTGGCCGTTGAAAAGACGGATGTGGAGGTTTTTCCGAACAGCTCGATACGATATATTGAGTTCGTCGATACTTTCGGACCGAGTAACACGGCCTTGCTTGCGACTGTAGGCTGGGCGCGCGACCAACGTGACAGTACGATCTACACCACGAGCGGAACCCTGCAGCGCGTCTCGCTCGAGGTCGCAGCTCCACCTGCCGAATTGCGCTTCTACAAGACGCAGTACGAGCTGCAGTGGTTCAACCCGATTGGGCGAGAGAACGTGCTCCAACTCACGGGAAGGATAGGGTATGCGAGCGGCTACGGCGGTCTGCCTCTGCCGTTCTACAAGAACTTCTACCTCGGTGGGGTAGGGTCGGTCCGCGGATACCAGACCGCATCCATCGGTCCCAAGGATATCCAAGGCCAATCGTTGGGCGGAACCAAGATGGTCATGGGCAGCGCCGAGCTATACTTCCCCTTTCCAGGCCTCCAGAAGGACAAATCGGTTCGGCTCTCGACGTTCTTCGACATAGGCACGGTGGGTGATACGAACATCAATACCTACTTGAGCTCTTCCGCGGGCATGGCGCTCAGCTGGTTCTCCCCGGTTGGCCCGTTGAAGATCAGTCTGGCGCGCGCGCTTCGCGTCGGGCCAGGAGACAGGACCCAGCCATTCCAGTTCTCGGTCGGGACGGTGTTCTAGTTGGTGGCCGCGGATCCGAGTCCGGACAGGTAGGACGACCAAGCGTAACAGACGTATAGACATAGACAGTGACAGACAGGAGACCAGACCTTGGACAAGATTAGAAGCATGCTCCTTGGCGCCCTTCTCGTCGTTTCGACGGGCACCTACGCTAACGAGCTCAAGATCGGTTTCGTCAGCACCGAGCGCCTCTTCCGCGAGGCCGCACCGGCAGTGCGTGCATTGAAGAAGCTGGAGAAGGAGTTCGCCCCGCGGGACGCCGAATTGCAGAAGCTGGTCAAGCAGGCGAAGGATCTGCAGACCCAGCTGGAAAAGGAAGGCGTCACGATGAGCGATAGCGACCGCCGGGCTAAAGAGGCCGACCTCGGTCGCATGAACCGGGACCTCCAGCGCATGCAGCGGGAATTCCGTGAAGACCTCAACCTGCGCAAGAACGAGGAATTGGCCCAAGTGCTCGAGCGCGCCAATAAAGTCATTCAATCGATCGCTGAAGCCGAGAAACTGGACCTGGTGCTGCAGGAGGCGGTCTACCGCAGCCCCAGGATCGATATCACGGAGAAGGTGCTGAAGGCCCTGGCGGACAAGTAAGCAGCGGCACCACCAGAATCCCCTCGTCTGCACTCATTGAGCGTGGAAACAAGCGAGAGACCGACCTACAGTCTGGCGGACATCGCTGCGCGTTTCGGAGGCGAGATCGTCGGCGATGCGACTGTAAGGATCACGCAAGTTGCCACGCTGGAAACCGCCAACGCTCAGCACGTGTCGTTCTTTTCCAATCCACGCTATCGCCGGTCGCTGGATCAGACGAATGCTGGGGCTGTGCTCGTCAGTCGCGAGGCGGCCAACGCCACCGATCGACCGCGCATCGTTTGCGACGATCCGTACGCATACTTCGCGCGATTGTCCACCTTCCTCAACCCGACCGAGGCGGTGGTCCCCGGCACGCATCCCAGTGCGAGCGTCGATCCCACGGCCAGGGTGGATCCGAGTTGCAGCATCGGTGCACTGGTTGCCATCGGCCCGGGAGCGGTCATTGGCGCTCGTACCCTTATTCAATCGGGCTCCAGCATCGGCGCGAAGGTGAGAATCGGCCCTGATTGCCGCATCTATGCGAACGTGTCGATCTATCATGATTGCGTCATAGGGGAGCGTGTTATTCTCCATTCTGGCGCTGTGATCGGAGCGGACGGCTTCGGGATCGCCATGGAGGATGGCCGCTGGAAGAAGATTCCGCAGATTGGCAAGGTCCTGATCGGGAACGACGTCGAAGTGGGGGCCAATACCACGATCGACCGAGGCGCACTGGATGACACGGTTCTGGAAGAAGGCGTGAAGCTGGACAATCAGATTCAGATAGGTCACAACTGCCGTATCGGGGCGCACACCGCTATCGCCGGATGCGTGGGTATCGCGGGCAGCACGCGCATCGGTCGCTATTGCCGCATCGGCGGCAGCGCCATGATCGGCGGTCATCTGGAGATCGTCGACAACGTTGAAATCTCCGGCGCGACCTCCGTGCCGAAGTCGCTGCTGAAGGCCGGTACCTATACCTCGCTGGTTCCGATCTCGTTGCACCAGGACTGGCTCAAAAACGCTTCGCACATTCGTCATTTGGATTCTCTGGCCACTCGGGTAAAAGAACTGGAGGCACGTTTGGCGGCTTTGGAAAGGAAACCAACTTGATGAGCATGGAGATCAAGGAGATTTTGAAGTGCCTGCCGCATCGGTACCCCTTTCTCCTGATAGATCGCGTGGTGTCCTGCGAGCCGGGCAAGAAGATCGTAGCGATCAAGAACGTCGCCATCAGCGAACCGTTTTTCCAAGGGCATTTCCCGGAGAACCCGGTGATGCCCGGAGTCATGATCTTAGAAGCCCTGGCGCAAGCCGCGGCAATTCTGTCGTTCAAAACCTTCAATCATGCGAGCACCGAGAATTTACTGTACTACTTTGTCGGTATCGACCGTGCCCGCTTCAAGAAGCCAGTCGTACCCGGAGACGTGTTAACCCTCGAAGTGACCGTGTTGCGGCAGGTCCGTGGAATCGGAAAGTTTGGATCACGGGCGCTCGTCGACGGCGGCGTAGTGGCCGAGGCCGAACTCCTGTGTACCCTCAAGGAACGTTGATTCTCGAGCGCGTACGGGGGATGGGGCAGCTGGGATCTATCCAATCGTGATTCATTCAACCGCCATAGTGCACCCTGGCGCACGCCTGGCTGCGGACGTACAAGTGGGTCCGTATGCGTTGATCGGCGAGCACGTAGAGATCGGTGCTGGCACGACCGTCGGGCCGCATGCAGTCGTCACCGGCCACACCCGGATTGGCGGTGGCAACCGAATTTTCCAGTTTGCATCCGTTGGCGAAATTCCCCAGGACAAAAAGTATGGTGGCGAGCCGACTCGGCTCGAGATCGGCGACAACAATACGATCCGGGAATTCTGCACTATCAATATCGGGACTGCGCAGGACATCGGCGTCACCCGACTGGGCAATGACAATTGGGTGATGGCCTACGCTCACATCGCTCACGACTGTCAGGTGGGTAACGGTACGGTGCTGGCCAACGCGGTTCAACTGGCCGGCCACGTGACCATCGGGGACTTCGTCATCCTTGGCGGCGCCACCTTGGTGCACCAGTTTTGCCGCGTGGGTGCCTGCGCATTTACCGCTGGCGGTTCGGTTGTCCTGCGCGATGTACCGCCTTACGTCATGGCGGGCGGAAACTCCGCGGAGCCGCATGGGATCAACTCGGAGGGCCTGAAACGACGTGGCCTCTCCGCCGAAGCGATAGAGAGCGTCCGGCGCGCCTACAAGACGCTGTACCGGACTGGCATGTCCTTCGAAGAGGCCAAGCAGGCGGTCGCGGAGCAAGCGGTTGGAGTCCCGGAAGTGCAGGTACTATCGGATTTCCTGGCGGCTACCACGCGCGGAATCATCCGTTGAGTGCTACGGACTTGGTACCGGCAACGCAATCTCCGGCAAGGATCGCGATGGTCGCCGGCGAGGCTTCCGGGGACTTGCTCGGGGCGCATCTGGTGGAAGCTCTGCGGCAGGCTCTCCCCTCCGCGCGGTTCATGGGCATTGGCGGCCCGAAAATGCAGGCCGTCGGATTCGAGGCCTGGTATCCGGCAGAGTCGCTCGCCGTGCGCGGTTACGTCGAAGTGCTGCGCCAATTGCCCTCTATTCTGCGGATTCGTAACGATCTGCGCTCGCGCTTGATAGCGGAGCCACCGGATTTGTTCATTGGCGTGGACGCGCCTGACTTCAATTTGGGGTTGGAAGAGGCCCTGCGCCGCCGCGACATCCCCACCGTGCACTACGTCAGCCCGTCGCTTTGGGCGTGGCGCGGAGAGCGCATCCACAAAATGGCGCGGGCTGCGTCCAAGGTGCTCTGTCTGTTTCCCTTCGAACCGCCGATCTACGATAAAGCAGGCATACCGGCCGCTTATGTTGGACATCCGCTCGCCGACATGTTGCCCGAATCTCCTGACCGCGCGACGGCGAGAGAGCAGTTCAAGCTCGGTGCGGGCCAGACCGTGGTTGTCCTGCTGCCGGGCAGTCGCCAGAGCGAACTCGACGCGATGGCGGAGCTGTTCATACAAACCGCCAAACTCGTCCACCGTCAATTGCGGCAAGTGCACTTTCTCGTTCCGCTGATCAGCCGAGAGACTCGACGCATCTTCGAAGATACGCTATACCGATGCGAGGCCCAGCACCTTCCGCTTACGATTCTGTTCGGTCACGCGCATTTGGCTATGATGGCGGCCGACGGCGTACTGGTCGCCTCGGGGACGGCGGCTTTGGAGGCGGCGCTGCTGAACCGACCCATGGTCGTTACCTACAAAATGCCACGGCTCTCGTGGCTCATCGGGCGCCGTAAGGTCGTCTTGCCATACGTGTCGCTGCCGAACATTCTCGCGGGACGCTTTATCGTTCCGGAGATATTCCAGGACGATGCTACACCTGCGGTTCTGGCTCAAGCGCTCGTCAACCAGCTTGGCGACAAACAAGTGCGTATGCAGCAGGAGCGGGCGTTCCTCGAGATCCATCGAGCCTTGCGCCAGAACACCGGGGAAAAGGCGGTCGAGGCAATCCTTCCTTTGCTGACGCGCAATCTGGCGTCGGCTCCGCGCACTCCTTTGCGCGAACCCGCTGGCGTGGTCGGGACCTGACCCGGTGTCGCATGCCCGTCTGGTGTGCGGCGTTGATGAGGCGGGGCGAGGGCCTCTGGCGGGGGCGGTATTCGCCGCGTGCGTCGTACTGAACCCGCGCAAGCCGATTCGCGGTCTCGCCGACTCGAAGCAGCTTTCCGCACAACAGCGCGAATCACTCGCGGGCAAGATTCGTCAGGATGCTCTTGCATGGAGTGTCGCCAGCGCCACCGTCGAGGAGATCGATCGACTGAATATCCTGCAGGCCAGTTTGCTGGCCATGCGCCGGTGTCTGGAAGCTTTGCATGTGATGCCAACCGAAGTTCTCGTGGACGGCCTCTACTGCCCGGATTGTGCGTGGCCGTCGCGCGCGATCGTCAAGGGCGATTCCAAGATTCCCGCTATCTCGGCCGCTTCCATTCTCGCCAAGTGCAGCCGCGACGCGTTCATGCTCGAACTGCATGCGCAGCGACCCGAATACGGGTTCGATCGGCACAAAGGTTATCCGACGCCGGAGCACCTCGAGGCATTGAGACGCTTCGGCCCCTCGACGTTTCATCGCCGCAGCTTTGCTCCAGTGCGACTGGCACTCGAGCAAATACCGTTGTTCTAGTAGATATTCCGCTGGAGATTGGCTTTGTGCAGGATGGTGCTGGCAAGCTCCTCGATGGAGCGGCTGGTCGTGTCCAGAAAGGGAATGGCTTCATTGCGCATGAGCGTCTCGGCTTCTCTCACCTCGACGGTGCAATTGGACAGAGCGGCATATTGACTCCCTGGCCGGCGTTCGCTGCGGATCTGGTGCAATCGATCGGGCAGGATCGTCAGGCCGAAGAGTTTATCGCGCAGACGATTGAGAGTGGAAGGCAGCTTCATGTTGCCGAAGTCCTCGGGAATCAACGGATAGTTGGCGGCCCGTACTCCGTACTGCAGGGCAAGGTACAAGCAGGTGGGCGTCTTGCCGCTGCGTGACACGCCGACCAGGATGACGTCCGCGTTCTCCAGGTCTTTAGTGGACTGGCCGTCGTCGTAACTCATCGCGTAGTTGACGGCGTCGATACGCCGGAAATAGCCGGAGCCGTTGGCCAGACTGTGAGAGCGTCCCACCGCGTGGGAAGACTGCAGCCTGAGTTCGGCCTCCATGGGTGCAATAAAGACCTGGAAGCAGTCCAGGACCAACGCCTGCGCCTTCACCACCACCGCGCTGATTTCCTGGTCGACCAGGGTACTGAATACCAGCGGCCGTACCCCGTCCCGTACTCCGGCCTCGTTGATCGCCTGAACGGCGGCGTTCGCCTTGGCGACCGTGTCGATGAAGGGCAGGGTCGTTTCGGTGAACCCAACCTGTTCGAACTGTGTGAGCAGGCTATGACCGAGCATCTCGGCAGTGATGCCGGTGCGGTCGGATATGAAGAATGCGCTGCGGCGGATTGACATAGTTTTGGTGCAAAGCAGAATTACCGCCGGTAAAATACCACGCTTTGCACCAATCTTTCGAGGCGAATTCAATGGCCACCGAGGCGTACGTTCTACCGTTCGACCACCTGCGCATGCAGGACGTGGGGCGGGTAGGGGGAAAGAACGCCTCCTTGGGCGAGATGATTACACAGCTGAATCACCTCGGCGTGCGGGTGCCGGGCGGGTTTGCAACAACCGCCAGTGCCTACCGGGAGTTCCTGGGCGTCGGAGGTGTGGCCGAACGTATCGACAAGCTGGTGACGAGCCTGGACGTCGATAACGTCAAGGCGCTGGCAGCCGCCGGTGCCAGCATCCGGAAATGGATCATCGAGGCGCCGTTTCCCCAGCGCCTGGAGCGCGAGGTTCGCGAAGCCTACGAGGCCATGGTGAAAGGACAGGCTGGAGATCCGTCGTTTGCCGTGCGCTCTTCGGCAACCGCGGAAGATCTGCCCGATGCATCGTTTGCGGGTCAACAGGAAACTTTCCTGAACATTCACGGCGTCGACAATCTGCTCACGGCCATCCGGCACGTGTTCGCCTCGTTGTACAACGACCGCGCCATCTCCTATCGGGTTCACAAGGGCTTCAGTCACGCCGACGTGGCTTTGTCCGCCGGCGTGCAGCGGATGGTGCGCAGCGATCTGGGCGCCAGCGGTGTGATGTTTTCCCTGGACACGGAGTCCGGGTTCGATCAGGTCGTCTTCATCACCTCGTCATACGGGCTAGGTGAGACGGTCGTCCAGGGTGCGGTCAACCCCGATGAATTCTATGTCTACAAGCCTGGCTCCAAAGCGGGCAGGCCCGCCATTCTGCGCCGGTCTCTGGGGTCGAAGCTGATCAAGATGGTGTTCTCCGAAACGCGTGAGGCCGGCCGCTCGGTGCGGACCCTGGACGTGCCCGCGGCGGAGCGGTCGCTGTTTTCCATCACCGACCAGGAGGCGGAGGAACTGGCGCGTTACGCACTCATCATCGAGGAGCACTATGGCCGACCGATGGATATCGAGTGGGGGCGCGATGGTGAGGATGGCAAGCTCTATATCCTGCAGGCGCGACCGGAAACGGTGAAAGCCAATACCAAGCTCGATACCCAGAAGCGCTTCCGCTTGCAAAGCCGCACCGAAATACTGGTGTCCGGCCGCGCGATCGGCAATCGAGTCGGGATCGGGCCGGTGCGCATGGTAATGGATGCGAGCGAGATGTCGAGGGTGGAACCAGGCGACGTGCTGGTCACGGATATGACCGACCCCGACTGGGAACCGGTGATGAAACGCGCTGCTGCGATCGTGACCAACCGCGGCGGACGCACTTGCCATGCGGCAATCATTGCACGCGAACTCGGCATCCCGGCCGTGGTGGGTTGTGGCGACGCCACCCGCAAGCTGCGCGAGGGCGAAGACGTGACGGTCTCCTGCGCCGAAGGCGATACCGGGCACGTCTATCGCGGCAAACTGGATGTGGAAGTGGTGGATCTGTCGGTAGAAGCGATGCCCAAATCGCCGGTCAAGATCAGCATGAACGTGGGCAATCCGGAACTGGCCTTCGACTTCCAGCGGCTGCCCAACGCGGGAGTGGGGCTTGCGCGGCTGGAGTTCATCATCGCACGCATGATCGGGATCCATCCGCAAGCGGTATTGTCTTATCCCAACGTGCCGCCGGATCTACGCAAAGAAATCGAGGCGCGTGCATCGGGATACGCCGATCCGAAGACTTTCTACATCGCCAAACTGATCGAAGGTATCTCCACGTTGGGGGCGGCGTTCGCGCCTAAGCCTGTCATCGTACGTCTGTCGGACTTCAAGTCCAACGAGTACTCCAGCCTGGTGGGTGGTCAGCGCTACGAACCGCACGAAGAGAACCCCATGCTCGGTTTCCGCGGGGCGTCGCGATTCATCGATCCGAGCTTCAAGGACTGCTTCGCGCTCGAGTGTCATGCGCTCAAATACGTCCGCGACGAGATGGGTTTGACCAACGTGGAGATCATGGTGCCCTTCGTTCGGACCGAATCCGAGGCGAAGCAGGTTATCGCCTTGTTGGGCGAGCACGGGCTCAAGCGCGGAGAGAATGGGCTGCGCGTCATCATGATGTGCGAGATTCCCTCGAATGCCTTGCTGGCCGAGCAGTTTCTTCAGCACTTCGATGGCTTCTCCATCGGCTCCAACGACATGACACAGCTAACTCTCGGTGTGGACCGTGACTCGGGCATCGTCGCAGGCTCCTTCGACGAGCGCGATCCGGCGGTGAAGGCCATGTTGCACATGGCGATTCAGGCGTGCCGCAAGGCCGGCAAGTACGTCGGCATCTGCGGGCAGGGTCCTTCGGATCACCCCGATCTTGCAAAGTGGTTGGTGGAGGAAGGCATCGATACGATCTCGCTGAATCCGGACACGGTCGTCGAGACGTGGCTGTTCCTGGCGCGCGAAGCGCATGTGGGCGCACATGCTTGACGTCGGTGACGAACGACAGGCGCTCTGCAACTGCGCGAAGCGTCTTCGCTATGCGAGTGCGCATTGCAAGGTATGCTATGATTGTTTCGAAGTTTTAGCCGAAGGGCCGGCATGACCAAATTCGTCTTTGTCACTGGTGGAGTTGTTTCCTCCCTTGGCAAAGGTATCGCCGCCGCCTCCCTGGGAACCATCCTGGAATCCCGGGGTATCAAACTCACACTCCTCAAGCTCGACCCGTACATCAACGTAGATCCCGGCACCATGAGCCCCTTCCAGCATGGGGAGGTGTTCGTGACCGATGACGGTGCCGAGACCGATCTGGATCTCGGACACTACGAGCGCTTCGTCAACGTCAAGATGATGAAGCGCAACAACTTCACCACCGGCCAGATCTACGAAAGCGTCATCCGCAAGGAGCGGCGCGGCGATTACCTCGGCGGGACCGTGCAGGTCATTCCTCACATCACCGACGAGATCAAGCACTTCATTCGGATGGGCGCTGACGGCGCAGATCTGGCGATCGTCGAGGTCGGCGGTACCGTCGGCGACATCGAATCGTTGCCCTTCCTCGAAGCAATCCGGCAGATGAGCCTGCAGCAGGGCCGCCACAACACCTGCTTCATTCATCTCACGCTGGTGCCTTTCATTCCTTCGGCGGGTGAAATCAAGACCAAGCCGACGCAGCATTCGGTGAGGGAACTGCGCGAGATCGGTATCCAACCCGACATCGTCTTATGCCGGGCCGACCGTCCACTGCCCGAGGATGAACGCCGCAAGATCGCGCTGTTCACCAATCTCGAAGAGAAGTCGGTGATCTCGGCGGTGGATGTCGATTGCATTTACAAGATCCCCGGCCTGCTGCATGCACAAGGTTTGGATGACCTCGTGTGTAAGAAGCTGGAGTTGCAGGCGCCGCCTGCCGACTTGTCCCGGTGGGATGAGTTGATCTTCACGCTGGAGCATCCGAAAACGGAAGTCGACATCGCGCTGGTGGGCAAATATGTCGATCTGACGGAGTCGTACAAGTCGCTGTCCGAAGCGCTGACCCATGCAGGCATCCACAACAGCGCGCGTATCAATATCCACTACATCGATTCGGAGAGCATCGAGCGCGACGGTACCGACTGCCTGATGGATAAGGACGCTGTCCTCGTCCCCGGTGGATTCGGCAAACGCGGAGTCGAGGGAAAGATCCAGGCTATCCGCTACGCGCGCGAAAACAAAGTCCCCTACCTTGGAATCTGCCTGGGACTGCAACTCGCCGTAATCGAATACGCGCGCCACAAGGCCGGACTGGAGGGCGCCCACAGCACGGAATTCGATCCCGACACGCCGCATCCAGTCATCGCCTTGATCAACGAATGGCACGGACGCGATGGCAAGCTGGAAGCGCGCGATGCCAGGTCCGACATGGGCGGCACCATGCGTCTGGGGGGGCAAGAGTGCATGCTGTTGCCCGGCAGCCTGTGTCGCCAGATCTATGGCAGGGAAAAAATCGTCGAGCGGCACCGCCACCGCTACGAGGTCAACAATCGATACGTTCCTCACCTCATGAATTCCGGAATGCGGGTCTCGGGTATCTCGTCCACCGAAGATCTATGCGAGATGATCGAGCTCGCCGACCATCCGTGGTTCGTGGGCTGCCAATTCCATCCGGAATTTACTTCCACGCCACGGCAAGGCCATCCGCTGTTCTCCGCTTTCATTCGCGCAGCGATCGACCGAAGCACGGCGCCAACGGAAGTTCGCGAAGGCGAATTGCATTCCGCGCCAGTGGAGACTGTTTCTTAGGCCGTGCGGATCTCGCTCGCCTCAGCCGCATCTGCAGTTCCCCATAACGGGTCAGCCGGCCTCGCGCCAAATCGAGTATGAAACTGTGCCATTTCGAGGCGGGTCTCGACCGCCCGATGTTCCTGATCGCGGGTCCCTGCGTCGTGGAGTCGCGTCAACTGCAGATGGATACGGCGGGAGAGTTGAAGGCGTTGTGCGCCGAACTCGGCATCCCGTTCATCTTCAAATCATCTTATGACAAGGCCAACCGCAGCTCCGGAAAATCGTTTCGCGGGCCTGGCATGCGAGAGGGTTTGGAGATTCTCGCCGACGTACGTAAGACCATCGACGTACCGATTCTGACCGACGTGCACACCGAGCAGGACGTGGCGGCAGTCGCGGCGGTGGTGGATGTCATGCAGACGCCGGCTTTCCTGTGCCGACAGACCGACTTCATCCACCGGGTAGCCTCCGCCGGTAAGCCGGTGAATATAAAAAAAGGCCAATTCCTCTCGCCCTGGGAAATGAAGAACGTCGTGGTCAAGGCGCGCGAGGCCAGTGGCACCGATAACATCATGGTGTGCGAACGCGGGGCATCGTTCGGATACAACAACCTCGTATCGGATATGCGCTCGTTGATGGTCATGCGCGATACCGGCTGCCCTGTCGTCTTCGACGCCACGCATTCGGTACAACTCCCGGGCGGGCAGGGCACCTCCAGCGGAGGTCAACGCGAATTCGTCCCGGTGCTGGCGCGAGCGGCGGTAGCGAGCGGCGTAGCGGGCGTATTCATGGAAACGCATCCGAACCCGGAGAAAGCGCTCTCCGACGGCCCGAACGCATGGCCCTTGCGCCACATGCGGGCGCTGCTGGAAACGCTGCGAGAGATCGATGAATTGGTGAAGCGGCGAGGCTTTGCGGAGAACCTTGTGACTCCGATGCCCGGGTCTAGATAAAGCCACCGGGTCTAGATGAAGCTATCGGGGGCAAATAGACCCTGAGCCGGCAACAGGAAATTTTTCGAACGTAGACGAGGCCAGACAAATGAGTTCAATCGTTGACGTGGTAGCACGCGAGATCCTCGATTCCCGCGGCAATCCCACGGTGGAAGCGGATGTCCTGCTGGAGTCCGGGATCATGGGTCGTGCGGCGGTTCCCTCCGGTGCGTCCACCGGCTCCAAGGAGGCGATCGAGCTGCGCGATGGTGATCCCAAGCGCTACCTCGGCAAAGGGGTATTGCGCGCGGTGGAGCACGTCAACACGGAGATATGCGAAGCCATCATCGGGCTCGACGCGGTCGAGCAGTCGCTGGTCGACCAGACCTTGATCGAACTGGATGGCACCGACACCAAGGCACGCTTAGGCGCCAATGCAATGCTGTCGGTTTCGCTCGCGGTCGCGAAGGCAGCCGCGGAAGAAGCGGGATTGCCGCTGTACCGTTATCTGGGTGGAGCGGGCCGAATGCAGCTCCCGGTACCGATGATGAACGTCATCAACGGCGGCGCCCACGCTAACAACAGCCTCGATCTGCAGGAGTTCATGATCATCCCTGTGGGCCTGCCAAGTTTCCGCGAGGCGTTACGCTGTGGCGCCGAGATCTTTCACACGCTCAAGAAGCTGATCAACGCGAAAGGGATGCCCACCACCGTCGGCGATGAAGGTGGCTTCGCTCCCAGCCTGCCCGGAAACGAGGCTGCGCTGCAATTGATCATGGAGGCCATCGACAAGGCCGGCTACACCGCCGGTACGCAAGTGGCCATCGGTCTGGACTGCGCCAGCACCGAGTTCTTCAAGGAAGGGATCTACAACATCGAGTCGGAAGGCCTGAAACTCAGTGCAGCGGGATTCGCCGATTATCTCGCCGCCTGGGTCGAAAAGTATCCCATCATCAGCATCGAAGACGGCATGGCCGAGGACGATTGGGAT
>Ga0209048_10003659_pt1 | contig 14887 bp, 8 predicted proteins | sample FrelakmetCRP12CR_FD_187146 | JGI IMG/M metagenome (GOLD analysis project Ga0209048, IMG submission 187146) | Freshwater lake sediment microbial communities from the University of Notre Dame, USA, for methane emissions studies - CRP12 CR (SPAdes)... | ecosystem: Environmental > Aquatic >... | reverse complement strand
CGGCTCACGTGGTAGCCGGGCGCCCGTCCAGCGCGCGAAGGCGTCGGCTTCGTAGAAGCTGACGTGACAGACCGGCTCGTCCGCACGCAGCCTGCGCAGGCCCGCGAGCGTCATCACCTGCCACGTATCGTCAAGCAGCTCCCAGTACAACGGCGCGCGCCAGCGGCGCGCTTGCACCGTGTTCCAGCCGTCTGACAACCACAGCTCCGGCCGTTCGTATCCGCCGTCGTCGATGAACGCCAGGAACTCCTCGTTGGTCACGAGACGCGAAGCCAATTCGAACGCCTCGATGAAGACGCGGTGGCGCGGCCGCTCGTTGTCGAAGCAGAAGCCGCCGCCGTCGTGACCGATCCACTGGATGCCTTTGGCGAAGGGCTGCCACTGCAGCGGCGCAGCTTGGGCGCGAGGAGCCTGCGGGCAGTCGCGATACGCCGGATGCAACGGGTTGCAAGAAAGCATGTGCTTGACGTCGGTGAGAATCAGCTCCTGATGTTGCTGCTCATGCTGCAAGCCAAGCTCGACAATGTCTGTGTCGACGTCGTCTCGCGCCGCCAACAGCGCCAGCATCTGTGCATCGACATGCGCGCGGTAGGTGAGCACGTCGTCAAGCGTCGGCCGTGACAGCAGACCGCGCTGCGGCCGCGGATGCTGCTGGCCAACGGCCTGGTAATAGGAATTGAAGAGGACACGAAATTCTGGATGAAATGGCCGATAGCCCGCCACGCGCTCCAAGACGAATGTTTCGAAGAACCAGCTGGTGTGCGCCAGGTGCCACTTCACCGGACTGGCATCGTCCATCGACTGCACCTGGCAGTCCTCAGCGCCGAGCGGCTCGCGCAGCTGTTCCGTGGCGCGCCGGACGGTGCGATAGCGGCCCGTCAGCGCTTCGCCTGATCCGGGGAGGGTAGCAGCCTCGAACGACCCAGCCATTGTGTGCTCATGGTTCCCTCCTTTGGCAAAGGAGGGTCAGGGAGGATTTGTGTGCAGGGCTCGCAACCAGACGCGAACAAATCCCCCTTGATCCCCCTTTTTCAAAGGGGGAGAACATCAACCTCCCGCTTCAACCGCCGTAGAAAGTCTTCTCACCGAGGTCCTTGAGCCACAACGTGGCGTCGTCGGGACGCCCGTCGGGCTGCTTCGCGACGCCGGCGTCGACCACCTCGCCGACCATGATGGTGTGATCGCCGCGCTCGATGCTGTCGACCAGTTTGCAGTCGAAGAACGCCGGCGTGTTCTCCAGCACGGGAGCGCCGGTCTTGCCGCGACGGAACGGCTCGCCGGAGATCGTGCTGCCGTCGACCGTGGCCGGCTTGAAGAACGCGAACGCCATCGCCTGTTGACCCTTGCCGAGCACGTTCAATGCAAACGCGCCGCTGTCCTTGATGGCCGCGTACGCGCCGGAATCAGCCTTCACGCCGACTACGACGAGCGGCGGCTCGAACGACGCCTGCGTGACCCAATTGACCGTCGCTGCCGCAACCTGCCCGTCCTTCGCCTGCGCCGTCAGCACATAGAGGCCGTAGGGAATCATACGCAGAGCGGTCTTCTTCGTTGCCGGATCCATTGCTTCCTCCTTCGGTGGTGAGCCTCAGTGAGCCCAGCCCTGGCCGCTATGTCAACACTTGGTAAGGATCGCTGATCGCCTACGGCGTCATAGATTCTCGATCGGCACCGGCTCGATCGGCTCGGCCAGCGCAAAGCCGAAGACGCGCGCGTAGAAGTACAGCTCAGCTTCGAGGGCGCGTCGGATGGTCTCAGCACGGCGGAAGCCGTGCTGCTCCCCCTCGAACGGCACGTACGCCACCGGTAGCTTCTTGGCGCGCAGTGCCGCCACCATTGCCTCTGCTTGATTGGGGGAGACGATCTTGTCGTCCAGGCCTTGGAAGAAGATCACCGGACACGACAGCCGATCGGTGAAGTGGATCGGCGAACGCGCGCGGTACAAATCGCGGCGCGCCGGATACGGTCCGACGAGCCATTCTTCGTAACGCGACTCGAACTTGTGCGTGTCGTTGGCGAGCGCCTCGAGGTCGCCGATGCCGTAGTAGCTCGCCCCGGCTTTGAAAACGTCGCGGAAGGTGAGGGCGCAGAGGGTCGTGTAGCCACCGGCGCTGCTGCCGCGGATGATGAGTCGATTGCCGTCGACGAGCCCGCGCTCCACAAGAAAGCGGGCACCGCTCACGCAGTCGTCGACGTCGACGATCCCCCACTGCCCGTCGAGCCGCTGCCGATAGGCGCGCCCGTACCCGGTGCTGCCGCCGTAGTTCACGTCGAGCACCGCGATGCCCCGACTGGTCCAGAACTGCACCACCAGCCGCAGCGTGCTGGATGTCGCCGCGGTCGGGCCGCCGTGGCTCAGCACCAGCAGTGGTGGGCGTTCCCCAGGCGGCGCGCCGTAGTCGTGATTGTGTGGCCGGTAGAAGAAGGCGTACGCGGTCGGCCCGTCCCGTGTGGGAAACTCGACGGCCTCGGCGCGTGCAATATATCCGGCCTCGACCACGACCTCATTCGAGCGGCGGAGGACGTCGAGCCCTCCGGTGCGCAGGTCGAGCTGCGTGAGCGCGAGGGGCTGGGTGGGGGAGCCGGCGATGAACACCGCGCGGTCCGGCGCGACACGCACACCGTCGAACTCGCTGAGGTCAATCTCCAGCGGAGTGAGCACCAAGGTGCGCGTATCGAGCCAAGCCAAGTGCCGCACGCCCCCCTCGGCGTACGTGCACACAGTCTGGTCGGCCGACGCGAACCCGTACATCGACATCCCGAAGGTCCATTGCGGCAGCCCGAACTCCGCCGCCTTCGGGCACAGCGCCTCGACCTGGCCGCCGCGGTAGCGATACAGGTTCCACCATGCGGTGCGGTCGCTGACGAAGTGCAGGACGCCGTCCGGTGACCACTCGGGCTGAAAAATCGATTCCGCCGGTCCCCCGGCCACACGCTCGCACTGCCCGAGTAAGCCGTCGTCATCCATCTCGCCGACCCACAGCTCCGTGCCGTCCCATGGCATGTTGGGATGATTCCAGGATAGCCACGCGAGCCGCGTCCCATCAGGGCTGAGGCGCGGCGACGAGTAGAAGTCATTTCCAGCGGCCAAGACGAGCGGTCCGGCATCGCCATCGTAACCGATGCCGACCAAGGTGTTGACCGGCTCGTGTCGCGCGGCGCTGTGATCCTCGCACACGCAGATCACGCGGCCGCGGCGTCGATCAATCTCCAGGTCGGCGAAGCGAAACGACCCCTCGCCCGTCAGCGGCCGCGGTGCACCAGCCGGGTCTTGGCGATAGAGGCGCGCGTCGCTGAAGTGCGAGAAATACACAGAACCCCCGGCAACGGCGAAGGCGCCGCCGCCGTACTCGTGAACCCGCGTCCGCACGTTGAACGGTGCCGGCGTCACGTCGCATGTTTGTCCGTCCGGCGTGCGCCGCACAAGCACCGACCGCCCACCCTCCGAGGGGCGCATCTCGACCCAGTACGTATCGTTCCCATCGAGCACAATCTGCCCGAGGCCGATGGTGCCCGAGGCGATCAGCTCGGCAGTGATCGGCGATTTCCAGGAACCGTACGGGGCAATGATCATGCTCTCTTCTTACCTCTTGCCCCATCCCTCGTGAACACTCCCGCGAACGGGGCACGGGTGGGGCGGAGGGGACAAGACCGCTTCTACGGCCTAGTCTTGCGGCCGGCGGCCGCCGAAGACTGCCAACTCGAACACCTTGAAGTAGCAGTCCACGTCCTCGTAGCCGCCGCTCCGCAGCCACTCGCACTGCACCTCCACGGGCGCGAGGATGTTCGCAGCCTTGTCGGGTCGATGCACGAACTCGTCGGCCACCTGCGCGCGGTTCTTGCCCGACCCCTGGTGCGCTTGGAAGGCGAAGATCGAGTCGATCATCAATTCGTCGGCGACCGACTCGATCCATGCGGTGCGCGACGCGACATGTTCGATGTTGACGAACATGCCACCGGGTGTCAGCAGCCTGAAGATCTCTCCGTACAACTCGCGTTTGCGGTCGTCCGGTAGGTGATGAATCGCATAGCCCGACACGACGACGTCAAACGGCGGGCGGCCGGCGATCGATTCGAGCCATCCCGGTGTGACCAGATCGGCGGCCGCGAAGTACGGCGCCGGTCGATGTGTGGCGAACGCGGCGCGCGCCGCGGCCAGCATGGGTTCAGAGAAGTCCACGAGGGTGGGGCGCGCGTCAGGGTAGCGCCTGCGGAGCGCCTGCGTGAGGGCGCCACCGCCGCAACCCAGGTCGGCGAAGCTGCGCACCGCAGTCCTCGTTGCCTCGATGACCCGGAGCATGACCTCGATCTGTTCGGACCCGAACGGGATGCCGCCCCGTATGCCTTCGAGGTACGTGCGGACCAGTGAATCACGCTTCCAGGCTTCGTCATATCGTTGCACCAACCAACCCTCCGTGTGTCCGCACCATTCGGCGTTTGGCGCGTGGCGTCAAGCAGCGCGTTCACACGGCCGTTGGGGAGCTTGCGAACAAGGTGAGCAGGCAGGAAACCTGCTCCACCGTCATTTCATTCCCGCACACAGCTGGCGCACGTTCTACGCAAGCACCTCAAGCTCCGTGACGCCACCGTCTCCCAACGTATCAAGTGGTACCCTTGATCGTGCGGCTTCGCCACGCAGCGGCGGAATGCAATGGGCGCCGTGACTGTCTCCGCAGAGTTTCGGCGATGAAGCTCATCGCCCCAGCCAAGTCGCGAACCCCCGTGGCGCTCACGTTGGCAGCGCTACCGACGTACACGTGGTGCGGATGGCTGGGAAGGTCAGGCCAATGCCCGGAGTTGTCCCATCGCCGCCGGAGGCGCCCGCGACGGGTCTGCCAGTGGTACGCGTACTTCCTCGTCCCGTCGCGGAACAGGTAGTCGCGCACGTGCAGCACGGACCCGTCCGGGAGCGCAATGGATGCGCGCAACTCGTGTGCGATATCGATGTACCGAAAACGCTCGATCGTCACTTCGCGAATGATATCGGCGTGCCGTGCGAGAACCTCATACAGCACGGCGCAGCTCCTCAACGCGCGGCGCCCAGTACTCGACCCCATCATGCGCGAACTGCCACGCCATCAGGTCTTCCTCGAGAGCGAAGGATTCGTGGCCGCGCCGTTGTTTGCGCTGCCGTTCAAGCTGCACGAGCGACATCCGGTACTTCTTCTCGAACCGGGCGCACTCTTCTCGAAACTGCGCCAACTGGTTTGCGGCGCTCAACAAGGTGATCTCGTTGAGGGCAACGTCGGGCGAAGCAAAGCCAAGCTGGTGGAGCCACTGGACGACAGCCTTGCGTGTCGGGCGCATGCGGCGACTCGTAATCCGCTTCAACACGGCTTGCAAGCTGTTTGGCACGCCTGGTCGCCAATTCCGCGAAACGCCAAACGGTAGCGTCGGCTTCCCGATGATCCCCGACGAATCAACCGCAGCGGCAGGGCCGCGCCAAAGTTCGCCATTTCGCCGAGATTTCTATCGGAGACGGGCTGGCTCACTTTTCCATCTCGCTGCCGCGCACGACAAAGGCGACGCTATCGAGCACACGTTGGCTATCGTCTATCAACTGCAGCGTGTGACGACCCGCGCGCGGTGGCCAGAGAAGGATTTTGCTCGCCACGCCGAGGGTCGTACCGTCCAACTCCCAACGCGCCTGCGTGCCGCCCACTTGCGCTTCGACCGCGACGCGCTGCTGTGACTCCGGGATATCGGGATCGAGCGCGATCATCGTACCTGCCACAGGGGCCAGAATGCGTGGATAATTGCCGGCCAACGCCTGTTGCGATGCGCCGGGTTGCGTACCGTCGCGGAACCACTCCACCCGTGCGGGTTCGATCTCGCGGGCAAACGCGACAGTTGCGGCGCGCACCCCGGCAGGTGGGGCGGGTGGTGTGCTCGGCGTGTCGCGGTGCAGCCAGCTCATCACCTCGCGCCACACCGGCGCGGCGCCGGAGACGCCGCTGACGTCGCGCATCGGTTGGCCGGAAAAGTTCCCGACCCAGACGCCGACGGTGTACCGCCGCGAGTAGCCGATGCACCAGTTGTCGCGCATTTCTTTGCTCGTCCCGGTCTTCACCGCGGCCCAGAAGCGTGTCACCAGCGGATTTTCCAGACCGAATGTCATGCTGCGGCTCTCGCGGTCGGCGAGGATGTTCGACACCAGGAAGGCCGTCGCTTCGGAGTAGAGGCGCAACCCGCCATCGTCAGCCGATTCGTCCGGACGCATTCGCAGCATGCTCCACACGCCGTTGTTGGCGAGCGTGCGGTACGCATTCACCATCTCCCAGAGGCTCACGTCGGCCGAGCCGAGCGCCAAGGAGGGACCGTAGTAATCGCCCGACTCCACCAGCCCGTTGAATCCCAGCCGCCGTAGCTGTTGCACGAACGTGTCGACGCCGACGAGCTCCAGCGTGCGCACGGCGGGAATGTTGAGCGACGCGGACAACGCAGTGCGCACCGTTACCAGGCCGCGAAACTGCTCGTCGTAGTTCTGCGGCCGATAGAGTCCGCCGGTAACGGGAATCTCGAGGGGCGTGTCCTCGATCAGCGACGCGGGTGTGAGCAGTCGCTGATCGAGCCCCAGACCGTAAAGGAACGGTTTGAGCGCGGAGCCCGCCTGGCGTCGCGCCCGGATGCCATCGACGTAACGCGCGCTCGACAGATCATCGCCGCCACCGACGTAGGCGAGCACGTCGCCGCTGGCGTTGTCGACAACGAGGACGGCACCGTCGTGCACCCAACGGTCGCGTAACGCCAGGAGGTGGCGGCGCAGCGCCTCCGTCGCGACACGCTGGAGGCTGGCGTCAAGCGTGGACCGGACCGGCGCGGTCGGGACCGCCCCGCGCAGCAGCTCGTGTGCGGCGTGTGGCGCCAGCGCCGCGCGCGAGCCGGCGCCCGGCGGCGTACTCAATGCCTGGGTCGCTGCGACCGTGAGATCCTCCGGTGTTGACCCACCGCTGACGGCGGCGCGCAGGGTCATCGCACGTCGGGTCACGGCGGTGGGCGGCGCGTTCGGTGCCCGTAGCAACACCGCCAACACCAACGCCTCGGCCTCCGTCACCCCGTGCGGCGCTTTGCCGAACAGCACGTGCGTCGCCGCCGCCACGCCTTGTAGCTCGCCGCGGAAGGTCACCAAGTTGAGATAGGCTTCCAGGATCTCGGCCTTCGACCAGCGTTGCTCGAGTGCCCACGCCAGATGCATCTGGTGCCACTTCTGCGCCGGCGCACGCCACCCGCTGCGATGCCGCTGCGACTCGAGCTGCGTGGCCAGCTGCATCGAGATGGTGCTGGCACCGCGTCGCGGTCCGCCACGCAGGAGCTGCGTCGCCGCAGCAATCATGGCTCGTGCATCGACGCCGTGATGCTGGTAGAAGCGCCGATCCTCGGATGCGATAACCGCCGCTTGCAGCGCGGGCGAGATGTCGCTCAGCGGCGTCCACGCCAACCGCCGGCGCTGGGAGTCGACACGCATTTCGTGAATCACGGCGCCGTGGCGATCGAGCAGCGCGATATCGGATGGTTGGCAGGCGGCGCGGACGTCGGCGAAGGTCGGCATCCCGACTTCCCCCGCTCCACCTGAGAGTGTCGACGTTCTCGCGAGCACGCCCTTCGAGACGCCGCCAAAAGAAGGCGGCTCCTCAGGGCGAACGGTTGTATTGTTGCTTTCAAAGAAGATTTCCGTTCGCCCTGAGGAGGCCCCATCCCTTCGGGGCCGTCTCGAAGGGCCTGCTTGCTGTTTATCGACGGTCTCCCCTAGGAGAAGGGACCCGTAGGCGAGGGGAACTGCCAAGCTGCAGGCCGCGATGAGGAGTACGGCACCCCTTCTGCTCACGGCATCACCTCCATCGGCGCGTTTGGCAGGTCGCCGAACATCTCGGGCGCATACAGCGCTTCAACGCGCGTCGTCGGCAGCTCGAAGCGGCCGCTCTGGTTGAGACGAATGGTGTACTCGGCGACGAGCTGTCCCTTGGGGACGAACTCGTAGTATGCGCGGTAGGCGTCGAATGCGCGCTCCTGAAACGCCGGCGAGATCTCCTCGGACGGCGCCTCGCTTTGCGTGGCGATTTGTGAGTCGCGTGCCAGGCCGGTGCCAAGATGCGCTGCGCCGGCGGGGATCGGATCGTTGACGACGACCCAGGTCATGTCGCTCTGCGCGTCGACCTCGAGACGGACGCGCAAGACGTCGCCGCGGCTGAGAACGCCAGGCGTCTTCGGTTCCACCGGTGTGATCGTCTTGGTGATCTGGTAACCACTCGACAGCGGCACCTTGAGGGGAATGGCGGCGCGCGATTGGATGGTGGCCCACGGTGCGCCCGTCCCAACTTGTTGCAGCGCCAACTCCGCGCGCGTCGCCGGCCATCCGAAGACCAAGTCGAGCTCGGCGGGCGGCTGCGCCCACACCGCCTGCTGCGTGCCGCCACCAAGCGTTGCCGTCACGGCACCGCTGACCGGCGCCGTCTCGAACGTCTGCGCAAACTTCTTCACAGCCAGTGTGCCCCACGCGTTGGTCACCGTGCAGTCCCAATGCCCGCGTTGCTGCAGGCCGAGCGCGCCGCGCAGCAGTTGCGGCATATCCTCGTGCCACGCGTTGGCCGGCAGCGCGTCGAGCACCATGCGCACCGCATCTGTGTTGGGACACACCATGAGCCACCACATCGCGTTGCTGGTCGAGAACCCCATGGTGGTGCCTTGCAAGTTGAGCCGTGAGCGGATGATCTGCTCGGCCTCGCGCCGGTGCGCGTCGCACTGCGGGATCGCCGGGACGCGCTGCAAGATGCTCCACCAGTCGAGGAGCGCGGACGTCGGCCAGAGATTTGGCTCGATCGTCATGCTGCTGAGCATCGCTGGCGGCGCTTTGCCGAGCCGCGCCAGCGCCTCGATCGCCGCCAGCTTGCGGATCGACAGATCAGTGGTGCGCAGCGCCGACCGGCGCACGACGGCACCGGTGACAAACTTGGTGAGCCCAGCCACCATCTTGTCCTGCGCGTCCGTGGGCAGGACCAGTCCGGCTTCGTTGCTGATGGCGAGGACGTAGGCAGTGAGCACCTCGCTGCCGGTGTCCATCTTCGGGAAATATTTCAGCAGCCCATCACCGTCCATGTACGACGGCAAGGCCGCCGTGATGTCACGCCACGTGCCTTCGTCGTTGAGGGCCACGGCGCGCGACACGCGCTGTTCGAGACACGTGTACGGATAGCTGCGCATCCACTGCTGCACACCGTCGAGCCCGCTGGCGAGAGATGGCGACAGATGTACGTCCACGCCGCCGCGGCCGGCCAGCGCGTCCGCCGGGCGTTCGATCGGCTGGCGCACGGGAGCGTCGAGCTGCACCAGCGTTGCTTGGAAGGTGCGGACCGGAACGGCAGGGCGTACCTGTTGCGTGACGCGCAGGCGGTCACTCGCACCAGTGGTGTCGCGGGCTTCCACTTCATACCCTAGGGCCTCGACACCAACCGGCACCGCAACGTTCCAGGCGACGACCGTGGCTTCTCCGGGTGTGAGGTCGACGATCTGCGCAGCGAACGGCGTGGGCAGACCGTTTGCGCGCCCGCTCAGCGACACTTTCATCGGTCGGTCGGTGGTGTTGCGGACGGTGAACTGGGCGGGGAACTGATCGCCCTCACGCACCAGCGGCGCCAGGCCGGAGAGCAGCATCAAATCCTGGGTCGAGCGAATCGACGTCTTCCCCGTACCAAAGTGGCCGACGCCGCCGGTTGCCACAGCGGCGACGCGGAAGCTGGTGAGCGAGTCGTTGAGCGGCACCTCGACCGAGGCGTTGCCGTTGGCGTCGAGCGCGACGCGCCCCTGCCACAGCAGCAGCGTGTCGAACAGCTCGCGGCTCCCTTGTCGCCCCCCGCCACCCCCTTGCGGCACGGCTTTGAGCCCGAAGTGCCGTTTGCCCACAACCTGCATCTGCGCCGTCGCGGTGCGGACGCCGTAGCCGCGCCGTCCCATCATGGCGTCGAGCAGGTCCCAGCTCTTGTTCGGCTGCAGCTCCAGCAATCCTTCGTCGACTGCGGCAACGGCGACCTCGCTCCCCGCGGGCGGCGCCGTGCCATCCACCATACGCACAGCGATCTGCACTGTGGCGTGTTCACGGACATGGTACACGGGCCGGTCGGTGGTCACCGCTACCTTCAATTCATGCGCGCGCCAACCGACGCGGATTTCCGCAATACCGAGTTTGAAGGCCGGCTTGCCGAGATCGACCATCGCGGTGGGTTGCACATCGCCGACGCGCCCGCGCACGACCAGAACCGAAACGAACATGTTGGGTGAGTACGGATCAGTCACCGGCACCTCGACGACCGGATCCTTGCCTGACAAGTGAACGACCGTCGCATCGCGCACACCTTCGCGCTCCGTCGTGACCAGCGCGGTTGCATCGCGGAACGGCATGCGTACCTGGAAGCGCGCCGTCTCCCCCGGCTCGTAACGCGGCTTCTCCGGCAACAAGTCGATGCGGTCGCTGTCCTCGGCGCTGAACCATTCATCGTCTGCTCCGGAGATCCACACCTCGGTGTGCGCCGCGCTCACGTGTCCGGCGTCATCGGTCGTCAATGCTTGCAAAATGAGGTTACCGTCGGTTGGTGGCTTGCCTGCGCACAGGAACCAGCCGGCGGCGTTGGTCTGCCCGGCGCACAACGTCCCGATGACCGGTCCGACCTCCTCGATGTTCTCGTAGGCGTAGAACCCACCGACGAGCCGCTTGCGATGCGAGTAGTTCTTACGCTGCCGCACTTCGACGCGCACTGGCGCGCCGGCAACCGGACGGCCGGCTGTGTCGACAACCGCCAGCTTCGCTTGTACCGTCTCCTTCGACCCAGCCCACTCGTCAGCCCTGATGCCGACCAGCCGTTTCGCCGGCCACAGCGGCACCGTTGACGACACGGTCTGCACCTCGCCGTTGGGATCGCGGAACTCGAGCTCAGCGAGCAACTCGCGCAGCGTCCCCGCCGGCGGCAGGTTGTTGATCGCTGAGCGCGCTGCACCGGCGGCATCCAACGCGAGGTCCTGGCTCTGATGGACCGCGGGCTTGGCGGTGGTGCTCTGCTCGTCGTCGGGGACGCCTTGACGCACGATGCCTTCCTGCACGGCGCCGTTGCCAAAGGTGAAGCGCTCGAACTCGTCGGGCGCACGGAACGTGCCGGGTCGGATCTGCGCGCGCAAGCGTACCGGCAGACCGGCGGCGCTGCCGCCCGCAAGGTACTGCACGCTGATATCGACGGGCACTTCGGTCACCGCGACTTGCGGTTCGGCAGGCAGGTGCACGATGCCCTTCATGAGTGGCACACGAAACTCTTCGACGCGGAAGCTGCCGGAAGTCCACTGCGTGCGCCATGGCTGTGCACTCTGCCGACTGAAGGTCAGTTGATAGGTGCCGAGCTTGGCCTCCTTCGGGATCTGCCACGTATCCTCGGCGCTGCCGGCGGCGTCCCACTCGAGCGGTAGGTCATACTTCTCGTTGCTGCCGAGGTGCTGGATCGACAGCGCGGTCGGCCGGTCCGCGTCGGGCGCGAACGAGAAGCCGTCGAGGCTGCGCTGCCGGAGGATGTGTTTCATGTGCACGGTTTCACCGGCGCGGAAGAGCGGTCGGTCGAAGATGGTGTGCACCAGCGTCGGTCCCTGATAGCTCTCGGAGGGCAACTGGAAGCGCCACGGCTCGATGCCGCGGTTCCAGCCGGAGTGGACGAAGCTGAGGTCGTCGGTGGTCTGCGCCGTGATGAGGAGCCCTTCATCGAGTGCGTTCAGCGAACGTGTTTGTCCACTATCATCGTAGTCGTCGCGTTCGGTTTCTTCCGCGGGATCATAGGCGGCGTCGCAGCGCGGCAGCGCATCCTGCGCCGGCAGGTTGGCGACGCGGGCAATGCCTTGCGCGTCGGTCTCTCCGGTCCAGACGACCGCGCCTTGGCAATTCTGGATGGTGACGTGCGCGCCGCTCACCGGCTCGGCCTTTTCGAGGGTCGTGACCCACACCAGCGAGCTCTCGTGGCCCCATTTGAAGTGGACGGAGAGATTGGTGACCAGCGCGGCCGTCGGCACGTACATCGGCCGATCCTTGCCGAGCAACGCGGCGCCGAGGCGCGGGCTGGACAGTTCGACAACGTAGAGGCCGGGTGCACCGAGCGGGATGCCGACGACCTCGAATGCCTTGGCACCATTGGGCTTCGGCAGTGTGAATGGCTTTACCGAGAGCGCCGGCACGGCGGTCGGCTGCGCACCCGGCGTCGGGTTGTGCGGCGGTTTATCCGGGCTGAAGACCGAGGCGATGCGGCGTGCCCGGTTCACCTTGCGCAGCCATGGCATGACCTCATCGAAGCGCTCGGGAGGAATGCGTGTGAGGTTCCCGGTGACCGTGCCGATGTCACCTTGCAGCTCCGCTTCGAGATTGCGCACGGTAACCGGCAACACCGGTTCGGCCTTCGATTCGATGATGCCGAAGCGCGACGAGAACTTCGCCAGCGGCGGCAGTGGCGCAGTCTTTACGGTGAGCGGGTACTCGCCGGCGTTGACCAGCGTGCGGCCGGCATCGTCGTGCAAGTCGGACGGCAGCTCGACGCGGAAGGTCGCCGACTCCGCGAACGGTCCCTTGAACTCTACCCGGCTGACGAACAGGTCTGGTGACTTCGGTTCGTCGCTCTTGCTTTCCGCCGCCCAACGCCGCTGATCAGGTCCGAGCAGGCTGATCTGACTGGCATACGCCCATTTCACCGGGGCGGAGAACGAGACGCTCATCGACGACAGCGGGATGCAGTCGGCTTTGGCGTTCTCACGCGGACAGTAGAACTGGGCGGTGAACGCTTTGCGTGTCGTGAAGTCGAGTACCTGGTCGCGCTCGGTGGCGACGCCGGTAGCAGCACTGATGCCCTTGCCCCACACCAGACTGACCTTGGCGTCGTTGGGAAAGCGCTGCCGCGACTGGACGACCAGTACCGGGCCGTTCAGCGCGCCGTGCCAGAAGGTTTTGAGGATGGCCTCGCGACTGTCGCCGGTGACCACACGCACACCGACACGTTCGGGAACCCCGGCGATGCGGAACCAGGCGTGGGCGAGCACAGATGCTTCAGTCGGCTCGGCATCGAGCACCAACACGAACGCCTGATCTTCTTCGATCGACTCGTCGCCTTGCGACGGTGTCGACGACATCACGGTCGGACCGCCGGTTGAGAACGTGAAGCTCCGTGTGCCACCAATGACCTTGCCGTTGAGGGTCTTCAGGTCCGCGCGCAGCTTGAAGGTGCAACGTACGCCGGCAGGCAGGTCACGTGCGAAATCGTAGGCCCAGTTGCGGCTGTCGATCCAGCGCCCGCCGCCCTTCTCGGCGCAGTCGATGTCGAACGGGTCGCGAGCCGCACGCGGGTCGCCGAGCGGCACCATGGGATCGGAGAACCGGGCGGTGACTTGGCGGACGTTCTTGACGATGCCCTGGGGTGCGAACTGGGTGATGCGCGCGCCGGGGGGTTCACCCGCGGATGCGATGCTCGCGAAGACCGAACACAGCAACCCAAGCCCGATGCCCGCCATTTGATACGTCGATGTCGATCTGTGGCGCTTCATCCTCATGCTCGATGCACTCCCGTTGCAGCCCCCCTTCGCATACCCAGAAACTCTTCAGATGTGTAGGGTGCGCTCTGCGCACCGTGACGCAGTTCGCCACGCGGCCTGTGCGGCTTGCTGTCTACTCGGTACGCAGATAGTTTCTTGCGCATGATCACTGCGGGGGCCCGGCGAGAGGGCGGCCGGGCGTGACGGCATCTGCGGTTGACGACGCACCTGTCGTCTTTTCCGACGTCGACATGGCGTTCGAGGATCGCCACGTATTGCGTGGGTTCTCGTGCGGCTTCCTGCGCGGCAAGATCTCGGTCATCCTGGGCGGCAGCGGATCGGGGAAGACGACCATCTTGCGACTCATCGGCGGCCTGGTGCGCCCACAGAGCGGCCGGATCATGGTTGCGGGGGAAGATGTCAGCCAGCTTTCCGAGACCCAAATGTACGCGGTGCGTCGCAAGCTGGGCATGATGTTCCAAGGCGGTGCACTGCTGGATTCGCTGACGATCTTCGATAATCTCGCGTTTCCGTTGCGCGAGCATACGTCGATGAGTGCTGCCGAGATCACTGCCGAGGTGCACCGCCAGTTAACCGCGGTCGGCTTGTCTGGCGTCGATGAGCTATTACCCGGGCAGCTGTCAGGCGGCATGATCCGGCGTGCCGCGCTCGCCCGCGCGATCATTCGCAAACCGGAGATTTTGCTCTGCGACGAGCCCTTCTCTGGACTCGATCCGATTTCGGTGAAACGTATCGAGGCGCTGTTGCGCCGCATCAACAGCCAGCTCGGCGTCACCATGCTGGTGTCGTCGCACCACATCCCATCGACCATGCGCATGGCCGATCAGGTCGTGATGCTCCTCGGTGATCGGACCGTAGCGGGTTCACCCGGCGAGCTGAGCCAGAGCCCCGATCCGCGCATCGCCGGCTTCTTGAACGAAGAGGTGGACGAGTCGATCGAGCCGCCGGCGTATGCGGCGCATGCGCACCAGAGATCCGCAACGCCATGATTGCGTTGGTGCAGGATCTGGGCGCGGCGGTCATCCGGTTCGTCGTGCACCTCGGCCGCATCCTGATCTTCGCGGCGTCCGTCGTGCGCGCCGCGCTGACGCCGCCCAACCGGGTGCGCGCCTTCGTCGCCGAGCTGTTCAACCTCGGTGTCCTGTCGCTGGTCATCATCTGCGTCTGCGGTCTGGCAGTGGGCATGGTGCTCGGCTTGCAGGGATACAACACGCTGGTGCGCTTCGGCGCCGAGCAGTCGCTCGGCGCGGTGGTCGGGTTGAGTCTCATCCGCGAGCTCGGTCCGGTCCTCACGGCGTTGCTAGCGACGGGGCGTGCCGGCTCGGCG
>Ga0209048_10003658_pt1 | contig 14889 bp, 13 predicted proteins | sample FrelakmetCRP12CR_FD_187146 | JGI IMG/M metagenome (GOLD analysis project Ga0209048, IMG submission 187146) | Freshwater lake sediment microbial communities from the University of Notre Dame, USA, for methane emissions studies - CRP12 CR (SPAdes)... | ecosystem: Environmental > Aquatic >... | reverse complement strand
GATCTCACGAACAGCGCCACGACAGGGCCTCGCGCCGCCGCGGTCACCAGGGCCGGGTCGTCGGCGAGGCGCAGGTCGCGCCGAAACCACAGGATCGAGGGCGTCACCACCGCGAGCGTGACCGGCGGCGGGCGACAGCCACGAACCGGCGCCGGTCACGGTCGGGCTGCGCCTGTCGGCTCGTGCTCAGTCGTCGAGGCGCAGGGCGGCCACGAAGGCCTCCTGGGGGACCTCGACGCGCCCGATCGACTTCATGCGCCGCTTGCCCTCCTTCTGCTTCTCCAGGAGCTTGCGCTTGCGGGTGATGTCGCCGCCGTAGCACTTGGCCAGGACGTCCTTGCGCTTGGCCTTCACCGTCGCGCGGGCGATGAACCGTCCCCCGATGGCCGCCTGGATGGGCACGTCGAAGAGCTGGCGGGGGATCAGCTCCTTCAGCTTCTCGCACATGCGCCGGCCGTAGTCGTAGGCCTTGTCCCGGTGCACGATGGAGCTGAAGGCATCGGCGGGCACCGCGTTCAACAAGATGTCGACCTTCACGAGGTTGCTCGTGGCGTAACCGGCCGGCTCGTAGTCGAGGCTGGCGTAGCCCTGCGTGCGGCTCTTCAGCTGGTCGAAGAAGTCCACGACGACCTCGGCCAGCGGGATGCGGTACACGAGCTCCATCCGCTCGGGAGAGAGGTACTCCATCTTCTCCATCTCGCCCCGACGGCCCTGGCACAGCTCGATGATCGTCCCGGCGTAGCCGGCCGGGGTCAGGATCGTCGACTTGAGGAACGGCTCGTCGATGTGGTCGATCTCGCTGGCGTTGGGCAGCTCGCTCGGGTTGTCGACGGCCTGGACCGTCCCTCGCGTCGTGTGCACGAGGTACTCGACGCTCGGCGCGGTGGCGATCAGGGAGAGGTTGAACTCGCGCTCGAGGCGCTCCCGCACGATCTCCATGTGCAACAGCCCGAGGAAGCCGCAGCGGAAGCCGAAGCCGAGCGCCCCCGACGTCTCGGGCTCGTAGGTGACCGATGCGTCGTTCAGACGCAGCTTCTCCAGGCTGTCGCGCAGGTTCTCGAAGTCGTCGCCCTCGACGGGGTACAGCCCGCAGAAGACCATCGGCTTGGGATCGCGGTAGCCCTCGAGGGCCGAGGCCGCCCGCCGCCCGGCCTCGGTCACCGTCTCGCCGACGCGGGCCTCGCCGACGTCTTTCACCCCGGCGATCAGGTAGCCGACCTCACCCGGTCCGAGCGAGGCCACCGGCGTGATGGCCGGGAGGCGCACTCCGATCTCGCCGACGTCGTGGACCGACCCGGCCTGCATGAACGCCAGGCGCGACCCGGCGGTGACGGTGCCGTTGACGACCCGGATGGAGGACACCACCCCGCGGTACTGGTCGAACACGGAGTCGAAGATCAGCGCCTGCAGCGGCGCGTCGGGATCGCCGCGAGGGGGCGGGATCCGCTCCACGACGGCATCGAGGAGCTCGGGGACGCCGAGGCCGGTCTTCGCACTGATCAAGAGGATCTCCTCGGCCGGCAGGCCGAGCACCTTCTCGATCTCCTCCGCGTAGCGCTCGGGCTCGGCGGCGGGCAGGTCGATCTTGTTGAGGGCGGCGACGATCTCGAGGTCGTTCTCGAGGGCCAGGTAGCAGTTGGCCAGGGTCTGGGCCTCGATGCCCTGCGCCGCGTCCACGAGCAGCACGACGCCCTCGCAGGCGGCCAGCGACCGGCTCACCTCGTAGCCGAAGTCGACGTGGCCGGGGGTGTCGATCAGGTGCAGCGTCGAGCCCTTCCAGCGCACCCGGACGTTCTGGGCCTTGATCGTGATGCCCCGCTCCCGTTCGAGGTCCATCGAGTCGAGGTACTGCTCACGCATCTCGCGGGGGTCGACGGCGCCGGTCAGCTCCAAGATGCGGTCCGACAGCGTCGACTTCCCGTGGTCGATGTGGGCGATGATCGAGAAGTTCCGGATGCGCGACAGGTCCATGGGGGTGCATCGACGCTACCAAGCGGCCGCAGCGGCTCCTCAGCCACTGCTTGGGGTCGCGACGGCAACGCTGGTACATTCTCCGGGCTTCCAAGCCGAAGGACACGACGTGGCGAACATCAAGAGCCAGATCAAGCGGATCAAGACCAACGCCAAGCGAGCCGAGCGCAACAAGGCCGTGAAGAGCGAGTTGCGGACCCGCGTCAAGACCGCGGTGCGGGCCACGGGGACCGCGGACGCCTCCGAGGCCATGCGGGCCGCGGTGAAGCGGCTGGACAAGGCCGCCTCCAAAGGTGTGATCCACAAGAACCAGGCCGCCCGGCGCAAGAGCCGCCTCATGAAGCGGGTCAACGCCGCGGCCTGAACGACGTCAGCGCCGTCCGGTGGCAGCCGGGCGCCGCGACGGCGACACCAGGCGGCTCAGGCGGGCGACGAGCACTTCCAGGACGAGCTCACCGGGCCATTCCCTCCCGCCCCGCAGATCGAGGTCGGCCTCGGCCAGCACGGCGATGGCCCGCGCGATCCCGCCATGGCCGAGCCGGCGGGCCTGATCGAGGGCCTTGCGGGCCGCGAACGTCGAGCCCTTGAGACCGAGCAGGGCGGCCGCGGCCTTCTCGTCGGCCACACCGGCGCCGTCGAGGCGCAGCATGCGTGCGTAGTGGGTGTGCAGCGTGGCCAGCACCTGGAGCGGGTGGCGCTCCCCGCCGCGCAGGAGCCGGGTGAGGTTGGCCAGAGCGAGCGCCGTGTCGCCCCGATCGATGGCGTCGGTCAGGTCCCAGGGCGGCACGGCTCCGGCGTCGCCCACGAAGGGGGCGACGTCGACGGCGTGCAGGCGGGCGCCGGGGCCGAACGTGGCCTCCAGGGTCTCGAGGAGCGCGCTCAGGCGGGCCACGTCCTCGCCGAGCTGGCCGGCCAGCAGGACCCTGGCGCCGGCGTCGAGACGCAGGCCCGAGCCGGCCACGTGCTCGTCGATCCAGGCCTGGCGGTCACCGGGGCGCGTCGGTGCGTCGGTCGCGATGACGTCGCCGCCGGCGGCCTTCACCTTGTCGGTGAGCGACTTCGGGAGACGACCGCCGGACGCGGTGAGCACGAGCTCGGTGGTGGGCAACGGGTCGTCGAGGTAGGCCACGAGGGGCGCCAGCTCGTCGGCGCCGAACCGGGAGACGCCACGGGCCACGACGACCCGGTGCTCGGTGAGGAAGGGCGGCGTCTGGGCCGCGTCGACGACCGACCCCACGAGGTAGTCCTCCCCGTCGAAGTCGTCGACCATCAGGCTCCGGTCCCCGGCGCCGACGAGGCGGTGCACGAGCTCGGACAGCGCGTCGGCCAGCAGGACCCCGTCGTCGCCCCGCAGCAGCCACACCCCGGCACCCACGGCCGTGACCTTAGAGCCTGCCCGAACGGGCGCGGCCGGGGATCCTAGGCTCGTCGATCGCATGTCGACGCTGCCTCCCCTGTACCCCGTGGTGCCGAGGGGACCGCTCCACTACCGCCGCCGCCTGCGACGACTGGGGCCGCTCATCGGTCTCGCCGCCCCGGTCGTGGCCATCGGCGCCGCCGCCGCCGTGTGGCGGTTCTGGCCCTGCCCGGCCGGGGCCAGGTGCGTGGCGCGAGCGGTGGTCGCCTGGGGCTTCGGGGCCCTCGCGCTCCCCACCGCCGTGCTCGTCGGGCTCCCCTTCAACGGCGGCACCATCCGCGTGACGCTGGTGGCCGTGACGAGCGCTCTCGTGTGGTTGGCCGTCGGCTTCGTGGCCGGCCGCCGGGCCACACGCGTCCCGGTGGCGGCCTGGCGGGACTGGGCCCGCGAGTACCTGTGGCTGGCCGTGCCGTTGTGGCTCGGCGTGCTCGTCGGCCTGGGCGGCTTCGCGCTGATCGTCACCCGGGCCTGAACGGGGGACCGGTCCGGCGGGCCTCCCACTCGGCCTCGATCTCCTGGGGGATGCGCCGGTAGGCGGCCCAGTGCCCGTAGCCCCGCAACCGCCACTGCAGGTAGGAGCCGCAGTACCGCACCGCGAACCCGACCGCCCCCTGCTCGCGCCACTGGCGCACGTGGACGAGCTCGTGGCGACGCAGGTGGTCGGAGCCCGCCGCCTCGGGGCGGACCGAGATCAGGGAGCCGACGGTGATGGCGTCGGCACCCGGGGGCACCGGACCCCCGACCCACCAGCGGGCACCGCCGGCGATCCGTTCCATCGACACGCCGTCACCCTAGTGGAGCCGGGAAGGGCGCCACGGGGTGGAGCGCGGTGTGGAGCCGTGCCCGATCACAGCCGGCCGGATCAGAACAGGCGGGCCGTCAGCTGCTTGCGGTAGGCCGCGGTGCGGGGATCCTCGGAGCCCATCAGCTCGAGGAGATCGACGAACTCCCGGCGGGCGTCGTCGTCGCTCTTCACGCGGTCGAGCAGGCCGCTCAAGCGCTCGTCGTAGTCGTCGGCCGGCTCGCTGCCGACCCGGGCCATGGCGGCGACCCGACGGATCTCGGCCGTCTCGGGCAGCCGGGCCAGCAGGGCCAGGGCCTCGTCGCCACGGCCCTCTCGCACGCACAGCTCGGCCAGGGCGACGGTGACCTGCTCGTTGGTCGGCTCCAACTCGAGAGCCCGGCGCAGCGATGCCTCGTCCCCGGCCGCGAGGAGCGCCGCGACCTCGTTCTCCTGCTCGCTCGGCAGCAGGGCGGCCACGAACTCGCGGATCTCGTTCTCCGGGTAGGCGCCGATGAAGCCGTCGACGACCTTGCCGTCACGCAGCGCGTACACGGCCGGGATGGACTGCACCTGGAACGCCCCGGCGATCTGGGGGTTGTCGTCGACGTTCACCTTGGCCAGGACCACCTGTCCGTCGGCTTCGTCGATGACCCTCTCGATGATCGGGCCGAGGGTCTTGCAGGGTCCGCACCACGGCGCCCAGAGGTCGACGACGACCGGGACCTGCTTCGAGCGCTCGAGGATCTCGGCGGCGAACGTGGCGTCAGTGACGTCGACTCCAGACATGGACGCGCAGGCTAGCGGCCCCTCCGAGGTTCCCACGGTTGCGCCTCCCCGTCCGGTGACCGCCTCGAGCAGGCCTATCGTGAGGGGGGTGCAGGGGCTGAACGAGGCTGCGGTGACCGCCTGGCTGGCGGCCGACGTCGACGGGGCGGTCGCCCCCTTCAGGTTCGATCTGATCGCCGGGGGGCACTCCAACCTGACCTACCTCGTCACGGGGGCCGACGGTGCGCGGTTCGTCCTGCGCCGCCCCCCCCTCGGCCACGTCCTGGCCAGCGCCCACGACATGGGCCGCGAGCACCGGATCATCGCCGCCCTGGCCGGGACGGCCGTACCGGTCCCGGCCGCGCTCGGGTTCTGCGACGACGTCGAGGTCAACGGCGCCCCCTTCTACGTCATGGCCTTCGTCTCGGCGCACGTCGTGCGCGACCGCACCGCCGCCACGAACCTGCTGTCGCCCGTCGCCCGGCGCCGGGCCGGCGAGTCCCTGGCCGACACCTTGGCCGCCATCCACGACGTCGACCCCGACGCCGTCGGGCTCGGGGACCTCGGGCGCAGGGACGGCTACATCGAGCGCCAGCTCAAGCGGTGGTACGGGCAGTGGAGCCAGTCGAAGACGGGCGAGCTGCCCGAGGTCGACGAGGTCTACCGCCACCTCCTGGCTCGCGTGCCCGAACAGGGTCCGGCCACGATCGTGCACGGCGACTACCGCCTCGACAACTGCATGGTCAACGACCACGGTGACGTGGTGGCCGTCCTCGACTGGGAGATCTGCACCCTCGGCGATCCCCTCGCCGACGCCGGGCTGCTCTACGTCTACTGGGGTGGCCTCGGTGACGACGGCGGCCTGGCCTCGCCGGGCACCTCGGTCGAGGGGTTCCCCACCCGGGAAGAGGCGCTCGCCCGCTACGGCTCGGCCAGCCGTCGTGACCTGTCCCAGATCGACTTCTACGTGGCCTTCGGCTACTGGAAGCTGGCCTGCATCCTCGAGGGCGTCTACGCCAGGTACCTGGCCGGGGCGATGGGGTCGCGCGATCCCGAATCGCTGCGCCCCTTCCGCCTCCAGGTCGAGCGCGCCGCGCACGGCGCCGCCCAGATCTGCGAGAGGATCGGCTAGACGATGGACGATCCCGCGGTCACCGTGCATGCCCACCCCGAGCTCGACGCCCCGGTCCTCGTCGTCTCCCTCGACGGCTGGATCGACGCCGGGCTCGGCGCCGCCAATGCCATGGCCGCCCTGCGCTCCCAGCTCTCCCCCTCACCTCTGGCGACGTTCGATCCGGACGTGTTCATCGACTACCGCGCCCGGCGCCCGACGATGCACCTGCGCGACGGGGTCAACACCGGGCTCACCTGGCCCACGATCGAGCTGTCCGTCGGGCGCGACCCCACCGGCAAGGACGTGCTCCTCTTGAGCGGGAACGAGCCCGACGCGCAGTGGCACCGGTTCGTCGGCATCGTGACCTCGCTCACCGTCGACCTGGGCGTGCAGATGATGGTCGGCCTCGGCGCCTACCCGATCGGGGTGCCCCACACCCGGGCCTCGCTGCTGTCGGTCTCCGCGTCGACCCCCGAGCTGGCCGAGCGCCTCGGTCTGCTGCGCAACTCCGTCGACGTGCCGGCCGGGGTCCAGGGGGCGATCGAGCGGGCCTTCGCCGACCTCGGGCTGGCTGCGGTCGGGCTGTGGGCCCAGGTGGCCCACTACGCCGCGGCGATGCCCTACCCGATGGCCTCGATGGCCCTCGTCCAGGGGCTGAGCACGGTGGCCGGGCTGACCCTGTCGACCGACGCGCTGCGCGAGGCGGCCGATGCGCAGCGGCTCCACATCGACGAGCTCGTGGCGAACAACCCCGACAACGTCGCTCTCGTGCGCCAGCTCGAGGCGGCCTGGGACGCCGAGGTGTCGCGGATGGGACCGAACGACCTGGTCTCGGGTGACCAGCTCGCCGCCGAGCTGGAGCGCTTCCTGCGCGAGCAGGGCCGCTGAGCCCCGGGGCCCCGTTCGACCGCGCGAGGCGCGAGGGCTAGGGTCCGCGCCATGAAGGTCGACGGGGGCATCGGATTCGAGTTGGACAAGGCCGCGGCGAGCGCCAAGGAGGCCGAGGAGGCCGGCTACTCCGGCATCTGGTCGGCCGAGACCAGCCACGACCCCTTCTTCCCGCTGCTGCTGGCCGCGGGCGCCACGAAGCAGGTCGAGCTCGGCACCTCCATCGCCGTCGCCTTCGCCCGCAGCCCGATGACGCTGGCCAACATCGGCTACGACCTCCAGGCCTACTCGCAGGGCCGGTTCGTGCTCGGCCTCGGGAGCCAGATCAAACCGCACATCACGAAGCGCTTCTCGATGCCGTGGAGCCATCCGGCGGCCAGGATGCGCGAGCTGATCCTGGCCATCCGGGCCATCTGGGACTGCTGGAACAACGGCACCAAGCTCGACTTCCGCGGCGACTTCTACACCCACACCCTCATGACGCCGTTCTTCAACCCGGGCCCGAACCCGTTCGGCGACGCGAAGATCTTCCTGGCCGGCGTCGGGGAGCTCATGACCGAGGTCGCCGGCGAGGTCTGCGACGGCTTCCTGTGCCACGGGTTCACGACCGAGCGCTACCTGCGCGAGGTGACCCTGCCGGCCCTCGCCCGGGGCCGGGCCAAGGCGGGCAAGACGATGGAGGGCTTCGAGATCGTCGGGCCGTCGTTCGTCGTCACCGGCATGAACGACGACGAGCTGTCCGCGGCCGCGGCGGGCACCCGCCAGCAGATCGCCTTCTACGGTTCCACCCCGGCCTATCGCGGGGTCCTCGAGATCCACGGCTGGGGCGCACTCCAAGACGAGCTGAACGCCCTGTCCAAGCAGGGCAAGTGGGTCGAGATGGGCCAGCTCATCGACGACGAGGTCCTCGAGACCTTCGCCGTGGTCGGGTCGCCCGAGCAGCTCGCTCCCGAGCTGCACCGCCGCTACGGCGACGTGATCCAGCGCATCTCGTTCTACGCCCCTTACAAGAGCGACCCCGAACGCTGGAAGGACGTGCTCACCGCGTTGCGGGCCGCCTGAGGGCCCCGATCACACGAGCCCGGATCAGGCCGGCCCGGACCGGACGAGCAGGGCCAGCTCCTCGTTGAGGTAGCGGTCGCGGCACAACGAGCGCTGCAGCTTCCCGGAGCTGGTCTTGGGCAGGCTGCCCGGCTCGACGCACATCACGTCGCGGGGGGGTACGCCGCACACGTCGATGACGCGCGTGTGGATGGCCCGGCGAACCCCCTCGAGGCCCTCGGGGCCCTCGGCGCGGACCTCGGCCACCACGACGACGCTCTCTTTGCCCTTGTACCCCTCCATGCCGAAGGCGATGACGTTGCCGGCCCGGACCCCCTCGAGGTCGCCGATGGCCCGCTCGATGTCCTCGGGGAACAGGTTGCGGCCGCCCACGATGATCACGTCCTTGATGCGGCCGCACAGCACCAGCTCGCCGTCGAGCAGGTAGCCGAGGTCCCCCGTGCGCAGCCAGCCGTCGTGGAACAGCGACGAGGCCAGCTCGGGACGGCGGTAGTAGCCAGGGGTCACCGAGGTGCCGGTGATCTCGAGCTCGCCGACGTGGCGCTCGGGGAGCGCCTCGCCGGTCGCCGGGTCGCAGATGCGGATCGACAGGCCCGGCACCGGTGCGCCGAGCAGGGGAAGGCGACGAGTCGTCGGGAGCTGCGGGTCGGCCGGCTTGGCCACCCGCTCGGTCTCGAGCACGACCCGGTCCACCGCATCGCACACCATGCCCCGCATCGGCGGTGGGAACGTGCCCCCGATGGCCACCTCGGCCATCCCGAAGGCGGTGAACTCCGCCCCCGGGCGAAAGCCGTGCCGGGCGGCCTCGGCGACGAAGGCCTCGACGGCATCGGGGTCGACCGGCTCGGCCCCGTTCAGGGCCACGCGAAGGCTCGACAAGTCGAGCCCCGACATGCGCTTCAGGGCCCGGGTGGCCAGCACCCAGGAGAAGTTCGGTCCGGCGGTGACGGTCCCGTGATGGTCCGAGATCCACTGCATCCAGCGTCCCGGGTGGGCCACGAAGTCCTGGGGGGCGGCCTGGACCAGCGAGACCCCGGTGGTCATCGCGGTGGCCAGGAGCCCGACGAGCCCCATGTCGTGGTAGAGCGGCAGCCACGACACCAGCACCTCGTGGTCGCCGTCGAGCTCGGCCGCCGCCGTGATGGCGTCGAGGTTGGCGCCGAGCACCCGGTCGGGGATCATCACGCCCTTCGGCTCGCTCGTCGAGCCGCTCGTGTACTGCAGGATCACGAGGCGCTCGGGGTCCGGCCCCGGGATCTCGAGCGCATCGGGTCCGGGGTTCGTGGGGCCCGCCAGCACCGCCGACAGCGACTCGATCGGCGGGTCGCCCGGCGCCGCCGCGTAGAACGGGGCCAGCTGGTCGTCGAGGAGCACGAGCCGGGCGTCGCCGTGCACGATGCGGGCCCGGGTCTGGTGCACGAACTCCTCGAGCGAGCCCATGCGCATCGGCAAGGGGAGCACCATCGAGGCGGCACCGGCGAGCCAGCACCCCTGGACGGCGGTGACCAGGGCCCGGCTCGTCGGCCCGAGGATGGCGACGTGGTCGCCCGGGACGATCCCGCGGGCCTGCAACGCGGCCCCGGCCGCCCGCGACTGCTCGTGCAGCACGGCCCAGGGAACGAGCTCGAAGCGGTCGGCGGTGACGAAGCTGACGCCCCGGCGGTCACGGGCGGCGCGCTCGAGGCGGGCCGTGACGGGCACGGGAACGGGCACAGGCGTCATCGTGGCGAAACAGTACGTTCTGGTCCCATGGCCGAGGAGCATCCGCCGACGTTTCGCTACAGCGCCGCCCTGGCCGCCGAGATCGAGTCCCGCTGGCAGGACCGCTGGGACACCGACCGCACGTTCGAGGCGCCGAACCCGGCCGGGCCCCTCGCCGACCCGGACCGCGTGGCCGGGCGTCCGAAGCTGTTCGTGCTCGACATGTTCCCCTACCCGAGCGGCGCCGGCCTGCACGTCGGTCACCCCCTCGGCTACATCGGCACCGACGTGTTCGGCCGGTTCCGGCGCATGCAGGGCGACAACGTGCTGCACGCCATCGGCTACGACGCCTTCGGCCTCCCGGCCGAGCAGTACGCGATCGACACCGGGACCCACCCCCGCGTGCGCACCGAGCAGAACGTAGCCACCATGCGCCGCCAGCTGCGCCGCCTGGGCCTCGCCCACGACCAGCGACGGTCCGTGTCGACGACCGACGAGACCTACTACCGCTGGACGCAGTGGATCTTCTCGGCGATCTTCGACGCCTGGTACGACGAGAACGCCGGACGGGCCCGCCCGGTCGCCGAGCTGGTCGCCGAGCTCGAAGCAGGCACCCGCGCCACCCCCGACGGGCGGGCGTGGTCGGAGCTGTCGGCCCTGGAGCGGCGCCTGGTGATCGACGATCACCGCCTGGCCTACATCGCGGAGGCCCCGGTCAACTGGTGCCCCGGCCTCGGCACCGTGCTGGCCAACGAGGAGGTCACCGCCGAAGGGCGCAGCGACCGGGGCAACTACCCGGTGTTCCGCCGCAACATGCGCCAGTGGATGATGCGGATCACGGCCTACGCCGACCGCCTCATCGACGACCTGGACCTGCTCGACTGGCCCGAGCCGATCAAGACCATGCAGCGCAACTGGATCGGTCGCTCCCACGGGGCCGAGGTCCACTTCGCCACCGGGGCCGGCCCGGTCACGGTGTTCACGACCCGCCCCGACACGTTGTTCGGGGCCACGTTCATGGTCCTGGCGCCCGAGCATCCCATGGTCGACGCGCTCATCCCGGCGGCCTGGCCGGCGGACACCGACGCGCGCTGGTCGCAGGGCCACGCGTCCCCGATGGACGCCGTCGGGGCCTACCGGGCCCAGGCGGCGGCCAAGACCGACGTCGCCCGCCAGGTCGAGGACCGCGTAAAGACCGGCGTGTTCACCGGCGCCTACGCGACCAACCCGGTGAACGGCGCGGCGATCCCGGTGTTCGTGGCCGACTACGTCCTCATGGGCTACGGCACCGGCGCCATCATGGCCGTGCCCGGCCAGGACCAGCGCGACTGGGACTTCGCCGTCGCCTACGGGCTCCCGATCGTGCGCACGGTCCGCCCTCCCGACGGCTGGGAGGGCGAGGCCTTCCTCGGCGACGGACCGGCGATGAACTCGGCGTTCCTCGACGGGCTCGAGGTGGACGACGCGAAGGAGGCGATGATCGCCTGGCTCGAGCGGCACGGCCACGGCCGCGGCACCGTCTCCTACCGCCTGCGCGACTGGCTCTTCAGCCGCCAGCGCTACTGGGGCGAGCCGTTCCCGATCATCTACGACGAGACCGGGCTGCCGATCCTGCTGCCGGCGTCGATGCTGCCCGTGACGCTCCCACCGCTCGAGGACTTCCGGCCCCGGACCCTCGACCCCGACGACGCCGCGTCGGACCCGGAGCTGCCCCTCGGGCGCGTCGCGGACTGGGCCTTCGTCGAGCTCGACCTCGGCGACGGACCGCGCCGCTACCAGCGGGAGCTGAACGTCATGCCCCAGTGGGCCGGCTCGTGCTGGTACGAGCTGCGCTACCTCGACCCGACCAACACCGACACCTTCTGCGACCCCGAGGTGGAGCGCTACTGGATGGGTCCCCGAGGTCCCGGCCATCCCGGTGGCGTGGACCTCTACGTCGGCGGCGTCGAGCACGCGGTGCTCCACCTGCTCTACGCCCGGTTCTGGCACAAGGTGCTCCACGACCTCGGCTACGTGTCGTCCGAGGAGCCCTACTACCGCCTGTTCAACCAGGGCTACATCCTGGCCGCAGCGTTCAAGGACGAGCGCGGGATCCATGTCGAGGCCGCCGCCGTCGAGGAGGGCCCCGACGGGACCTTCACCTACGAGGGGCGCCCGGTCCAGCGCGAGTTCGGCAAGATGGGCAAGAGCCTGAAGAACGCCGTCGCGCCCGACGACATGTACGCCGAGTACGGCGCCGACACCTTGCGGCTCTACGAGATGTTCATGGGCCCCTTCGACGTGTCGCGGCCGTGGGCCACCCGTGACGTGGTGGGCTGCTTCCGGTTCCTGCAGCGCCTGTGGCGCAACCTCGTCGACGAAGAGACCGGCGAGGGGCGCGTCGTCGAGGCCCCCGCCGCCGACGAGACCCGCCGACGCCTGCACCGCACGATCGCCGCGGTCGCCGCCGACTACCAGGGCCTGCGCTTCAACACCGCCGTCGCGAAGCTGATGGAGCTGAACAACCACCTCATAGGGGTCGTCGCCACGTCGGGCGCTTGCCCGGCGGAGGTGGCCGGACCTCTGGTGCTGATGATGGCGCCGCTGACACCCCACCTGGCCGAGGAGCTGTGGTGCCGGCTCGGCCACGCCACGACGCTGGCCTACGAGCCGTTCCCGGAGCCCGATCCGACCTTGCTCGTGGACGCCGAGATCGAGCTGCCCGTGCAGGTGAACGGCAAGGTGCGGGCCCACCTGCTCGTGGCCTCCGACGCCGACGCACCGACGATCGAGGCGGCTGCCCTGGCCGACGAGCGCATCGCCGCCCTCCTGGCCGGGCGGGCCCCGAAGAAGGTCGTGGTCGTGCCCGGCCGTCTGGTCAACATCGTCGCCTGAGCGGCGTACCGGCTTTGCCGGTCCCGGGGTGCTTGCTAACGTGCGACGCCGCTACGGGGCTGTAGCTCAGTTGGCAGAGCGCTTCCATGGCATGGAAGAGGTCAGGGGTTCAATTCCCCTCAGCTCCACAAGGAAGACCCTGGCCAGGGATGGTGTTCGCCGATCCATCGCGCCGTCGACGTCGGAGCTGCGCGTGAGCGCAGTTGCGCGTGGCGCTCCGTCACGACGCTCAGTCCGTCGAGTCGAGTGGCACTCGCAGCGCCGAGAAGTTCACCGCGAGAACAGCCGTCTACCCCTTGGCGAGCGCGACCTTCCCTAACGCGGTCAGCACCTTGAGCGACTTGGCCGCCTCTGCGTCGGACCCGCCGTAGAGCGGATACCCGCCTCCGACCACCTGCACCGTCAGGTCACCGTTGTGGAACACGATGTGCACCGCGTTTCCCGTCGATTGGTACCAGGCGTCGGGGCTGATGTCGGCGACGGCGACGGGCTGCATCTTCATCTTGTTCGCCTCGCTCAGCGGCAGCGGGTTCTCGGTCCACTTGACGTCGACCTGGATGTCACCGAGCTCGTAGTGGCAGTCCGACGCAGTCCCGCCACCCGTGGCCCCGACGTTGGTCACCTTGGCGCCCACGGCCGCCTCGACGTCAGCCTGGGTCACGAGCGTGCACAGGTCGGGAACCCCGCCCCCAGAGGCCTTGGGCTTGGGAGCAACGGTCGCCGACGTCGGCGAGGCAGCACCACCGCTCGTCGCCGACGCCGCGGAGATGCTCGCGCCCGTCCCGCTTGCGTTCGTCGAAGTCGTCGCTGCCTTGACCGTGCTCGCCCCGCAGGCGCCGAGCACGAGAGCACAGACGAGCAATCGAACGGAGCGCACGGACGATCCCCCAAGGTGGCTGGTCATCCGGGGATGCTACAAGAACCGCCCGTTACGGGCCTCGGGTGAGCCGCGCGTTCCCCGCAAGCTCGCGATGATTGACAGTGCCGGCGGTGTGATCGTCGAGCGCTCGGCACAGGGCGGGGAAGTGGAGATGCCCGTTGACTCGGCGGAACCGCTTGGCGGCTTCGCCCATGCCCGCCGCGCACCAGCGGTCTCGACTGCGCACCCCGCCCGCAGATGGCGGCCGCCCCGCTCGCTCGATCTGACCGATGCCCCGAGCAGGGGATGTCGAGAACGTTCGACGAAGGGGTCAGGCCCGCGCCGCCGCGTACGGCAACCAGCGCCCCGCCTCGAAGTCGTACAGCTTGCAGGCGCGGGTCGTGCGCAGGTACCCGCGCAGCGACAGCCGCGACGACCGCACCGTCTCGGGGTACGCGGCGGCGATCGCCGCGGCCGCCTTCGGGAGCTGATCGAAGCGGATGCGGGCGTCGACGTGGTGGGGCACGTGGACGAAGATGTTGTGGAACCACAACCGGTTCACCAGGCGGGGCACCCGCACGATGGTGGTCGACTCCATCTGCCCCTTGAACTGGGTCCACTCCTTGCGGCTCCACCAGCGGATGTCGGGCGAGATGTGGTGCGTGTACACCGTCCAGCCGATGAGCTGCACGAACAGCAGGAACGGCACCACGAGCAGCTTCACCGGCATCCACAGCGCCCCGACCCAGCCGCCCCGGAGGGCTCCGAGCGCGGCGACGGCCGCCACGAGCACGACGAGCACCGTGGCGAGGGCGATCTTGTCGCGCACGATCGCCCCGCGCCGCTTGCCGGGAGCGTTGAAGCGCCACATCTTGTCCCACCACACGGCGCGCAGGAAGTAGGCGCCCGCGCCGAAGCACGACCACTCGAAGCGGTGCTGCAGCCGGGCGTAGCGGCTCATCGCCCGGTACTCCTCGGGAGTCACCGGGTGCCACACGAAGTCGAAGCCCTGCCGGGCCGTGTAGCCGTGGTGGATGCGGTTGTGCCCGAGATCCCACGCCGCCTCGACGTGGGCGCTGGGCACCATGCAGATCCGGGCGATCGCCCGGTTCAGGCGCCGCGACTCCACCAGGGCGCCGTGCGAAGCGTCGTGACCGAGCACGAACAGGCCGGCCACCGCCAACCCGGCGAGCGGCCACAGGAGCACGAGCGCCCACCACCGGTCGGTGACGGCGAGGCCGACCAGCGGCGCCGCGTACAGGACCGTGGCCTGGAGGAGCGCCCCCAACGCCCGGGGCATGGACCGCCGGTAGCACGAGTCGGGGATGACGGCCCGCACGTCGTTGAGGGACTCGCCTCGGGAGCGGGGGGGAGCAACGACCTGGGAGCTCATCGGTGCCCGACCTTACGCTCCCTTCCGACCGGTAGGTAGGGACTTCCGGCCCACCCACGCG
>Ga0209048_10003657_pt1 | contig 14891 bp, 11 predicted proteins | sample FrelakmetCRP12CR_FD_187146 | JGI IMG/M metagenome (GOLD analysis project Ga0209048, IMG submission 187146) | Freshwater lake sediment microbial communities from the University of Notre Dame, USA, for methane emissions studies - CRP12 CR (SPAdes)... | ecosystem: Environmental > Aquatic >... | reverse complement strand
ATCATTTTCACCGGCGACGGCGACCCGGAGGACCACCGCCGCGCGCTGCTGCCGCTGGCGCGCCAGGTGAACGAGGCGCTCGACCGCTGCGGATTTCCGCTGTGCCGCGGCGACGTCATGGCGTGCAACCCCAAGTGGTGCCTGTCGCTGTCCGAGTGGCGGCAGCGCTTCGCCCGCTGGATCGACGAGCCGGACCCGCAGGCGCTGCTCAACGCGTCGATCTTCTTCGACTTCCGGGCCATTCACGGTCGTCCCGCCGCCGCAGCCGATCTGCGCGCGTGGCTTGCGGAATACGCGCAGGACCGCGGGCGGTTCCTGCTGCCGATGGCGCACAACGCGCTCTCGAACCAGCCGCCGCTCGGCATCGTGCAGGACTTCCGGCTCGCCGCCAGCGCCGGCGCACATCCCGGCACCATCGATCTCAAGGTGAACGGCGTGCAGCTGTTCGTCGAGACTGCCCGCATCTACAGCCTGGCGGAGGGTGTCACGGCGACCAACACGCTCGAACGGCTCGCCGACGTGGGCAGGGTGAAGGGCAGGCCCGCGGCGGACGTCGACGCCTGGGCCGAGGCCTTCCGCTTCATCCAGCTCCTGCGCCTCAGGCTCAACGCCGCGCAGCGGGCGCGCGGCGAGGCGCCGCACAACCACCTCGATCCGGCGTCGCTCAACGATCTCGATCGGCGGGTCCTGAAAGAGGCACTGCGCCAGGCCCGCAAGCTCCAGTCACGGCTGGCACGCGACTTCTCGGTCGGCGGCGCCAGTTTCGGGGCCTGAGCGGCAGCTTGCCCCGTCGCAAGCTTGACGCAGATCAGAAGGAGTGCGATATACGGCGTGTAGGCTTGCTCTACTTCGCGCGTACGCCGGCATGGGCGGCGGACCCAATCGGACGCGGAGAACGGAGGAATACATGGCGACAATCAACTGGGGTGCGATCGATTCAGACCCGCGGTTTCGCGAGCTGCACACGCGCAAAACGCGGTTTCTCTGGGGCCTGATGGCCTTTTCGGTCGTCTATTACTTCCTGCTGCCCATCGGCGCGGGATACTTCACCGATCTCTACAAGATCAAGCTTTGGGGCCCCATCAACGTGGGGCTGGTCTTCGCCCTGTCGCAGTTCATCGTTGCCTGGCTCATCGCCTACTACTACGCGCGACGCGCGAGCCAGTTCGACCGGATGGCCGAGGAGATCGCCCGCGATGCCAATGTCATAGGGAGACGGAAATGAGCGCTCGCCGCAGCAACCTCTTTCCACCGATCGCGCTGGGAGCAGCGCTGCTCGCTTGTGCCGAGCCGGCGTTCGCGCAGGCGGTGGCGCCGCAGTGGAAGTTTCTTACCTTTGGCGTATTCGCGGCGATCATCGCCCTGACGATGTACGTGACGTACCTCGCGGCAAAGCGGGTCAAGACGACCGCCGACTTCTACGCCGCAAGCGGTGGCGTCTCCGGCCTGCAGAATGGCTGGGCGATCGCCGGCGACTACCTGTCGGCGGCATCGTTCCTCGGCATCGCCGGCCTGATCTCGCTGTACGGCTACGACGGCTTCATGTACTCGGTCGGCTGGCTGGTCGCGTACGTCACCGTGCTGCTGATCATCGCCGAGCCGTGCCGCAACATCGGCAAGTACACGCTGGGCGACATTCTGGCGTTCCGCAACAATCCCAAGACGGTCAAGGGGTTCATGGCGGTCTCAACGATCACCGTGTCGACGTTCTACCTGACCGCCCAGATGGTCGGCGGCGGCGTCCTGGTCAAGACGTTGATCGGCATCGATTATGAGTATTCGGTGATCGCGGTCGGCGTCCTGATGCTGGGCTACGTGATCTTCGGCGGGATGGTGGCGACGACCTGGGTGCAGATCATCAAGGCGATCCTGCTTGTCCTGGCATCGCTCGTTATGGTCTTCATGGTCTGGTCGCAGTACGGCTTCGCCGGGCCGGAGTACTTCCAGAAGGTGATCGGTGACGCGAAGATCCAGGCGCGGGTGGCCGGCCTCCTCGGCAGCGCCGCCACAAACATGACGCCACAGGAACTGGGCCAGCGCTTCCTCGAGCCGGGGCTGCTCTACAAGAATCCGATCGACCAGATCTCGCTCGGCATGGCGCTGGTGCTGGGCACCGCGGGAATGCCGCACATCCTGATGCGGTTCTTCACCGTCCCGACCGCCCAGCAGGCGCGCATCTCGGTGATCTGGGCGATGGCGATCATCGGCGGCTTCTACGTGCTCACGCTGTTCCTCGGAACCGGCGCGGCGATGCTCGTCGGTGCGCGCAACATCATTGCCGCCGACCCGGGCGGCAACATGGCCGCGCCGCTGCTCGCGCAGTACCTGGGCGGCGGACCCGATTCGATGCTCGGCAACCTGATGCTCTCGTTCGTCGCCGCGGTGGCCTTTGCCACGATCGTCGCGGTGGTCGCGGGCCTCGTGCTCGCCGCCGCATCGGCGATGAGCCATGACATCTGGGTGGGCATCATCAGGGGCGAGCATGCCACCGACGCGGAGGAGAAGCGCGCAGCACGCATCTGCACGCTGATCGTCGGCGCCATGGCGATCACCATCGGGATACTCGCGCGGGGCCAGAACGTCGCGCACCTCGTGGCGCTGGCGTTCGCGGTGGCGGCTTCGGCGAACCTGCCGGTCGTCCTGTTCACGCTCTACTGGAAACGGTGCAACACTGGCGGCGTGGTCGCGGGCCTGGTGATCGGCACGCTGACGGCGATCGGCCTGGTGCTGGTGTCGCCGAACATGACGTATCCGGCGGCGCTCAAGGCGGCGCAGCAGAAGATCATCGACGCCAACACGCCGACGATCGCGAAGCTGACCGCGGATCTCGGCGCAGCGACCGACCCTGCGGTACAGGATAAGCTCAAAAAGGACCTGACCACCGCGCAAAACGCGAAGAGCGCCGCGGAGACGGCGCTGGCGAAGATCGGTCCCGACAACACGAGCCTCGTCGGCCTCGAAAAGCCTCTGATCGAACTTCGCAACCCCGGCTTGATTTCGATTCCGATCGGGTTCCTTGCCGTGCTGCTTGGCTCGCTGCTCTATCGTGACCGGCGCGCCGAGGAGATGTGGGACGAACTGTATGTCCGCTCCAACACCGGCATCGGGCGCGCGGCAGCCGCCGCGCACTAGACTCCGGTCGCGCACTTCGCGAAAGGCCCCTTGGCGATTTCCGCCAAGGGGTTTTTGTTTCCAGGAAGGCGGCGCAGTATCATTGGTCATTGGAGAGTTGCGATGGCCAAGCGTGTCCTGATTGCCGACGACGAGCCGAACATCGTTATCTCGCTCGAGTTCCTCATGGAGCAGGCCGGCTACGAGACGCGCGTCGCGACGAACGGCCAGGAGGCGCTGGACCTTGTCGCGTCGTTCCACCCGGACCTCGTGCTCCTCGATATCATGTTCCCGGGGAAGAGCGGCTACGAGGTGTGCCAGCGACTGAAGAGCGATGCGGCGACGCGCGACGTCAAAATCGTCATCGTTTCCGCGAAGGGCCGCGGCATCGAAGTCGCGAAGGCGCTCGAGCTAGGCGCCGATGCCTTCATCGCCAAGCCCTTCTCCACCCGGGACCTGGTCGGCAAGGTGCGGGAGATGCTCGGGGACGCCTGAGCGCGCACGCCTGGAGCCTCGGAGCATGACCGGGCCGCGCACTAGCGTCGCGACGATCGTCGTTCCCGGGGCCGCGCTCGGCATGCTCGCGCTGGCGGCGGCCGCCCTGTGGGTCGAACTCGGGCCGGACGAACGCGCCACCGTCGCCGCCCTGCTGACACCGCCGCGGGTGGGCTTGCTTGTGCTGCTCGCGCTCGCCCTCGCGGGCATACTCGGCTGGATCGCCCATCGCCTGGTGGCGCCGCTCACGCGCGACGCCGGCCGCATTGCCGAAGCGGTGCGGCTCGTCGCGCACGGCAATCCTTCGCACCGTCTGCCGCCAAGCGGCGGGGTCGAGCTGCAGGCCGTCGCGGCCGCCGTCAACGAGCTTGCGGACGCGCGGGCCAAGCTGCTGGCCGATGTCGAGACCGCCGCCGCCGAAGGGGAGGCGCGCGTCGAGGAAGAGCGCACGCGGCTCGCGGCGCTTATCGCCGAACTCGATCAGAGCGTGCTCGTCTGCAATCGCGAGGGCCGCGTGCTGCTGTACAACGCTGCCGCAGTCGCGCTGCTGGGCGGCTCGGGGAAGAGCGGTGGAAGCCAACTGCTCGGCCTCGGGCGCTCGGTGTTCGGGATCATCGACCGAGCCGTGATCGTGCACGCCATCGAGGCGATGGAACGCCAAGTCACGCGTGCCGTGCGCGAGAGCACCCGCTTCGTCACCGCCACGGCCGACGGGCGCCTGCTGCGCGTACAGGCGGCACCGGTCGCGGGCGCCGGCGACGATCCCGCGGCGGGGCGCGAGCTCGCCGGCTACGTCCTGCTGCTCTCCGACGTCACCGAGAACGTCGAGGCGGACGCAAAGCACGCTGCATTGTTCAGGAACCTGGTCGAGACTACGCGGGCGGCGCTCGCCAACATCCGTGCTGCGATCGAAAACCTCACGGAACATCCCGACCTCGAAGCACCGCGCCGCACGCGCTTCGCGACGGTCATCCGCGACGAGGCGGTGCGCATGTCCGACCGCCTGCACGAACTCACGGGTGAGGCCACCGAAGGATTGAAGGCGAGCTGGCCGCTCGAGGAAATGCGCGGCGAGGATCTGCTGACGCTGGCTCGCAGCCGGATCGAGCGGCGCACGGGCCTGCGCACCAGGCTCGAGGCCGCCGACCCGGCACTGTGGCTGCGCGTCGACAGCTTCCCCTTGGCGCAGGGAATCTGCTACATCGCGCAGCGCCTCAAGGACGAGTTCAAGGTCCGCGAGGTGCGCTTCAGGCTTCTGCCGGTGGGCGGCCACGCGCAGCTCGACGTGCTCTGGCGCGGTCCGCCGATGTCGTCGGAGACCGCTTTCGCCTGGCAGGGCGAGCCATTCACGCACGGGGGCGAGGACAGTCCGCTGACCCTCGTGCAGGTGAGCGAACGCCACGGTGGCGAGCTATGGTACCAGTTCGACGTGCCCACGCAGATGGCGTACTTCCGCTTCCTGCTGCCGCAGGCCGGCGCGCGCGACAGCACGCCGGGGCGCAGCGCGCCGAGCCGTCCGGAGTTCTACGATTTCGACCTGTTCCACCGTTCACCGTCCGCCGCCGCGCTGGACGAGCGGCCGCTGGCCGATCTCACGTACACGGTGTTCGACACCGAGACGACGGGATTGAATCCGACCGACGGCGACGAGATCATCGCGATCGGCGCGGTGCGCATCGTCAACGGGCGGCTTCTGCAGGGCGAAACATTCGAAAGTCTTGTCGACCCGCGCCGGGCCCTCTCCGAAGCGTCGGTGGCGGTGCACGGCATCACGCCGGAGGTGCTCGCCGGTCAGCCGACGATCGAAAGCGTGCTCCCGCAGTTTCGTCGCTTCGTCGAGGAAACGGTGCTCGTCGGGCACAACGCCGCGTTCGACATGCGGTTTCTCGAACTCAACGAAGCCCGCACCGGCATCCGCTTCGATCAGCCGGTTCTCGATACGCTGCTGCTGTCGGCCGCCGTCAATCCGGCGCAGGAATCGCACAGCCTCGAAGAGATCGCAGCGCGGCTCGGCGTCGAGATCGTGGGCCGGCATACGGCGCTGGGCGACGCGCTGGTGACGGCCGACGTGTTCCTGCGCCTAATCCCGCTGCTCGCCGAACGCGGCATTCGCACGCTCGGGCAGGCGCGGGCCGCGTCCGAGAAAACCTACTACGCGCGGCTCAAATACTGAGTCGCGCGGGCGCAACCCCGCGGGCATCGGTGGCGTGATTGCGCGCGCAGTTGCTTTGGCGCGCGCCACACCGGGGTACGTGCCCTGGTCGCCGACAATCAGTGCCGTAGCACGACCTTTTCATACAGGTCCAGCGCTCGCCCTTGCGGATCGTACTTCGCCTTGATCGCCGCGTACGTGCTCATGTCGTAGGCTTCGGCGAACTCCTCGGGCGTGAAGAAGCTGTCGGAATACAGCGACTTGATGCCATTCAGGCGCAGGGCTTCGTGCTCCACGAGCCGATTGTAGTGTCCGGAATCGTGCGCGACCGTGCTCTCGACGACGTCCCAGAATCCGAAATTGAGATAGCGCGTGCCCGGCTCCAGCGGATACAGCGTGAAGCGCCGCGTGGCGTCGGCCACGCCGATGGGACAAATCCAGATGGGGAGGATGCCGATCTCGCGGAGCAGGAACTCCAGGAATTCACCGGCATGGGAAAGCGGAATGTCGACGTCCTGGATGACGGTCTCGGGATGGCGGCCGCGCAACCGGGACAGATGGCGCGTGAGCCCCCAGCGGGCATTCCAGCGCATCAGGCGCGTGTACGTACGCGAATTGAGCCTGCCCCGGCCCAGGAGGCGCCGCACCAGTGGATGCTGGGCGCAGACATTCCTGGAGCACCAGAACCAGTCGGTGTCCCAGCGCCAAAGGTAGTCGCGCGTGCTCAGGTAATCGACTGCCTTTTGCGGAAGCGAACGGTAGTAGATGTGCTCGAAGGTGTAGTCGCTGCGCCAAGGCGCGTTGTCGACGAACTGCGCGCTGGTCGCCACCTGCAATCCGGGGCCGAACACCACCCCATCGACAAAATCGGCATCGCTCGCGCACTTCGAGGCAAGGTCCGCAAAGAACGCATCCGGGTGGTCGTGGCGCTGGTGCGCGATTCGCACATGCGTCTTCACGGGCAAGGTGCGGACCCGGACGCGCAACGCGTAACCCAGTGTGCCGTAGGAATTGGGAAATGCGAAGAACAGGTCGCGATGCTCATTGTGCGGCGTGCAGTGCACGACCTCGCCGTGGGGCAGGAGGACGTCGAGATCGAGCATCGTGTCATGCACGAGGCCGTGACGGAACGACGTGGCTTCTATGCCGACGCCGGCCACGGCGCCACCCACGGTGATGGTCTTCAGTTGCGGCACCACCGCCGGCATGACGTCGTGCACCAGGGTCGCGTCGACAAGGTGCTCGTAGGAAGTCATGCCCTCGACGTCGACCCAGCCGCGTGCAGGATCGATCTCGATGACGTGATCGAAAGCGCTCAGATCGAGGCGCTGCTTGGACGCCTCATGGCGGTCGCGGAACAGGTTCGACGTGCGTTTTTCCAGGCCGAGTGGCGCCGCGCCCGCACCGTGCAGCGGTTTCAGCGACGCGACCAGCGCCGCCTTGCGGGCAGCGTGCCTGGCGGCCTCGTCACTCATAGAGAAACGACCGGGTCATCGGATAGCCGGTGCGCGTGACGTTGCCCTTGCTGAACACGATCTGGAACAGGTGCGTATAACCGACCGGCGAGCGGAACATCTCCGCGCATCCGATCAGGTATACGCGCCAGATGCGCCTGAATCGCTCGTCGAAGCGCGCGGGGTCCAGCGCGTGGATCGCATCCCAGTTGCGGTCGAAACGCTCCGCCCATGCGTCCAGGGTCGGCGCATAGTGGCGACGCAGGTTTTCGACGTCGACCACCTCGAGTCCGCAGCGCTCCAATTCGACCATCACGTCGGCCAGGCTTGGAATCCAGCCGCCGGGAAAGACATGTTTGCGAATGAAGAGTTCGGTCTGGTAGCGACCGACATGGCCGATGAAGTGCAGCATGCCCAGGCCGCCCGGCTTGAGGAAGTCAGCGTGGGCCCTGATGACCTCGGCCAACTGGTCGCGCCCGGCATGCTCCAGGACGCCGATGGAAACAACTTTGTCGTAGGGACCATCGACATCGCGGAAGTCCGCCTCGCGCACCGAAATCTGCGGCGACAGCGCGCGCCGATCGATTTCTCCTTTGAGCCAGTCCGCCTGCTCGCTGGTGGTGTTGACGCCGGTGCCGTGCGCCCCGGTGGTTTCCCAGGCGCGGAACATGAAGCCGCCGAAGCCGCAGCCCAGGTCCACGAAGCGCTCCCCGGCCGAGAGGCGGAGCTTGCGGCAGACGTGATCGATCTTGTTGCGCTGTGCTTGCTCCAGTGATTGCGTTCCTTCGGGCCAGTAGCCGCAGGTGTACATCATCAGCGGGTCGTCGAGCCACAGGCGGTAGAAGGACGTCCCCAACCCGTAGTGTGCCCGGGCGTTCGCCTTGGCGCGCTCGGGGCTGCGATTGGAGTAGCGCAACTCGTGCAGTCTGTTCTCGACGCGGCTGAGAGCATTTGGCTGTGCGTCCAATCCAGCCGCTATACCGGCGGCAAGCGCGGCCCCGAGATCGCCCCGAACGTCGACTTCCTCGTCGAAATACGCCTCCAGGAGGCCTATGTGGCCTCGCGTCACGCTCGCTAGGAGCGCGGCATCCGACCGGAAAATGACTTCGAAGACCGCCTTGCCTTCTCCGGAGGCATGGCGAGTGCCGTCGGGCAGGACCAGCGCATACGGGACCTCTGCGCTCGAGCCGAGCGAGTCGATCAGGTTCTTGAAGTAGAGTTGCATGCGCACCGCTTCCCGGTCACCGACTGTCGCGTGGCCGCCGCTCGCGCCGAACTCGCGGTCGCGCCGCCGACGGCTGTTTCATCTTCGAAGGCAGCCGGATCGACGGCCCGGCGACCATGAACACGCCCATACCTCGATGGTGGATCGTACGCGGATCCTTGTGCGCGCGGTCGATCCAGGCCTGCACCACCTCGAGCACGAAAAAGCCGTACTTCGGCACCCACCGCGCGTCGACAACCCTGCATTCGAGATTCGCGCAGCACTCCTCGATCAATGGCGCCGCGACGCGTGAGGCGGGCAACGGCGTCAAGCAGAATCGCTCGAACTTGTCGATCTTGCGGCCGGAAATATTACCGCAGGCGACGACCTTTCTTGCGAGTTCGACTATCGGGATGGCGATCACGCATTCCCGCGCGGCCTTGAGCGCGTCGAACGAATAGTTGCGGTTGCTGACCACGCAAGCGACGAGCGGCGGTTCGAATTCGAGCATCGTGTGCCACGACATAGCTATCACGTTTGGCCCCCGGTCGGCGGCGGTCGTCATCAGCACGACCGGGCCGGGCTCGAGCAGCCGGTAGAGGCCGGATAAGGGCAGCGAACGCAAGCTCATGCCGATAATCTTCAACAAGCCGACCATCGGGCTGCCGCCGCCACGGACATTCGGCCGCACCATTGCCCGACGGATCCAGGGCAAATTATGCGCGTCGCCCGCGCCCCCCCCTTGACCGGGATCATCCCCGTGGTCAACGGCGCCGGACGACTCGCCGTGGCTGGCTGCACCGGTATGCCTCTCTGCCACCGCGCGCGCCCTCCCTGCGATAGCTTTGGAGACGTGCGCGCTCGATCGAGTCTGATTCAAATCAAGGACCGGGCGAGTCTTCGGGGCTATCGATCATGCAGGATCGGGGAAGAGCCCGTGAGTTTGAATTTGTTTCCGCGGGTTTTGGCGCTGCCATGGTGGGGGTATGTTTGCGCCGCCTTGGTGCTCACCCATATCAGCATCGTTGGGGTGACGGTCTTTCTGCATCGGCACCAGGCGCACCACGCCCTCGCCCTGCATCCAGTAGCGAGCCACTTCTTCCGGTTTTGGCTGTGGCTAACCACCGGCATGCTGACCAAGGAGTGGGCTGCGGTCCACCGCAAGCACCACGCGAAATGCGACACAGCGGAGGACCCGCACAGCCCACAAGTACTGGGGCTCAACCGCGTGTTGTGGGGAGGCGTGTTCCTCTATGTCAAGGAAGCTCGCAAACCGGAAACGATCGAACGATACGGCCACGGCACGCCAGACGACTGGATCGAGCGCAACGTCTACTCGAAGCTGAAGCTGTCGGGACTGGCCCTGATGGGCGTCGTCGACATTGCCATGTTCGGCATCGTGCCGGGCTTCCTGATCTTCGTGACCCAGATTGCCTGGATTCCATTCTGGGCCGCCGGCGTGATCAATGGCATTGGCCACTTCTGGGGTTACCGCAATTGGCCAAGCCCGGATGCGAGCACCAACATCGTGCCCATCGGCATCTTCATTGGCGGCGAAGAGTTGCACAACAATCATCACGCGTTCCCGACTTCGGCCAAACTGTCGAACAAGTGGTACGAATTCGACATCGGGTGGCTGTACATCCGCCTCCTGGCACTGCTGGGTCTCGCGCAGATCAAGCACGTCGCGCCCACCCCGCACCTTGCGGCGCCCAAGCCCGCGGTCGATGCGCGGACCTTGCAGGCGATCATCGAGTGTCGCTACCACGTGCTCGCGAAATACGCCCAGTCGCTGCGCAGCATGTATGCCGCCGAGATCGCCAAGCTGCAACGTGTCGCGCCCGACGATGCGCGCGTGCTGCAGAGCCTGAAGCGCACGCTGTTGACCCGCGACGAGAAAATGCTGAACGAAGCCGAACGCGCGACGCTTTCCGCGGCACTGCCGAAGTCACGCACGCTGCAGACGATGTATACGATGCGGCGAGAGCTCGCAGCGGTGTGGGGGCGCTCGACCGCCACGCGGGAGCAGCTGGTCAAGCAGCTGCAGGACTGGTGCCAGCGAGCCGAGGCCAGCGGTATCCGGTCGCTTGCCGAGTTTTCGCAGCAGTTGCGCCGCTACGCGTGAGCAGCGGCTGCCGATCTGCCCAGCGCTAGTCCAGGGCGACGGATTTATGTAGCGTCGGTCGCATCGTGGCGAATCCGCGCTGCGCGAGCAAGTCGGCGAAGCTGCTCATGGCACGGTCAGGATCGCCATGCACGAGGAACGTCATCCTGGGATTGCCGGTGGATGCGTGCCAGGCCAGCAGTTCCTTCTGATCGGCGTGCGCCGAGAAGCCGTTGATCGTGTGGATTCTGGCCTTGACCTGCACCGGCTCGCCAAAAATCTCCACGACGCGCGCGCCGTCGATGATCTGGCGCGCGAGCGTTCCGGTAGCCGCATAGCCCACGAAGATCACGCTCGCCTCGGTTCGCCACAGATTGTGGCGCAAGTGATGGCGTACGCGGCCCCCGGCGCACATGCCCGATCCGGCCATGATGACCGCGCCGCCGGTGGTGCGATTGAGCGCCATCGAATCGGCCGTCTCGCGCGAGTAGCGCAGTCCGGGCAGCGCGAACGGATCGCCCTCGGCAAGCGTGCGCTGTACGTCCTCGTCGAAGCATTCCGTGTGGCGACGCATGATCTCGGTGGCGGAGATAGCCATCGGCGAATCGAGAAACACCGGCAGGTCCTGCGGCAGACGTCCGCGACGTGCGCCCTCGCGCAGGAAGTAGAGGATTTCCTGGCTGCGCTCCAGCGCAAACGTCGGGATAATCACGTTGCCGCCGCGCTGGAGCGTGTCATGGACCGCTTGCCAAAGCTCCTCCACGGAAGCCTGGAGGCCGCGGTGCAGACGGTCGCCGTAGGTCGTCTCCATCACCACATAATCCGCCTGCGGCGGGGGCGCAGGATCGCGCACGATCGGGTGTCCGGGCCCGCCCACGTCGCCGGAAAAAACGAGGCGCCGCCCTGTCGCGCCCTGCCGGACGTCTATGACTATCGCCGCCGAGCCGAGGATGTGTCCGGCATCGATGAACGTTACGCTTACTGCGTCGTTGAGCGCGAGCGGTACGCCGTACGCTGCCGTTCGGCCGAAACGATCAAGGCACCAGAACGCATCGGCGATCGTGTAGAGGGGCATAGCTGCCGGTTCGCCGCGCCGTTGCGTCCTGCGCTCGGCGCGCCTGGCATCCTCTTCCTGCAAGTGCGCAGCGTCGAGCAAAACCAGTCGTGCAAGCTCGCGCGTCGCCGCGGTCGCGATGATTTCGCCACTAAAGCCCTGCTTCACGAGCAGCGGGATACGCCCACAATGATCGAGGTGGGCATGGCTGAGCAGCAGGAAATCGACTTCTCCTGGCGGGAAGCCAAACGGTGCCCGGTTCTCGTCCACGAGTTCCCGCCGGCCCTGATAGAGACCGCAGTCCACCAGAAGCCTGAGCCCTTCGGCTTCGAGCAGATGGCAGGAGCCGGTGACCGCCTGGTCGGCCCCATGAAAGGAAAGAATCATGGCTGAGGTGCCGCTCCGGTCGTCACGGTCGCTAACCCCTTCTCACTGGCGTGCGCGAAAATGCTGAAGTTCTTGGGACTGCTATACCTCATGTTGCCGGTGTACCTCGCGAACATGGCGCCTCCGTTCGTGAAGTACTGGCACGGCTGGAATCCGCCGCTCAACCGTCGTTGGCTCGGCGACCACAAGACCGTGCTCGGTTTTGCGCTCGGCGTCGCGGTGGCGGTCGGGACCACGTACCTGCAGTCCCGGATACGCTGGCACGCCAGTCTGGTCGATTACGACCATTGGCTCGCCATCGGGCTCACATGCGGTTTTGGCGCGCTCGGCGGCGACGCGCTCAAGAGCCTCATCAAACGGCGGCTCGGCATTGCTCCCGGGCAACCATGGATTCCCGCCGACCAGCTCGATTTCGTGGTCGGTGGCCTCATGGGGCTCTCGCAGTTCGTAACCCTGGGCCTGGTCGATGTTGTCTTGATTCTGGCGGTGAGTCTTGTCGGCGACATCGTCGTCAACCACGTGTCCTTTCGTCTGGGCATCCGGGATACGAAATGGTAGCTGACCAGCACGATGCTGCTTGCGCACCGACAACGATGCTGCGGCGATCGAGCCTGTTCCACATCAACGCGAACGCGGCACTCGCTACTTCGTTCCGACAATCGGATCGGGCGCGCCGGCGTTGCGGAATGCAAAGCCCTCCAGCGACACCGTGTACTCGCCGGAAGCGGCATTGTTTCGTATGCACGAAACGGTGGGATAGAACCCGGCAGCGGCGACAGCCTTGGGCGACTTGATCGGGGTACAGGCGTTCGGCTTGCTGAGAAGGTGCGCACGAGTGACCATTTCCTCGTAGAAGATCACCCTGCCGTCGTAGACTCCGTATATCCAGCTGCGCGTGAACGGCTGTTTGCCGAACTCGGGCCCCGTGAGGTCGACGAGGTGGTTGCCCATTGCCGGTACCACCGCGTCGACGTCACGAAAATCCGCGGGCACGTAGTTCGGCGGCAGCGGCTTCTTTGCAATCTGGAATTGATCGCAGCGAACGAATTCCGGCCCACAGGGCCCGGACTCGATCGCGAAGATCTCGGCTATCGGCCCCAACTCGAAATGGACATCGAAGTGCGGTACGTCGTAGACCCCGGGCGGAATGTGCCCGACCGGATTCCAGTTCAGCAGCACCCACTTGATCGGGATGTCCGCCCGTCGGGCCACGGCGTCCGGCAGGGGAATGACGTGCTCAAAGGTTTGCTCGCATTTCATCGCGCCCGCCACCGCACCATCCTTGTTGCGATCGATGCAATGATGGTTGTCCGAGCCGGTCGGCAGGCCGTCCAATGCCGCCGCCGAAAACATGACGCCTATCGCCTTGGGCGTAGCCTGACCTTCGAATTCGGCGTAGCTGGTGACCGCGCCGTTGCCCAGCGGAACCTGCCAGCCCAGGCTCCTGCCGATGGGCGCACTCGAATCCGTCGAGGCGCAGCCCGGCAGACCGAGCGCGGCAACTGCGAGTAGCAGCATCAACCGATTTGTCACCGCGCACCCCCTATCGCGATCGTGAGGCAAGTTCCAGCCGAGCGCGAGCACCACTTTCCACAGCGCTTCGCCCCCCTGCGCCAGAACATGTCCGGACAGGGCGTCCCCACGCTACGCCGTTGCCCTGGAGGGGTCAAGCAACGCGGTTGCCGTCGCCCACCGCGCCACAATGCGCGATTGGCTGGCTTGTGTTGACGCCTGAATGCTGGGCGGACAGTGGCCGTTCGCCGCGATGTCCGCTTCCGAGACAGTCTGACGAGGGCTCAGGGTCGAGAGTTTCCTGTCGCCGGCCCGAATGTTGAGCATTGTCAATACGATCGGCGCGAGTGAGTTCAGAAGCGTTTCTTGTGCCGAGTCACGTTAGCGTGTGGTTAGTCGCCGATACCGCTTGACGCGGACCCGCGAAAGGCGTCAACTGAAAGCGCTCCGGTAATTCGGGTCGAGATGTATTCTCGAACTAACGACTGATGATCCGGTTGCTGCATTCATGTGTCGCTGTTGTGCGCGCCCAGCATTGCGGGTGTACCTAAGGCGAACGGGCAGTGACCACCCTCGACACCATGTTTGAGGGTTATCCCGAGCCGGTGAACCGGAGCAGACCAAAAGCAGCGGGGAGTGAGCCGCGCGGCTTGAATCCCCGGAGGGGCGCACGTCGTAGGATGAAGTCCTGAACGGAGAGCAGACCTATCGATGAAACTCCCCACAGCGCCACGCAGAAGCCGGCAACGACAGGCTGGCATACGGCGCGGTGACGTGACGAAAAGACACCACGACCAGTGGCAAACTTGTACAGCCCCGCGAATTTTCACGGGGCTTCGCGTTTATGGCGGGCATTCGCGCATGTCATTGACGATCCAGAATGATGCGCGCCCACAAGGTAATCCAAAAACCCCGAATGACCGCGCCCGGTCGAAATGAGACGAACGCTCGATAGGCAGGTTTCAGTCACAACCGGTCCCGCACGCAACGCGAGGAAATGTCCCGAACATGGAAATGCTGGCCACGTTACGCTAGCCTACGACGGCCGAGACCGGCCATTGGCAATGGCGCCGATCAACGTCGCCTCGGCCGTCGAACAATGCGCGGTTTTTGACCGACGTCAAAGCGCACGCCGCGCGAACGGCTATATTGCAATTGGATCGGCTCCGCCCGGATCGGGCGATCCGGGCTTGTCCCGGTCCTCTCTCCAAGAGGAGGACATCATGAAGACCCTGGCGCGCTGGAACCCATTCCGCGAACTGGCGCCATTCGCGGCATTTCCTGAGTTCTTCGGCGAGTCTGCTTTCACGCCAGTCCTGAGCGGGCGAGTCTCAGCAATTCATGGACACTTTTGCTGTTTCGCAATGACAACATAGGACGACCATTCAGACTCATGGCGAACCGAGTTTTTCATAGAC
>Ga0209048_10003655_pt1 | contig 14892 bp, 15 predicted proteins | sample FrelakmetCRP12CR_FD_187146 | JGI IMG/M metagenome (GOLD analysis project Ga0209048, IMG submission 187146) | Freshwater lake sediment microbial communities from the University of Notre Dame, USA, for methane emissions studies - CRP12 CR (SPAdes)... | ecosystem: Environmental > Aquatic >... | reverse complement strand
CCGGGTCGTAGTAACGCGATCGTGTTTTTAAGGATTGGCTGACGCAAACGCTGCGACCGATATCCGACGACTGCCGGTCGCAGCGCGATCTTAGCCAGCGCCCGCGTCCCGGAGCAAGGCTCTCATCAACTCGTTGGTCGAGGCCTGACGCACCGGTGTGCCGCGCCCGTCCCGGTCGGTCACGCCGGCCACGGCGGGGGGACCGGACCGCCCGACACGGACGTCGTCGATGCAGCCGGCACCCGGACCGGGCCCGACGGCCATGGCGACGAGGCCGGGCACCCAACGGGGCACGTCGCCGAGCCGCACGAGGCCCCCTGGACGATGTGGGTCCCGCTGGCCGTCCTCGCCGTCTTGAGCGCCGTCGGCGGTCTCCTCAACCTGCCGTGGGCCCCGTTCAACTTCCTCGACCGGTGGCTCGAACCGGTGGTCGGGCCCTACTCGGCGCCGTTGCCGTCGAGCGGGTTCCGCTACTTCTCCGCCGTCCTCGTCCTGGCGGTGAGCCTGGTCGGTGTCGCCGTCGGCCTGCGGGTCTGGGAGCGCGCCGCCCGTCACGCCGAGCTCGAACCCACGGTGCTCCGGCGGGCGTGGTTCATCGACTGGCTCTACGCCCGGATCATCGAGAGGCCGGGGCTGGCCCTCTCCAACTTCAGCGCCTACGTGGTCGACCAGGAGATCATCGACGGCGCGGTGAACGGCGTCGGCGGTGTCGTGCGGCGGGGCGGGCGCAGCCTCCGCACGCTCCAGACGGGCTACGTGCGCAACTACGCGCTCGGGATCGCCGCGGGCACGGTGGCGATCCTCCTCTACGTCGTGGTCGTGGCCACCTGATGACAGGGCTCCCCATGGCGCCCGGCCTGGCGGCCGCGACGGCCCCGTCTCCGGCGAGGGGTGTGGGATTCCCCATCCTCACCGTCATCACGCTGCTCCCGGCGATCACCGCGGTGGTCGCCGCGCTGCTCCCCCGGCGACGGATCGAGTTCGTACGCCTGGTCGCCGTCGGAGGGTCCCTCGCCACGTTCGTGCTGACGGCCTTCCTCACCTGGCGGTTCGCCACGGGCACGGCCGCCTTCCAGTTCCAGAGCGAGCACACGTGGATCCAGAGCTTCGGGATCTCCTGGCACCTGGGTGTCGACGGGATCAGCCTCTTCCTCGTCCTGCTGAGCGGCTTCCTGTTCCCACTCGCGATGATCGGGCCCACCATCCACGGCGACTCGAAGGCCTACTGGGTATGGATGCTCGTGCTCGAGACGGGCTGCATCGGGAGCTTCCTGTCCCTCGACCTCTTCCTCTTCTTCCTCTTCTTCGAGTTCACCCTCATCCCCATGTACTTCATCATCGCGGGCTGGGGGTACGCGAACCGGGCCTACGCGTCGATGAAGTTCTTCCTCTTCACGCTGACCGGCTCCGCCGTGATGCTCGTCGGCATGCTGGCGCTGGTCATCCTCCACGCCAAGGCCAACGGCGGTGGGCTCACCTTCGACCTGATGGCGCTCACACGGGGCAGCCCGATCAGCAGCACGGCAGCCACGCTGATCTTCCTGTCGTTCGTTCTGGCCTTCGGGACCAAGGTGCCGCTCGTCCCGATCCACACCTGGCTGCCCGACGCCCACACCGAGGCGCCCACCGGGGGGTCGGTGATCCTCGCGGGCATCCTGCTCAAGCTGGGGACCTACGGCCTGCTGCGCTTCGGCGTGTTCCTGTTCCCCACGCAGGCCCGCGACCTCGCACCCCTCCTGCTCGTGCTGGCCGTGGTGGGCATCGTCTACGGCGCGCTGGTGGCGACGGTCCAGAAGGACCTCAAGCGCCTGGTCGCCTACTCCTCGGTGGCACACCTCGGCTTCATCGTGCTCGGGTTGTTCGCCCTCACCAGCCAGGGCCTGTCCGGCGGTGTGATCCAGATGGTCAACCACGGCCTGTCGACCGGCGCGCTCTTCCTCCTCGTCGGGATGATCTACGAGCGCCGCCACACCCGCCAGATCGCGGACCTCCACGGCCTGCAGAAGGTCGCGCCGTGGCTGGCCACCATCTTCACCGTCGTGATGCTGAGCTCGATCGGCGTGCCCGGCCTCAACGGGTTCGTGGGCGAGTTCCTGGTGCTGATCGGGACGTTCATCACCCACCGCTGGTACGCGGTCGTCGGCGCGACCGGGGTCATCCTCGCCGCCCTCTACCTGTTGTGGGCCTACCAGCGGGTGTTCCACGGCGAGCCGACCGGTGACAACGCCGCCATGGGCGACATCAGCTGGAAGGAGCGCTGGGTCATGGCGCCTCTGCTCCTCGTCATCGTGTTCCTGGGCGTGTACCCGAAGCCGGTACTGGTCCGCATCCAGCCGTCGGTCGACGCCGTGCTCGTCCACGTCCACGACGTCACCGGCTACCGCCAGCCCGACGTCGCCCGGCCCGCCGCCGCACCGGCCTCCCAGCCCGAGACGGGGAAGTGAGCGCGATGGTCGAGCTCGCAGCGCTCGCCGGGCGGGTGATGGCAGCCACCGGGGGGGCGGCGTCGGGATCGTCGGGGATCCCGGCCGGTGCCGCCGCGACGTCGGCCAGCGGGGCCAACGGCGGCGCCGGCATCACCCCGGGCCTCCCGCCGTTGAACCTGCCCGCCGTCGAGTACCACCTCCTGGCGCCGATGCTCATCCTCATGGGCAGCGCCGTGGTCCTGCTGGCGGTGTCCTCCCTGATCCGCCCCCGGTGGCCCAAGGGGCTCTACGCGGCGTGGACGGTCGTGACGGGCCTCGTCGCCCTGGCGTGGACCTGGCACCTCTGGGGGCAGGTCGTCGGTCACGACCACCCGGGCAGCCTCGGCCCGGTGTCGGCGGTCGGCGGGTCGCTCGCCATCGACGGCTTCGGCCTGTTCATCACCATCACGATCCTGTCGGCGGTGATCATCGGCGCCCTGATCGCGGAGTCCTACCTGCCGGGGGAGGGCCTCGACGGGCCCGAGTACTACGTGCTCGCCATGCTGTCGGCCGCCGGCGGGATCCTCATGGCCGAGGCCAATGACCTGATCGTGCTGTTCCTGGGGCTCGAGATCCTCTCGCTCAGCCTGTACGTCCTCACCGCCTACCACCGCCGGCGGGCGCAGTCGGGGGAGGCGGGGATGAAGTACTTCATCCTCGGCGCCTTCTCCTCGGCCTTCTTCCTGTACGGCGTCGCCCTGGTCTACGGGGCCACCGGCACGACCTCGCTGCCGGGGATCGCCACCTTCCTGGCCACCCACGTCCTCGCGTCCAACGGCATCCTCCTCGCGGGGATGGCACTGCTGCTCGTCGGGCTGGGCTTCAAGGTCGCCGCCGTGCCCTTCCACGTGTGGACACCGGACGTGTACCAGGGCGCCCCGACGCCGGCCACGGCCTTCATGGCGGCCGCAGCCAAGGCGGCGGGATTCGCCGGCCTCCTCCGGGTCTTCCTGTCGGCGCTGAGCACCCAGTCCGTGAACTGGCGGCCGCTGGTCTGGATCCTGGCCGCCCTCTCGCTGGTGGTCGGCTCCGTGCTGGCCGTGGTCCAGAGCGACGTGAAGCGGATCCTCGCCTACTCGTCGGTCGCCCACGCCGGCTACGTGCTGCTCGGTCTGGAGGCGGCCACGGCCACCGGCTCCATCTCCAGCAACGGCCTGGCCGGCGCGGCGTTCTACCTTCTCGCGTACACCTTCATGGTGGCCGGGAGCTTCGCGGTCGTCACGGCCGTGGGCGGTCGGGGGGACAGCCGCCACGGGCTCGACGCCTACCGGGGGTTGGCGATGGACCAACCCGCGCTCGCCCTGGCCTTCACGGTGCTGCTCATCGCCCAGGCGGGGATTCCGTTCACGACCGGGTTCATCGCCAAGTTCAACGTGATCAGCGATGTCGTGTCCCACGGCCACGCCGCCGACTACGTGCTCGGTGTGCTCGCCATGCTCGCCGCGGTCGTGGCGACCTACTTCTACCTGCGCATCATCCTGGCCATGTTCACCCCTCCCCCCGGCCTGGCGGCGGATGCGCCCGGCGGGGTGACCGGCGGCGGAGAGACCGGCGGCGGGGGGCCGGCGACGCTCGCGGCGACCGGGACCAGGGTGGTGGTCCCGGTGACGCTCGGGCTCGCGATCGCCGGCAGCGTGGCGTTCACGGTGGTCTTCGGCATCGTCCCGGGGCCCATGATCAACCTCGCCCAGAAGGCCTCGCTGCTGTTCTGAGCTCCCGTGTCGAGCCCCCGTTCCCGGGCTCGAGTCCTCATCCCCGGCCGAGCGGGTCCTGGGCCCCCGGCCGAAGACCCTCCCGAGCCGCCCCGACGGCGGTCGCAGGCCCGTGGCCCGGTCCCCCGGGTTGCGCCAGCGGCGCCATCATCGGGCTGACGCGGGCGATGACCAGGGGTTTGGCGGGGCGGAGGGCCCTTCACTACGCTGCCGCAGCGTGTCGGGTTACCTGCGCAGCTACCTCACGGTGGTCATGTTCGCGGGCGCAGCCGGCCTGCTCGTCGGGGCCGTCCTGGCCCTCAGCCGGCTGCTCCAGCCCCGGCGGCCGACGGTCCAGAAGCTGCTCACCTACGAGAGCGGCGTGGACCCGGTCGGCGACGGATGGTCGCAGAGCCAGATCCGCTACTACATCTTCGCCCTGCTGTTCGTGATGTTCGACGTCGAGGCGGTCTTCATCTTCCCGTGGGCGGTGCGCCTCGACGCGCTGTCGACCTTCGGACTGGTGGAGATGATCGTGTTCATCGTGATCCTCGCCCTCGGCCTGGTGTACGCGTGGCGCAAGGGCGTCCTGAGGTGGGTCTGACGTGGGCCTCGTCGAGTCCGACAAGCTTCCCAAGCCCCTGACCAAGCTGCTCAACTGGGGCCGGTCACGCTCGCTGTGGCTGTACCAGTGGGGCTTGGCCTGCTGCGCGATCGAGATGGGTGCGGCCATGGGATCGCCCCGCTACGACATCATGCGGCTGGGGGTGATCCCCCTGCCCGCCAGCGCCCGGCACGCTGACCTCGTCTGCATCTCCGGGACGGTGACCGACAAGATGGCGCCGAGCATCAAGCGCCTGTACGAGCAGATGCCCGAGCCCAAGTACGTGATCTCGATGGGCAGCTGCGCCAACTGCGGCGGGCCCTACTGGGACAGCTACTCGGTGACCAAGGGGGTCGACCAGATCATCCCCGTGGACGTCTACGTCCCCGGATGCCCCCCCCGCCCCGAGGCGCTGCTCGAGGCGGTCGTCATCCTGCAGGCCAAGATCGCCCAGGAGGACATGGGCCAGCGCTGGAGGGAGGGGGAGCCGGTTGGCACCCGAGGCTGACGCGGCCGGGTCGACGGCCACGGACGAGCAGGCGGTCGGGGAGAGCCCGCCGCCGTCCCCTCGCCACCGGGAGATCGTCGAGGTCCTCGGGCGTGAGCTCGGCGAGGGCCTCCTCGGGCACCACTACTCCGCTCGGGATGCCTGGGTGAGGGTCTCGCCCGCGTCCTGGCGCCAGGCCGGTCTCGTGTGCCGGGATGTGCTGGGCCTCGCCTACCTGTCGTTCGTGTCGGCGATCGACTGGAAGCAGGCTCCCGATCTCGGTGGTCAGAAGCGATGGGACCCCGAGGCGGAGCCCACCGAGGAGCCTGCCGACGGCCCCGGCCGCTGGACCACGGGCGTGGCCGGTGGCGGCACCCGCTTCCAGGTGTTCGCCCGCCTCTACGACGTCGTCGGCCACGTCGGGCTCACCCTGAAGGTCGACGCCGGAGACGGCCCGGACGGCGAGGGCGGCGCCGCTCCCCGAGCGGAGAGCTGGGTGCCGCTGTTCCGTGGCGCCGACTGGCACGAGCGGGAGACCTGGGAGATGTACGGCGTGGAGTTCGAGGGCCACCCCGGCCTTCGTCACCTCTACCTCCCGGGGCAGTTCGAGGGCTTCCCGCTGCGCAAGGACTTCCCGCTTCTCGCCCGAGAGGTGAAGCCCTGGCCCGGCCTGGTCAACGTCGAGGGTCTCCCCGGTGAGGACGAGCCCGAGGAGCCCGAGGGGAGCGGGGCATGACCGCCACCGAGTCCCAGCAGCGGGCCTACATCGCCGGGCAGGCGGCCGAGGCCCGGGTCAACTTCGCCCTGGAGACCGAGGGCATGACCCTCAATGTCGGGCCGCAGCACCCGGCGACCCACGGCACGCTCCGCATCGTCGTGCGCCTCGACGGCGAGCAGGTGGTCTGGGCCGACCCCATCCCCGGCTACATGCACCGCGGCTACGAGAAGCTGTGCGAGGTCCGTGACTACGCGCAGGTCACCACCCTGATCAACCGCATCGACTGGCTGGGGAGCTTCTGCAACGAGGTGCCCTTCGTCCTCGCCGCCGAGGAGCTCATGGGGATCGAGGCCCCGCCGAGGGCCCAGTACATCCGCACGGTCCTCTTCGAGATGGGCCGGATCGCGAACCTGACGCTCTTCCTCGGCGACATGGCCGCCCAGGTCGGCGCCCTCACCCCCGTCTTCTACGCCTTCCGCGACCGGGAGTACGTCCTCAACCTCATCGAGTCGGTGACCGGCGGCCGGTTCCACCCCAACTTCGACCGGATCGGCGGCCTGAAGGACGACCTGCCCAAGGGCTGGATCGACGAGACCACGCAGGTCATGCGCCGGATCGGCGAGTTCTGCGACGAGATCGACGACCTGCTGATCGGCAACCGCATCTTCGAGGAGCGCTGTCGCGGCATCGGCGTGGTCCCGAGGGACGTGGCGCTCGAGTACGGCCTCTCGGGGGCCAACGCCCGGGCATCGGGGATCGACTGGGACCTGCGGCGGGACGAGGACTCCCCCCTGGCCTGGAACCACGCCGACTGGAAGGTCTGGACCCACCCGGACGGGGACTCCTTCGCCCGGTACTGGGTCCGCCAGCAGGAGGTCCGCGAAGCGTCGAAGATCGTCGGCCAGCTCCTCGACGACCTGCCGTCGGGCCCGATCCGGGCCAAGACCCCCGCCCGCATCCGGATCCCGCGGGGCGAGACCTGGATGCACGCCGAGAACCCGCTCGGTGAGATGGGCTACTACGTGGTCAGCGACGGCTCACCCGGTGGCCCGTTCCGGTGCAAGATCCGCACCCCGAGCTTCTCCAACGTCTCGATCGTGCCGTGGCTGCTGCGGGGCGTGTACGTCCCCGACGTCATCACCATCCTGGCCAGCCTCTACTTCATCCTGGGGGACATCGACCGATGATCGGCCCGGTGGCCGGCACGTTCCTCGGCATCCACGCGGCGTACTGGAACGAAGCGGTCCTCAAGCTGGTGCTCGGCTTCGCCCTGGCCCTCACCGGCGCGGGGACGTTCGTCTACGTCTACCTGTTCAAGATGGTGAGCCACCTCCAGAGCCGCCTCGGGCCGATGGAGGCCGGGCCGCACGGGAGCCTGCAGCTCTTCGCCGAGGTGCTGAAGTTCCTCCAGAAGGAGGATGTCTTCCCGGCCAAGGCCGATCGCCTGGTGTTCGGCGCCGCCCCGTTCGTGGTCATCATGTCGACGCTGCTCATCTACGTCGTCATCCCGGTCGGACCGCGGGGGGTGGCCTCCAACCTGGACATCGGCATCCTGTACGCGCTGGCAGTGTCGTCGATCTCCGTCATCGGCGTCCTCATGGCCGGCTGGGCGAGCGCCAACAAGTACTCGCTGATGGGCGGCCTGCGGGCGGCGGGCCAGCTCATCGCCTATGAGCTGCCCCTGGTGCTCGCGGTCGTGGGCGTCGTCATGCAGGCGGGCTCACTCAACCTCCAGCGCATCGTCGCCGGCCAGGCGAACTTCAAGCTGTTCGGGTTCCAGGGCCTCGGCCTGTATGCCATCCCCCAGTTCGTCGGGTTCCTGATCTTCCTCATCGCCGCCCAGGCCGAGCTGACCCAGACCCCCTTCGACATGCCGATCGCCGAGTCGGAGCTGGTCGCCGGGTACATGACCGAGTACACCGGTCTGCGGTTCCTCGTGTTCTTCATCGGGGAGTTCGCCACGGCCTTCGCCCTCGCGGCGCTCGGGGCGGTCCTGTTCCTCGGTGGCTGGTGGCTGCCGGGCATGGGGGCGCACTGGGGCAGCGCGGCGTGGTCGAGGGAGGTGGTCGGGACCGCGGTCCTGTTCGCCAAGGTCATGCTCCTCGGCTTCGTGATCTTTTGGGTCCGCTTCACCCTGCCGCGGTTCCGCGAGGACCAGCTGCAGAAGTTCGCTTGGAAGTTCCTCATCCCCCTGGCGCTCGCCAACATCCTCGTCACGGGCATCGCAAAGGTGGTGGCCAGTGCCTGAGCTGCCCGAGAGCGTCGGCCGGACGGTCAACACCCCTATCGGACTCGTCAAGGGTCTCAAGACGACCTTCATGACCATGCTGCGGCCGGCGGTGACGGTCCAGTACCCGCACGAGAAGGAGACGATCACGCCCCGCGCCCGTGGCGTGATCGCCCTGAAGGAGGAGAACTGCACGGTCTGCATGCTCTGCGCCCGGCAGTGCCCCGACTGGTGCATCTACATCGAGGGTCACAAGGACAAGGAGCCACCCCGGCGGGAGGGTGGCAAGCCCCGGACGGTCTCCAAGCTCGACCGCTTCGACATCGACTACGGGCTGTGCATGTACTGCGGGATCTGCGTGGAGGTCTGCCCGTTCGACGCCCTGCACTGGAGCCCGGAGTTCGAGTACTCCGAACCCAACATCGCCGACCTGCTGCACGCCAAGCAGCGGCTCGGCCAGTGGGAGAACACCGTGCCGGAGGCACCTGCCCTGGAGGCCGGCGCCGAGGCGCCAAAGGGCAAGAAGAAGTAGGGCCGGGGGTCTCGCGCTCGTGGTCGCCCAGAACATCGCCTTCGGTCTCACCGCGCTCGCCATGGCGGTCGGCGCCATCCGCGTCGTCACCACCAAGAACGTGGTTCACGCCGCGCTCTGGCTGGTGCTCGTGCTGTCGGGGGTGGCCGGCATCTTCGTGCTGCTCGCCGCCGAGTTCGTGGCGGTCGTGCAGGTGATCGTCTACATCGGCGCCATCGTCGTGCTCTTCCTGTTCGGCATCATGCTCACCCGGGCCCCGATCGGTCACGACGCGGAGCTGGACAACGACCAGCGCTGGGCCAGCCTGATCATCGGCCTGGTGCTGTTCGGGGTGCTGGCGTCCGTCCTGGCCAGGGCCTTCGGCCGCCAGCATGTGAACGCCCCGGCCGTGCAGCGTACGGCGGCGGTGGCCGACTCCGTCTTCACGACCTACGTGGTGCCGTTCGAGGTCGTGTCGCTGGTTCTGCTGGCTGCGCTCGTGGGGGCGGTCGTGATCGCCCGGCGGGACTAGGACGGGGGAGGGAAGCCGTGCTGCTCAACCAGTTCCTGTTCCTGGGTGCGTTCCTCTTCTGCACGGGGGTCTACGGGGTCCTCGCCCGGAAGAACGCCGTGCTCGTGCTGATGAGCGTCGAGCTCATCCTCAACGCGGTGAACATCAACTTCGTCGCCTTCGGGGCCTTCCGCAACACCGTCGCGGGCCAGGTGTTCGCGCTCTTCGTCATCGCCGTGGCCGCCGCCGAGGTCGGCGTGGGCCTGGCGATCGTGTTGCTCATCTACCGCAACCGCCGCTCGGTCGACCTCACCGAGGTCGACCTCATGAAGGGCTGACCGGGCACCCATGGACTGGATCCTCAACAACATCTGGGTCGTGCCCCTGCTGCCGTTCGCCAGCTTCTGGATCGTGCTCCTCGGCGGGAAGCACCTACCCCGGAAGGGCTCCGAGGTGGGGATCGCGGCGCTGGGTGCCAGCTGGGTCCTCAGTGTCTGGGCCGCGGTGGCCTGGATCCGGCGGCCCGCCACCGGTGAGGGCGGCGAGAAGCTCCGCTCCTACCTCGAGCACGCGTACACCTGGTTCAACAACGGCCAGGTGAAGGTCACCTGGGGCTTCCACGTCGACGGGCTCGCCGTCGTCATGGTCTTCGTGGTGGCCACCATCAGCCTGCTGGTGCACGTCTACGCCACCGAGTACATGCACGGCGACGTGCGCTACACCTACTTCTTCGCCGCCCTCAGCCTGTTCACGTGCGGCATGTTCGTCCTCGTCACCGCTGCCTCCACCCTGCAGGGCCTCTTCGGGTGGGAGCTGATGGGCGTGTGCTCGTTCATGCTCATCGGCCACTGGTGGGAGGACCAGGCCAACTCCAACGCCGCCATGAAGGCGTTTCTCACCACTCGGACCGGCGACGTCGGCCTGCTGGTGGGGATCAGCATCCTGTTCTTCGGCGCCCACCAGACCTTCAACTGGCAGTCGCTCAACACGCAGGCCCTCGGCGGCAGGATCGACCACACCGTGCTGTTCTGGGGCGCCGTCGCCCTCCTGATCGCCGTGATCGGCAAGAGCGCCCAGTTCCCGCTCCACACGTGGCTCCCGGACGCGATGGCCGGCCCCACCCCGGTGTCCGCGCTGATCCACGCCGCGACCATGGTGGTGGCCGGCGTCTATCTCGTCGCCCGCACCTACGGCGTGTTCTGGGTCGGGTTCAGCATCGGCCCGAACACCCACGCCCACCACGGCGTCAACCTCCTCGCCGCGGTCGGAGGGGTGACGATCGTCATCGCCGCCCTCCTGGCCTTCGCCCAGGACGACATCAAGAAGGTGCTCGCCTACTCCACCGTGAGCCAGCTGGGCTACATGGTCATGGCCCTCGGCTGCGGTGCCTGGGTGGGCGCGGTGTTCCACCTGTTCACGCACGCGTTCTTCAAGGCCTGCCTGTTCCTCGGGGCGGGCTCGGTGAGCCACTCCGGCGCCCATCACAGCTTCGACATGAAGAAGGACATGGGCGGGCTGAAGAAGTTCATGCCGACCACCTACTGGACGTTCGTGATCGCGTCGGCCTCGCTGGCCGGGATCTTCCCGCTGGCCGGCTTCTGGTCGAAGGACGAGATCCTGGTCTCGAGCGGCGGGAACGGCTACTGGGCCTTCACGGTCGTCGGGGTCATCGGGGCCATGCTGACCGCCGCCTACATGACCCGTTGCGTCTATCTGACGTTCCACGGTGAGTTCCGGGGCCACGGCCACCCCCACGAGTCCAACCGGGTCATCACCGTCCCCCTGGTCATCCTGGCCGTCTTCAGCGTCACGGCCGGCTGGCTGGGCGCATTCGGCGTGCACGCCTTCGGCGACTGGACCCGCAACGAGGCGTTCATCCAGGCCAAGGTCAAGGACTACCCCTTCAACGTCTGGCTGGCGGCGGTGGCGCTCGGCTTTGCCCTGGTGGCGGCCGCGGTCGCCGGATACTTCTACGTGCGGGAGGAGTTCGTCTTCAAGGGCGCCACCGAACGCAGCACGCTGGCCCGGGGCGGGCGCGACCTGCTGGTCAACAAGTACTACCTCGACCACCTCTACACGGGCGTGATCGTCCGCTCCCTGCGGGGGCCCATCGCAAAGGGCGCCTACTGGTTCGACCAGAACGTCATCGACGCCGCGGTCGACCGGGTCGGGACCACCTCGAGGACGGTGGCCGGCTTCGTCTACACGGCGATCGACCAGACGGTCGTCGACGGCGCCGTGAACGGCGTGGGCGCCGGGGCCGAGGAGGGCGGCATCGCGCTCCGCACCCTCCAGAACGGGCGTGTCCAGTTCTACGCCGCCATCCTGTTCGCCGCCGCGGCCCTGCTCGGCCTCGGCCTCGTGCTGTTCATCTGAAAGGTCCGAACCTGCGATGCTCGCCGAGATAACCGCCGTCTCCATGAACGGCTTCGACCACTGGGCGCTGACCGCCGCCGTCTTCATCCCGGCCGTCGGCGCGGTGCTGTGCATGCTGTGGCCCCGGGACGACGAGACCGGCGTCAAGGTCATCGCCCTCGTCACCTCGCTGGCCGCGCTCGGCGTGGGGATCTACGTGTTCGCCCACTTCGACTACAAGCACACGGCCGTACTCCAGTTCGTGGTCGACCGGCCCTGGATCGACGTCATCAACTCCCGCTACTTCATGGGCGTGGACGGGATCTCCCTCCCGCTGTTCGGCCTCAGCCTGTTCATCGTGCCCCTGTGCGTCATCTACAGCTGGGACCACTTCCCGGAGCCGCACAACCCGAAGGCGTTCCTGGCGCTGCTCCTCATCCTCGAGGTGGGCATGACCGGGACGTTCGTGGCCGAGGACCTCATCCTCTTCTTCGTCTTCTTCGAGATCGTCCTGCTGCCCATGTACTTCATGATCGGGGTGTGGGGCGGCCCCAACCGGCAGTACGCCTCGATCAAGTTCTTCCTCTACACCCTGTTCGGGTCGGCGCTGATGATCCTCAGCTTCCTGGCCCTGTACTTCAAGGCCGGGAACACGTTCGAGATCCCCACCCTGGTGCGCAACGCCCCGGCACTGACCCACGGCACCCAGGTCCTGATCTTCGCCGGGCTGTTCATGGGGTTCGCCATCAAAGTGCCGATGTTCCCGTTCCACACGTGGCTTCCCGACGCCCACACGGAGGCCCCGACCGTGGGCTCGGTCATCCTGGCCGCAGTTCTCCTGAAGCTCGGGACGTACGGCTTCATCCGCATCGCCCTCCCGATCCTGCCCGGCGCCGCCGTCTCCTGGGCCCCGTGGATCGGCCTCCTGGCGGTGATCGGCATCATCTACGGCGCCCTCGGCTGCCTGGCCCAGAAGGACCTGAAACGGCTGATCGCGTTCTCCTCGGTGGCCCACATGGGGTTCGTCATGCTCGGCATCGCCACGTTGAGCACCTACGGCGTCAACGCCGCGATCTTCGGGATGGTGGCCCACGGGCTCATCACCGGCATGCTGTTCTTCTGCGCCGGGAGCATCCAGGAGCGCTTCGGCACCCGGGAGATCGCCAGGCTCGGCGGGCTGCTCAAGCAGGCGCCGCGCCTGGGCTGGATCCTCGGATTCTGCGCGTTCGCGTCGTTGGGACTTCCGGGTCTGGCCGGGTTCTGGGGCGAGTTCCCCGCGATCCTGAGCTCCTACAGCCCGGCGGCCGGGCTCAACACCGCCGCCTTCCGCACCTACATGGTGGTGGCCGCGATCGGCACCGTCTTCGCCGCCGGCTACCTGCTCTGGATGTACCAGCGGACGGCCTTCGGCAACCCGAAGAGCGAGTTCGAGCACGAGCACATCCACGACGTCCACGTGCCCGAGTACATCGCCTGGGTGCCGATGCTCGTCGGTATCCTGGTGCTCGGCCTCGTCCCCAACCTGCTGTTCAACATGACCGAGAAGCCCGTGGCCCGCACGACGGTCGTGGCGTTCACGCAGACCGGCGGGACCCCGGCGCCAGGCGTCCAGGCGGCGCCGACCAGCACGCCATGAGCGCCGTCCTCGCCGTCGCTCCGACCCTGGCGGTCGTCGAGAAGATCAAGGCCCCGTACCTCGACTACCACGCCATCGCACCCGAGATCGTCCTGACCGGCGTGCTCGTCGTGATGCTGCTCGTCGACCTGTTCGTCGAAGAGCCCCGCAAGTACCTGGTCGGGACCGTGGCCGGTGTCGGCCTGCTGGCCGCCATGATCCCGATCGTGACGCTGGCCCTGCAGGGCCACCACGACCGGTCCATGTTCGGAGGGGCCTACGTGGTCGACCCCTTCGCCCTCGCGCTCAAGGCCCTCTTCATCCTCTCCGGGTACGTGGTGCTGCTCATCGCCACCACCTACATCGAGGAGGGGGACTACTACGAGGGGGAGTTCAGCTTCTTGATGGTGTCGGCCATCCTCGGGATGGTCGTGATGGCGTCGGCGCGCGACCTCATCACCATCTTCGTCGCCCTCGAGCTGCTCTCGATCCCCGGCTACCTGCTGGCCGGATGGCGCAAGAGCGACGTCCGCAGCAACGAGGCGATGATGAAGTACTACCTCCTCGGCGTCCTCTCGGCCGGGGTGATGCTGTACGGCATGAGCCTGATCTTCGGGTTCACCGGATCGACCCTGCTCACCGACATCGGCCGGGCGACCCGGGGCTCGGTCGGCGCCACGCCGATCGTCACCGTGGGCATCCTCTTCGTCCTCATCGGCTTCGCGTTCAAGGTGTCCGCCGTCCCGTTCCACTTCTGGGCACCCGACACCTACGAGGGGGCGCCCACGCCGGTCACGGCCTTCCTGTCGGTGGCGTCCAAGGCGGCGGGGTTCGTGGCGCTGATGGAGCTCGTCTTCGTGGGCTTCTTCGGCCGTCACGACGTGTGGGCACCGCTGTTCTGGATCCTCGCCGCCCTGACCATGACCGTCGGCAACCTCATCGCCCTGCGCCAGACCAACGTGGTTCGGATGCTCGCGTACTCATCGGTCGCGCAGGCGGGCTACATCCTCGTGCCCTTCGCGGTCGCCGGCGACAACCTCGCCGCCACCCGCAGTGCGCTGACGGCCATCATCGTCTACCTGCTCATCTACGGCGCCATGAACCTCGGTGCGTTCGCCGTGGTGATCGCCGTCGCCCGCAAGACCCGGTCGGCCGACATCTCGAGCTTCGGCGGCTTGTTGAGCTACGCACCCGGCCTGACCGTCCTCATGACCGTCTTCTTGTTCAGCCTGGCCGGCATCCCGCCCCTCGCCGGCTGGTTCGCCAAGCTGGTCGTCATCCGGGCCATCGGCGACTCGGGCACCGCCGCGGCGTGGGTGCTCGGCGGGATCCTGGCCGTGAACTCGGTGATCGCGCTGTACTACTACGCCAACGTCGCCCGGGAGATGTGGATGCGACCGGTCCCGGGCGGCGACCGGACCCCCATCCGGGTACCGGCGCCGATCGGCATCGCCCTGCTCCTGACCTCGGTGACCACCATCATCGTCGGGATCTTCCCGAACGTCTTCGCCCACGTCGGCGATCTCGCCAGCCTCACCCACGCCCTGGGCGTGTAGCGGCGCCGTGGCCGGCGACGCACCGGTGCCGGGCCCGGCGCAGCCCGGGTCGGCACCGGCGCAGCCCGGGTCGTCACCGGCCCAGTCCCGGACCGGAGCGGCCGCCGCGGTCGCCACGCGCATCGTCCGCGGCGGGCCGGTGCCCTGGTCGG
>Ga0209048_10003654_pt1 | contig 14893 bp, 10 predicted proteins | sample FrelakmetCRP12CR_FD_187146 | JGI IMG/M metagenome (GOLD analysis project Ga0209048, IMG submission 187146) | Freshwater lake sediment microbial communities from the University of Notre Dame, USA, for methane emissions studies - CRP12 CR (SPAdes)... | ecosystem: Environmental > Aquatic >... | reverse complement strand
AATCGTAGACCGGCTGCAGCAAGTCGCGCGCGGCCGCGCGCTCGCCCCGCTCGCCGAGGACTTCCGCGAGCGTCGTGCTGGTTCGCAATTCCCAGGACTTCGCCTGCTGGCCGCGCGCGATTTTGATGGACTCGCGCAGGATCGGTTCCACCGAATCCCTGTCGCCACGCTGCCGCAGGACCCAGGCCTTCAGCCTTAGCGTCTCTGCAAGGTGCGCGCGCTCTTCCCAGCCGGGGCGCTCGATCTGCTCGATGCACTTGTCGAGCAGGGCCAGTGCACCGTCGAGATCGCCGGTTAACGCCATCGCCTCGGCCTGCAGCGACCTTCCATACGGATTCCAGATGTGCGAGCCGTGCGACTCCCATCGCCCGATACCCAGCTCCAGCTGCTTGACGGCGTCCGCGTGGCGCCCTGCGCGCAGAAGCGCGATTCCCCGCACGAACTGCACCATCACCTCCGAGATGAAAGGCACGCTGCTGTCTCGCCCCACGCGCTCAGCCTCGTCCACCCGCAGGAACAATTCCTCGGGTTCGCACCGGTAGTCGAAGGTGTGGGACCCGGTGGTCAGCGCAAAGCCGAGATCGTAAGGATGATTGATACGGCGCGCGTGCCGCTCCTTCTCCAGAGTGATCTGGAGCGCCTGGGCGGGATAGCCCAGGATCCAGGTCCAGGGGCCGCCATACAACCCATAGGCCGACAGCGGATCGAAGTTGGTCTGGACCACGATGTGACGGTGCGCATCCTCGCGATAGCGGCTGCGGACCCGGTCACCGTGCTCCTTCGCTTGAATGAAGTTGCCCAACCAGAAATGCGACACCATGGCTTCCACTTCGGCTACGAGCGCAAGATCATCGTCCCCGAGCGAACGGGCTTGCTCGATGGCTTCGTGCGCCGCGGTCAGCGATTCTGCGATGCGCCCGCGCACCAGGACGTTGGCCCACAGGCCGAACGAAATCGGCACCATCTCCGAGGCGTCGCCCAGCGCTTGGGCGAGCGCGGGCGCAGGGCTCAGGGCATCCTCGACCTCCTGGGCGGGCCAGCCGCGCAGGGCCATCCAGGAGGTGCCGAGCAGGGACCGGATCTCGAGCTCGGCGCGATCCCGGCGTTCCGACGGCGGCAACGACAGATTCAGTCGCAACGCTTTCTGCAGATGGTCGATCGCTTCGGGCAGCGCGATGCGGCGCAATGCCAGTTCTCCGGCGCGTTTCCACAGCGGGATCGCCTCGCCGATCATCCCCGCTTCCGTGAGGTGATGCGCGATCAGTTCGGGCTCCGTATCCAGCTTGCCGCTGAACTTCTCCCGGATCACCTGCGCGATCATGGCGTGCAACTCTTGCCGCTTGGCCTTGAGCAGCGAGTCGTATGCCGCATCCTGCACCAGCGCGTGCTTGAACATGTAGATCGCATCCGGAGGGTTGCCTCGGCGGAACACCAGCTCCGAGGCCACCAGCTTGTCCAGCGCCTGCCCCAGTTCCGGTTCTTGCATCGGGGATATCGCGGCTACCAACTCGTAGCTGAACTCCCGGCCGAGAACGGCGCCGATCTGCGCGATCTCCTTGACCGGAATGAGCCGATCCAGGCGCGCCATCAGCGAATCGCGCAAGGTGGCAGGGATCGCCATGCGGTCGACAGAGCCGGAGTATTCGTAGCGTTCGCCCCGATCCACCACGATGCTCGATTCCAGCACCGCCTTGGTCAACTCCTCCAGAAACAGCGGTACGCCGTCGGTCTTCTCGACGATCTGGGGCACGAGGTCCTCCGGCAGCGGCTTGCCTGCGACCCGGTGGACGATGGCCGCGCTCTGCGCCTTGCTCAGTCGCGTGAGGGCCAGCGAGGTGACGTAGTTGCGCGAGGTCCAGTGCGGCTCAAACTCCGGCCGGAACGTGATCACGATCAGCAGCGGAAGGGTCCGCGTGCGGTCGATCAGCGCGTCGAGCACTTCCACCATCGTGGGGTCCGCCCAGTGCGCATCTTCGAACAGAAACAATGTGGGTTGCTGCCCGGCGATCGTGGCGATCGTGTCGAGCAGCGCTCGGATGGTCTCCTCTTTTTGCCGCTGGGGCGTCATCTCCAGCGCCTCGTAGCGCTCGTCGCACGGGATCGACAGCAGACGGGCGATCAGCTGGCAGTCGAGCGGGGGCCGGTTCCACTTGCCAGCCATCAACCGCTCCAGCTTGTCGAGACGGTTCGCGGCGGGCTCGTCCGGCTCGAAGCCGAGCGCGCGCTCGAAGTGGTCGATTACCGGGTAGAAGGCGCTGTGCATGTAATAGGGAGAGCATTGGTATTGCAAGGTGATGCCGACCCTGCCGCCCAGCCGCTCGCGCAACCCGCTCATCGTGCGCGACTTGCCGATGCCGGGTTCGCCGACCAGCAGCATCACCTGCCCCTCGCCCTCGCGCGACAGCTCCCAGCGGTCGAGCAGCAGACCTAGCTCCTGCTCGCGCCCAACCAGCGGCGTGACCCGACCGCGCGTCGCGGCTTCGAAGCGGCTGGCGGCGCCGCTGCGTCCGAGCGCACGCCAGGCCCGCGGCCGTCCTGGCACGCCCTTGAGTTCGTGCAGGCCCAAGTCTTCGTACTCGAATGCACCGCCCGCGATCTCACGCGTGCGCGCGCTCACGATGATCTCGCCGGGCCGCGCAAGAGACTGTAGGCGGTGCGCCAGGTTTGGCGTGTCTCCGCTGGCGCTCTTGTCCTGCGCAAGAATGTGAGAGACGACCACCAGTCCGGTAGCGATTCCCACGCGCACGCGCAGCGGCTGATCGAGTTTGTGCTTCAAGGCCGAAATCGCCTCGGTGATCGCGAATGCTGCCCGGATGGCGCGGTCGGCCTCTGATTCGTGGGCCAGCGGATAACCAAAGTAGCCCATGAGCCCGTCGCCCTGGATCTGCGCCACGAAACCCTCGTAGCGCTGCACCGCTTGGATCGAGGCCTCGTGCACGCGAGCGATGATGCGACGGTAATCCTCCGGGTCGAGTTGGTTGGACAACTCGGTCGAGCCCACCAGGTCGGTGAACAGCACAGTGACCTGCCTTCGCTCGCCTTCTGCGGTGGTCGACTCGATCGTCGGCTGAAACGGCTCGTCAGCGGCGGGCCTTGTCGTGGCGAGCAACGACCCGTCCGCGTGGCCGAGTTGCGCAACCGCCTTGAGAATTCTCTTGCGATGCCCGAGTGTGACCCCCAGCCTGTCCAGATCGGCTTCGGTCAACTCGGGCAACACCTCGAGATCGACATCGTTGTGCTCGAAGACGGCCGCATATTGACCCAGTCCCAGCGCTTCGAGCCACTCTCCCATGCTCGGCACGAACCCCTCCCTTGAAATTGCCGCGGCGTGATGCGCCCGCGGACCGGCGTGCGCCCCGCGCGTCTTGCTTTGTCTTATCTGCTCTTGACCACCTCGGCGTGGCCGAAGACGAAGTTTACGTCCTTGCCGAAATATGCATACAGCAGCTTCTTCGGCTGCAGCTTGGTCAGCGGATGGTTATCCGGGAAGTTCAGTTTGACTGCTACGGGGTCGGCCATCTGCACTTTCGCCGTCCAGGCAACGTGATGTACGACCAATTCCGAAGCCGAAGTTTTTGCTCCAGTAACATCCGGCAGCTGGCGCAGCAGCGGGTAATGCAGAACCCCGCCGATGGCCGCAGGTCCGTCGCCCTTGGCAACGATCTCAGTGGAGAACATTTCCTTCCCGTCTCTCGTGCCGGCGCCACGCAGCTTCTTGCCGGACTCGACAACCTTGGTCGTCCCGAGTCGCGGCGAGAAACCCAGGACTTCGCGCAGCGCGGCGACGGCCCTATCGGGAGAATAGAGACCGTAGAGGAACCAGCGGCCTTTGCCACCGGATGGGTCGTCGAAGCCTTCCACCTCCGCAAAGATATAGCTCGCCTCGTAAGGCGCCAGGCCGGCCCCTTCGCGCACCACATAGTGGGAGATGCCCACTGTGTTACTCGCGGCCGGCCGGATGTCCGGCGGCAGCAGCGCCTGGATGGCGTCGCGATCCGCTTCGAACACGGTGACCATGTACTCGTCCACGTTCGTCTGAAGGTACGGGGGCTTGGGATACAGCGGATCGAAAGGCGGCGAGCCTTGAAAGCCGTCGGCGGAGACGGTCAGTGGAACCGCCGCGGTCGCGGCAGCCAGGACGATACGAATGAGCCACAGCGGGATACGCGCTGCACGATGGAAAGCTCCGGACAAGAAATGAGATACGGAAATCACAGCCCCTCCTGTTGAATAGATCTCGCTGTTGCGACGCGAACCCGGGTAGCAGTGCGCCCGATCAGAGGGTGCCAGCAAACGCTCGGAAGGGTCAGTGAGAAGCTGCCATCGCCGGTGGTGATAAATTAACCATGCGGCGCGTGCATCCGATTGGAAAGACCGAATCGGCACTGCATCACTGGATCACCTTTTCCGCACGAAGCAAAATGCTCTCCGGGATCGTGAGCCCGAGTGCTCGCGCGCGAGTGAGGTTTACCGCAAGCACCCATTGGCTCGGCTGTTCGATAGGCAGATCGGCAGGCCTGATTCCTCTCAGGATCTTGTCGACGTAGTCCGCCGCCCGACGAAATAACACGGCGCTGTCGACGCCGTACGCTATCAGCCCGCCCGAGTCCATGAATTCTAGAAACGGGTAGATCGCAGGGAGCCGATATCGAGCGGCAAGCGACGTTATTTTTGCGCGGTGTTGAAGCGTGAGAGGGTCAGCCGGCACCAGAATGGCCTGAGCCTCCCGTCGAGCCTGCTTGAAGACTCGATCGAGCGCCTCCGGGTCATGCACCGGGAGGAATCGGACTTTCATTCCTCGCGTTGGCGCGATCTCCTCGAGTTCCTTTACGACTGCCTGCGACATCGGGCTGCTCGGGTCCGCGATCACTGCGACGGTGGACAGTCGTGGAACAATCTCTTGCAACAATTGCAGCCACTTGCCCCCAACGTCGGCCCACCCCAGGGACAGCCCGGTCAAATTTCCCCCGGGATGGGCCAGGCTGGTCACGATACCGCTGCCAATCGGGTCGCCCATGGACGCGACCACGATGGGAATCGTGCCGGTGGCCTTCTTGGCTGCGATGGCGCTGGGCGTGCCGTAGGTAACGATCACGTCGACGTTGCGTCCGGCGATCTCGGCCATGAGCGCCGGAAGCCGTTCGACGCGCCCGCCGGCCCAGCGCCGCTCAGCGATGAGATTCTTCCCTTCGATCCAACCCAGCTCGCGCAGGCGAGTCCAAAACGCAGTGACGCCGCTGAAGCCCGTCGACGGTGACGTGGGATCTACATACCCGACGCGCGCAATCCTGGGTACGGGGTCCGCCGCGGGCGCGAGATCGACAACGATGGTCGAGATCAGGGCAAGCAAGATCGCACACCTGCTGCCTGGCCGATGCGGGCGCACCACTACCTCGATCGGTCGAGGGGATTGCCGTATCTACGCAATGGCGCCAGCGAGCGCGTGCGTCGCGAATTGGCGCACCGAAACGAGCGGCCCCGGCGACCACTGCAACGGTTCTGTCATGTCTATGACCTCGCCCATCGCGTAGTACAGCATCAGCCCCGCGAACGACTTGTCGAGCGGGTCGGCTGCGGCCGCCCACTTCGCCCGCAGCGGCGCCTCCGGCACGAGTTCCACCGAAAACCGGCGTCCCGACACCTGCTCGAAAGTTCGAATGACCTGATGCGGCGTCAACGCTTCCGGTCCGCCGAGCTTGATCACGGCGTTTCTCGCTGCGGGGGCCGTCACGCTCGCCGCCGCAAATCTGGCGACGTCCTGGTAGGAGACCCAGCTGATGGGGCGTTCTCCGGTTCCGAAGATCTGAGCCTTTCCCGCGACCGCGTCGAAGCCCAGCGCCGGGCTCAGCCAGAACTCCATGAAGAAGGTGGGCTGCAAGATGGTGTAAGTCATGCCGCTCGCGACAATTGCCCGCTCGACTGTGCGTTTGGCGTCCTGCAACGGAAATTGGACGGACACCTCGGGAAAAGAGATGAACACAAAGTGGCGCACACCGGCGGTCCGCGCCGCCTGCACGAGATTCAGCTGACCTTCCAGGTCGACGCTACGAATCGAGTCACCGTCCTGCCGCGATCGCGTGCAGGTGGCAGTCGAAATGACGGTACCGGCCCCCTCGCACGCGGCGTCGAGCGTTGCACGCTCTTTCAGATCGCCCCTTACCAGATGGACGCCGCGCTCCCTGAGCTTTTCGATCTCGATGGTGTTGGCAGTGCGCCTCGCCAATGCCCTGACTTCCATTCCAGCGCCCACCAGCAGGTGGCTAATCGTGCTGCCCAGCAACCCGGTCGCTCCAATAACGAGATTCATCCGCTCGCCTCCGTCAATTCGATGTCGATTTGCTCGATGTCCTGGCCCGCGATGCTCGGCCCATCTCACGCATGACACAAGACGGGCATCGGACATATCATTCATACGGCTGTTGTATGAATGGGGTGGCTATGGATCGCCTGACGGCAATGGAGTTGTTCCTGCGTATCGTGGAGACAGGCAGCTTGTCTGCCGCGGCTCGGGAATTCGATACCAGCCAGCCCTCCGTGAGCCGCCAGCTTCGCGCCCTCGAGCGGCGGCTTGGGGCGCGGCTGCTGAACCGGACCACCCGCCACCTGACGCTGACAGAAGCGGGCCGGGGCTTTTATGACGACTGCCGGCAGATCGTCGCGTCGGTGCAGGCTGCCGAAGGCAGCGTCGGTATGCTGCAGGCCTCCCTGCGCGGCTCACTCAAGATCAACACATCCGTCGCCCTGGGCCAGCAATTCATTGCTCCGCTGGTGCAGAAGTTTTGGAGACGGCATACAGGACTGACGGTGGACCTCACGCTCAACGAACGCTTCGTCGATCTGGTCGAGGAGGGAATCGACGTGGCCGTGCGATTCGGCGATCCTCAGGACGTAAACCTCGTGGCTCGCCGGCTCGGATATACGCGTCGAGTGATCGTCGCTACGCCGGGTTATCTGCGAAGGCATGGCACACCGAAGGTGCCGTCAGACCTCGCCACGCACAATTGCGTTCTATTCAACTATCCGGCGACGCCAGACTGGACCCTCAATGGAGCCAACGGCGAGGTCAAAGTCCGAGTAACCGGGACCTTCCGGGCCAACAACGGACACGTCATCCGCGGCGCGATACTCGATGGAATTGGCGTGGGATGGATTCCAGAAGCCTTGATACACGACAAGATCAGCTCGGGCGCCGTGAGGGAAATCCTTACCCAGTACGCCATGCAACCGCTCGATGTGCATGCGCTCTACGCGACGACTCGTCACTTGCCTGTCAAGGTGCGCGCGTTCGTGGACTTTCTGAAGGAGGAATTCAGCTCGATCCCGGGCTTCAGCCCAGCCTGATGCTTTTGGCATTCCAGTTGGTCTACCGCAACCCCGCCGGGATCAACCGCCGGTCCCCGATCTCGAACAGTCCCTGCACCAGCAGCGCCAATACTGCCGCGGGAATCGCGCCGGCCAGCAGCCAATTGTTGTCGTTGAGAGCCAAGCCGGTGACGATGCGCTCACCGTAGCCGCCCGCACCGATGAAAGCCGCGATGGTCGCGGTACCGACGTTGATCACCGCCGACGTCTTTATCCCGGACAAGATCGAGCGCGCCGCAAGCGGCAGTTCGATGAGCCGCAGCCGCGCGCCAGCCGGCAGCCCCAACGCTCGCGCCGACTCCCGCAAGTGCGGAGGAATATCGATCAACCCGCTATACGTGTTGCGCACGATGGGTAGCAGCGAATACAGGAACAGCGCGACGAGCGCTGGAATCGTCCCGATCATGCCCAGCAACGGGATCAGAAAAGCCAGCAGCGCCAGCGACGGTACCGTCTGGATCACGCCCACAGTGGCGAGGATCGGTTGCGCTGCGTGCCGCTGGCGCGCCGCCCACACGCCCAATGGCACCCCCGCACCGACCGCGAACGCCAGCGATACGAACACGAGCATGAGATGTTGGCGGGTCAGCTTCCAGAAGTCGGGGCCGAACAGCAACGCCATCAGACCGACCCGGCCGGTTGGCGCTGCCGTTTTGGTTCCTGACGTTTGAGCCAAAGCAGACTGTGCAACGGCCGTGAAGGATTTCCCGTCGAGTTCCGCTGCCGCATTCATAGCGATCATCTGTTCTGCGTTGATTGACCCTTGCAGCTTCGTGAGCGCAGCCCACGCGCCAGGGAAGCGTTTCGGAACGTCCAATCGGTAGACGAGCACTGCGGCGTACTCGGGAAAGTAGTGCTTGTCGTCATCCAATACTCTGAGCTTGTACTTGGCGATCTTCGCGTCGGTGGAGTAGATGTCCATCACGTCGATCTGCTTTGCGGCAATTGCCTCGTACGCGAGTCCGTGGTCGAGCCCGCTCGGCGTCTGCGGGAGGTCGTAAGCCTTCTTCAGCCCCGGCCAGCCATCGTTGCGCTGAAGGAATTCGTGCGACAGACCCAGCTTCAGTTCGGGATGCTTGGCAAGATCGCCGATCGTGCGCAAGCCGAGTCTCTCCGCTTCGCTTTCGCGCAGGGCAAGCGCATAGGTATTGTTGAATCCGAGCAATACTGCCACGCCGAGCCCGAGTGGCTGCAGGCCACGATTGAGCGACTCGAGATCGGTCGCTTCGGACTTGAGAAGTTCACGTCCAACCGTTCCCGTGTAGTCCGGATAGAGATGAATGCCGCCGCTCTTGAGCGCTTCGAACAGGATGGCCGTGTTACCCATTCCCTGCTGATGAACAACCTGGCCTTCGTCCGCCGCACGCGCTGTCTGTGCGGCGATCTCACCGAGAATGTAGGACTCGGTGAAGCGTTTGGAGCCTACGACGAGTTCAGCGGCGTGTGCCGCTGTTATGAGTTGCAGTCCGACGAGTACCGCGTAAAGAATTTGATGCAAAGGCGCGCCAACTCTACGACGCAAAGACGGGGCGCAAAGGAATCGAGAAGGTACCTCCCCTTGCGCAGCGGGGGGAGGCGAGGAGGGGGGCGAAGTGTGCCAGCGAGAGGGGTGCCAGCAATGTTGGCGGAGGTTCGCCACCAATCGGGCTTGCGCATGGACCATCATGCCTAAGCTACCGCTAGCCGAGGATCAGCCCGCTGCGCGCGGATGAATTCGGTGACGAAGGGTTCTGCGGGTCTCGCCAACAAATCCTCCAGGGTTCCACGCTGCACGATCCTGCCCTCTCGCATCAGCACGATCTCGTGCGCGAAATGCGCGGCTTCGTGCATGTCGTGCGTGACCAGCACCACGGTCTTCCCTAGCCGCGCGAAGATTTCCTTGAGATCGGTCTGCAGGGCATGCCGCGTCATGGGGTCCAGGGCGCCGAGCGGCTCGTCCATCAGCAGCACCGGAGGGTCGAGCATGAGCGCGCGCATCACTGCAACTCGCTGCCGCTGACCTCCGGATAGATCCTTCGGATAGCGCACCAGCGTTTCAGGAGGAATACGTGCAAGATCGGCAAGCTCTCGGCATCGACTCTCCACACGATCCATCGGCCAGCCGAGAAAGCGCGCCATGAGCGTGACGTTCTGACCGGCGGTCAGATGCGGAAACAGACCGCCCTCCTGCACCACGTAACCTACCGCGTGTCGCAGTTCATCGGCATTGTCCGGACCGAGCGTGACATCGTTCACCGTAACGCGCCCGGTGGCGGCGGGAATCAGTCCGAGAACAAGGCGCAGCAGCGTGGTCTTGCCGCAACCGCTCGGGCCGATGATCACCGTCGTGCGGCCGGGAGCGAATGCGAGCGTGGTCGGAGCCAGCGCAGCTACTCCGGCATACGACTGTGAGAGGTTATCGACCGAGATCATGGTTCAGCGTGAATGCCGCGCTGTGAGCCTCAGAACACCGCGACCCGCACCGGCCCGGCTCCGATTTCACCGATCAGCGTGGCATGATCGAAGCCCTCGGAGTGAAACAGGCGCAATACATCGTCCGTGGCGCTCGGCGCGCAGGACACCAGCAGACCGCCGCTGGTCTGCGGATCGGTCAACAACGCGCGCTCCACTTCACCGTAGCCGTTGAGATCAACATGGCTGCCGTAGCTATCCCAGTTGCGCTTGGAGGCTCCCGTCACATAGCCGGCCCTCGCCAGCTCCAAGACTTCGGGGAGCAGCGGCATCGCGTCCCAACGCAGCGTCGCATGCACCTTCGAACCTCTGCACACCTCCAACAAATGACCGAGCAGACCGAATCCCGTCACGTCGGTCAGCGCGTGCACGCCCGGCATTGTGGCGAGCTTCGGCCCCGGCTTATTGAGCTTGGTGGTGCTAGCGATCATCGCTTTGTAATGCTCGTCGCGCAGCTTTTCTCTCTTCAACGCGGCGCTGTAGATGCCCACGCCCAAGCCCTTGCCGAGGATCAACTTGTCGCCCGGCTTGGCATCGGCGTTACGCTTCACATTTTTGGGATCGACGAGTCCGATGGCCACCAATCCGTAAATGGGCTCCACCGAATCGATGCTGTGCCCGCCCGCGATGGGAATGCCGGCCCGCGCGCAAACCGACTCACCACCTGCAAGGATGCGCCGGATCGTTTCCACCGGAAGCTTGTCGATCGGCATGCCGACCAGCGCCAAAGCAAACAGCGGCGTAGCGCCCATCGCGTAGATGTCCGAGATCGCATTGGTCGCCGCGATCGCCCCGAAGTCGAACGGGTCGTCGACGATCGGCGTAAAAAAGTCGGTCGTCGCAACGATCGCCTGACTTTCGTTGATCTGGTAGACAGCCGCGTCGTCGCTGGTTTCGATTCCCACCAGCAGCTCCTTCGGAAAAAGACCAGTCGCAGTCTTGGAGATGATCTGCTCCAGCACCGCGGGCGACAGCTTGCAGCCGCAGCCTCCGCCATGGGCGAGGCTGGTCAATCGGGGCGGGGTAGTGCCTGGCGTGTTCATGCCGTGCTCCGTGAATCGAATTGGTGGATTCTAGTCTGCATTCGCGCTGCGGGTGTCTAAGTGCGTAACCACCGCCTTCACGTAAGCATCGCTACGGCTTCCGCGCATCGGGAACCGGCGCCGCTCCCCCACCGTTACTCTCGCTCATTGCGTGATCGATCCACTCGACATAGGGCGCCACGAGGATTCCGCCGCCGACCGTTCCGAAGGTACCGGGTTTTGCGGACGAATCCTTTGGCGCACTCACGAATGTGTTGATCCCGGCAACTGCCCAATGGCCAAACCAGCAATTCTCCCCGAAGCCATGTTCGCAAACGAAACTCGGACTGCCCGAGTCCCCGACGGCGAAAGTGCTCTCGATATCGTTTCCCAGCGTGCGCCCGCCCATCAGATTGGGCGCATCTCCACCGTCGAAATCGAACAGGAATACCAGCTTGCGGCCGGTCTGATCCGCACCGAAGAGATCCGCCACGTTGCGCCCCACTCGCTTGATCGCGCCATTGGCTCCGACGGTCACGCCGACATCGCCATTCCCGCTCGCACCGTAGCCCACCATCACGAACTCGGTGCCAGGCGCGAGATCTTCGTGATGCAGAGGATAGGTCGACACATCCGCGGGAAGATCCTCGCCGAGTTCCACTACGGCCAGATCGTCCTTGGGTTTCTGCGGGTTAAAGCCGGCGAATCCGGGATGCTTGTACACGTGCGACACCGGAATGACATGACTGGCATCGGCACCGAAGTTCAACTGGAAACGCATGTTCGCCGGATCACCCGCCACATGCGCCGCCGTCAATACATGCCTGCGTCCAATTGCTACCGCTGAGAAGGGGCTGCCGTTGACGATCAAACTTCCCACCCCCGCCCACGGCGACGTCGTTGTGTTGGGATCGACACGAGCGGCCGGCGAGTCGGGCGGTGCGCCCGCCATGATGGCGTGGGTGGGGGCGGTGAGGAGCGCGAGCGCGGCGATTGCCGCGCAGCGAGTGAATGAGTGACACGTCACGAGTGATGAACGAGCCCCCACCCTAACCCTCCCCCGCGACTCTCGCTGCAAGGGAGGGAATACTCATGCATTCATCTTCCCTCACCTCTTCACCTTGATCACCTCTTCACCTCAATCACTCGCTCTCGTCACTCGCTCTAGTCACTTGTCACCTGTCACTCGTCACTTAGTTTGTTCCGCTATCGCCAACACCCGATACATCGACCGCACCACTGGCAGCTCGATCAACTCCCCGTCCACGACCACCAGACCGGTCTTGTCGTTTTCGAAAGCAGCGCACACTTTGCGGGCTTTCTCGATGGTCTTTGCGTCAGGTGTGAACGCTTCGTTGATGATCGCGATCTGATTCGGGTGGATGGAAGCTTTACCGGTGAAGCCCAAACGCGCGCAGCTTTGGGCTTCTTGACGGAGCCCCTCGGGATCATCCAGGGTGAGATAAGGCACGTCGAGCAGATCGATCCCGGCGCTGGCAGCGGCGTGCACCAAGCGTGATCTGGTGTACAACAGGGGTTCCCACGATTTCTGACAGCGTAGCTCCGCCGACATGTCCACCGCGCCCAGGATCATGGAGTCGATGCGCGAGCTGGACTTGGCGATCTCGAATGCGCGCTCCAAGCCCTGATTGGTCTCGATGATGACGCAGAAGCGGATGCTGCGCGCCGGGCCTGTGGACAACAGAGTTTCGATCAACTCTATCTCCTCCGGTGACTTGACCTTGGGGATCATGATCGACGGCGGCGGTGCGTCGCTCTCGATGATCGCCTGCAAGTCCTTCAACCCATGCACGGTCGACAGGCTGTTGATGCGCGCCATTTTCTCGACTTGCGGGTGACTTTGCTCTCGGAACAGCGGCAGCGCGAGCGCCCTGCCTTCATCCTTGCGGGGAAGTGCTACCGCGTCTTCCATGTCGACGCACACGATGTCGGCACCGGCGTCCAGTGCCTTGGCGAAGCGATCGGGCCGCAGTCCCGGGACAAACAGAAGACTGCGGCGTGGACGCGTCGGGCGATCGATCTGGCTCATTGGCGCTCCTTGGGAAAACGCAATTCTAGTGCGTCCGCACGGATGATTCCCGATCGTTCGCACGTAGACCTTGAACCACGGAGGGCACGGAGGACACGGAGAACTGCAAGCCCGGAATTCATATCGTGTTGTGTCTATGCAGCCGTCGGAGGCACGCCCGTATTTGCGTCACCCCATCCCCCGTCCAGGCTGGCGCAGAAGAGATTTTGCTTCCCTCCGCGTCCTCCGTGTCCTCCGTGGTGAAGAATCACGCCTTGCGCCTACTACTCCGCGATCAGCATCGCGTCCTCGGCGCTCGCCGGCTTTCCGGTTCGAGCGGGTCTACCCACCAGCAGCAGCAGCGGCAACGCTGCGAGTGAGGCCACCGCGAGGAACAGAAAAACGGAGTTGTACGCGGCAACTGCCGCCTGCAGTTCGATCTCTCGATCGAGTATGGCGAGGCCATGCTGGGTGGCGGCGGTATACGTACCCGCTTCCTGAGCAGCACGCAGTGCGGCGCTATAGGGAGAAACGTGCTCCACGAAACTGGCGCGGTTCCGCGCGCTCGAGACGACGAACATCGTCAGCGCCAGCGATACACCGATACTGCTGCACACGCTGCGTACCAGATTGAAAACCGAGGTGGCCTCGGTGCGTTGATGCGACGGCAAAGTCGGAAAAGCGATCAACTGGATCGGCACGAGGATGATCCCCGCTCCGATGCCCTGCAGGAACCCGGTCCAGATAATCGGTTGCTCGCCGACGCCGGCGGTCCACGTCGACATCTCGTAGTTGGTCAAGGCCAGGCATATCAGACCGCCCGCGATAATGACGCGCGGGTCGATCCTTCCTGCGATACGGCCGCTCACCAGCATCGCGGCGAGCATGCCCACGCCACGGGGTGATTGCAGCAAGCCTATGGAGGCGACCGTGTAACCGCGCACGTGATCGAGGAACGTAGGCATCATCACCAGGGGCGGGACCGACAGAAATCCGTAGAACGAAATGAACAGCAGCATCACGAAAAACCGGCGCTGCATGATCAGTCGTGGATCGAGGAAAGGATCGCGTGTGGTCAAACTATGCACGGCGAACAGATACAAACCCATTGCTGCCATGCATGCGAGAACCACGATCTCGCCGGACTCGAACCAGTCGAGCCGCTGGCCGCGATCCAGCATCATCTGCAGGGCGCCGATGCCGATCGCGAGAGTGAGAAATCCGATCCAGTCGAGCCGACGATTCGGGTCGCGCTTGGTCTCGGGCAGAAACGCGATGCAGCCCAGCAGCGCGAATATACCGATCGGCACATTGATGTAGTAGATCCAGCGCCAGGACCAGTACTCGGTGACGTATCCGCCGATCGTCGGACCGACCACCGAACCCAATACCGAGCCAGTACCCCAGAGCGCCATCGCCCGGCCCTGCTCTTCGGGAGGATAAGTGTCGAGTACGATGGCATGCGACAGCGGGATGAGAAACGCTCCGCTCATGCCCTGGATGATGCGTGAGATCACTTCCATCGTGAGCGACTCGGCGGCGCCGCACAGCACCGATGCCGCCATGAACCCTGCCAGCGCATAGATGAAGACGCGCTTGCGCCCGAACCGCGTGCTGAGCCAGCCGCCCGTGGGGATCATGATCGCGGAAGCCACGATGTAGGACGTAATGACCCAGGAGATCTGGTCCTCCGTGGCCGAGAACGTGCCTTGCATTTGCGGCAACGCCACCACGCCGATGGTCCAGTCGATCGAGTAGAGCAGGGAACCCAGCATCACCGATGCGGTGATCAGAGCCGGATGCCGCGGTCGGCCGAAAGCGGACTCGGTCATGGTCCGCGGAGGATCACTTCCCGGTGCGGGCTACGGCTGATGCAGGTTCGAGGAAGCGCGGCAGGTAACCCTGATCGATGAGTCGCTGCACGACGCGCGGCAGACCGCGCTCGCGGCCCGTATCCACGCTCACGGTGACAGTCATTCCAGCGCGCAGCAGAGAATGTCCATCCGGCTGATCGACCTGAATGCGCACG
>Ga0209048_10003653_pt1 | contig 14897 bp, 14 predicted proteins | sample FrelakmetCRP12CR_FD_187146 | JGI IMG/M metagenome (GOLD analysis project Ga0209048, IMG submission 187146) | Freshwater lake sediment microbial communities from the University of Notre Dame, USA, for methane emissions studies - CRP12 CR (SPAdes)... | ecosystem: Environmental > Aquatic >... | reverse complement strand
ACGTGCAACGACGCAGCCACTGCCAAAGGATTGGGTGAAGGGAAGGGCGATGAGCGGAAGGCGTTTATGCAAGAATGCCTCTCCGCAAAGCCGGCGAAGAGTGGGAAGACGGCTCAGCAGGAGAAGATGACAGCATGCAACAAGGAGGCGGGCGACAAGAAACTGAAGGGCGACGAGCGGAAGAAATTTATGAGTACCTGCCTGTCTAACTAACTCGTTATCTCAACAGCCGACGAGGTCCGCCTGGACCGCGTCGGCTTTCCTCAGTACCACCATCTCACGAATAAGACGCGCATCCCCTCAGCGACTTGAGGAAACCTGGCAATAGTTCATTTCGGTGAAATTCATACTAGAACAGGCGGGAGGAGTCCTGATTCTCCAGCTTCTTGCGAAGGTCGATCAACTCCTGCTCGAGAGCCATCAGCCGGTCACTAATGGGGTCCGGCAGGTTGATGTGGTCCATGGTGGCATCGGGTAGCCGCTCGCCTTGAGTTTTAATCACTCGAGCCGGCACTCCAATGACGGTGGAATTGGCGGCGACATTCTTAAGCACAACTGAATTGGCGCCAATCTTCACGTTGTCGCCAATCGTAATCCCCCCGAGAATCTTGGCCCCTGCCCCGACTACGACATGATTCCCCACTGTCGGGTGTCGTTTGCCTCGCTCCTTGCCCGTTCCACCGAGCGTGACACCCTGAAACAGCGTGACATAGTTCCCGATCTCCGCCGTCTCGCCGATGACCACTCCCATCCCATGGTCGATGAAGAACCCTGTGCCAATCTTTGCCGATGGATGGATTTCGATCCCAGTCAGCCAACGGGCCACCTGAGAAATGGCGCGGGGAAGAAACGGAACGTGATGGGTCTTGAGCCAATGGGACACGCGGTAGGCCAGTAAGGCATGAAAGCCGGCATAGGTAAGGACGACTTCAAGCCAGCTGGTCGCCGCTGGATCTCGGTCGAACACGGCCCGGAGATCTTCTCTAATGGCTTTCAGCACCATGATCACCTCATCTTACGCTGTCGAAGGCCCTTCGATCAAACAGACTGCCTGGGCGGCGATCCCTTCCTCCCGACCGATCATGCCGATTCCCTCTCCGCTCTTCACCTTCACATTGACAAGGTCAGGATCAACACCGAGCACCTGCGCCAGCCGTTTCTGCATCGCCGCCAGGTAGGAACTGAGCCGGGGGGCCTGCGCGATAATGACGGTGTCCACGTTCACCAGTCGATATCCCTTCTGCCGGATCTTCCCGATCACATCTTCCAATAATTTGAGGCTCGAAATGTCTTTGAACCGTTGATCAGAGCTGGGATAGTGTCGTCCTAAATCTCCCTCCCCCATCGCGCCGAGCAGGGCATCGCAGAGGGCATGGACCAAGGCATCGGAATCGGAATGTCCCAACAAACCCTTGCTATGCGGCACCTCGATCCCGCCGAGAATCAGCTTTCGTCCTGGTCCCAATGGATGAATATCGTACCCGCAACCCACCCGCATCGTCATAGGCTCTCCTCGTGATGCGCCACGCGTCATCTTTCAGCGGGCTTTGCGGGACCGGCGCGCGGAGCGAGACTTGCCCGTCCCGCTTTTCGCGCACGTCTCGCCCGCCCCGCTCCCTGTCATCCGCGACGCCAGAATGGCCTCGCCGATCACCATGTCTTCAGGTCTCGTCACTTTGATGTTCTCCCCGCTCCCCTCTACCACCGCAACCGAATACCCGAGCCGTTCCACCAAGAAAGCGTCATCGGTGGCCCGCACTCCTTCGGCATGCGCTTTCCTGTGCGCGGTCTCGATCCAGTCCCGTCGAAAGGCCTGCGGAGTTTGGGCGAGCCACAAGGGCGTGCGATCAACCGTTCGCTCAATCATCCCATCCGACCGTACCTGTTTGACGGTATCCCGCATCGGAAGCGCGATAATCGCCGCCCCGTACTTCCTCGCTGCGGCAACAACCTCGTCGATCATCCGTTGCGTCACAAACGGTCGTACGGCGTCGTGAATGAGCACCATGTCGGTGTCTGGGGGAACCTGAGCGAGCGCATGTCGCACCGAATCCTGGCGCTCTGCACCACCCGCCACCACCTTCGCCACTTTGGTGAATCGATACCGCGAGACGATCTCGGTCTCACAATATTCGATGTCCGCAGACGGAACGGCAAGAATGATCTGGTCGACCACTGGAGCGGCTTGCAAGATCCGCAAGGATTGGATGATGAGCGGCTCCCCACGCAACGACAGAAATTGTTTGGGGACGGAGCCACCCATCCGAAGCCCGCGCCCAGCGGCGGGCACGAGTGCCACTACCTGAGGAGCCTGACCAGGGATCGGTTCGACGCGAGACAAGCGAGTCGTAGTCATGTGCAAGGCCGCGGGCCTTGAAAAGATTTGAGGCGTCGTCCCTGCAATATGTCGAAAATCTTCTCGGGCCGGGAACGAAGCAGCGGGCCACGGGTCGCTCGGCGCAGCAGAATCGTAGCTCTCGTCAGGTTCCTAGCCACGCGCGACTTCCAACTCCTCTCGCTCAGTGTCCTCCTTGAGGCGAGTGAAAATCATCCGCCCTGCGGTGGTTTGCAACACGCTGGTCACGATAACATCCACATTTCGTCCAATAGAGCGCCGGGCATTATCAACGACGATCATCGTGCCGTCATCCAAGTAGGCCACGCCCTGTCCGGCTTCCTTCCCTTCCTTCAACACAAACACCCTGATCGATTCTCCCGGCAAGACTGCGGGACGGAGGGCATTGCAGAGTTCGTTGATGTTGAGGACACGCACCCCTTGCAGCTCGGCCACCTTATTTAGATTCAAATCATTGGTGATGATTTTGGCGTTCATCTTTTTTGCCAGCACCACCAACTTCGCATCAACTTCTTTCATATGGGGAAAATCCTCGTCGATGATCCGCACATCGACGCCGACCATCTTTTGAATCTTGTTCAGGATATCGAGCCCGCGCCGGCCTCGCGCCCGCTTCAGCGAGTCGGAAGAGTCGGCGATGTGCTGGAGTTCGTCCAGGATGAAATGCGGCACGAGAAAAGTACCCTCGAGAAATCCGGTCTCACAGAGGTCCGCGGCACGTCCATCGATAATCACGCTGGTATCCAGCACTTTAGGGCATACGGTCGAACCGGACAGTTCAAAAAATTTCTGCTCGGAACTGGGGAATTTCTCCTTCCCGAACCGCGCTCCGAGAACCAGCCCAAGATAGGGCAGCCCGAGGAGAAAGACCAGCCCACCGATATGAAACAGGAAGGTTTGGACATCGAAAATCTCACCGCCGACCCATTCGACCAGCCCGGTGAGCAGAAGCCCTACCGCCAGCCCGCCGGTTCCTCCCACAATAATGCCGAATGAAAGATTGCGTAACGCATACTCCCCGGCGACGATCAGCCCCCCCGTCATAGCCCCGATACCGGCCCCAAACAGCCAATACGACGCGTTGGCTGGTTCGGCCTTGAAGAACAAAGCCATCCCGGCCAACCCACTGAGAAGGACGAATATGGCTCGCGATACCATACCTTCACCTCCTCGCACATGATCTGCCTCTCGCGAGACAGGGTGGAACGGTCCTTAGGGCCGCAGCGTGAGATAAATCGTTTGGCCCTTCCGTTTGATCAACAAGAGGACCGCTTGATCCTTGGCAAGACCGGAAGCGGCTCGTTCATAGGACTTGAGCGAGCTCACAGCCTTGCGATTGACTTCGAGAATAATATCGCCTTCGCGCACACCCATTTCCTCCGCCGTGCTTCCTGACTTGACCCTGACCACTACTACGCCACGTTCGGTGGCCTTCAACCCGTACCGAGCAGTCAGTTCCTCATTTAACTCGCGGACATCAAGATCCGAGAGAACCCCCGTTTGCACCGTCGACTCCCTGCTCTCTTCTGCGCTAGGTTGTCCTAACGATTTCGGCTGTTCCGCAATCGAGACCTCGAGCGCCTTGGGCTTCTTTTCTCGAATCAACTTGACCGAAACCTTTTTCCCGATCGGAGTCTGCGCGACTGCATTCCGCAAATGCGTTGGCGAATCCATCGGCTTGCCGTCATATTCGACGATGACATCTGCGCGCTCAAATCCCGCCCTCTTCGCAGGACTGTCGTCCATGACATCGCTGACGAGCACGCCCTTCGTGTCGGTGATCCCGAACTGTGTGGCTAACTCAGGAGTCAAATCTTGAATCGCCACACCGAGCCAGCCACGGACGACCTTCCCCGTCCGTACCAGCTGATCCATGATGGCGCGTGACAAGTTGCTGGGCACTGCAAACCCAATGCCCATGTTGCCGCCGCTTTGACTGAAAATGGCCGTATTGATCCCGACCAACTCGCCACGCACGTTGACTAACGCGCCTCCGGAATTGCCCGGGTTGATCGCCGCATCCGTCTGGATGAAGTCTTCATATTCGGCAATTCCCATACTGGCTCGTCCGACTGCGCTAACGATCCCCATTGTCACCGTCTGGGTAAGCCCGAACGGACTCCCCACTGCCAACACAAACTCCCCGACCTCGAGCTGGGCTGAATCGGCCCAGGGAATGGTTGGGAGCCCTGTCGCTTCGATTTTCACGACCGCGATATCCGTCTTCGCATCGGTTCCAATCAACTTGCCCTTAAACTCCCGCTTGTCAGACAAAAACACCCGAATCTCGTCGGCCTTGTTCACCACATGATTATTGGTGATGATGAAACCATTGGCCTCCACAATGACCCCGGAACCCTGGCCACGCTCTTTTGGCTCTCGCTGAGGCGCATCACGCTTAAAGAATTCTTCACCAAAGAACTTGCGAAAAAACGGGTCGTCGAGCGGCGAACTTTGCGGACCTTCTCCTGATTTTCCGCTCCGCGTCGCCGCAATGTTGACGACCGCCGGCTTCACTGATTTCGCGATCTCCACAAAGTTTTTCCCGCTCCCCCCTGCTATTGGCAACTGTGGCGCAGTGGCAACGGGTCGGACGATTGGGTCGGGAGTCAGATCAGGCCCTGCCGTGCCGGTCGGCAACCAACCCATGTCAGAAGCCACCACGATCCCGATGACAATCCCGACAGTGACCATGGTAACCGGAACCAGCCACGCACGAACGAGTTTCATAGGTGATCTTTGCCCTTCATCCCTCGTGTCCCGAACGATTCACGCACCATGTATCTCGGCACGTCACTGTGTCTCGCCGGAATAAATCCCCATGATGGTGTGGAGAAACTTCATCGCCTCCGCTTTAGGCCGCTGGAATGAGTTCCGTCCAATGATGGAGCCAAACCCGCCGCCGTCACGAATCGCGCGCGCTTCCTCAAACACATGCTGGTCTTCGCTCTTGGCCCCTCCGGAAAAAATAACGATCCGGCGCCCATCGAACGAGCTCTGCACCACATGCTTGACTCGTTCCGCCAGGGTCACGATTGGAATCTTGACCGATTCGTACACCTTCTTTGCCGCGGCCTGTTCAAGATGTGCAGTGGGAAGCTTGACCTTAATGACATGGGCGCCGAGCTGGGCGGCAATCTGAGCCGCATAGGCCACCACATCAACCGCCGTTTCCCCTTCCTTGCTCAGCGCGGAACCCCGTGGGTACGACCACACGACGACGGCCAATCCGCATTCCTTGGCGGCCTCTGCAATCCCACGGAGCTGTTCATACATCGCATTACAATGGATAGAACCGGGGTAGATCGTGAACCCTACGGCAGCACAGCCCAGACGCAAGGCATCCGAGACGCTCCCGGTGACTGATGGCATGGGATCTTTGTCGTCATGCAACGTATCGTGGCTATTGAGTTTCAGAATGAGCGGGATTTGACCGGCATATTGACTCGCCCCAGCCTCCAGAAATCCCAACGGAGCAGCGTAGGCATTGCAGCCCGCATCGATCGCCAACTGAAAATGATAGAGGGGATTGTATCCCCCTGGATTGGAGGCAAAGCTCCTTGCCGGACCATGTTCGAATCCTTGGTCCACGGGCAGAATCACCAGCTTGCCCGTCCCGGCCAATTTGCCATGGCGCAATAAACGGGCAATATTTGTTTTTGTTCCGGCGTTGTCGCTGCTGTACCAGCTCAGAATCTCTTGTACTCGATCAGCCATGTCTCTCCTCCCAGAACGAGTCTTGTGATCAGCAGGATGCTGAAAAAGTCCGCCTGCGTCGTTCTCGCATCGTTCGGACCCTCACCGTACCCCCGAGGGTACGCCTCGGCCCTTCACTCGCTGCGGCCTTGCTGGACGCACTTTGTGAGCATCCCGCGTGGTGTGGTCCTGTTGTCCCATACGTACGAACCAATGAAGATCTGGTATGCCCACTTAGTTGTTCCACAGCCTGTTATGCCTGCCCTTGGATATGGTGTTCCGCGTCGCGAACGTCGTCCATACTCCCAATGATCAACGGCACCCGTTGATGTAGTTGCTTGGCCTCTACGTCGAGGATACGCATGGTGCCATTGCTGGCCCTACCTCCTGCCTGCTCCACGACCCACGCTAACGGATTGGCTTCGTACAGCAACCGAAGCTTACCCTCCGGCTTGTTCAACTCACCGGGGTAGAGATAAATGCCTCCCCCGAGGAGGATCCGGTGTACGTCTGCCACCAGACAGCCGGAGTAGCGTACACTGTAGGGCCGTCCCGTGGCTTTATCCGGGATCTTCAAGTCGTCCACATACTTCTTCGTGCCCGTCGTCCACTTGTGATAGTTGCCTTCGTTCACGCCGTAAACCTTACCGCGAGCAGGCATGCGGATCTGCCCATGAGACAGGAGATACTCGCCGATGCCGGGCTCCAACGTAAACCCGTGGACTCCTTGTCCAACCGTATAGACCAGCATGGTGCTTGAACCATACAGGAGATAGCCGGCGGCCACCTGCTCTGTTCCCTTGCGAACAAGGTCATCCTCCGTCGGCATCCGGTCTTTGTTCTCGCACTTCAAGACGGAAAAAATCGCACCGAGCGGCAAGTTGCAGTCCGTGTTCGATGAGCCATCGAGAGGATCGAAGAGCAACATGTACTTGGCCTGCGGCCAATTCTCCGGAAGCAGGACCGGCTTTTCCATCTCTTCCGACGCCAATGCGCACACAAGTCCGCTCTCGTGAAACGCCTTCAAAAAGGTCTCGTTCGCAATCTCATCCAGCTTTTTGACCGTCTCCCCCTGCACATTAATCTCGCCGGTCGTTCCCAGGATATTGATGAGCCCTGCGCGTCTGAGATCCTGCGCCATGAGTTTGCCGACCAGGCCAATCTGAGTCAGAAGACTCGATAATTCCTCGGTCGCCCCCGGATGCGCCGCCTGCTTCTGGATGATAAATCTGCTTAAAGTAAGAGGAAACTGTCCCATGATAGAGCCGAGTATAACTGTTTTGAAGAGGGTGGGCAACGAAAGGCTGGTTCCCTCATTGGGTTGGTGAAGAGGTCTGCAGTCCGCTGATGAGATCAGCCACAATCGACCCGATGATGACTTTAGCCTTCATCCGAACCGGAATGCGCCGAGCGTCGTTGGTAAACCACACCCGGATGTTGCCCTGGTTGAGAAAGAGACCTTGGAACGGCATGACGACCAGCACACGAGCCGTTTCAACTTCCCCCCACGGACCGTTGACAGTCTCAATCTCCTCAACTCGTACGTCCACTTTCCGGTTCTTCTTATCGTGATACACGTTCATCGTCAGAGATGACCCTGGCTGTAGGGATAGCTCGCTGCGCGCATAATAGAGACAGGAGATGACGTCTTGGGTGCCAGGAGGCATCTCTAACGTTTCGGTCGTCTCGCCTTTGACAACCGTGACCGCCCCCTCCTTCTGGTGAAATGTGTACTCGATGTCTTCCTTCTTCTTCCCTTCCCGCCGCCTGAAGGTCAAGTGCTCCGGAAGCAACGTTGCGTGATCCAATATCGACTCTACCCGGTTATCCACGGGAAAGAATTTTGTGATCACGGGTCTCGATTGTGCTGTGGTGACCAGTTTCACAAGCGGCTGAGCTCCGTTCGTGCCAGCACCACTGACAGTCATCACGGCTGTACCGGCTGTGATATTCAGCCAAGAAATTTCGTAAGTGAGACGTTCCCCAACTTGGAAGGGTCGCGCTGAGGAAAGATCGCCGCTAGACCCAGCCCACGAGACTGCACCGTTAATCGTACCCAGGACAAGCCAGGCCAGGACGAGCCAGGCGCAAGACCGCACATATCGGAAACTCGCTGGCTGGTGGCAACTAGCAGCCAAGAGCGCGTTTGGCCGTAGCCAATTCACCTTCGATGACCGCGCGGATCGTGGCCAATCGCTCCGGCGAGGTGGCTTCAAACCGTAACACGAGGGCCGGTTGGGTATTCGAGGCTCGGATAAGGCCCCACCCATCGTCGAAGATGGCACGCACCCCATCGATGGTGACGACATCGCGGATCACCAGCTTGGCCGCGCCAAGCTCCTCGCTGGTCTTCGCACAGTCCGCCAACCGATCCTGCACATGCCTGACCAACTCGAATTTGATGGCATCCGACACGTCAACCCGAATCTCCGGGGTGACGGACGTCTTCGGGAGATCCGCCACCAACGAGGAAAGTGAACGAGTGGTCTTGGCCAAAATCTCCACCAGCCGGCACGAGGCATAAATAGCGTCGTCATACCCGAAGTACCGATCGGCAAAGAACATGTGCCCGGACATTTCCCCGGCCAAGACTGCCTGCTCGCTTTTCATCTTCGCCTTGATCAGGGAGTGGCCGGTTTTCCACATGATCGGTCGCCCCCCCTGCTTCGCAATATCATCATAGAGGCTCTGCGACGATTTGACCTCTGAGATGATGGTACTCCCCGGCTTTACCGCCAGAATATCGCGCGCGTAGACCACCATGAGGCGATCTCCCCACAGCACATTCCCCTGCTCATCGATGGTCCCAATGCGATCGGCATCTCCATCGTAACCGATCCCGACGTCGGCTTTGTGCTGTTTGACGGCCTGAATCAGATCGTCGAGATTCTCTAAGACTGTGGGATCCGGATGATGGTTCGGGAATCTTCCGTCGAGATCGCAATAGAGACCTGTGACGCGACAGCCCAAGAGCTCCAAGGCCTGTTTGGCTACCAAGGCGGCCACACCATTCCCGCAGTCGATGACGACGTGCAGGCGCTTGGCGTTGACGTGGGTGAAGCTCTTCTTGATATAAGCCAGATAGTCGGGAATGATGGGATGCTCCGACAACTGTCCAGTTCCAGATACAAATGAGCCAGCCTCCATCACCGCTCGAAGCGCCTGGATCTCCTCTCCATGAATCGCGTCTTTCCCGATGCAGACCTTAAATCCGTTGTATTCCGCCGCATTGTGGCTTCCGGTGATCATGATGCCGCCGTCAACCGGTAGTTGAAACAGAGAAAAATACACGAGTGGCGAGGGGCAAATACCGATATCCACCACATTCAATCCACCGGCGAGGAGCCCTCGCACGAGAGCCTTGAAGAGCCCCGGTGAACTCAGTCGGCCATCTCGCCCGACAGAAATCGTCTTCACCCCGCGGTCTTTGACATAGGTGCAGTAGGCGCGCCCCACCTGCTCCGCGATCGAGTCAGTGAGTTCCTGGCCCACAATGCCACGTAGATCATATTCGCGAAATAGTCCCATAGCTCCCCGATCAGCCGGAAGGTCTGAAAGTCATCACCTCGAAAAGCTGAGAGTGCCGACGTGACAACTTCACAGACGTGATGACGTTGCGACGCTCAGTGCTTCGTTCTGCCATAGTCATCCTGAAACCGGACAATATCGTCTTCCCCAAGATAGGGACCGTTTTGCACTTCAATGATATGCAGGGTCTCTTGACCGGGGTTTTCCAGCCGGTGTCGAGTTTCAATAGGAATTTCCGTGCTATGGCCTTTCTTGAGATCGAAGACCTCGTCACCTCTTGTCACCCGCGCCGTCCCGGTGATCACCACCCAATGTTCGCTCCGTTGATGGTGCATCTGCAACGAAAGCCGCCCTCCTGACTTCACCGTCACGCGCTTCACTTTGTAACCAAGTCCTTCTTCCAGGATCGTATAGGACCCCCAGGGCCGATGCACGGTCAGATGCTCCAGGTGCTCCGGTGCTTTCTGCCGTTTAAGAATTTCGACCAACTGCTTGACATCTTGCGCGCGGGATTTTGGACAGACTAATGTGGCGTCCGGCGTATCGACCACCACCATGTCGGATAGTCCGATCGTCGCCACGAGACGGCAATCCCCGTAGACGATCGACCGACGACTATCGAGGTCGACCACACGACCGACGACGACATTGCCAGCCTTATCCTTCGACGCCACTTCATCCAAGCTCCCCCAACTCCCAACGTCAGACCATTGAAAGGACACAGGCACGATCGCGGCCTTCTTCGATTGCTCCATGACCCCAGTATCGATCGAAACCGGCGTGAGCCTCCGGTAGGCATCGTCGAGAGCCTGTCTGGTCGCCCCTGCCTTCATCAATTGACCGATCCGTTCCATCCCCCGATAGAGAGTGGGTTGATGGCGTTTGATTTCATCAAGAATCGCCGCGGCGCGCCAAATAAACATGCCGCTGTTCCAGTAATAGTCCCCATCCTTGAGATATTGCGCAGCTTTGGTGGCATTGGGTTTTTCAACAAATCGGCTGACCGGATGTCCTTTGAGCGTCCCGCGTTTTTCCAGCGTCACTTTCCGGTTGGGCCTGATGTAACCGTAACCGGTTTCCGGGCGGATCGGCTTAATACCAAACGTCACCAGATAGTCCTGCTTGGCCAGCGTCGCCGCCAACGATACCGCCGCATCGAACGCTCGCTGGCCTTTGACGATATGGTCGGCTGGAACCACCAACATAATCGCGTCAGGATCCCGACGGATCAGTTCTAACGCGACCAAGGCAATGGCCGGAGCAGTATTGCGCCCTTCAGGTTCCAGCACGAAATTATCCGAGATCGCCTCTTTCCATTCACTCAGCTGGACGCGAATCGACTCCGCCTGGGCCGGATTCGTGGAGATCATCACCCGGTTGGGTGCCGAAGCACAGACCACCCGGCGCATGGTCTGCTGAATCAACGTTTCATCTCCCATAATCCGCAGCAGCTGTTTGGGGAATAACTGTCGACTGAGCGGCCAAAACCTGGTGCCGCTGCCGCCGGCCATGATTACGGGATACAGATGGTTAGCCAGTTCGGGGTTCGAGGTTCGTCGTTTGAGAGAAGCCATAAACTGAGTCTCCTACCCTAGACCTACGAGCGCTTTCCGGAACTTGGAACGCCGAACTTCGCACCTTGGGCTTCCAGAATCATCTCAATGATTTCACGAACCGCCCCCTCTCCACCTTTTTTCTGACAGACATAGTCGACTGCCGCCACAATACCCGGCAGCCCGTCAGCTGGAGAGGCTGAAAACCCCACGGCCTTTAATGCTTCAAGATCATTCACATCGTCTCCAATATAGGCCACTTGCTCGAGCGAGAGCCCGTGTCTGGCAGCCATCTCCCGGATCACCGTTAACTTGTCCATCACCCCTTGATGCAGCTCGGGAATCGTGAGTTTCTCGGCACGACGCGCTACCAGCTTAGTCCGCTCCTGCGTGACAATGGCGGTAATGATCCCTGCCTTCTGCAACAGCTTGATCCCCATGCCATCGCGCGTATTGAACTTCTTCCACTCATCGCCGGACTCGGCGTAGTACATCCCTGCGTCCGTCAAGACTCCGTCGACATCAGTGGCGAAAAGGCGGATCCCTTGAAGTACGTTGCGCGAGACCTTCCTAGACCGAGCCGTTTTTTGAGATGATGATTGTTGAGCCATCGTGTGATCTCTAGCAGGATGCGAGGTGAGGAGCCTCTTTCATAAATCTGGCTAGGGCGTCTTTCCAATGGGGAAGCAGCGCACGTACTGTACCCAACCGGCCTTGGGCAAGGACGGAATAAGGGGGACGCCTCGCGGGGCGTCCCATCTGAGCGGTCGTGATGGGACGAACCGGGGTGGAGAGGCCCATGAGGCTCACAATGGCCTCGGCGAATTCATGCCAGGTACAATCGCCAGTATTCGTCACGTGACAGATTCCGCACAGGTCACTCGTGAGTAGATCTTTCAAGACCAGAGCCAAATCGTCCGCATTAGTCGGGCAGCCTCGCTGATCTCCCACCACCTCGAGGAACGGCTTCTCAACGGCCAACCGCATGATCGTCTTCACGAAATTACTCCCGGCATGTCCATAGAGCCAGGCCGTTCGAACCACCAACGTGTTTGGGCAACCAGTCAATGCGGCGATTTCCCCCGCTCGTTTGGATTGACCATACACATTGATAGGATGGGGCACGTCCTCTTCACGATAGGGAGTCGACTTGGCTCCATCGAAGACATAGTCCGTCGACACATAGATCAATCGCGCATTGAGCGTCGCCGCGGCACGCGCCACAAAGGTGGTGCCTTGAGCGTTCACCGCCATCGCACGATCGGGCTCACGCTCAGCCCCATCGACATTGGTATAGGCACCGACATGCAGGATGACAGAGGGACGGGTAGCCACGATCTGGGATTCGCTGTCAGAATGCGTGAGATCAAACTCCGGCAGGTCCTTAAGGACCAGATCTTCTCCTGAGAGGACCTGCTGGAGCGCCTGGCCCAATTGCCCCTGCGCACCCGTGATCAGGATCCGCATGCCGTGCCCTGGTCAAGACGTTGCCGATACTGCTGTTCGTAATACTGACGAAATTCTCCGGACTTGATCGAACGCCACCAGTCCTCATGCTCCTGATACCATTGGATGGTCGCGCGCAATCCCTCTTCAAATGGCACGCCAGGACTCCACCCTAATCGACGCAACTTACCGCAATTCACCGCGTAGCGGCGATCATGTCCCGGTCGATCCTGCACCAATCGAATGAGGTCGCGGGATTTGCCCAGATGGTCGACAATCTGTTCTGCCACGGTGATATTCTCCCGTTCATTGCCTCCGCCGACGTTGTAGATCTGCCCCGGCTCACCTCGAAGGAATACATGCTCGATCGCAGAGCAATGGTCCTGCACAGCCAGCCAATCGCGGCGCTGACGTCCATCCCCATAGAGTGGGAGGGGCTGCTTGTCGATCGCATTGGTGACGAACAGCGGGACGAATTTCTCCGGATACTGATTCGGCCCATAGGTATTGCTGCCTCGAGTCACCATCACGGGGAACCGATAGGTCGTCCAGTAGCTGAGGGCCAAGAGGTCTCCACCAGCTTTGCTGGCAGAATAGGGACTCCGCGGAGCCAGGCAATCGCTCTCAATCGACATCCCGGTCTCAACGCTGCCGTAGACTTCGTCTGTGCTGACTTGTAGAAATCGCTGCAGGCCGGCACGACGGGCTTCTTCAAGCAGCACGCCGGTCCCTACCACGTCGGTCCGCGCGAACGCTCCCGGGTCGAGAATAGACCGATCGACATGGGTTTCCGCCGCAACATTGATCACCCCTTCAATTCGATGTTCACGGAGGAGACGTTCGACCAAGGGCTGATCTCCAATGTCCCCATGCACAAATGTGTGCCGGGCATGCGTTTCGATCGCCTTGACATTTGCGAGATTACCGGAGTATTTCAGCGCGTCGAGATTCACCACCTCATGGCCGCTCTGAACAACCAGGCGACATACGAGATGCGACCCGATGAATCCGGCTCCGCCGGTTACGAGGATTCGCATTTTAGGACTTTGTTCGGGATTGAGGTTCGGGGTTCATCGTGGCGTGAGCCTTACAATTTGTTCGCGCCGGTTTTCGCTACTAGCTGATTGGCCAGGTGGAGGGATTCGATCGTCCCTGCATCGGTCCACCACCCTTCCAAAATATCCCAGGTCAGTGTCCCGTCTGCGATATAGGCATTGTTGACGTCAGTAATTTCGAGTTCGCCTCGGCCCGACGGCTTGAGGGTCTTGATGATATCGAATACGCGCGCGTCATAAAAATACATGCCCGTGACCGCGTACGACGATCGGGGATTCACCGGCTTTTCCTCAATCTTCACGACGCGACTCCCTTCAAGGATAGGCACCCCGAACCGTTGCGGGTCCTTGACCTCCTTCAATAGGATTTTTGCTCCCTGCTGCTGCTTCCGAAACGCGTCGGCGGCGCGGACGATATTGCCTTCGATAATATTGTCGCCCAAGATCACACACACAGGTTCACCGTCTGCAAAGTGTTCGGCCAATCGCAGGGCGTCGGCAATGCCGCCCTCTCCCTCTTGGTAGGTATAATTGAGCCGCTTCAGGCCGAAGTCTTTCCCATTGCCCAGTAATCTCAGGAAATCTCCGGCGCTGTTTCCTCCCGTCACCAGCATGATCTCTTGAATCCCGGCATTGGCCAATGCCTGAATGGGATAGTAGATCATGGGCCGATCGTAGATCGGCAGCAAATGTTTATTGGTGACTTTGGTGAGCGGGAGCAACCTGGTACCTAATCCGCCAGCCAGAACGACGCCTCTCATCCTCTACACACTCCTCCCGCACAGGGGTTGCGACGCATGGTTTGCGATCGAACAGGATTGTATACTTTTCGTACATACGTACAAATCGAAAACAATTCTAAAACTCGACAGGCAATAGTCTTGGGGGCCCATTCAATGGATCTGCTCTATGTTGCGTGGCGACATCGGTGTATAGGTCGGGACAGCCTCATTAAGTCGGCGAATCAGCTCATCATCATCGCCATGACTCACTGCAGCCTCAAGATGAGCGATCTCTCGATCGAGACGATCCGATTGAGTCGCTGGAGGACTGATGGCGCGCCGGATCTTTGCGTGGGACGTAGGTTCGACCTGTTCCGTCTCTTCAAAAAGTTCCTCGTATAATTTTTCCCCTGGACGCAAACCGCTATATACAATCTGAATATCCTGGTCAGGCACAAGACCGGACAGGACAATCATATTCCTGGCCAGATCGACCACTTTGACCTGCTCTCCCATATCCAACACGAACACCTCGCCGCCC
>Ga0209048_10003652_pt1 | contig 14899 bp, 20 predicted proteins | sample FrelakmetCRP12CR_FD_187146 | JGI IMG/M metagenome (GOLD analysis project Ga0209048, IMG submission 187146) | Freshwater lake sediment microbial communities from the University of Notre Dame, USA, for methane emissions studies - CRP12 CR (SPAdes)... | ecosystem: Environmental > Aquatic >... | reverse complement strand
AACTCCAGATCCTACAGTTACTCCCTCTCCTTCTCCTACTCCTACACCTGAATCAACTCTAACTCCGAATCCCACAGTTACTCCCTCTCCTTCTCCTACGCCGGATCCTACCCCTTCCCCCGGGTCAACTCTTCCAGTATTACCTGACGCCGGCGATGGTGGGGGTGATGAGATTCCTCCAGGATTATCAACCACACCAAAGTCTGGGGAAGAAGGCCCATTCGTTTGCCAGACCGTGAATGTTGGGGGAGATTCAGCAATACGCCGGGTTAGAGTGACGGGAAAAAATATATCCGGTATCATTGTCACCGCAAATAAAGTTGAATCCTCACCATCAGGATTCCCCAAAATACCTATTCCTGTCTATCAATATGTCGATGTTTCCCCTGCGCACTTCTCCATTATTACCGATGTGCAATTAGAATTTGAAATCCCGCTTGATTCAACTGGCGACCAGAATATCACCCGAAAGGAAGTGGGGTTGTATTTGTTCCAAAATGGTACCTGGGTTGCCCTTCCGACCTATGCAACAGGAATCAAAAATGGCAGGGAACTCTATCGTGCAGGAAGCACAGAGTTCTCCCTGTTTGCCATCACCATCAACAATACTCCATTCTGTCAAACGCAGGATTCTGAATTTACAATATTTCCTGAATCAGACACCCTTCCGAAAGCAGATAGTGGCGAGTCCGGTGTTCCGGCCTTTACTAATCTACCAGCGCAGCGCTCCAGACCAGACACGTCAGCACCCGAACAACCCGTTCAGTCTTTTTTTTCCGGAATCATGGTAATCATCACAATAATGATAAGTACAGTTCTTATACGACACTGGTGGATCTGGCGCCAGAACCCGCCATAATAGCATAATGAACCAGCGGAACAGGAGAGTTAAAGGAGAGCAGTACAGGCTGAAATAACCTATTTTCGTTTTACCAGGTCATACACCCACCGGCTTACCCCCGGTGCAACATTCCCGCAACGTCTCTGAATAAGAATGTCGAATCCCTTGTCCCCGAATTCTGAACCAAGGGCATCTGCCTGATTACGGTTCCTGAAGGTATAGAAATGGATCACCCCCCTACGTTTCGCATGAGGGGCAATCACTTCAAAGATTGCGTCCATCCCATACGGTGTCGGAATGATTGCCCGGTCGAAGTTATAGTTAGGGAGAAGCGAGGTATCAAATGCATCCCCCCGGATGATTGTTACCCGGTCCTCAACACCGTTCAACCTGATATTCTCCTCTAACCAGCGGCATGCTTCCGGATTCTGTTCTACGGCAACAATCTCCGCACCACGGACAGCGGCCGGGACTACAAACGGCCCGACTCCGCAACAGGGAACAAGGACCTTTTCACCGCGTTGAACCTGTATGGTGACGCGTTTTCGTTCGCTTGCAAGACGGGGATTGAAAAAAACCGTACCCACGTCGAGTTTGTAGGCATGGTCATACTCATGATGGACCGTTATTGTACTGTAGCCGGCAAGAATTTCATAGCAAGCCGTGCGGTTACTACCGCCGAGCCGCGAGGTTTTGTTGATAACCGTTGTAATATTTTTACGCCGTGAAAGGATCGCATGGGCAATTTCTGCTTTATAATCTGAAAGGGCCAGGGGCAGGCAAAGCACTGCAATGCTCCCAATAACATCGAAGCGGTCCGAAAGGTGACAAAGCGAATGATCCGGAATGATACCGCTCAACTGGTCTTTGAGGCCCATGATTACCGGAATATTCACCAGCAAAACCGATAAACATGAGCGCGACCAGACCCGCTCAACCACTGATCCATAATATTAATGAACCATCAATGCCAGTCTCTTCACTATGACACAGGTTCGGGCAGTCGAACGCATCCTCAGGGCATACATGACTGTCGAAGGTGCCGGTGTCCGCCTGTACCGGGCATTTGGCAGCTACGAGGTCCCGCAGTTTGACCCGTTCCTGATGCTGGACGATTTCCGGGCACAGAAGCCGGAAGATTATCTTGCAGGTTTTCCTACCCACCCGCACCGCGGCATTGAAACCGTCACGTATATGCTCAATGGATCAATGGAGCACAAAGACAGCATGGGAAATGCCGGTAGCGTGAATGCCGGCGATGTGCAATGGATGACGGCAGGTTCCGGCATCGTTCATTCGGAGATGCCACAACCTCAGAACGGGCGTATGGGCGGATTCCAGCTCTGGGTCAACCTGCCCCGGTCACATAAGATGATGAACCCCCGTTACCAGGAGATAACGCGGGACCAGATCCCTACCGTCTCCCCACGGAAAGGTGTCAGCATCCAGGTGATCAGCGGTTCGGTAAAAGGAGTGAAAGGTCCGGTAATGGATATTGTCGCTGATCCGGAATATTTCGATGTGACCATGGGGCCGGACACGGTGTTCTCTCACGAGGTCAGGCAAGGTTATACGGCACTGGCATATGTAATCAGCGGTGAAGGGACCTTTGATAATAAAGAAGGATACCAGGTGAATAACCGGGACCTTGTCCTGTTTGGCAATGGTTTATCCGTAGTGGGACGCGCTTCAGGTCAGGGTTTCCGGTTTTTATTCCTTTCTGGAAAACCGATTCATGAGCCGGTTGCATGGCGAGGCCCGGTTGTCATGAATACCCAGGAAGAGTTGCGACAGGCCTTCAGGGAATATGAAGAAGGGACATTTATCAAAAAGTAAGCGTAAGTACCCAATGTGACTGGTTCAGGACTCAAAAGATCAAATAATACCCCTGTTTTTATCACTCGTGATACAGTAAAATTTCTTATTCGGGAGAGCGGGTTCCGCCAGATCTTTGACGTACCGGAATACCACTTCGATGACCTGTGTCCCACGGACCGGGTAATCGATATTGGTGCAAATGTCGGGGCCTTCTGCATCCGTGCTTCACGCTACTCCCACCATGTTGTCGCGGTTGAACCGCTTACTGCAACCCTGCTGCGGGAAAATATTCATCTGAACGGCGCTAGCGTGCAGGTAATTGAAGGCGCACTTGGCGACGGGAAACCAAAAACCATCTGGTGGGATGATACCAAAGTGTTTACTCAAACATACGCTCTCCGGAACATTATCGAGATGGCAGGAGGTTGTGATTTCCTGAAATGTGATTGCGAAGGTGCAGAATGGTCCATCGCGCCAGAGGATCTCGATGGAGTCCGCCGAATTGAGATGGAACTTCATCTCCCACCGATCAGCGGGCCACCGAACCCTCCGGTTCTTGACTACATCAGCAGGCACTATCATTTTGAGATTGAACGCAAGCCCGTTCATGCAGCCCTTGGTGTGATGGGGGTTCTCCACGCCGAGAGAAAAACGTAAGGGTTCATTGTAAAAGGGGGGATTGTGCCCGGCAGAAGGACAGCCCCACACAATATCGTTGCTACCAAGTGGAGCGGTTCCCAAAATCTCCTCTCATACCCCCTCCCAAACCTTCTTCTGCCAACCCATCCATATCCCGGTGATTGGTATGTGTATATGTTCACCTGAAGAGAACGCGGTCATAGACCGGGTCATGGGTTGCCGGCGCTCTCACCGGCAGTTTAACAAAGAGGTACCAGCAGAGGACGATATCCGGCGTATCCTTCACGCAGGACTCCTTGCTCCATTTGCAGCAGCAGCCGTGGGAAATTCAACGGATTATTTCCGCAGGTTTTTTGTGATGAAGCTGGGATCAAAGAGCATGAATGCCGCGGCTCCTCTCGTTTTTGAACAAGTCGGGGTCATGGCAAAAAATTTGAAAACAGAGATGGAGAAAAATCCTGAAATCAGAAAAATGGCAGGTTCTTTTGCACAGCGTCTTGATGCAATCCAGAAGATGGAGCGTGTGCCCGGTATCGGGACAGCCCCGTATTATATTGTTGTCGCGGAACGCAAAGGGTATCTTCCCGTTGAGTTGCAGTCGCTTGCGCACTGCATGGAAAATATGTGGCTGAAAGCAACGGCTCTCGGGCTGGGGTTCCAGATCGTCTCGGTGACTTCAGAGATGTCAAAAAACCCTGAATTCTGCAGGATTCTTGGCATCAATGCCATAGAATGGGAACTTATGGGATGCGCAATCGGCTATCCAAAGGAAGAACTCTCGCCTTCAATTCGGCCGCCGGTTGATGATGTTACAACGTGGCTTGAATAATTATTTTTGCCTGAACCCGTTCAAAGGACCTTTCCCTGCCTCGAATGATTCGTACAATTTACCAGTAAACTTTTCAGGATTAACCTGATCTGGTGTTTTTATGCATGCATGAAGGACGTGTACAAGAACCCTGGCGATTTTTCTGTATATTTGTGGTGATAGAAAAACAAAACCAGGAAAGATTCCCCAGCCTTGGATGCTGTTGCCCATTTTCCTTCGTTTCCATTTTTTCATCCGTGTATTTTGCCGATCTGTTCCATAGTTATTACCACTTTTCCCCGCGCATATCCTTAGACCTTCAGAAATTCACGGATGTTTCTTGTGCAAATGTCAACACTTCACGTGAAGTATAGCAGCATAAGAACGATATTCGCTGGAGAGAAGTTTCATGATTTCAGGAGTTGGTCGGATAATTGCCCTGAATTTTGCCAGGATCTTAAGCGCTTCCAGAGTGATGGGAAGATCATCAAATTGCCCGGTTCCGACATAAACAATATCAGGATTTTCGTTTTCAAGAAAAGTGAGTTCGGTTTCGGCGAGAGGTGTATGCTTAAAGATGCCCCGGAATTTCCGGGATTTTTTCTTGGATCGTTTCTCGACAGACTGGTCGCGATGAACGATCACATCGTGATCGTACCGGACACCATCGATCTCGATCCACCCATAACACGATCTCATTTCGAAAGATTCTATATCCAGATATTATTAGCACCTGATATTTATATATATTGATTTAAAAAATATAGAGTAAACTATAGTCATATTTATCAATTATGAATACGATGCCCTTAACGACGATTTTTCCCAAAAATTTTGCACCTTATCAATATATACACCTAAATATTGCTATTTTATCTCTATATTCTCTCAAAGAAAAAATCTCACTGGATAAATTTGGCAACGTATTTATGCACCAATGGATTTAGTTAGGTTACCGAGATGTTGTGTATGATAAAAGACTGCCCGGAATGTGGTGCAAAAATTGGAAATAAGAGTGTCTATTGCAACAATTGTGGAAAGAAGATCCCGGAAAAGACCATAAGCGTGGGTTATAATAAATACCGGCGGAGTCCACCTGTTTCTCATTAACCAAGATACGAAAACGTTATTCAATTATACTGATTATCCTCCTGTCAATAAAGAAGTTAAACAGCAATCGAAATGCGATTGTGATCTCAACTTTTAGTGGTACTGAGGTTTCATGACTCCAGATCGGCAGTGCTATCCGCATATCATGGACTTAAAAAATGAATGTACTAATGGATCCTGGTACTTACTTCATGCATCTGCTTTTTTCTGCAGGTTCAAAAAGATTTTCGAACGATCCAGAAGGACGGTAAACGGTCTTCCGATGCTGAAAAATGCAGGCCGGGGCGGGTTCTTTTGGATCGATCCCAATCGTTTTGGGAGGGTTGACCCTTGCGGGGAAGCTACGGAAATATCAACCGTTTTTTTCTGCGGAGTTTTTTTCTTTTTCATCGACATTTATGCCACCTTAATTTTTATTTCCCAGCAGGAAATACACATCCCACTCTTTTTTGTGTATTCGAAATCTGCTTCCGGGAATGCATCGCCACATCGGACACACTGCACTGGCAACAGATCTCGTTCTCCAATTGCAGAAAGCGGTCCGGATTTTGGATGACCCGTCCTTTGAGGGGGTCGCCATTTTTTTGTTACTGATTCGATCTTCTGCCGACAATCAGCCCCGGAAAAAACTGCATCGTTGTGCAGTGCCCGGGCAGATGTACTTTTCCTTAACCTGCTGGTACCTATGGTCGAATCGGTTTGCCGTTTACCATAAAGATCTTTCATAGTCTGTGCAATACCTGCCAGCTGTTTTTCATGTATCCTGTATGATTTGAGCAATGGTCTCACTCCAGAGGCCCATTTTCTGGTATGCTTACGAGGCCTTAATAGTAATTTTTCATGTTTATATATAGATGTCTCATAATTATATAGAGATAATTTTAAAAATATAGTTACAATGGAGAATTGCCCTTGTCCATCCTGAAGGAACAAACCCCGTCATTTCACCCATAATATATTCCAAGTCTTCATTTGAAAACTGAATCCGGTCCCTTCAATCCTCATGCAGCAGGATATCCATCGCTTTTCTGACCATCAGATTTTTAATCTGCCGAACCTGATACTAACCGGAATTCTGTATGAGCTTTTTGCAGAGGTTTATCCCGCTGGATACGGCCTTTTTCGATCTCTTCGAACAACAGGCCGTGATCGTTTCAGATGCTGGACACAAACTTGTCAATCTGACGAAGGATTTTACCGATGTAAAACAGAAGCGTAAGGAGATCGAACTGCTCGAACAACAGGGTGATGATATAACTCATGCCATATTTGAGCGACTGAACCGGACCAAAAATCCCCCGCTTGCACCTTCTGAGATCTCCGCCCTTGCCTCTTCACTGGATGAAGTGCTTGATTATATCGATGGATCTGTGGAAAAAATGGTCTATTATGGAATCGAGTCATCAGACACCTATATGATTGAACTCGCAAAACTGATCCACTTATCTACCGTTGAGATTGAAGCTGCGGTAAAAAATATCCGCTCTATCAAGGATCCTTCGTTCATCCGGGATCGCTGTATTGAGATTAACCGCCTTGAAAACCTGGCCGATGATGTCCTTGCAGCAGCAATAACCAGTCTCTTCAAGACCAATGACCCAATGACGATTATCAAAATGAAAGATGTTTATGACTGGCTCGAAATTGCCACGGATAAATGCGAAGATATTGCAGACGTACTTTCAGATATTGCATTCCACCATACATCTTCATAACCGTTTTATTTTATCTCGATCCGTTCTCCCGTAATCATGTAATGCACATTTTCTGCCATTTTACATGCATGATCACCGGATCGTTCGAGGTACCGGGAAACCATAATGGAATAGGTACCGCGTGTGATCGTTTTTGGGTTTTCCATCATGAAGGTGAGCATCTCCCGGAATATTGAATGCCACAGGGCATCAACCGTGTCGTCCCGTGAAGAAAAATTCTTGATAGGATCAAGGTTCTCACTCTCAAACGCAATAATTGTGTCATCGATCATCCCTAGTACCTGCTCGGCCATATGCGGCAGGGGAACCGGTTGGGTAAAATCAGGCTGTTCCTGAAGATGTTTTACCATATTTGCAATATCTTTACCATATCGTCCGATACGTTCGGCAGCAGTGATCATCTTGAGAATGCAGGTAATCACCCGCATGTCTTTTGCCATCGGCTGGTACAAGGCAATCAGGGCATAGGCGCGATCTTCCAGGATGACTGTTATCTCCTTTATATGCTTCTTTTTTGCAACTACCTGCTTTGCCATCTCAGGATCCTGACGGATCAATGCTTGTACCGATTCACTGAGCATATCCCGGGCAAATCGCACCATCCCGGCGGTATCCTGTTTCAGATCTTTAAGTTCTATGTGAAATTTTTCTGACACTGTTATTCACCTACCCGAAACGTCCGGTGATATAATTTTCTGTAAGGTCTTCACGGGGATTTTCAAAGATTTGTTTTGTCTGTCCGAATTCAACAAGCTTCCCCAGATACATAAAACCGGTATTATCACTCACCCGGGCTGCCTGCTGCATATTATGGGTGACAATAATAACAGTATAATCCTGCTTGAGGGTATCGATAAGCTTCTCAATCTTTGCCGTTGCTATCGGGTCAAGAGCAGAGCAGGGTTCATCCATCAGGATCACTTCAGGCTCGACAGCAAGGGTACGGGCAATACAGAGCCGCTGCTGTTGCCCGCCGGAAAGCCCGAGCGCTGAATCATTGATACGATCCCTGACCTCATCCCAGAGTGCGGCATTGCGAAGACTCTGCTCAACGATTTTGTCCAGTTCTGCCTTATTTTTTACCCCGTGGACTCGCGGACCGTATGCCACGTTTTCATACACGGATTTGGGAAAGGGGTTGGGCTTCTGGAAAACCATTCCCACTTTTTTCCGCAGCGTGACCACATCCGTTCCTGGTGAATGGATATTTTCATCGTCTAGAAGGATCTCCCCGCTGATCTTCACACAGTCGATGAGGTCGTTCAGGCGATTGAAACAGCGGAGCAGCGTGGACTTACCACATCCGGAGGGACCGATAAGAGCTGTTACCTGATTCTTTGATATCTTCATGGAGATCGACTGGAGCGCGTGAGTATCACTATACCACAGGTTGAGATTGTGTGTTGAAATGATTGTATCAGATGTCACGTATACCCCAGCATTTTTTTTCAACGTCTCAGCACGATTGCTATGGTTACTATGTACCAGAAAATCAAGGGGTTCATCAAACAAAATCCTTTCTAAAAAAATATATAAAATATATATTCTTTAAGAGATCCGACACTGGTCTTGCAATGATGAATCTTAAAAGAATTAAAAACAGATGCGGTAAAATGAGAAATACCAAATTTTCTTAATCAGGCAGCATTTTTTCCCTGGCCTTTGGACTCCTTCTTTCAATTGAAAAAAATCCTTTTATGTAATTATTTTTTGCTCTCGAGGAGTATTTCCAGGAGTTTTTTTAACTCTGCATTCTCCTTCATCTGGAGGCGGCGGAGGGTCTGCACCTGCCGGTCCTGCCAGAGTGAAAACCCGAAAGCGAGGACAAGGATACCAATGGCAATCGACAGGGAGCCCCATTTTGTTGTTAACGGAGAGGTCAGGAGGTAAAAGCCGAAGTAGATAAACAGCGGGCCTCCGACAAGAAAAATTCCAACGGAAATAATGTTGAGCAAATTGCGTTCTTCAAACTGTTCATCGGTGAGGTAGCCCTCTTCAAGAAGAATTTTATGGGAATCAAGTTTTTTCATGTATGTCACTCCAGGATTTTTTTAGTCGTAATCAATAACGTACCAGGATTTTTCGTTCTTGTGCCATGGTTTTTGTCACTACAATCATACCTTGAAATCATCACTTACCACCGCAAGTTCCGGGAAAATCCGTTTCATTTCCCGGATATTACTGTCAGTTTCCTTAAAATATTTCGAGAATGCTTCCGGGTTGTTCTCACGGTCTGCAATGACCGCCTTCATACAGGAGATCTCAGCATCCTCCGCCTTGCTTTCGATCTGTTCTATCCGGGGAATAGCCATACCGATGAAGAAACCCTGTGATGAACCCGGGGTTGCACTTGCCTTTGCTGCCGAAAAATAGTCAAGGGACTGTACCATCTCATTCCGGGAAGTCCGTAATTTTGTGCATACCGCGGATTTCTCTTTGTTGTCAGTCATCTGCGGGACACCCGCGAGCTCTAAATAAGATTCCGTACACCCGCGGTACCCGGAAAGAAACAGCCTTACTCCTTTGTCCGACTGGTTCTGGAAATTTTCTTCCATTGCATCAGAAGGAATAAGAGCACGGGAATATCCCTCAACACTCGTCTTCATGTACTCATTACCCGGCTTGTTAACCTCTTTATAGAACACATCAGACCCGAACTGGTAGATTGAATCAGCCGCCAGCTCCCCTTGTTGGGGGTCGCTGAACATTTTCTGTGGATTGAGCGGGCCGGCAACAACCGCGGTACTGGAAAGAATTGCCCCTATCAATAAACAATACTTGATGATTACAAAGTTCATGTTCGCATCCGGACAGGACCGGTTGCCTGCCGGCACCAGACTCTTGAAAGCTTATCATAAAAATAGTATAATCATTTTTAATAACCTTCCCAACATAGAGATATTGAGAATCTATAGATTTTCCATCATTGATTTCCTGATTGACAGGAAAATTCTGATTAAATTGTAAAAAAACCTTCGAAATGATGAAATCACCATTGGCATAGGTGATTATATATCTATAGTTCCCAGAATTCTCTATAGTTCAGAAAAGAAACTCTTATACTATCAAGGGATAAGTCAGATCAGGAATAAAAAATCGCTGAATACCAAAATAATCTCCCTCCTTCGATGGCAAAAATGTCAAGGAAAAAAATTCCCGGGAGGAGTTTTAAGAAGAACCATGCGTATTGATCATCAAAGAACTACCAGAATGATGTGCAAAACTATTCCCGGAGCATAATCATGGGGTATGTCACATCAAACATGATCAACCTGAATGGACCGCTCATCCAGCTCTTTGTCGGTTTCCTGCTGGCAATCATCGGTTGTGTACTTATTCTTGCTGCGCCCGGCTTCACGCAGATCTCGTATGCTCTCTTTCTTATTGCAGCCATCCTTGTTGCCCTCGCGATTGTTACGTTCTTCCGTGATTGAGAAGATTATGAAAAGTTCTCTATAGTTATTGCATATATCTATAAATTGTTGTAAAACAATAGAGTATCTAAGAATATCGGATACATCGGCAGCATTGCCCGTTTGCATTCAATGGTTAATTGACCGGGAAATTCCCGGTATGATAAAATTAGGTTGTGAAGCATGAACCTGTTGATCCGGTCGGGCCTGATTGGAGGAGCTATCGGTGGGGAAGTGATGGTACTGCTTGTCCTGGTGAATTCCATCCTGCTGAGGGACTTTGTCCAGGGAAATTTTCTGGTGACCCAGCCGTCGCTTGTCCTTGCGTGGGGCATTATCTATCCGCTCGCGGTCATACTGATCTTTGAAATCAGCGGGATCTTCTCCGGGTGGCTCTGCCGAAAAGATATGCCGAAAGGAAGAGATGCCTTGATTCCCGGCGTTATCACGGGGATTACCATCGGGATCATCCTCGAGATTATGTGGATTGCCAATATCCTGAGCCTTGCAGCCCATGCGGCAGAAGGATTGCCCGGGTTTTTTACGGGCCAGAATAATTCACTGGTTGTCATCGGGCTGCTGATTGTGCTCGTTGTCATGGGCGGAATTCTCTCATCATTCGGTTCGTATATCTATGCGCAGCAATCAGTCAAAACATGATGTCGGGGTTAACTGAATTGTATGTTTATGGAAACCCGAGAGAAAATATGAAGAGAAAATGACAAAATCTCCAAGCAGTAAATATTGTGGTTCGCGATTAAAATATATTATTATATAGATTTCATTAACAAGTAATATATTCGTGCAGAACATATTCTTTGGTGACTAACAATGGCTGGTATACAGAACGATGCAGGAGTATCAGTTATCATCGGCACCCTGCTCCTGATCCTCATCACTGTCACCGCAGCTGCCGGCCTTGCGTTGATGGTCTCCCAGATGCAGAAAGACGAGATGAACCGGCAGTCGCATCTTACCGCAGTGAAAAGCGAGAAGATCGAGATCCAGAATATTCATCTGAACAATGATCGTGTTGCCTGGAACCAGACTCCCTTTAATATAACAGAAAACCAGTCATGGAATAACTGGAGTTCGATCACTCTCACGTTATCAAACCTGAATATTGAAGATGTAAAAGTCATCGGCATTGCGATCAATGATCGCTATGCCCGAAATTACTCCACGGTAACCGACACACCCAATCCTGTAAGGATTCCCTATAATTTTTCAAATGCTGATTACCTGGCATTATCAGGATCGAAAAGTCAGAAGATTCAGATTAATTTCACCGATGATTTTCCCTCCCCCCAATATATCCAGACAGACAACCAGGTACGGATACGGGTCATGACCAGTCTTTACAACAACTTCGAAAAGATTATAAAACCGCCGAATCCGGTTTTTACAACAAAAATTGAGACTGAAGATCTCGGTTCAGTACAGCGTAAAGTTCTCGTTCTTGATGGTTCTGCATCAACGGCAGATACTATGGTTACAGACTGGAACTGGACGATTGAAAATGCAACATTTACCACCCCAAATCCCGGTAACTGGTCGGACACTGCAAACATTGGGAAGAATTATTTCCAGGGAAAGACTGCCCGTGTGGAACTTCCCAGCAGCGGACCATTCCGCGTTCGCCTCACCGTTACCGATGATGTTGGTATTTCACGGATTTCAAACCCGGTAGATATTCCTGCTGACCAGAATTATGTCCCACCGGCAAATTTCCAGCCATCTTTTAATTCAAGCATTAACACTACTGTCGTTGAGATTAGGGATATCAACGGCAATTTCGTAAACAATTCGGTTGTTCAATATATCTTAGATTCCAGTACTAATGGGAACCTGTCACTTAGTTTATATCTGGGAAAAACGGTCAACGGTACAAACAGTACGTCGGTTATATGCAGGAGCGGTACCCTTGGTGGGAGCGGCATCGTGAAAGTGCTATATGGGAATTTTCAGCCAGTCACAGTGATGGTCAGCAATATAAGCAACAGCCCTTGTAGTTGAGGTTTTAAAAAGTGACAACCAATAACTGCGTACTGATAGTCGAAGATGATGATCTCATCTGCCATTTGATTGAATGGCGACTCCAGAAACTGGGATATTCCGTCAGCGGAAAAGCTGCCACGGGAAAAGATGCGATTGCCCTGACTGAGGAAACCAATCCTGGTGCCATCCTGATGGATATTGTACTCAAAGGAGATATGGATGGCATTGAGACTGCAAAAATAATCAAAGAAAAATTCAATATTCCCATCATCTTCCTCACTGCATCGTCTGATAATAAGACCCTTGACAAGGTTATCCCCTTCCAACCTGCACAGTATATCCTCAAGCCGTTTAACGACGACGATCTGCGGATTGCCCTGCGGTTGTCACTCGGGGTAAAATAACAATAGTACGATTTTTAGTTACGAAAAATACTTACAATCCTAACCGATCCCCCATTGCAATTATTTTAACAATTTTCGTGATTTATCAAAAACGGGTTGGCGAATTGTCATCTTTGCGATAAGGAATAACCGAAAATACTGCTTTTTAGTTGGGTTTTTCCGTTAATGGTGGGAGCCCATGATCAGTCAAATAATATCCTTGCTACAGAAAGGACAGATCTCCCAGGAAATGGTTATCCATTTTTCTCGGAAATAGTTGACGATTTTTATGTGGAGCTGTTTTATGGCTGTGTGATCATTGGGGCATTGTTCAGGTTTGGGCATCATAAAAAATGGTATTGTATGTTGTAAGGATAAAAATAAATCGAACGCAGGGCTGGGGGGGAATTTCCCTGCGGGAAATAACGGGCAAATGAATATCTATAATTTTTTTAATAACTCTATATCCTTCAAAATAAGGGCGCCAACATTCACTGAAATCTCAATTCTACAGGAATATTTTTTATAATGTCTTCGTATAATATATAGTTTGATGAATATATATATAAGCGATCCGGGAGATAAGGATCGACCTTGCTGACTATCGTTATGATGGCGAAGGGCAGTTACGTCCATCCGAAGTTGGCGAGGACCCCGGAGATCGTAGAGGACCCCGTGAGAAAGGAGATCAGCAAGATGATCGATTGCATCCATGCTGCAAATTACGCCACGGCGGAGAACTCAGCAGAGGAGGCCGGCTATAGCAAAGAGAGATACGAAAACGGTATAAACGCAGTCACTATTCGTGTAGTTGAGTATTTCTCGGTCGAGAAAACCGTCTTTTTGGGTCTTTTCAAGCAAGATACACAGAAGATGAGGGTGATCTGTATAATACGGTACGAGGGTTCCGGTTGGAAGATGCATGATACAGAGATTTTCAATACCGAGAAGGTCGCCGATTTGTTCCGGCACTTCAAATACTATAACCTGAATGTTGTATTCGATGGCATATCTGAGGAATACCTCAATGCGCTCTATATCGAAGCTCGCAAGGCAAGACGTGGAGTCATCGACCACCCGAAGCAGTAGATTTTTTTTACTTTGGGTAAAAGAGTGGTTTTTATGGTAAGTGATGATGATAAATTAAAAAAAGGTTAGAATTCTTTTCATTGCTGGCTGTAATTTTTTGTATTTCCTATTTCCGCAATAATTCGATGAAGCTTGCGCCGACATAAGAAAGGATGAACGCTCCTATGAAGCATGCAACAAACAGAATTATCATATGCACCGGACCACCAGTGATTAGCCCGTAAATACCTCCCGCTAGTGCGAAAAAAAATGCAACCCATCCAACCTGGATTAGTGTAATCGCCTTTCTTTTTGTTTGAGGTTTTGCAGCCATGTTTTTAAAACTTCATCGGTTATTTATGAGAATCATCATGCATTCATTTACAGGTTCATTTCCAGAATAATCGGACAATGATCTGACCCTTCGAATCCTGAAAGGATCTCAGAACCTGTTACAAATGGTCGCGACCGTTCATTCACAAAGAAATAATCCAGGCGCCGGCCTATATGTCGTTCCTTCATTTTGAACCCGTTTGGCCACCAGGTATAATTTCCTTTGCCGTTATGGAAAACCCTGAAGGCATCGGAAAATCCCTTCTGGATCAAGACATCGATCTTTTCCCGCTCTTTTGGAGTTGTCCCTGCCTGTTTTGCTGCATTCTTTTTTATGCTCTCGACATCATTATCCGTATGAGCGACGCTGAAATCACCGCAGATAATCACAGGTTTTCCACTATCATTGAGGTGCCCTGCAGAGGAAAGGAACGAATCGTAAAATGCCAGTTTATGTTCCATTGTATCAACAGGCCCGACCCCCAGCGGGAAGTAGATATTCATGAGCACGAACGTATCGAAATCCGCAATGATTACCCGACCGTCCACATCAGAAAGCATTGTGTCAAACCCGTACCGCACTGAATTCGGCGATCGCCGGGTAAAAAGCAGGGTCTCCACAAAATTTCCCGTTGCCACCGTTGAGCAGAACATCTGATAACCATAGATCTTTTTCAGTTCAGGAGCGATTTTTTCTTTTGGTGTCTTTGTTTCCTGGATACATACGATATCCGGGTTATGCCGGAAGACGGGAAGGAACTCGTTCTGCACAT